>Ga0310691_10001170_pt1 | contig 42004 bp, 24 predicted proteins | sample 176DNAGHGlowgp2_FD_203887 | JGI IMG/M metagenome (GOLD analysis project Ga0310691, IMG submission 203887) | Sheep rumen microbial communities from Palmerston North, Manawatu-Wanganui, New Zealand - 1766 DNA GHGlow gp2 (v2) (version 2) | ecosystem: Host-associated > Mammals > Digestive system >... | reverse complement strand
ATGTAGGTGGCGAGACAATTGAGAGTAATCTGAAGGCATCCGGCAACACAGTTAATGCAAAACAAAACAGGTACATACTTCAGTTTTGTTACTCTATGCTCACCAATTTTAAGGATGCACTTAGTGATAGGGATAAAAAAATCTGCGAGATGCATCTCGTTGGAGAGGGTCGCCTAAAAGCTGCCGAAAAATATGATCTTACTGAGGAGCGCGTCAGGCAACTGTACATCAGTAGCATTCAACGGATTTCCAAATCATTTCAGAAAACAATGCAAGAACTGCTCGACTTGAGAGCCGACAATAGTGACTTGAGGAGGAAAATCTTTCTTTTGGAAAATGAAATCAAGAAAACTAAAACCCTCGAAAAAGTTAATTCTCTTGCGTATGAAGAGAAGCAATTGTGCAATAGTGCCTACGTATTACTGGATACTCCAATAAAGGATCTTCAATTTTCTAAAAGGGCCTTAAACGTCTTGATGGCAAACAAAGTATCTGTTTTCAGAGAAATACCCCAACTATCACTTGAAACATTAGTCCATTCCCCACAATGCGGACGAAAAACGGTGACAGAATTAAAACAATTCCTATCAAAGTTCTCCTTGGATTTTGACATGAAATATAAAGACGTTGTCTTTAGATTGATGAAATACAAAGACGAGGATATAAAATCAGCCTTTGTTGATCTTCCCATCGATGATAATAGAAAGAAGACATCCTCATCAATTGCAGATAAGGGAGAAGAGATAGTCTTTTGGCCTGACAGTTACGAAGACTAATTATACGGTCCGGATTATCATTGGTCTTGTTCGAGCAGATAATCTGGTTAATCTGACATAAAATAATCCTTTTTAGACAAAACTCTTGCAAGAAACCTCAAAAAGGTGTATATTTGCAGCGTCAAAATCCAAGAAAATTGATTTACTGAATATGAACAGCATACAAATCCTCCCTGCAGGTTTCAATGAGCATTTGAACCTGCAATTTGCATCAGCCATCAAGGCGGGGTTCCCATCCCCTGCCGAAGATTATCATCGCGATAGCCTGGACTTCAATCGTGACCTTATCGAGCACCCGGAATCCACGTTCTATGGGCGTGTGCAGGGCGATTCGATGATGGAGGCCAGCATCTGTGATGGAGACATCGCTGTAATCGACAGATCCATACAAGCGAAGAATGGCGATGTCATTGTCGCTTTCCTCAACGATGAGTTCACCATCAAATATCTTGACCTTACCCATCGAAAGGAGGGTTATATTGAATTAAGACCAGCCAATCGCAACTTCAAGCCCATCAGGATTGATGCCGACGATAATTTCGAGGTTTGGGGGGTGGTGGTCTGGACGATCAAGAAGTGGAAGTAGACCCCATCGGACACCAAGACCCCCTCAATCCCCCTGCTTAGGGGGAGGACCTGAGGGTCCCCTAACGATTTTTATAAGAAGATGAAAAATGGATTCAAGAAGATGAGCCAGCCTGATGGCTGTCTTGATGATTAGCTTGACAGCATCATCTGAAAGCGAGCTTTCATCTGCCGCTCTCAATCGAATCATCACCCCTTAAGGGCTACATCTTCATGAATCGAAAATATTCTAGAAAAATCTTAAAAATATTGGTTATCCCCTATCATAATCATATAAAAAAAAGCTTTCAGAAAAAGACTCCAAGACTTTGGAGTAGGAAAAAGGCAAAGCCAGAAAAACCGTCCGGATCCTATTTTGATAATCACGAATTATCATGAATTGATCACGAATTTTTCATGAATTATATTTATTGCTTCCGTGTATTGGGCATCTGATACAGGGGGTGATACCCCCCGTCTGTAGTCTATTCGCCCCTTCGTTACAGCGGGTCAACAGCAGCAGATAATCTGGTTAATCTGAGCAATCCGTAGAGGGTTGGGGCACACAGATGGTGCAGATTGACACAGATTATTGATAAAGTATCAAGGTGGGTATGGGTTAAAATTAGACATTCCCCAAAAAAAGTGTGGAAAATGTTTGGATATTCCCCAAGAAAAGTGTGTCTTTGCGGCGATTATTCCCCAAGAAAAATGTAATTACATGAAAAGACGACTGTATAATTTGCTGAAAAATTGGAAAATAAGCCCAAACAGAAAGCCTCTTGTGCTGGAAGGAGCGCGACAAGTGGGTAAGACATGGCTGCTGAAGGAGTTTGGCAGCCACGAATATGAGAACATGGTTTATGTGAATTGTGCCGACGAGCCGTTCGCCCAGAACCTGTTCATGCCTGACCTCATACCCAAGCGAATCGTTCGTGACATAATGGCCAACAAGGGGCAGGATATCACCCCTGGCAAGACGCTTATTGTCTTTGATGAGATACAGGAGGCTCCACGAGGCATCACTTCGCTAAAGTATTTTTGTGAAGATGCACCTGAACAACATGTTGTGGTGGCAGGTTCTTTGTTGGGGGTAATACATCATCCCGGTGAGTCGTACCCAGTGGGAAAAGTAGATATGATGCGCCTTTATCCCATGACCTTCGAGGAGTTCCTGTGGGCATGCGGCAAGGAAAAACTTGCTGAGATTGTGATGAACTGTGAATGGAATTCCCTCATTGCGCTGCATAGTACACTAGAGGATCTGCTGCGTCAATACTACTACGTGGGGGGTATGCCAGAGGCTGTCCTTAGCTGGACAACCCGGGAAATTCCTTCGGAGATACGACAGATACAGGCGAACATCCTTGCTTCGTATGCCAACGACATTTCGAAGCATACGGGAACGGAGTCAGAACGTATTCGCATGGTTTGGAATAGTATCCCTTCGCAACTGGCTCGCGAAAACAAGAAATTCATCTATGTCGCTGTAAAAAAGGGTGGGCGTGCCAAGGACTTTGAGGTTGCTATTCAGTGGTTGGTGGATGCAGGGTTGGTCTACAAGATCCATCGAACGAAAGTGCCTCAGATGCACTTGAAATTTTACGAGGACTTCGATTCGTTCAAACTGTACTTGCTTGACGTTGGACTGCTGGGGGCTTTATCGGAGGCGTCTCCAGCGCTTATGCTGACAAGTAATGATGTGTTCTGCGAATTCAAGGGTGCCTTTACGGAGAACTTTGTTCTCGAAGAGATCAAGCCATTCAGGAATGTCCCTGCTTACTACTTCTGCAAGGAGAACTCTACAGTTGAGGTTGATTTCCTCGTTCAAACCTACAACCGTCTGATTCCCATTGAAGTGAAAGCGGAAGAGAACGTCAAGAGCAAGTCGCTCAGGCAGTTTGTCTCCATCGATCATACTGACAAGAACTTGAAAGGGCTGCGATGCTCGATGCAGCCTTACGTGGATCAGGGTTGGATGGAGAACATCCCACTGTATAGTATCTATGGATACATAAGTATGCACGGCGCTGAGAATCTCTAAATAGTTGAGGAGTCTTTTCTCATCCCACAATCCCCGAAAGCCGAAAGGCTCTCGGGGATTGCTTCATGACAAGGGGTTGTCAAGATACGGGTGGGAAGCTGACGAACGGGTGCATCAGGCGGACTTGCGGTAGGTACCGATGTGGTGATCGGGAGTGATGTCGAGGTCAGACTTGGCGGTGCGGCTCTTGTAGTTGCGAAGTGCATCGTAGATGAAAAGAGTTGCGGCGAAAACGAACACGGTGGCGAAAAATGCGATTGCGTACATAGTAGTATATTTTTTTAGTTGTTAATATTTTTGTTTTGCACCACAAAGGTAGGTGGTTTTATGCACGCCTGCAAGTTTTTCTGCGAGTTTTTGTTGAGGATGTGGCGACAGGTGCGCGAATGGACGACAAAGGGGGATGGAGGGACGCGGATCTGTCGCTTTTTTGTTTTTTTAATCACGAATTATCATGAATTGATCACGAATTTTTCATGAATTATAGTTGGGAGGTTAAGGAGATTCAAGTCATCCCCCTTTAAGGGGGACCGAGGGGGTCTTATCTCCACTTCTTGATCGTCAAAACCACTACGCCCCAGACCTCAAAGTTCTCAATGTCGTTGACACGGATGGCGCTGTAGCGGCGATTGGAGGGATGGAGCAGGATGTAGCCGTCCTTCAGATGGCTCTGGTCGAGGAATCGGATGACGAACTCGTTGTTGACGAAAGTGACGATGAGATCTCCGTCCTTCGGTTCCTCTGCCTTGTTGATGACGGCGATGTCGCCTGGATGGATGCCCTCCTCGATCATCTGGTCAGTATCCACACGGCCGTAGAATGTGGCTAAGGGATCGCTGACCATACTGACGTTGAAGTCGAAGAACTCATCATCGTAGTCTCCGGCACTTGATGGATACCCTGCCTTGATGGCCTGGGCATAATGCATCTTCAGTTCTTCCTTGAACTCTGCTGGAAGTATTTGTATTTCGGACATAGTGTATTTCTTAAAGATGAAAAATATTTTTGTTCGTCTACTTTTCTGTCCGCAAAGATACGCGTTTTCATTGATACAGCCAAATGTTTCAGCGATATTTAATCTACGTTTTGCAACAATGCCAAATATTTGATTGAAATTGAGCGAATGATATGCAAACTATAGGTGACAAACAAACGAAATCTGCAGATGAGCCGAATATGTTTATCTCGTTTTGTTTGGAATTTGCCAAGGAACCGTTGACGGGTATTGACAAGACCTGCCAATACTACCATTTGACCAATGCTGCGGGAGATCTGCAGATCTTTGGCAACCTAGTAACGGAGAATGATGAAGAGAAGATGGAGGTGGTCGAAATAGACACGAACAAGGATATGGTTGCTACAAACGTAAAGCCTGTTAGTGGCTTCGATGAAAATCTGCTATGGTATCGCATCGATGCCAAGACTTACGGCAAGGCAAAAAAGATGCATGATATGATCGATCATACGCTGGCGACAATGCTGGTGTCATACTTGAAACGAGGATAATGACCGTATAATAAGCCGTTAATTACTCGTTAATGAAAATGTGTAATATAAGGCAAAGCCAAAAAAAAGGGACCTTTCGGTCCCTCTTATTTCTCCCTCTCTCAAGGCATGTCGCCTGACCAACCATGACCAAGGTCCCAGTGCTCGTCGTAGACGTACTCGAAGTATGGGAGAGAGAATTCCTGCTCGAGAAGAGCGGTGAGTTCTTCCTCGATGGGCTCTGCCCAATGACCTACAAGGACGATGAACTTATCTATGTTCCAGGTTACTCGACCGCATAAATCATCCTTTGCCCAAACCTGTCGATGCAGATGAGGATAGTTGATGAAGGGCATACCTTTTTCGGCGGCTTCCTCCACCTGCTTGGGGGTCAGTTCCTGTTTGCGAACGCCGAAGAGGTTATGCTCGTCGGGATCGTACCAAAAGATGCCCACGCATGGCATCTGCTCGTCGAAGGAACGCATGTCGTCCATCTGCGCCTGTCGGTCTTTATCGTTTAATTGTGTCATAATTAGCTTAGAATATGGGGCAAAGATAAGGTATTTTTTGTTACTTTCCAAATTTTTGGGAGAAATATCCGAAATTGGCTGATTTTTTATCACGAATTAGCGAATTATTCATGAATTATAGTTGGGAGGCAGGATGTAGTGTCCGGTAAATGTTTCAAAAACAATTATAAACGCCAGTTGGCAGAAAAGCTCACGCACTTTCCACCGACTGGCAAAAACAATAGTATTGATCTACCAAATCCGCCGTGATATAGTCGGGCTGCTTGTTTCTCATACTAACACTCCAGCTCTGGCAAGTCAGCCAATGAAAAATCATAGTTGAAAGGCGGCATAGAGTTAATAAATCAAAAAGATAAATTCGACGGCAAAGATATATAAACACATCCACTCCGCCAAAAAATAATCAGGAAAAAATGACAAAAAAAAAATTTTATAATATCGATTATGCAATATACATATAGCATTATTAAGACCTTTTACCTTGATTCCTTGACAAAATCTTCCCTCACCTTCAGAAAAATTATGACATGGGATGCCAGAGTACCGATCTGGATGCGCAGATAGCTGATTGTACACTTGCCTTTATCGGTTATTCCGTCATATCCTTGAGAAAAATGTTCTCGGATTACGAAACCCTTGGAGATCTCATCCGGGATATCAGGGACGGGCTGCTGGAGCTTACATTCATCGAGCGGCTGCTTCTAAAGGTGTGGGAAACTTCAGTGATTAATTATTCCAACGTTTTTTAATAAGGACACAAGGCAAGTACTTCAAGCCGCATATGATGGGGAAAAATATGGCAAATCGGAAATGAAAATGTTAAAAAGCACGGGGAAAAACAATTTTTTCGCACTTACCTTTTATAAATATAGAAAAAAACGTATCTTTGCGCCCAAAAAAGCGAAAAAAAATGCTGGAACGTATAACTAAATACATTCTGACTCTGTCGATTATTCTGTCCATTCTGTTCCTGGCCGCGGGTTCTGTGTATTCACAGAACAAGTGGGCAATGAAGAACTATCCCCCCATGGACACCAGCGTCAAGGTGACGTCCTCCAATCTTCCCCTTATCTGGATCACCACCACCGACACCATCAGCCGACACGTACGCTCACTCGCCTATATGAAAGTCATCAACAATGATGACGGCAAGAACTATGCCGACACCGTGGCCCATCCGGACCAGAACGTGGAGTTCGATGGTCAGATATCGATCAAGTGGCGAGGGACAACCTCGTTTGGCGAAGATGGCGAACAAACCAAGAAACCGATGTCGGTAAAGACCCTCAAGACCGAGGACATCAAAGGCAAGAAGGACAAGGTCAAACTGCTCGGTATGGGCAAGGACAGCGACTGGTGCCTCCTTGCCCCCTGGCAGGACCAGAGCTATATCCGCGAAGTGATTACCGTGGAGATGGCTTTCGGCGGCTATGTCTTTGCACCAAAGATGAAGTATTGCGAAGTGTTCGTGGACGGCATCTACTACGGCGTCTACATTTTCACCGAACGTGCTTCGAAAGGCAGCAAGCGTCTCAACCTTTGGGACTACGGGGTGGACGGTGACGGCAATCCCATCGATGACACCACGGGGGACTTCCAGGTCTATCTGGATCGCGATGCTCATAATGTCACCCATGTCGTAGAACCTCATTACACTTCCCAGTATCATCCTACCTTGAATGATGGCACTGTGCTTACCGACAGGAACACCTGCTACCAGTACAAGCATCCCGAGGAGGAGGACTTCGCCGACCTTCCGGGAGCACGCGAGGCCTTGCACAAGGCCATCGACGACATGGAGAGCGCCTTTGCCTCGGAGGACTACGGGAACCTGTATGCTGACTACATCGATGTCGAGTCGTTCATGGACTATGAGATAGCGCATGAGGCGGCAAACAACATCGATGCCTACCGACTGAGCACTCCCATGTGGAAGCACAGCGCGACACACGCTGCCAGACTCGGCGGCAATGACAAGTGGAAGATGGGCTTGTGGGACTTCAATCTGGCATACGCCAACCCTCTCGTATACTTTTACTTCCCAAGCGGTGAGGAATGGAGATATGCCACCAACGACATGATGGCTGCAAACCCTCTGTGGTGGGAGAAGGAACTGATACCATTCTACTGGATCAAGCTCCCCAAAGACGAAGCCTACAATAATGGGCTTATGGCAAGATATACGCAACGCCGACTGTCTTCCTATACCAACAATCGCGTTGCTGCCATCTGCGATTCACTGAAATCGCTCCTTAGCCAGGGCTCTGCTTCTCGCGACAACAAGGCTTGGAAAAATAGATTCAAGAGCTACAAGACCGAAATAAACAAGGTTCAGCAATTCATTTACGATCGCTTGGCTTGGATGGACGATCGTCTGCTTGACAAGGACCGGCTTTCGGACGTGGTCCTCGAAGGCATCACTTTGCGCAAAGACGGATCGTGGAACACACTCTGCCTCCCCTTCCGTCTGAGCACCATTGAAGGGACACCGCTCGAAGGCGCAACAATCAAGACCCTTTACAGCACCGATTTTGCCAATGGCACGCTGACGCTCAACTTCACGCCAAGCCGCATCACTTCGCTGGAAGCCGGCAAACCCTATCTTGTGAAATGGGAACAGGGTGAGAACATCTCCGACCCGACCTTCCGAAATATGACAAACAACGACATCGATGCTTCGACGATCGAGACCGAATATGTTGACCTTGTCGGCACTTTCGACCCCATCACCCTTGCTGCCGAGGACAACACCGCGCTGTATCTTGACGATGCGAACATGCTCAGTTCCCCCACGGAAGAAGTGACGATAAATCCTTATCAAACATATTTCAGGTTGAAGGGAGGCCTTGCGACTGGAGGCACCGATCCTGATTTGACGGTCCGTGCCTTCAACTTCAATTTCGACGACAATGATACCGATGCCATCATCAGCGTTTTCCGTGACTCCAAGCCCGTGGACAACAGCTGGTACACCCTCGATGGACGTCGACTGCACAGCGCTCCCGCCACCTCGGGCTTCTATCTGTACAATGGACAGAAGGTCATCATCAAGGCTGGTGAATGAGCAGAAGCCGCTGAACAAGGAACTCAACAGACACTGCCCACCCCTATGTTAAGAAGGTCATTATGAACCAAGCATAATTGACCGAATAAATTACACTCTCCGCACCAAATATGGTGCGGAGAGTGTTTGCATATTTGACAGAATAAATGAAGAAAAGCCTTATATTTCAAGCACTCATTTTGACTATAGGAATGCTAAAAAGAGGAGAAAGATGCATAGCGAAAGGGTGGAAAAATGTGACAATTTTGTCGAAAATGCAGCAAAAACATAGCCAGAAATGAAAATTTCTGCAAAAAAGTTTGGCTGCATTCGGAATTTATTTGTATATTTGCCGCGATTTTGTGGGTCTGTAATGTTATAGCTTATACATACTTTACACACTCTTATTATATTTTGGCATATAAATCAACCCAAAATAATTCTTAACACAACACACACATGAGAAAAAAAATCTTTGATTATTGTCTGGTGGCGTTGGCAGCGATTGTGCTATCGACGTCCTTGGCATGGGCCCAAAGCGGGCAGATCACAGTCTCGGGTGTGGTGACTTCGCAAACTGATGGCGAAACGATTATCGGCGCCAACATTCTTGTGAAGGGAACCACTGTGGGCACGATTACCGACATCGATGGCAACTACTCCATCAATGCGGCTATCGGCCAAACCCTCGTCTTCAGCTACATCGGCTTCCGGACACAGGAAGTGAAGGTGGCTGGTCCGAAACTCGACATTGTCCTTGAGGAAGACAACGAGGCCCTTGAAGAGGTCGTTGTAGTAGGTTACGGCGTCCAGAAGAAGAAACTCCTCACTGGCGCCACGGCACAGGTGAAGGGCGAGGACATCCAGAAACTCAACACCAACAACCCTCTGCAGGCCATGCAGGGACAGACGCCGGGTGTGAACATCACCTCGACCTCGGGTCAGCCAGGTTCGAGCATGAAGGTGCAGATCCGTGGTCTCGGTACCGTAGGCAACAGCGGACCGCTCTACCTCATCGACGGTGTGGGCGGCGACATCGCAACGCTCAACCCTGCCGACATTGAAAGCATCGACGTACTGAAGGATGCCGCCTCGGCAGCCATCTATGGTGCACAGGCAGCCAACGGCGTAGTACTCATCACCACGAAGAGCGGACGCGAAGGCAAGTCGGTGATCAGTTTCGACGCCTATTGGGGCTGGCAGAGCGTGGCACGCAAGGCCCACATGCTCAATGCCCACGAGTACATGACCATCATGGACGAGCAGAACCTCAACTCGGGCAGCGGTGCCTACGACTGGAACAGTTATCAGGCCATCCGCGATGCCAACGGTAACATCTACGACACCGACTGGGTGGAAGCCATGTTCAAGGACAACGCACAGACCTCGAGCTACAGCCTCGGCATCACAGGCGGCAACCAGACATCGACCTACGCCCTGTCGCTCGCCTACATGAACCAGGAAGGCATCGCAGGCGGCAAGGACGTCTCGAACTACGAGCGCTACAACTTCCGTATCAACTCCGACCACAAGGTGCTGAAACGCGGCAAGGAGGACCTCCTGAAGGTGGGCGAGCAGGTATCGTTCGTCTATCGCATCTCGAACGGCATCAGCGTGGGAAATGCCTATAACAACACCCTGCGCGGTGCTTTCGGCGTTTCGCCCATCCACCCCATCTACAGCGACAACAACCCCTACGATGTGCCCTACAACGACACGTCGACCTCCGACTGGTACAATGGCGACGGCAATCCCTACGCCTCGATGGTGCTCAATTCGAACAATGAGTCGCGCTCCACTTCGTTCAATGCCAACGCTTATGCCGAACTTACTCCATTGAACGGTCTCAAGATCCGCACCGTCTTTGGCGCAGTCTATGGCACCAGCGAATACCGCAGCTTCTCGCCACTTTATCACCTGAGCCTCTATTCCTATAATGATACGCGCACAAGCGCGAGCCAGAACATGAACCATGGCCTGACCTTCACCTGGACCAACACCGCGCAGTACGACTGGAAGATGGGAGAGCACGCCATGAGTGCCCTGCTCGGACAGGAGTCGAGCAGCTACCGCGGCACCTACATAGGTGCCAGCAACGGATACCTGAAGGAATGCTTCGACGACTGGAAGCACGCCTACGTAAGCAACGGTTCGGCAGCCTCATCGGCCGACGGACTGGGAGCCAGCGGTTCGGCCAACGACGAGACGCGCTCGGTGTCGTACTTCGCACGTCTGGGCTGGAACTTCAAGGAGCGCTACATGGTGAATGCCACCGTGCGTCTTGACGGCTCGAGCAAGTTTGCCAAGGGCCATCGCTTCGGCTGGTTCCCCTCGGTGAGCGCAGGCTGGACCCTTTCGGAAGAAGCCTGGATGGAACCTCTGAAGGACAAGGGCCTCGACTTCCTGAAACTGCGTGCCAGCTGGGGACAGGTCGGCAACAGCAACATCTCGAACTACCAGTACAGCGCCCCCATCACGACAGCCAATACGCATTACCTCTTCGGCACTTCGGGCTACGACGATGCTACCGCAGCCACCATCCTCGCTTCGAACTACGGTGCCTACCAGAGCCGCCTTGCCAACGAGAACGTGACCTGGGAGACATCGGAGCAAACCAATATCGGCATTGATGCCCGCATGATTGACAGCCGACTGGGCATCAACCTCGACTACTACATCAAGACCACCAAGGACTGGCTGGTGACCGCTCCTATCCTTGCCACGGCAGGTACAGGTGCACCGTTCATCAATGGTGGCGACGTCAAGAACACCGGCTTCGAATTCAACATCACCTGGGCCGACCACATCGGCAAGGACTTCAACTACAGCCTCGGCATCAACGGAGCCTACAACAAGAACAAGGTGGGCAACATCCCCAACGAGGACGGCATCATCCACGGTGCTACGGGCTCGGTGCTCTACGACAACTCGGGTGAGTTCTATCGTGCCGAGAACGGACACGCCATCGGCTACTTCTGGGGCTATCGCACCGCAGGCATTTTCCAGAACGAGCAGGAAATCAACGACTGGGTAGCAGCCGGCAACGGCATCCTCCAGGCCGACGTGAAGCCCGGTGACGTGAAGTTTGTCGACCTTAACCACGACGGTGCTGTCACCGAAGCCGACAAGACCGACCTCGGCAATGGCATCCCCGACTTCAACTACGGCTTCAATGTCAACCTGAGCTACAAGGGCGTGGACTTCAACGTGACCGCCAGCGGTGCCGTGGGACAGCAGATCGTGCAGTCGTACCGCAACCACACGACACAGACCGCCAACTACACCACCGAAATCCTGGAACGCTGGACCGGCGAAGGCACTTCGAACCGAATCCCACGCGTCACCAACACCAACATCAACTGGCAGTTCTCGGACCTCTACGTGCAGGACGGCGACTATCTGCGCATCAGCAGCGTAACGCTGGGCTACGACGTGGCAAGACTTTGGAAGGCAAAGTATTGCACGCAGTGCCGCATCTATGTGCAGTCACAGAACCTCTTCACCTTCACCAAGTACAACGGCATGGACCCCGAAATCGGTTACGGCAACGACAGCTGGGTGAGCGGTGTTGACTATGGCTACTATCCACGTCCACGCACCATTATGGTGGGATGCAACCTCAAATTCTGACAAGTGAGTCTCAAAGGACATTTAATATAAGGAAAAGTATGAAAACCCTGAACATTATACTATTGGCTGCCGCAGGACTCACGTTAGCAGGATGCTCGGAAGGCTTCCTCAACACCGAGTCGAAGACAGATTCCACAACAGACAATTTCTACAAGACCGAGGCTGACGCGCGTCGTGCCCTCATCGGCTGCTACGACGGCCTTCGCCAGACCAACTCGAACCCGAGTTTCGGCTTCTACATGATTGCCGAAGTGATGGGCGCAGAGTGCTTTGGCGGTACGGGCAACACCGACGGCCGCGGCTATCAGGTGGCCGACCGTTTCGACAAGAACCAGTCGCCTGCCGACCTCAACCTCCTGGCCAACGAGTGGTCGAACTACTATGCCGCCATCTTCCGTTGCAACGAGTTCATCAACCACGCCGACCAGATAGCCTGGAAGAGCGAAACCACCAAGAACACCTATCTCGGCGAGGCCCGCACCCTGCGTGCCATCTGCTATTTCGACCTGGTGCGCCTGTTCGGCAATATCCCCCTCATCACCGTCTCCACCTCGGAGAACGTGCCCCAGGATGACGCAGCGATGGTCTATGCACAGATCTTCGATGACCTGAAGTTTGCTGCCGCCAACATCCCTGCCGATGCCTATCCGAAGAGCGATGCCGCCAACAACGACGGACGCGTCACCCGCTATGCCGCAGAGGCTTTCATGGCACGCGCCTACCTCTTCTACACGGGTTATTACGGCTCAGAGCCCAATGGTTGCACACGTGCCGATGCACTGGCGGCCTGCGAGGACATCATCGCTTCGGGCGAATTTGCACTCGTTCCCGAGTTCAAGAGCCTTTGGCCAGCAGCCTCAGCAGGTGTTGCCGAAGTAGGCGATGCCGAGACACTGCTTGGCTCGTATGCAGGTGACGGCAACAGCGAGACCATCCTCGCCGTGAAGTTCACCAGCACACAGGATTACAACGGCAACAACGACTCGAACCGCTGGCAGGTGATGGTGGGTATGCGCAGCATCACTTCGGCTCCCTATGGCAAGGGCTGGGGCGCACTTACCGTCAATCCAGAGTTCCTCAAAGCCTTCGGCACAGGTGATACCCGCAAGGTGGCTTCGGCCATCGACATCGAGGGCGAGGGCGTCAACACCGCATCGACCTTTGATGCAGGCTTCAAAGACTGGCGCGAATACACAGGCTATGCCATCAAAAAGTACAGCCCACTCTGCTTTGCCGACGGCACCTCTGCCACCAAGATGGACGGCAGCGGCGGCTTCCAGGAGCAGAACCACCAGGACTACGTGCTCATGCGCTATGCTGACGTACTGCTGATGGCTGCCGAGCTTGGTTCGCCCAACGCACAGGATTATTTCGACCAAGTACGCAAGCGTGCCTACACCAGCGACGGTGTCCTTTCGGCCAACTATCGCCAGGTAGCCGTATCGCAGAGTGCTATCATGGCTGAGCGCAAGCTTGAGTTCGCCTTCGAGGGCATCAACTACTTCGACCTGCTGCGCCAGGGCGTCAGCTATGCAGCCCAGCAGATTGCCGTCACAGGCTATCACGTTCTCTCGGGCGGCAACGATGACTACATCACCATCAACCCCGACAACATCATTGCTACACAGGGCCTCTGCCAGATTCCCAATGACCAGATCACACTTTCGAACGGTGTGCTCAAACAGAATCCAGGCTGGTAACCCCCTAACGTTAATCCTAACGAAAACGAACATACAATTATGAAATACAATATATTTTCGACAATTGCAACCGTCTGCGCAGCGGGTCTCATGTTGAGCGCCTGCATGCCCGAGGATTACGAGCTGGGCAGCAAGGTGCTGAATGCCGACGACCTGACCGAAGGCGTTGCATATACGGTTGAGGTGGACCAGACCACCAACACTGTGACGATGAAGAGCTTGCTCACACCAAGCTACACCGTGCTCTGGGAATATGACGGCGGTCGTTCGCAGAAGGCTGAAGTGACCGTACAATATCCGTTTGCGGGCGACAAGTATGCCGTGTTTGGCGTAGAGACCCGCGGTGGTGTTGTCTATGGCGACACCTGTTGGTTCCACATCAACAGCCTCAAGACCGACCTTCTGGAGGATGAACTCTGGTCGATCATTTCGGGCGGTATCGGCGAATCGAAGACATGGGTGCTCGACCTCGACGCCAACGGCACCAGCCAGCGTTTCGGTGGCCCAGTTTGGTTCTGGACCAGCGGTTACACCTGGGATGCCCTGCACGCTTCGAATGGTGACAACTTCCTCGATGCAAGCCCATGGGATCCCACTTCTGCCATTGCACCATTCCTTGACGACAGCGGTGCAGCACAGTGGTATTGGGCTGCAGACTGGGCAGGCAACAGCTGGATTGGCGATGCTGCCGACTACGGCGAGATGACCTTCGACCTGAAGGAAGGTGCCAACGTCACCACCGACATGTCGGGCACAGGCCTGGGTTCGTTCAAGGGTTCGTGGATGCTCGATGTAGCAGCCCACACCATCACCTTCACCGACGCCTGGCCCGTCGTGACACCCAACTACTGGAACCAGGTGACCACCGAAGTGCCTTCGCGCACCTTCGAGATACTTTACCTCAACGAGGACAACATGATTCTGCTTGCCAACACCGGCACAAACACCCCCATTTCGCTCAACTACATCCGCAAGGGCTGGGAGCCTGAAGAGGAGATTGTCGAGGGCGACGTGGTGCAGCCTGATTATGGAGGCGACCCCAACACCGACCTCACCACCACCGTCACCACCACCAAGCAGTGGATGCTCGTGGCCGATGCACCCTACGACTGGTACTTCTGGAACAGCGTGGAGAGCAAATGGGAGAGCAACGGCTTCAACAAGCCTGCCGACTACGGCACATGGGCTCCGGTAGCCGACAGCAAGAAGGTGGCCAACTTCATCCTCACGATGACCACTGCAGGCGAGAACGGAGGACAATACACCTTCACCGACATGGAGGGCAACACCATCGAGGGCAAGTACACCACCAATGGTGTCGATATCGACTTCGGACAGGAAATCACGTGGTTCACTGCCTCTGCCGAGGGTGAACATCCCTGGTCGGTAGAAATCAAGGCACAGAGCCTGCGACTACTGCAAAACAGCGGCAGCAAGAGCAGTCCCGTCTATTGGCTTGGCACGCCCACAAAGTGGAATGCCAAGGGCGATGTGACCGAATATCTGGCTTTCAAGATCGAGGAACTAAGCGGCAGCAAACCCGCCATCCCTGCACGCAATGTGGACGTCAACAACGACAACCTCCACTGGGGCGACATCGAGGGCAAGGGCAACCTTCGCATCGAGATCTGCAACAAGTACGGATCGGGCACATGGGACAATCCTGTGGTGAACTATCAGGACATCTACTACGACGAAAAGATGGTCATCAACTTCACCGTGAGCGGCTTCGGCACCTGCGACCCCATCCAGGGCTTCATCATGCACAGCGCCAACATGGACATTACTCCACAGTATGGTGCTGAGGAGGGCAAGAACACCTTCGACTTCACCGGTGACGGCACTTACGACGTGACCATCTTTGGTTCGGCTGCCGTCGATGAGAACCTTGTGCTCAACATCGACATCAACGGTGCACAGGATTACCTCAGCGTCGATCTGACCAATATCGTTGACAACAAGGTTCCAGGCACCGACGTCCACATCAACTCCATCAAGATTGATGGCAGCGAAGGCAGTGAAGGCGAGGGCGGAGGCACCACACCCGTGGTGAATCCAGGCCTGAAGATCGACGTCAACAACGACCTCATCAAGGTGGGTGACCTTGAAGGCAACGGACGTATTCGCTTCGAAATCTACAACATCTATGGTTCGGGCACAGCCGACAATCCTCCGCTCGTCGTCGATGACCTCGACGGATGGACCGAGTGCAAGGTCTCCTTCAGCCTCGAAGGCCTCGATGCAGCCGGTGTCACCGGCTCGTTCGAAGCAGCGCCCTACTATGCCGACGAATCGTGGGCCTATCAGATCGCTACGCCTACCGTAGCAGTGACCGGCGACGGCACCTATACCATCGATATGGTGAGCAACGATGCCGTACCGAAGCCTATCGTGTTTGTGATTGACATCAACGACCTCGGTGCCGCCCTTGGCGAGAATATCGAAGGCGTTGTGGGCAAGATTACCGAACTCCGAGTTTGGAAGTAAGAGCCCCCCAAATAACCCTCCAATAATAAAAAATCGAAAATGAAAGCAAAATATTATTTGGGCCTTATGCTGCTGGCTTCCCTCCCACTCGGATTCACAGCATGCGACGATGATGACGACTACACCATCGAAACCCAGCCCATCATCCAGGGCAGCGTGGTCACCAGCAATGCTGACGTGACTGCAGTGACTGCCACCTGCTACGGCACGGTCAATGGTCTTGAAAGCCAGGCCGCAAGTTCCTTCACGGTGGGAACCTATTTCGTCAAGGGAGATGCCGATCCCAAGACAGGCACCCGCGTAGTGGGCTCCTACGGCGAGGGTGGTGTCATCACAGCCTCCCTTTCGGGCCTTGAGACGGGCGTGACCTACAGTTATTGTGCCTACGTCACCATGCAAGGACGTCTGACCTTCTACGGCGACACCAAGCAGTTTACCACCTTTGATGCAAGCGTCGTCACCGAAGATGCCAAGGACGTCACAGGTGCCAAGGCAAGCCTCGGTGGTACAGCATCGAATACAGGCAATGTATCGGGCCTCTCCTGCGGTTTCAGAGTCAGCACCGACCCTGATCTCGTCAAGGTGGGCTACGACGTTGGTGTAGGCGCACTTTCGTCGTCGAGTTTCCAGTATGACCTGTCGGGCCTTCTGCCCAACACCACCTATTATTATATAGCCTATGTCAACCTCGGCACAGGTTATGCCTACGGTGAAACCAAGAGCTTCACCACAGGCGATGTGCAGTTCGAATATGTTGACCTCGGACTCTCTGCCCAGTGGGCCACCTGCAATGTGGGTGCTGAGAAGGTGACCGATGTCGGCGTACTGGCAGGCTATGGTGACCCGACCGGTCTGCAAACGACCGACGATGCCTCCTATTACGCTTCGGGCAACATCTACGGCGGCAAGTTCGATATTGCTACGGCTGTACGGGCAGGACGTCTGCCAACCCTCGATGAGGTGAAGGAACTCGTCAACCAATGTACCTACCAATGGATTACCGTCGATGGTGTGGAAGGTGCTCAGTTCACTGCTCCCAACGGCAACAGCGTCTTCTTCCCTGCTGCAGGCTATTGGACAGGCGTGGGCAGTGCTTCGAGTTCATCGTTTGCCGAAGCCTTTGAGGTGAACAGCCAGTCGGCCAACCTGACTGCCCAGCAGGTGGTCAATCGTCTCGCCATCCGTCCCGTCAAGAGAGGCTCTTCGACGCTCGACGCTTCGCTCATCTGCAACACCTGGTATATCGACCTTGACCAATTTGGAACTAGTTGCGTCTTCGACGGTCCGCTCTACTACTATGGTACCGACGACACCTGGGCCTCAGTGACCGATGGTGACATCGTGGCAGGCGACTCGTGGAGCTGGTGTCCGAAGTGGTCGGAGAACACCTGGATCCAGGCTGCTGCCGACTTCGGCACGATGACCTTCTCGGAGGACGGCAAGGTAGTGGTCAACGACCTTGGCAACAACTCCACCTACGAGGGAACCTACACGATAGATGCAGCCAGCAAGACACTGAGCCTTGAGGGCGCCAAGATCCTCCACCTCCCGAACATCGATGCTGTCGTCACCAACTGGTCGACCGACCTCAAGATCATGAGCCTCACCGACAAGAGCATGCAGATTGCCGCCCTGCGCGACAATTCGAGCGAAGGCCCCTGTCTGCTCGTCCACAACTATGTGACTGAGGATGCACAGTTCCCCGTATGGCAAGGCGTGCCTGCCGGCCTTGAATTTGCTTCGGGCGATTGGGCTGCATCGCGCTGGGATGGTGTCAACACCAAGACGTGCACCGACGTGACCGGCTTCGGACAATACACTGTCAGCGGCACCGTCGGAGCAGGAACCGGCCTCAACGTGTTCTGCGTCGATCTGATGGGCTATAAGAACTTCTACGGCGAGAAGGTCTTCGACAACACCGAGGTCACCCTCGACGAAATCAAGGTCGATGGCCAGACCATCGAAATCAATCCTGCCAATATCGTCTATGGTGACTTTGAGAACAACGGCAACCTGCGCATCGAGATCTACAACACTTGGGGCTACACTCCCGAGGGTGCAGAGCAGCCCAGCACCGTTATCAATCCCGTCATCCCAGATGCCGCCAATTTCAAGGTGGAGAATGATATTGCCGTCACCTTCACTTTGGTGGAGAAAGCGAAGGGCTACACGGCCAACTTCGCGACCTGTGACACCAACTGGAACTGGAAGGACCATACCTCCACCTTCCTGCCCGTCGAGGGAGAATCTTACACCTTCGTCGCTGCCGACGCACAGGCCAATGGTATGATTGACATCATCGACATCGAAGGCTTTGCCACCGATTATCCGAACGCCATCTTCCGCATTGACGACATCAAGGTCGATGGCATGTCCATCACCTTCGATGCCAACCGCTTCGGTTACGGTGACATCGAAGGCAAGGGCAACTATCGCTTCGAACTGTTCAACTGCTATGGTGCTACGCATGAAATGGGCACCGATGCCTTTGGTGGCACCGACCCCGGTTCGGCAGCAGCCCTGGCTTGCAACGAAAAGATTGAAGTGACCGTCACCCTCGTAAGCCTCGAAGGCTACACTGCAGGCCTCACCACCTGCGACAGTAACTGGAACTCGACATGGCCCGATGCCTCCATTCCATTGGCCCTTGCGGGCGTATTCCCCATGGAATATACGGTCAGCGTCGAAGGCAGTCGCGCCAACGGCATGATCGACCTCGTCGAAATCAAGGAAATCGTGAAGAACTTCCCAAGCATCCAACTCACGCTTACCAAGGTGGCTGTCGATGGCACAGAGGTAGCATTCGATGCATCGAAGATCCTCTATGGTGACCTTGAAGGCAATGGCAACTATCGCATCGAACTCTACAACACCTATGGTGCTTCGAAGGGCAATGCTGCCTTCGAGGGAGAGACTGCCGATGGCAACATCCCAGCCCTTGGCTTCAATGAGCGAATGGACGTGACCTTCACACTCGACAAACTGTATTAATTCTCCAGATCATCTAGACTATCTAGACCATCTAGATTATCTAGACCACTAAAACCTAATAAAATGAAAAGAATGTTTCTGAATATAGCAATCCTTCTCATGGCTTCGGCCATGGGAGGGACCTTGACAGGTTGCGAAGAAGAGACTGCGGTCGACTTTGACTATGCCTACAACGTCGCCGACCTTGCCTTGGGAAAGTCTGACGTAAGTTTTGGCAAGAAGGGTGGCACACAGACTGTCAATGTGCAGTCCACCCAGGCTGTCAGCGCTGTCAGTGATGCCTCGTGGCTCGTCGTTCAAGTGGGCGAACAGTCGGCTACCCTCAAGTCAACACCCATTACGCTGACGGTCGATGAGAATATCTCAGGACAGGTACGCAACGCCGACCTTATCGTCACAGCAGGCGGTCAGAGCCAGACCATCAAGGTCACCCAATCGGCTGACCTCGCCATCGACCTTGTATCTCCCAATGTGGTGGCTGGTGAAGGTGGCGCAGTGACGGTGACTGTCCGAAGCGAGAGTGCCTACACCATCATCATTCCTTCCGAAGCCCAAAGTTGGCTGACGCTTGCCTCAATGCCCGACTTCAAGGACATCCACGCAGGCACTATGACCTCCACTACCTTTACACTCAACGTGTCAGGCCACATCGGCGACCAGCGACGTGCAGAAGTGACGGTGCGCACCACTTCGACCGATGGCCGCAGCGTGATTGAAGAGACGTTTGCCATCGTCCAGGAGGCTCGTGAAAGCAGCATCGACACCGAGGCTACCGCCATGGACATCGCTGCACAGATGTTCCCCGGCTGGAACCTGGGCAACACCCTGGAAGGCACCAGCGGATCGGTAGGACTCGGCGACGAGACGGGCTGGCAGCCCACCAAGACTTCGCAGGCCGTCATCGACTTTGTGAAGGCGCAGGGTTTCCGTTCGATCCGTATCCCTTGCAACTGGCATCGTCATATGGACGCCGCAGGAACCATCGACGCTGCGTGGATGGCACGCGTCATGGAAGTGGTGGACTATTGCATCAACGACGGCCTCTACGTGGTGCTCAACGACCACTACGACGAGGGTTGGATCGAGACCCATATGGACACCTACGATGCTACCCGCTCGGAGATTCTCAAGAGCATGTGGACACAGATTGCCACTGCCTTCGCCAACTACGACGAACACCTGCTCTTCGCTGGCCTCAACGAACCCAATGCCGACACGCAGGAGAAGACCGACAACCTGGTGGGCTACGAGCAGGACTTCATCGACGCAGTGCGTGCCACCGGTGGCAACAACGCCCTACGCACCCTCGTCATCCAAGGTCCTTCGACCGACATCGACAACACCAGCCGATTCTACACCACCCTGCCTATCGATCCTGCCGTCGACCGTCTGATGGCCGAGGTGCACTATTATTCACCTTGGACGTTCAGTGGACTGGAGGAGGATGCCAACTGGGGCAAGATGGCATACTTCTGGGGTGCCGAAAATCATGTAGATGGTTCAGACCGCAACACGCCATCGAACTACGAGGAGTCGTACGTCGAAAGCCAGATGCAGAAACTCTATACGCAGTTCGTCAGCAAGAACATCCCTGTCCTGTTGGGTGAATACAGTTGCCAGTGGCGCGAGATTGGTGAAAACCAGGACAAGCACAATGCTTCGGTCAAACTTTTCCACAAGACCGTGGTGCGTGAGGCAATCTCCCACGGCGTCATTCCAGTAGCATGGTGCACCAACTACTGCAACAACAACGGCACACGTGGCTCGATGACCATCATCGACCGCTCAACCCTCAGCGTCTGGAACACCTTCGCCATGGAGGGTATCACCGAAGGCGTAGCAGCAGCTCAATGGCCTGCGAAATGACGCAAATCCACACTAAGGCCCGAACTTAGCTATTGACCCTTTACAGAGAAAACGAAATACCCCTCCGGCATCGCATTTACGACAGGCCGGAGGGGTATTTATTTGTTTTAAGACGCGACAGATTTGAAGGGGCTCGACGAGGGTGTCGCGGTTTGGCGAGGGTGTCGCCATATAGCCAGTGAAAAGTCGGGAAAATGTTTGGAGAGAGCGGAAAAAGGGCGTACCTTTGCAGTGTGAAAATGAATGATCAAGGTCATTTGATAATTAACAATTAACAATTAATAATTAATAATTAAAAATTGGTAATTAACATATAACAATTGATTGTTCTGGCAAAAACAACAATATTAACAACTAAAAAAATACTACTATGTACACCATCGCATTCTACTCCACCGTGTTCCTCTTTGCAGCAAGTCTCTACATCTGCGATAAGATTGCTGATTCAGTAAATAACCACAAGCACAGCAACAACACTGCTGACTACCACATCGGACAGTCGACTAACAAGGACATCAACAACGGCATTTACACGCCATCAAGGGCGTAGTACAAGCATCGGTGTTTCCAATGACATTTGTTTGGAAGCACCGATGCAGTTATTTTGGATAAGATATACAACCAGAAGGATTACAGCTCCATATCCGGCTTGCAGACGTCGTGACCGGGGAAGGATTGGGGATTGGCCTGGGTGAAGGGAGCTGTGGCGCGGATATCCTCGACATTGGCGCCGAACTTCACGGTGTAGCGACCGGCAGCGGTCTCCCAGGCTTGGGTAGCCTCGTTGTAGGAAGCGAGGTCGTAGGCAGAGACGGCCATCGTGAGGGTCTGGCTTTCACCAGGCTGGAGTTCGCGGGTCTTGGCAAATGCCTTGAGTTCGTTGGCTGGTTTCTCGAGACCACCACCAGGAGCGCTAACGTAGAGCTGGACAGCTTCCTTGCCTGCTACAGCGCCGATGTTGGTGACAGTGATGGTGGCTGTGAAGCCATCCTTCGTGGCCTTGACGACGGGCTTGCTGTAGGAGAAGGTGGTGTAGCTCAGACCGAAGCCGAAAGGATAGGAAACAGCGACATCGTTGGTGTTGAAGTAACGATAGCCTACGTAGATGCCTTCCTGATGGAGGGTGTAGTCGGTGTTCTTGATGGGACCACGGCTACGCCAGCCACGTACCTCGGGAATGCCTACGTTGGGATAGTTGGCGAGAGCTGGGATGTCGGCAGCAGTGATGGGGAAGGTCATGGTGAGCTTGCCCGAAGGATTGGCCTTGCCGGTGAGCACATCGACCACGGAGTTGCCGCCCTCCTGCCCTGGCTGCCAAGCCATGAGGATAGCATCGGGCATGCCTTTCCAGGATGCGGTCTCGATGACGTTGCCCATATTGAGGATCACGACGACCTTCTTGCCTGCCTGATGGAAGTAGAGGCAGACGTCGTTGAGGAGGTTACGCTCCACCTCGGTGAGGTTGAAATCGTTCTCGATGTGACGATCGGAGCCTTCGCCAGCCTGACGACCGAGGCAAACCAATGCGATGTCGGCCTTCTTTGCCTGGTTGGAAACGATGCGAGAAGCGACCTCCAGTTCGGGAAGCACGGGCTTGCCCCAACGGAATGTGTTGGCAAATTCGGCAGCATCCTTGCTCTCCTGGAACTTCTTGTAGTCGTAGTAAAGGTTCTTCAAGTCTTCGGTAACGGTCAAGCCGGCATTGGTGATGCCCTGCATCAAGTCGATGGTGTAAGCCTTGTTGACGTCGCCCGAACCTGTTCCACCTGCGATGAAGTCATAGGCGGTGATGCCGAAGACGGCCACGTTCTTCACTTTCTTCATAGGAAGGGTGCCCCCGTCGTTCTTGAGCAATACCATACCTTCGGTAGCCGTCTGACGGGTGACTTCGGCATGTGCCTTGAGGTCGGGTTTGTTGCTGTACTTGTAGCCTTTGAAGCGAGGCGTGCGAACGATGTACTGGAGGATGCGACGGGCATTGCGGTCGAGGTCGGCCATCGGGATGGTGCCATTGTTGACACCTTCGATGATGCGGTTGATCTCGGTCTGGTTGCCAGGTTCCATGAGGTCGTTGCCGGCAATGACAGCCTTCATCGTGCCTTCTTTGGCACCCCAGTCGGTCATCACGATGCCCTTGTAGCCCCATTCGTCACGCAGGATGGTGGTGAGCAGTCCGTGGCTCTGCTGGGCAAATTCTCCGTTGACTTGGTTGTAGGACGACATCACGGTCCAGGGATCGGACTCCTTCACAGCAATCTCGAAGCCCTTGAGGTAGATTTCGCGCAAGGCACGCTGACTGACCACTTCGTTGACAAAGGTGCGGTTGGTCTCCTGCGAGTTGACGGCGAAGTGCTTGATGCTGGTGCCGACGCCCTGGCTCTGGATGCCACGCACGTAAGCTGCAGCAATCTTGCCTGCTACCAGAGGATCCTCGGAATAGTACTCGAAATTACGTCCGCAAAGGGGCGAACGATGGATGTTCATGCCTGGAGCGAGAAGGACGTCACAACCATATTCGAGCACCTCGTTGCCGATGCTATGACCTACGCTCTCGACAAGTTCCTGGTTCCACGTGCAGGCCAAAGCGGTTCCTACGGGGAAACCTGTGGCATAATAGGTGTTGGGATCACCTTCGCGTGTGGGACGGATGCGCACACCTGCTGGACCATCGGCAAGGACGGTGGAAGGAATGCCGAGGCGTGGGATGGCGCGGGTGGCACCGGCAGCACCTGGGACGAGGTCGGCATGAGCGCCGATGACGCCATTGAGTTGCTCGGTGGCCTGGGCAATGCTGTAACCTACGCAAAGGGTAGCTTTCTCCTCGAGGGTCATTGCCTTGAGGACTTCATCTACGTTGTCGGCACTGAGCGTGAGCTGCTGTGCCGTCAGGGATTGGGAACAGATGAGCAGCATGGATGCTGCGAGAAATTGAATCTTCATGGTGAAATGGTTTTTAGAAATGGTTGCTGCAAATATATGGATTTTTATCGAATTGTCCAACAAATCCACATCCTAACATCACTTTTGTACGAAAAAAATGCAGAATTTGCCGATTTCTGCATTTTTTTTGTGCAGTTTTCAGTATTTCTACATTATTTTCGAGCAAAGTCGTTATATATAATTTGGTGAAGTCGCAAAAAGGACGTATCTTTGCACACGGAAAATGGCAATGACATCACCGAAAAACCAACTAATCAGCGAACGATGAAAAAAGGAACGAGCATCATCAAATATGTGAAGGACAAACATCTGCGGACCGTTGGCAAAAGGGCATTCCACCTGTGGCAGATAAGGCCTCACGAAGTGGCACCCCTTGCCGACACGCAATGCAAATGTGCGTGCTGCGGCACGGAGTTCGTGGGCAACTTCTGTCCACGCTGCGGACAGTCGGCTTCGGTGAACCGCTTCTCGCTGAAACAGGCCATCAACCTTTTCCTGGACGTCTGGGACGTGAACAACCGCAGTGTCTTCCGTACGATGCGCGATATGCTGCTGCGCCCTGGCTACATGATTCGCGACTACCTGAACGGCATGCAGGCAGGCTACTTCTCCCCTTTCAAGATGTTCTTCCTGCTCGCTACCCTCTCGCTGCTCGTCGAACATGGCTTTTTCTACTCGCCCGAAGCAGCAAGTGACAACACAGACATTGTGTCGGAGATGGAGGCTGCGGCCAAGGGAGTGAAAGAGTTGAGGGAGGAAAAGGACAGCATCGCTCTCACATCAGACAAAGTCGAAACAGTTTCGACTACGGATGAAGTCGCAACTGCTTCGACTACGGATGAGGAAGAGATAAATGCAGCCTCGGAAGCAGACAACGATAGTATTTCGGAAACAGAAAAAATTCACAAGAGACTGGACCGCAGTTCGAAAGACCCTAATGTCCAAATGCTCCATAAAGTGGGCACAATGATCAGCAAGTTCGCCGACGACAATCCTGCACTCTTCACACTGATCCTGCTGGTGCTGTTTTCGCTATCGATGTTCCCGTTTTTCCGCCATTGTCCGCGCTTCCCGAATCTGAGGTTCTCGGAGTTTGTAGCAGTGCTGATTTGCTCGTACAATACCTACACGCTCTTTATGATCATCGGCACCCTGCTCGACTCCTCCATCATCAGGATCATTGCCATATTGATGCTGCTGGTGTCGCTGAAACAGTTCTCAGGCTACTCCAAGCGCCGCATCTTTGGATATCTGATGATAACCTCAATCTTCTGGTTCACCCTGGCAGTCGCCATCATCGCCTCAGGTATCTACTTCCTGGCATATAAGTAACAGATTGCCTTCGAAGAAAATCACTTATAGGTAATCTTCTGCACAATCTGACCGGGATCGACGATGGAGAGTGTGAGGGTGTGTTCGCGCTGACTTGCCAAGGGGAAAGTGAGGACATACTCCTTGCTGTTGGCAAGCACCTGAATGCTCCATGAGGTTCCCCATTCCTTGAACTTATTTTCGCAAACCACTGTTTCGGCGCCATCCACACTGACGCCGATGCGATTGCTTACGTCATAGGAAACGGGCCACATCGGGAGTACCGAGATGCACACGGTGACCGAATCGGCCAAACCTGCAGGCAGGGGGATGTCGATGGAGCCACGAACGTCGGTATCGAGGGGCTGTCCCATCTGGAGTGCCACCCAATCGGTGCCCAGTCCTTCGAGCAGACGGAAGGTGTCCTGGCCTTCGAGTTGCGAAGCCAAAGAGCGCAGATCGACCTTGTGGGTGAGAGATGGATGCCACTGGTCGGCAGGCAGACGATAGGCCTCGGTGGGTGTATCGGAGAGTTCGGGCATCTCCTGGTACCTGGCACAGAATCCCGGGGGAATCTCCGACATCATCTGGTCCCACTTGCCGTCGAGCAACGTGTTGTACCACTGACGCAGGTTGTTGAGCTGGTAGTAGGCATCGGTGGCCTGCTGGGCATAGTGAGCCATGCCCGTCTCGTGGTTGGCCTGGGCATAGAGGAACTTGCGGTTCATCTGATAGGCCGATTGCACGGCATAGCCCAGCATTTCGAAGAGGGCGGGACGCTGCTCCTCCTTCACGCTCTGGTCGATGCGATCGACGACATAGCAGATGTCCTGGTATTCGACGAGGCGACGCTGTGCCGAGCCGTCGGCAAACGAGAAGTCGCTGTCGTGCAGACGTTCACGTTCGGGGGTATTCCACTCCCATTCGTAGCCCATGAATTCGGGTTTGCGGTCCCAAGCCAGGCGATAATAATGGTCGAGGATGAACTGGAAATCGTCGAGGTGCTGCTCGCCGAAGACGCTGGCAAGCCACTGTGCCTGATAGCGATTGGCATTGTCATAGCTGAAACGCGTGAAGTCATAGGCCATGTCGAAGAACATCTGCGTCTCAATCTCCATGGGCTTGATGTCGCCCACATTGAGAAGCCAATAGCGGTCGGCACCTGCCTCGTAGGCCTTGAGCAGTTCCTCATACATCAGCATCGGAGCCGTGGAAGGAAGCCAAAGATAGTCGTGGGGCGTGCCGAGATAACTGAGGTGATAATAGACGCCGCTTCCTCCCTTGCGAAGGCGTTCGTTGGTGTTGCTCACACGCTTCATATAGCCGTAGTTGTCGTCAGGCCAGATGAGGGTGATGTCGTCGGGCACACGAAGGCCGGCATCGTAGATGTCGAGGGTCTCCTTGTAAGGCACGAAGATTTGTGGAATGGTTGCAGCCTTCTTTCCTTTATATTTTTCGAGTATTTCGCGCTGACGGGCAAAAACCTGCTCGAGGGTGCGTGCACGGTCGCGTGGATCGGTGCTGCCCTTCATAGCCTCGTCGTGAAGTCCGCGCATACCCATGGTGTAGATGTTGTCGTACTGTGCAGTTTCGCGAATGCGGTCGTCGAGCTTGCGCAGGATGGTCTGGCTGTTGGTCTCGTAGTTCCATTCGCCATCGCGCTGCTTGTCCCATTCGAAGAGGGAGGCGTTGTTGAAGAGCAGGGGTTCGCAATGGCTGGTGGTGATCATAATGCCCCACTTGTCGGCCATCATCTGGCTCTCGGGATGGCTATAGAAGGCACCGGTGATGCTGTGCATGGCAGGTGCCAGCATATTGCCCTTGAGGCGAAGGATGAGTTCGCAGACGCGGTCGTAGGTCTTGGGTCCGATGTCGCCCAGCTCCTTCTCGTAGTTGCGCGAAGCCCATGTGAACAAGCCCCAGTCCTCATCGTTGATGAAGACGCCGCGATAGCGGATGGTGGGCGAAGGGCTGAGGAAGTTCTCGACATAGTCGCTGACGGGGACCCTGGCATCGAGCACAGGAACGTCGGCAAACCAGTACCAGGGGCTCACGCCAATCTGTTCGCTGACGTGGAAGACGCCGTAGGCAAGGCCACGGGGATCTGAACCGGTGATGTAAAGGTCGGTGCCACGTGTCTCGATGGCAAAGCGTTCCCAAGCCCCACGCATGGCCTTGGGGCTGCGTGCAGCATATCTGGTGGTGGCGAGGAGGATGTTCTCGCCCTTGGTTTTACGGGTGGCTACAGCGGGACGAACGCCAGCGACACGCTCGATGTCGTCGGCAAGGGTCTGCGCCATCTGACTGACAAGGGGCGCATCCTTGGGGTTATACACAATCGTTGCCTTCGTGAGGTCGATGGCTTGGGCAACGGGCACCAGCGCCAGGGAAAGGAGGATGATGAAAAGGGAACGCATCGGGGTAAATGGGATTAGGAGGGGGGGGTGAAGGGGTCTGAGGGGTTCGAGGGGTTCAAGGGGGTCTGAAGGGTTCTGAAGGGTTCGAAGGGTTCTGAGGGGGTCTGAGGGGTTCGAGGGCGAACAACCTTTCGAACCTTTCAAACCTTTCAAACTTTTCGAACCTTTCTTAACCTTCCCCATGGGGATAGTCTTTCGGGGAAACGCCGTAGAGGTTGTGGAAGGCGGTGGTGAAGTTGCTGACGTTGGTGAAGCCTACCAGCTCGGCGATGTGTCCGATCGGGTGATTGCCCTGCTGGAGGAGGGTGGCCGCCTGACGGAGGCGGACGTTGCGAATGAAGTCGCGGGCCGTCTGATTGGTGAGCTCCTTGAGTTTGCGGTTGAGGTGAACGCGACTCATACCGACCTTGTCGGCGAGCATCTCGACGGTGAGTTCGGGATTGCTCAGGTTGTTGTTCACCTCTCGCATAATACGCTCCATGAGCTGCTCGTCGGGCGTCTTCACATGCAGTTCCTCGAGTTTGCTTTCCTCAATCTGCTTGCCTGCGAAATTGTTGTAGAGACGTTCGCGGCCATGGATGAGGTTATAGACACGCGTGCGAAGCAGGTTCATACTTACGGGCTTCACCATGTATTCGTCGGCACCGGTGTCGAGGCCCGAAATCATCGCTTCCTCTTCGGTGTTGGCGGTGAGCAGGATGACGGGCAGATGGTTGAGGTTGATGTTCTGGCGGATCTTGCGGCATAGCGCCTCACCGTCCATCACGGGCATCATCACATCGGAAATCACGAGGTCGAACTTCACGTTCAAGAGCATCGAAAGCGCTTCCTTGCCGTTGTTGCAACCAGCGACGTGGAAGTCGGTCGAAAGTTCGTGCTTCAGATATTGCAGGATCTCCTCCTCGTCATCGACCACCAGCACGTGGTACTTGGTCTTGGCGTGCGGATTGTCCTTCTCCATCTGCGGGATCGAAGGATTCTCCTCCTTCGCAACAGGGGCATCGGGAGTCGGCACAGTGGCTATCTCGCTGTCGGACAAATGCTTTCGACCCAAAGGCAGTTCCACCCAGAATGTAGAACCTGTGGGCGGTTCGGTGCTGCTCTCGAGGCCCATAGTGCCATGGTGCTTCTCGACAAGCGAACGGGTGAGCGAAAGACCGATGCCCGAACCCTGAATCTTCGAACCATCGGCATTCTTGCCGCGATAGAAGCGGTCGAAGATGCGTTCGCGGTCACCTACGGGTACACCCGGGCCATTGTCAATCACGGCAATACGTGCCTTCTCATCGCCCAGACGCGAAAGTGCAATCTGCACCTTGCCTCCCGTCGGGGTATATTTGAGCGCATTCGAGACGAGGTTGATGATGATCTTGTCGAAATATCCCGAATCGACCCACACGGGCAGTTGCGAAAGCCCTTCGTGCACAAACGTCAGGTCGATGCGCTTGATGCGTGCCTGCTCCTGGAAGTCGGCAAAGACATTGCCCACCGTCTCGACGAGGTTGCATTCCTCGAAGTGCAGGTTGAGCACGCCCTTGTCCATACGCCTCATGTCAATCATCTGGTCCATGAGTCGCATGATGCGGTTGGCGTTGCGTTGGATGGTGCCGTAGGAATTGCGGCGCGAAGCATCATCGTCCTGTGCCAGCAGTTTCTTGATAGGGCCCAGGATGAGCATCAGCGGGGTGCGTATCTCGTGGGTGAGGTCGATGAAGAGGCGCGTCTGCGCATCGTGCACAGCCTCCATGTTTTCGGTCAAAAGACGTTCGTTCTTTTCGCGATAATGCGAACGGACGGTCATGAAGACGAGCGCCGTAATCAGCGCCAGCAGCAACAAGGTGAGCAGCATGAACCACCACGTCTCGTACCAATGGGGACGAATGACGATGCGCAGCGTCTTGACGGTGGATTCGCGCTGGTTGTTCACCGCACGTACGGCAAAGAGGTTGGTGCCCGTCGGCATATTGGAGAACGACACAGAGTGTACTCCCACGGGCAAACGTTGCCAGGGCTGGTCGTTCAGCCGGTATTCGAACTGCATCGTCTCGGGGCAGTTCAGTTCCTCGGTGGCAAAATAGATGGTGAACGCATGGTCCTCGTGGTCCAAGGTCACCTGTTCGGACAGATAGATGGGCACCGTGGTCACAGGATGTCCGTCGGAGAGCGTCGCCGTGGTCACTTCTCGGTCTGCCAAGGTCATTGCCACGATGCGTACCTGCCACAGTCTGCTGTCGGCACGCACACTGTTCGGAGTGAAATAGGTCACGCCGTTGTTGCCGCCAAACCACATGCGTCCCTGTCGGTCGGTCATCGAGGCACATTTGCAGAACTCGTTGCCCTGCAGGCCATCGCCGGTGTAGTAGTTGGTCACCGTCCTCTTGTCGGGATCGACCTTCGAAAGACCCTTGTTGCTGCTTACCCAGATGCTGCCGTCGGAGGCCAGTTGGAGCGAAGCCAGCGACTGACTGGGCAGACCGTCTTCTGTGGTAAACATCTGCAGCGTGTCGCCTTCATTCGAGACGTTCAGCAGGCCCACGCTTGTGGCGAGCCAAAGGCTCTGATCCTTGTCCTGGGCGATGTCATAGACGATGGTTCGCTTCAGATAGCGAACGCTCTCGTAGGTTGGCGACTGCGTATTGACGCGCTCCAAGCCGTCGAAAGTGCCCAGCCAAAGCGTGCCATCGTTGGCGACAAAGACACGATCGACCCATTTGTGGATGCCTGTATTATTGATCTCGTTGATGCTGAAAGCCTGGTTGGTCTGCTTGTCGTAGCCATAGAGACCGTTGCCCATAGTGCCTACCCAGATGCGTCCACGGATGTCGCTCTCGATGTCGTGTGCCGTGGTCAGAGCTCCAGAAGCGGTCTTCATCGCATGGTGGGTGAAGGTCTTCGTGCGTCGATTAAGTCGCGACACACCCGAACTCGAACTGGTCACCCAGATGTCACCCCCTGCATCCTCATAGAAACTGGTGACGACGGCGGGTTCCTTGTAGTGGGCCACGGGCTTCAACTTGTCGTTAAGGCAATAGAGACCGTCGCCTGCAGTGCCCAGCCAGATCAGACCTTCCGAATCCTCGAAGAGGGCGCTGATGGGGCTACGGCCCACCACGTCGGCATTGGCGACACGGTTGCCGAGGTAGCCGAAGGGCGAATTATAGGCAGGAATCATCAGCACTCCCTTTTGACCCACGCTCAGCCAGGTGTTCCCATCGCGGTCGATGAGGTAGTGAGTGGGGTTGAACTCATTGAGCCAACCGTTGCCCATCTCGATGTTCTGCTGCGTCAGCACCTTCTTCTTGCGGTCGTATATATAGATGGGGCTCTGCTCGGCAAGGATGTACAGACGGTCCTCTATCGCGCATATATAATTAAGGTGTAGATGCGCAAGCTCGGGCAGGATAGTCTCGAAGCGATCGGTCGAGGGGTTGTATTCCACCACGCCCAGTTCCGAAACGACAGCATAGACAACGCCATCGGCAGTGGTTGTGAAGTCGGCCAGGGTGGCATTAGGCTCGGAGAAGATATAAGTCTGCTCAATCTTTTCGTCACGTATGCGAAGCATCGCATTCACGCCTCTCACCAGCACCCATTGCTGTCCGTTCTGGTCCTCGAGGGTCTTCGAATAGTTCTTCAGTTCGGGCGAATACTTCAACTTGCGAGCCAGAACGCGATCATTCTGCAACAGAATCTCGCAGGCAGAATGTCCCGACGAATAGACCTTACCCGAAGCGTTGACGAAAAGGTGGTTGGAGTTCTCACCAAAGGCGCTGTCATCCTCCCACGTGACATTTGCTGTGAAGGTATTGGTGGCATAGTCGAACACCTGCACGCCCGCGTACGTGGATATATAGAGGTGTCCGTCGCGATCCTCGACCAGCGAGGTGACGAAGTCGTGTGCCAGGGAATGGTCGTCGGAGGGGATGTTGGTGAAGGTGACGAAGCGGGCGCCATCGTAGCGCACCAGGCCGTTCTCAGTGGCAATCCACACAAATCCGTAGTGGTCCTGGAAGAGGTCGTTGATCATCGAACTGGGCAGTTCGTTGTCCGACGTCAGGAACCTGTACGACTGTGCCTGACCCGAAAGACAGGCCAGAACCAAGGCAACCAGCGAAAAAAGAAGGCGTCTCTTCATAGCAGCGTATGTATCAAAATCCGATGCAAAAATACATAGTTATTATGAAAAATGCAAATAATTTCGAGCAAAAAATCGGGCAATGTATCATAATCGAAAGAACTTGTATCATTTCGAGGGGAGGTGTTTGCAATTCGTTTCATCGGGCGAAAAACGTGTATCGGAAAAATTTCCCCGCGTCAAATAAATGCCGTACCTTTGCACCGTCAAAAAAGACTTACCGGGAATAACGGAAAAATCACCCAAAAATATTCACATATAATTAAAATCAAACTAATGAGAAATCGATTCCTGTTACTATTCATGCTTCTTGCAAGTGTGGTAGTCACCTACGCCCAGAATACGGTGCGTGGTGTTGTGATTTCAGCTACCGATCAGGAGCCAATCATTGGTGCTACTGTACTCGAAAAGGGTTCGCTCAATGGCACCGTGACCGACCTTGACGGACAGTTCACCCTCGCTGTGAAGAACAATGCTGTCCTTGTGGTTTCTTACGTGGGCTTCACCACCCAGGAGATTGCCACCGAAGGTCGCAGTGACTTCCGCGTAGTTCTTGCCGAAGACAACAAGCTGCTCGACGACGTCGTAGTGGTTGGTTACGGCACCATGAAGAAGAGCGACCTCACAGGCGCAGTCGCAAGCGCGAACATTAAAGCATTCGAGAAGTCGCCCAACACAAACGTACTGCAGTCCCTGCAGGGTACCGTCCCCGGCTTGAACGTAGGCCAGGCAAGTTCCGCAGGTTCCGACCCATCGATCACCGTGCGTGGTACCAACACCATTTCGGGTAACTCGAGCGTGCTCGTCGTTCTCGACGGTATCATCTACACTGGCGGCCTTTCGAGCCTCAACCCTGCCGACATCCAGAGCGTCGATGTACTGAAGGACGCTTCTGCCACCGCCGTCTATGGTGCACAGGCTGCCAACGGCGTACTCCTCATCACCACCAAGAAAGGTGCCAAGGGCAAGGCCAAGGTTTCGTTCCAGAGCAGCTACAGCATCCAGAAGCCAACCAAGGACCTCCACACCATGAACCGCGAGGAGATGCTCAACTTCGACAACGAGTGCCTCTGGCTCTACTCCAAGACCGAAGCATCGGGCTACACCCAGCAGGATCCCAACTTCAACCTCGCTTCGCGTATGCCTGACTCGTGGATGACCGACAGCCAGGGCAACATCGTCCCCGGTGACTACGACTGGTGGAGCGACTTCACCCGCAATGGCCATATCCAGGAGAACAAGCTCAACATCTCGGGCGGCAGCGATGCCATGTCCTACCTCATTTCTGTAGGCAACACCACCCAGAAGAACTACCTCCTCAACGACGATTACAAGCGTAACTCCATCCGCGTCAACCTCGACATCCAGCCCACCAAGTGGCTCAAGGCCGGTGTGCAGGCCTTCGGTTCGTTCGAGAATCGCGACGGTCAGGAGACCTACCTCCCCTTCCTCATCGAGTGCAGTCCTCTCACCCATCCTTACGACGAGAACGGCGTCATCATTGATTATCCCGCACACGATGCGCGCGAGAATCCATATCATGGTTCATTGGTTGATGACTACGATCGCAACAACTCGTTCTTCGCCAACCTCTACGCCGAGGTGCAGCTGCCTCTCAAGGGCCTTACCTACCGCGTGAACTATGGTAACAACTATCGCATCGGCGAGCACAACTATGCAAGCGAATATGCCGAGAACAACAACGGCCAGGCTTACAAGCACCACTCGACCTACTACGATTACACCCTCGATAACATCGTCAACTATTCGAACGACTTCGGCAAGCACAACGTAGGTGCAACCTTCGTCTATGGTGCTTCACGCCGCAAGTACAGCTACACCGCTGCCGATGCCAAGCTCTTCCCACGCATGACCCTCGGCTACAACTCGCTCGAGCTCGCTTCTACCCAGACCACCAACTCCGACGCCTGGCTTGAGACCCTGCTCTATCAGATGTACCGTGTCAACTACTCCTACGACAGCCGCTACCTCCTCACCGCTACCCTGCGTCGAGATGGTTTCTCAGGCTTCTCTGCCAACAACAAGTCAGCCGTCTTCCCATCGGTTGCCCTCGGTTGGGTCATCACCAACGAAGACTGGTTCAAGGTTGCAGGTATCGACTACTTGAAGCTCCGTGCAGGTTGGGGTGTCAGCGGTAACCAGACAAGCCGCTACTCTTCGCTCGCCAAGGTTAACTCCAGCATCGGCTACATCTTCGGTGACGGCGTTTCGGGAGCTATGCGTCAGGAACTCGCTTCGATGGAGAATGCCGACCTGAAGTGGGAGAAGACCTCCGGTCTCAACTTCGGTCTTGATTTCGCTGTGCTCAACAATCGCATCAGCGGTAACATCGAGTACTATCAGACCACCACGAAGGACCTGCTCTATGCAGTTTCCATCCCATCCATCACCGGCTTCACCTCCATCATGTCGAATGTGGGCGAAATCAAGAACCGTGGTTTCGAAATCACCCTCAACACCCAGAACATCAAGACCCGCGACTTCGAGTGGACCACTCAGTTCAACCTCTCGATGAACCGCAACGAAATCACCAAGCTCGCAGGCCTCGACACCGACGGCGACGGCAAGGAGGATGACCTCACCTCTTCGTCACTCTTCATCGGCGAATCGCTTTCGGCCATCTACGACTACACCGTTGACGGCATCTACCAGGTGGGCGACAACATCCCCGACGGATATCACCCAGGCAACTACCGCATCGTGGACATCAACAACGACGGCAAGATCGACGAGAACGACCGCAGCATCATCGGCCGCACCGATCCAGCAGTGCGCATGGGTATGCTGAATACCTTCCGCTACAAGGGCATCACCCTCAGCTTCTTCCTCAACTCCGTTCTCGGTGGTGACAAGAGCTACCAGGGCAAGAACTCCTATGCCGAGCTCGTCAACGACAACACCCTGCGTCACAACCGCCTCACCGAGCAGGTCGACAACTTCTGGACACCAAGCAACCCCGACGGTATCTTCGCACTCTATCACGCCAACCCCGCCATCAACCCATTCCGCTACGAGAATCGTTCGTTCGTACGTCTTCAGGACATCACCCTTTCGTACGACCTCCCCGCTGCCTGGATGAAGAAGATCGGTATGGACGGCATCAACCTCTACGTCAGCGGCAAGAACCTCCTTACCTTCACCGGTTGGAACGGTTGGGATCCTGAACCCGATATGACCTATCAGGACATCAACGGTCAAAACCGCCGTACTGGCAGCCGCTACGAGGATCGCCCAATCATGAAGAGTGTCACATTTGGTATCAACATCAATTTTTAAATAAGGTTCGAAAAGTTTGAAAAGTTATGAAAAGTTCGAAAGGCAACAACGCCCCTTCAGAACCATTCAGAACACTTCAGAACCATTCAGAACCCCAAACCACAATAAAATTATGAAGAAATTATTATATTGTGCTGCCTTAGCCGCAGCGGTGCTGACCGGATGTAACGAAGACACCTTCCTCGAGGAGAAGGCCCTCGACTTCAATTCAGCATCCAATTCGTATTCCACGAAGGCTGACTTCGACGCAGCCGTCACCGAACTCTACTTCCTGGTTCGCGAGGAGTACTACACCACCTACGACCGCACTACCGACCTTTCGAAGGTTGCCGATATGTGGATCACTGCCGACCCACTCAAGTCGAACGTCACCGCCGACTTCTCACCCTCGGGTGCCATCGCCAAGTTCTATTGGGACGAGAACTACAAGCTCATCGCCCAGGCCAACACCATCATCAGCCGTCTGCCAGCCAGCACAGCATTGAGCGATGAGCAGAAGGCTGCCTACGAGGCAAAGGCACGCTTCTTCCGTGCCCTCGGCTACCGCACCCTCTGCTATCTCTATGGCGATGTGCCCCTCCAGCTTGAGGAAGTGACCGCTCCAAAGACCGACTACACCCGCGAAGCCAAGGCCACCGTACTCGCACAGGCCGTGCAGGACCTTGAGTTTGCCACTGCCAACCTCCCCGAGATCAACACCGTGAAGGATGGCGAAATCAGCAAGCCCGTAGCCTATATGCTCCTTGCCGAGCTCTACCTCGCCACAGGTGCCAACGACAAGGCTGTCGGCGCTGCCACTGCCGTAATCGACAACCCCAACCTCAAGCTCATGACCGAGCGCTTCGGCTCGCAGGTCAAGGAGGATGGCGATGTCTTCTACGATCTCTTCCGTCCAAACAACCAGAACCGCGCTTCGGGCAACACCGAGAGCATCTGGGTCATCCAGTTCGAGACCAACGTCGATGGTGGCGGCAACAACACCAGCCACTTCTTCTGGAATCCAGGCAGCTTCTGGGGCGAGCGTTTCTTCGCTCCTCAGGTCGATAAGTTCCACATCATCACCCCCGACGGCATCAACCTCCAGCTCTTCGACTGGCCTATCGGCGATATGACCGGTGGTCGTGGCATCGGCACCCACTATGCCGCTCCTCACCTCTACCGCGAGATCTGGGAGGAGGACTGGAACGATATGCGCAACTCCGAGTTCAACTGGCCACGCAAGTACAAGATCCATCGTCCCGACGTGATTGCAGCCGATCCTAAGCTCGCAGCTGCCATGCCCGACGGATACTTCGACCTCGAGAACACCGTGCTCCCCGAAGGTTACTCGATGGAGACCGGCTACGATGGAGGCACTACCCCATCCACCCAGCTCCCCAACCGCTTCATGTGCGGCTATTCGACCAAGATGACCACGCCATTCCATCATCCCGATGCACAGTACGGCAACAAGGCCGTCTATCAGCTGGCAGGCACCGGTGGCAAGACCTTCACCGACCAGTACTTCTATCGTCTCGCCGAGGCTTATCTGCTCCGTGCTGAAGCCTACGTCGCTACCGGCAAGAAGGCCGAGGCAGCCCGCGACATCAACGTCCTCCGCGCCCGTGCCCATGCCAAGGAGTGCACCGCCGACCAGATGACCCTCGACTACATCCTCGACGAACGTCTGCGTGAGCTTGTTTGCGAAGAGAAGCGTCGCCTCACCCTCGCCCGCACCGGCAAGCTCTTCGAGCGCATCACGAAGTACAACCCCTACTTCAATGCACAGAACAGCGCCGACGGCAAGGCCTACGACGCCCACTTCGACCTGCTCCCCATCCCGCTCTCAGCCATCCAGGCCAACAAGGATGCCAAGCTCGAACAGAATCCCGGGTATTGATAATTAATAATATGTGTGTGACGTTAGCGCCCCTCTCGCGAGAGAGGAGCGCTAACACTTTTTTAATACACTGAATCCGTCACGGCTTTAATACACCGAATCCATCACGGCGACAGCAACATGAGGGCGGTAGTGCGAAGCCTCGTAATAGTTGTGCAGATCGGTGTTCCAGAGGTTGGGGCCCGAAAAGTCGTTGACGTGATCCGAACCGAAAAGCTGCTTGAGGCACTGGAGGTCGTTCGGGTTGAGACGAATCTGATTGTAGAGTGGGCTGATGATGATCTGCACCGAAGTTCCCTGCCGTGCGAAGATGCTGCTGATCGAGTCGAGCAGTTCGCGCTGGGGCTTGCCGATGACAGGGGGCGACACCGAGTCGGGGAACTGCACCCCTTCGAACACGCGCAGTCGCGCCTCGTCGTAATAGGAGCCGTCGGCAATCTGTTGCTCCAAGGGGACGAAGTTGCACTCGTTGCCCTTGGCATCATAGACGAACATATCATCGGTGAGCAGGCTTTTTCGGAGCATATAGGGACGCAGACGATGGAACAGGCTATAATCGATATAAGCCACCAGAAACGTCGGAGTCAGGAAGGTCTTGAGATTATACCAGTGGAAGGCAACCAGGTTGCTGTAGCCTGTCAGTTCGGGAGGTGTCTCGCACAGGTGCCAGTGGTCGCAATCCACCTTCTCCAGCAGGCCGGCATCGACCACCATCAGCACATTGCGCAAGGTGTCACCTTCATGGGCGATGAAGCGCAGCTTCTGCCAGATGCCGAGCAGCGACTCGTTGGCAGCGTCGTAGTGATAGCAACGGCTGCCCTCGGGCAAATGCTGCCGCCAGGCTGCGATGGGATAATAGATGCTTCGACTGTTGCCGAGGATGAAGCTGTCGTAGTGCCCCGATTGGTGCTGTCGCAGGTAGTTGCGAGTGGCGACATGCGCAGGATTGAGCGATACGCCGCCTGCCACCTGCTCCGGATAGTAGCTTTCGTAGTTCCCGATTACCTTGAAAGGGTCGGCCATGACGTAAGCCAGCAGCAGGGCTGCAAATGGGCAGCCGAACCACATCAGGGGCCTCAGGAACCGCCACATCTCTCGTTTGAAACCGTTATTCTCTCTCATGACTTAGAACTGGAAATAGATGAATTGTGTCGAGGCGGTGGCTTTCCAGAGCATCAGGCCGATGAGCAGGTAATAGAATGCCCAGCGCTGCCAGCGACGGCGCGGCAAGGGCAGCTGCCACCATTCGGCAGCCAGCATCAGCACAGCGAAAACGACGATGGATTTGCTCTGTTGCAGGAACGACAGGTCCATCTGTGTAACGATACGCCACAAGATGACCTTGGCCGAAGTTATGCTTTCAGCCCTGAAAAGCACCCACCCCAGGCAGACCAGAAGGAAGGTTGTCAGGATTTTTAGAACCTCTTGCTCCGAGCTCCGCTCGCGCGCCCCGAAGGAAGCAACCTCTCGAACCTTTCAAACATCTCGAACCTCTCGAACCTCTCGAACCTTTCGCTCCTCTCGCTCCTCTCTCTTAAGCCAGCCCATGCACCAGGGAAGGAAGAGCAATCCGTGGTAAAATCCCCACAGGACAAAGGTCCAGTTGGCGCCATGCCACAACCCACTCAGCGAGAAGACGGCCACCGTGTTGGCCAGCGTTCGTCCCCTCCCCTTTCTGTTTCCACCTAGGGGAATATAGACGTAGTCGCGGAACCAGCTGGTGAGCGAGATATGCCAGCGACGCCAGAAGTCGGGGATGTTCGTGGCAAAGTAGGGATTGCGGAAGTTGTCCGAAAGGTGGAGGCCGAAGAGGCGTGCCGAGCCGATGGCGATGTCGCTGTAGCCCGAGAAGTCGGCATAGATCTGGAAGGCAAAGAGCAGAGTGCCATAGAGCAGGGTCGAACCGCCCTGTGCATCAGGATTGGCGAATATCTGTTCGACGATGGGCGCACAGTTGTCGGCCACCACAATCTTCTTCACGAAGCCCCACAACATCTGTCGGCACCCCTTCACGGCCTCTTCGCTGCTGAACGAGCGCGGCGCGGCGAATTGCGGCAGCATCTTCCCCGCTCGCTCGATGGGACCCGCCACAAGCTGCGGGAAGAAGGCGATGTAGGTGGCAAAGCTGATCCAATTGCGCTCAGCACGAATATCACCGCGATAGACGTCAATCGTATAGCTCAATGCCTGGAACGTATAGAAGCTGATGCCTACGGGCAAAAGCAGATGCAGCAGGGGCCAGTCGGCATGGAGGCCGAGGCTCATCATCAGTGCGTTGAGACTTGTGGCAAAGAAGTCGTAGTATTTGAAGAGGCCGAGCACGCCGAGGTTGAGCACCAGATTAGCGACATTGGCAGTGGCTGCCCACTTTGTCTGTCCCCGCATTTTGCAACGTTCCACCCATAGCGCGCACAGGTAGGCGCTGCATGTGGTGAGCAGTATCAACCCCAGGAAGCGCCAATTCCACCACCCGTAGAACACATAACTCGCCACGAGCAGCAGCACGTTTTGCCCCCTCCTCGACTGATGCAGAGCCCAGTAGAGCAGGAAAACGAGCGGGAGAAAGAGTGCAAAAGTGATTGAGTCGAATGCCATCGGTCAAGTAATCTGCCTGAATTTTTGGCGCAAAGGTACCAATTCTTTCTTAAATTGCAAAATATTCTGGCGATTATTTCTTGCGAGAGAGGGTCACCGACGCCTTTTTTTGCCAATTGCTGCATCCACAATAGGCTCTGATTGTCTGTTTTGAATGAAAAAATGAAGAAATTGCCGGATTCTGCATTTCTTTTCGTTCAAAGTCATTATCTTTGCAGCACACATATCAACAATCAGAAAACAAATGAAAACTATGAAGAACCTTTGCCTATTCTGTTTCTTCGCCCTCTGTATGCTGGCATTGACGTCCTGTCAAGGCCACGAGGAAGCAGGTCCGACAGTCATCTACGATAAGCCATCCGGATATACCCTGATCACCGACACGGTGAGGATCAATGCTCAGAAATACATTGCAAGAAACCTAAAGATGACGTTGAACAAGGTCGAGCGCTACCGCAATCGGTACGCCTGCCTTTTCTGGTACCATGACTATACCGGTCATATTCCTGAACTGCTTCAGGGGGATGGATATGTCATTTTGTCCTTTTCACGCGATGGCCAGGACTTCGAACAGATACCCACCCCCACAGGCTTCACCGAATGGAACAGAGGGCCCTTGACCATCCAGGTTGTCAACGACACACTCTACTTCTTGAATCGCGGATTCTCAACGGGCAGCTACTGGGACGAAGCCCTCCAAGAGTGGCACACCACCGACAACATCCCTTCCATCCGTTATGAAGACGAGGAAAATGAAGAGTTTACGGTCAAGGCGCTACCTCGTGGAGAATTTGGCGACTACGTGCAGTTTCACGAGAAAAGCACCGGCACCAATTATCTGTTCGAGACACCCTTGACGAAGATCATCAAGTACGACAGCGCCTTCTATCTGATTGAACCATTGCATATCCGCAAGATTTCGAATCCACGCCTTGGATGGGTGATGGACGATGCCATCGGCTACGGAATGTGGTATAAATATGCCCCTCCTGCGGGGATTGTCATCAATACCCGATACCGCGACCTGATGACAGACTATGAATTATGCGAAGACCACAGCCAGGACACCCTGTTCCTCTCTGGCTTCATCCGCCACGACAAATTGCACTTTTTGGTGCGGGCCATGGATGAAGTATTCATCGCCAAGTACAAGAAATCGAGGCACAGCAGCTTCGAGAAGGTTCTCTCGCTAGGGAAACTCCCTCTTGACGAAGGGTGCCGGTCACGCCAGAACAAGGTGCTCGCCGACTTCAAACAAAGCTGGCAGATGGATGGCATTCTCGACATCGCCGACGACACGGTTCGAACCACCTATTTGCGCCTGGATTATGATTCGTTGCCTTATCTGGGGCCTCAGGTCATAGAACAGGTGATTGATTTTGCACAAAGGAATCTGGGAGTGGCCACGATGGACAGTGTACGGGCTTTCGAGGAGCGCATCGGAGGATACAGCGATGGCTATGTGGCCGAAACCGACAGCGAAGGCTATATAACTACGGCATTCGTCGACAGAGTGTTGGGCACCAATTTTTCCAGCATAAGAAAGGATAAGGGAAGCGGCTACGAGCGCACCGGCTATCTCCATGTACTCGACGCACACGACTCCTTCTGGGTCGGCTATTGCTATCACCCTCAGACCCAGGTGCTGACTTCCCTGTTTGCCGAATTCGCCGAAACCGGGTATTTGAATGGCAATAGTGGCGAAAAGAGTCTGGAATTCAACGAGTTGGATTCTATCATTACACGGACCCTCTCCGTACGCGAAGATTCGGTCGGCAAATGGATCAAGGACGGTAAGACCTACAAACTGAGGGACAACTATAACATCCGATTGAATATCTGTCAGCAATGAAAAAGGGAACGAGCATCATCCCCCTCATAGCCATTCTGATGGCAATGGTTTCGCTGAGCCAGTTCTCGGGCTATTCCAAGCGCCGCATCTTTGTCTATCTGGTGGTGACCTCTGTCTTCTGGTTCATTCTGCTGGTTATCATATTCGCCTTTATCTCGTATCTCATGATGCCGAAGTAATAGGTATTTAAAAACTTTTTTTCTTTTTTATCAAATTTTGCGTGCGCCTATATAATACATATATAATATAAGGTAACAACAACCCCCTAAACTTATTTGTCCCCCAAACGAAATAATAAAAAAAAGAAAAAAGAAAAAAAGTTTTTCGAGCTTGTTTGTCTATGTACTCCCCTAAAAAAAGTTGACTGGTTTTTGATATAACCCTAGTAAAAGTTGACCATTTCATGACCTAACCCTGACTTGGGTTTACTAGCGATCTCTATCCCTGGAATTTGTTGACTGG
>Ga0310691_10001168_pt1 | contig 42073 bp, 85 predicted proteins | sample 176DNAGHGlowgp2_FD_203887 | JGI IMG/M metagenome (GOLD analysis project Ga0310691, IMG submission 203887) | Sheep rumen microbial communities from Palmerston North, Manawatu-Wanganui, New Zealand - 1766 DNA GHGlow gp2 (v2) (version 2) | ecosystem: Host-associated > Mammals > Digestive system >... | reverse complement strand
ATACCTCATGTGGTAACATACGCATACCAAGGTAGGGGACTGACGAAAGATTTTGTGTTGAATGAATATGGCAACTATATCAACGGTTATGCCGTACATGATGCTGACGGTGTTGAGGGTTATACCACAGGATTGTATGTTGACTACGACCCCAACGAGGACTTGTTGGCAGACAAGGACACGGTGAGTATTATGTGGACTGTTGGCGCAAGCGTTGTTGTGCCAGAGACAAAGGCTACAACGATATATGTAAGCAACAAGAGCAAGGTGCATCTTGTATGTGAAGGCTACAATTCCGTAAGCATATACTTGTTTGACAAGTCAGATGTCACGATTGATGATGTTGACGAGGAAAGTTCCATTACGATTTACAGGTATAGCAAAGATGCGAAGGTGGATATTGGAAAATTTTGTCTTTCGCAAAAGATAAGGGTTTTTGACAAACAACTAAAGCTGTAGTATTATGAATCATAGTAGTAATAGATTTTTTGCAAAGAATACTGAGTCAGGTACATTTCAAGACATCACAACGATGTTTGATGGTGTTGCGGTATTGAAACTTGACGGAATGTTGGCAAAGGGAGAACCTGTAAACGTATATACAGCTCAATGGATAGATAGTCAACAGGAAGACTTTATGATTACCACATTGGATGGTAATGATAATCCTGTTGTTGTCCGAAAGAACGTTGATTTGGAACTTACATTCATCGTTCGTCAGAAGTATGCCACAGCAACTATAGATGTTCAGACTGTACACGACAATTTCGTAGACTACATTACAGGTAGTGATGTATGGTTAAAGTCTTCTTATGTCGGCAACAAATATGTTCATTGTGTATGCCTAAAGGAGTACAAGCCGACAACGGTCAAACTCGGACGAGGCGACAACTCGTACATAATGGGTACTATAACCCTGCATTGCCTTGATGCCCCACAAAACACATAATAATCTTCATAAGTTATTTTTGATAATGTATTAAATTGAAATGAAGCCGCAAAATCCGTGAGGACTAAGCGGCTTCTCTCTTCAATAGCAATCTTTATGGCAGAGATTCAACCTTTGAAGAAGATTCGTCTGTACCAAGGAAGTTCCTTGTAATATTCGAGGCTGACGTTTGCAGTGTAGAGTTCTTCACGAAGCTTCTTAATCTTTTCGGCTTGCTCCTTTGAAACGTCACCGAGTTGCTTTACTTGTGAGTTGAGACCTTCGATGATTTTGGTCTGCTCGTCAATCTTTGCAATACGCTTCTCGCTCATCTCGTCAGCCTCCTTCCCATAGGCTTTCCATTTCTCAACGTCTTGCGTGAGTTGCTTATTCCGACCCTTGCTTCCTGCAAGTTGCCTCTTCAGTGAGGTAATTTCCTCTTCCAACGAAGACACTTGTTCTCTGAATTGTCCGAGCGTCTTACATTTTTGTTCTTCCTGTTTCATAATCTACGTAAATTAAGTTAAACAATAATATTATATAGTAACATTATATTAAAAGTCTGGTTGGTTGTATGCGTCCAAGTCTGGTTTCTCATCCGAGGCAGCAATGGACTCTTTGATTCTCTTTTTTTCCATTCGGATATTGTTTGACGGATAAGGCGCAAGGTCAATGGTCTGTCCTATGATGCTGTATCCGTCCACGACATTGCCTTCGTGGTCTTTGGCATAGGGGAGCATCGTGCCCTTTATCTTGACGAGCATGCCGCTTGAGAAGTGCTCTGAGATATACTTTCGGAAGTACGGCTTGAAAATAAAGCGGAAAGAAAGGATTTCATCGTCAACTATCACTCCGTCCCTCCTCTTGTATCCCAACTTCCGTTCGCTTGCCGTGACGATTACAGAAGTGTCATTGTACCGTATTCCATCTATATGACCTTGAAACAATATATCCATACTTTCGATTTAAGCTGCTTTTTAGCCGTTCTGAGCGCATTTTACATCGAAGGTAGTATAATTAGCCACCGATGAAACAAAACGTGCTTGTAGGGCTTTATTTTACGTCGTCTTTAATTCCGTAATCCATTTCGAGTATCATCTTGCAATAATGAATGGCTTTGCGTATGTCTTCCGCACCATTTTTCCGTCGGTGTCGTGATATGTATTTTATCACATTACCCTCGAAGAAGTCAAGTCCGTTGGAGTGGATGTACTCTACGGGTTGAATCTTCATCCCCTCGTAGTGTACACCTCCAACTTCATTTACCCGTTCTTGGGAATCCTGCATCAAATCTTCGTATTCCGATGTCATATACTGTTCAGTTTTCCTCCGTCTCAAGAATTGTTCTCCATGCTTTTGCACGCTCGTTGTCGCAGTGACGGAAATGCTCGCATTCTGGACAGTCAACTTCCTCTTCGTCTTCATCGAAAGCGTCAAGTAACGCCTCGATGTCAACGCCTTCGTCTCGCAGGTCGTGAATAGCGCCAAGAATACTCCAAGCTAATTCGGTTTTAGGGTCTCCCTCTTCTCCTACTGTTCCATTGTTTAAAATCTCATAGACACCTCCACGGATAAGATTCATGTCGCCTACAGCAAAGTAGTCTCCCTTCTTGTGTGTGGCATAAATTGAAAACAATGCCTCGTGCTCTGGGTTGCACTCATCGGCAACCTTGTTCAAAATCTCAATTTTCTCCTTTGGTTTCATAAATGTTCAAAATTTAAATTGTTCGACAAATATAGTTACTTTTACCTTCTATTCCAAATATTTTAAGTTTTATTACCATAAATATTGTTAAGGGTTTCACTTACGCTTTCCCCTTTCTCGGCTTTCATGCGCTTGTATTCCTCAAAGGTTATTGCCCCTTTCTTGGATTCCGAAATCTTCTTTTCTGCGCGTTCGCGCTCAATGTCTGCATAGTAGTGTTCGCGCTCGACCATGAAAGTGTTCATTGCCTCAGTAACAGTAAGTGCGTAAGAAGTGTCGCCGTAGAACTTACCGTACTTTCCTGCCTCGAAACGGGACACGAACAGAAGTATTTCTGCTATCTTGAGTGTCTTGTAGTTGGCAGCGATAGTGCAAGCGAGATTATATATCTGCTCTCTTCCGAACTTTTCCGAGTTTACACCAAGAAATAAAAACATTCCCTGTAACAAATCGTATAGCCACGATGCAGCAGAGCCTCTTCCGTAGGTTATATCCAATCGCACAAGCGATGGGCTGTCTCGACGAAAGCAATCTACTGGATTAGCAACAAAACTATTCTTGTTTGCATAAGAGAACTTGTTGCTCAGTTGTGTAAAACTACCATACCTCGTCAGTATCTCCGTCGCGAATGAAGGTCGGTTCGCCAATGTGCTCTCTGAGTTTTTGACTAAACTCGTTTGCTTCTGCGATTGACTCATAGAATTTTTCAGTATTTGTCTTAGCTCTTCCATAACTGTTATTATTATTATTTCGATTTTTAGCCCAAGTCGTGCAAGCCATTTTCCAATTCTTCATTGGGTTGCGACCTACTTTCCATCCATTGCTCTCATAGAAAGCAAAGAACGCCTCCGCATCAAACGTGTAGCCTTTTTCAAATATATAAGCCCTTATCTCTTCTATCGTAGGCTTTACGAATCTCTTGCTTTCTTTTTTTACAGATACGTCAGTATCTTTTTTTTCTTCTAAGAGAACATTATCATTCTCTACACTTACACTATCACTTACACTTACACTTACAGGTAGATTTGCTACGTTTTGCTTGCTTTTGCTATCATTTGGTAGCATTTGGTAGCATTTGCTAGCATTTGCTTGCTTTGCCAGACCTCCTTGCTTCCCGCTTTCCCTGCGCTTTGCTTTTATATCAAGCCACTTTGCAGTATCTCTGTCTATCTGAGGAGAAATTAAGTCCATAACAACAGACGCGACTTCTGAAAGTTCTTTTTGAGTCCCTTCAAACACTTTCTGCATTATTGCGTCATAGATTTCAACGCGAAGTTGTGGGCTGCGCTTTTTAATTGCGTAGTACCAATCTTTATGGAATACAAATGATTCTCTATCTTCGCTCATGCAACTTATAAAAACTTTGCAAGCGTGACTACTAAGGTGCTCTACTACCCGTTCATCACGCCTGCAAGTATTTTAATTGTTCGTTTTGCGACCAAAGTAGAGCGCGTCGCATCGAATCGTATTTTCTTGTGCAAAGATACGCCTAATATTTCGTTCTGCCAAATATTTTAAGGATTTTTACGGCTTTTATACAACAACGCGCTTATCTTGCTGTAGATTCCTTGGTATTTAAGTTTCTTGATGTGCTCAAAATCCCCATCCTCGTTGGATTGCCTATATGACTTACCCAGAATCTTAGGAACATCAGTTCTTGAAACACGTTCATCATTCACCATTCTACTTAACATCTGGACTTCATGTTCCGTTCCAGAACATTCACCTTTGCGATTTGCACGAATGATGGAATCTACATCTATTCCGTGCTTCTTAGCCATGTACCGCAACCTACCTAAGTAGTCACGGCACAGGGATTGAAGCGTCTCGTTGCGTTTAGTCATATTTCCATTTCCATACATGGCTTATTATGTACACCACAACCGCTAACGAAAGTGGATTGTATTTGTTCGGATAAAAGTCCCCACGCAATATAAAATACAATGGTATAATCAACAAGTCTATCCAAAAGAAGCATAAAAGGAAAAGTAGAGCAAAAATTCTTCTAACGTATATCATGTCCATCAATTTTAATTCTTACCTCTCGTTGATAATCTTTTCAAACTCCTTTCTCAGACCCTCGTCGTCCATGTAGTTGTCTACATCAAGCACATCACACAATATGCGCTTCAAATCCCACTTGGAAAGACTTTTCAGATAGTCTCTTACAAACACATTCTGTTCTTGGAAACTCATATCGTTCCACTCTTCTTCAAAATTCTTTGTCATAATCTCTCTGTTTTTCGTTAGACGTTTATTTTTACTAAATCAAATTTCTTGATTAACAGTTGCTCTCAGAACGGTAAACTATTGTCTTGCGGTTGCTGTGCTTGAGGCTGCTGGTTGCCGCCAACGTTTGCACAATAGAAGCACGAGCAACTTGTAAACCATTTCTGATTCCACTCCCTCGACGACACCGAGAACTTGCAAAGAACCGTATTGCCAACTGCGATACTTTGCTTCATCTTATCCCATTTGTCCTGTCCGGCAACTTCAAGACACAGGTGCTGTGTATAGCCGCTATCCTGCCACTCGATGACAAAAGAGTTTTTTATCCATTCACCATTCTTGCCCTGACCGCTTAGAGTAGGCAGTACGCTTACGATTTTTCCAGTAATTTCAACTTGCATGATATTTGATATTTACTTAATAAAACTTCTTAGTGTTATCTCCCCAGTTAGGGTCGTTCTTTCGTTTTCGCATGATAGACGCAGCCTTGCTCTTGATGACTTCGTACATATTGTCGCACTTCTCTCCCCACACAAGGTCTCTTAGATAGCCGCTGTTCTTCTGTAGGTACTGCAACTTCGCCTCAGACATCTCCATTAACTGCCTTATGTCGTTGAACATCTCCATCTTCAATGTCTTGTCATGACGGTACAATATGCTGTCCATGTCCTGTATCGAAGACTTTATGATGTCAGCACACATGAAGCATACCAGCAGTAACTTCATCATCTCTTCTTTTTCCTCAATGGGCATGTCCATGTCAGCAACGTCTATCCTCTCGACCTGTTCCTTGTTCTCTTCGATGTATTCATAGACACACTTGTTGTAAAGAGCATCTATGTCCTGTGCTAAAGCAAGAGCTGCTGTAAGGTTGCCGTTGCGTATGTACATCTGGCGCGTAACCTCCATCTGCCTGATTTTTGGCGTTGCGTAGAACTGCTCCCTAATCCTCGAAAGCAACTCCTGCGGTAAGTCGTTTACTGTCATACTTTCTATTCTTTTGTATTCGTTGAACTTTAGTAGGGACTGAATGAGTCGAACATCCGTTCCGAGAGCCAAAATCTCGTGTACAACCGCTATACCAAGCCCCCTAATAAAAGTGGCACAATGCTGCTCCATTGCAAATGCAATGACAAAGATATACACTGGCAACTTCTTTGCAGCATTTGAGACATGTTGTACTTTCGGAGATTCTTGCAAGTAAGGCTTTTTGTACCTCGTAAACTTTCAGAAGACCGCAGTAATCATTTATATGTTCACTAATATACACTTCCACCTAATCTCCTAATCACGCATCATCGCACCACTTTATATGTAAACCTATCAAAGAACTCTTTCTAAAAGCCTCCTACCGTTCTCACGAATGTCGGAGGTAAATTTTATATGATAGCAAAATTTGAGTTTATCGCCTGCAAAGATAAGCACTTTCTTTTTAAGTTCTTTCTTTTTTTTGCCACTTTAACTAAACTTTAACATTTAGTAATACTTTTACACAAGTAATACTATGTTTAAGTATGTACTATTATATAAGTATTATTCCAGTATGGTATCTACCATGTATAAGTATTACATATTCGCCTGCGCACGCGAGTAATTCGGCAAAATAAGCATGTTTTTAACCAGATTTTTTCTTAATGTGTACAAAAGTAGCAAAATAAGACGGTTCAATCATGCTTAATCTTTGAACTTTATCTTGAAATAGTCCTCAAGGAACTGCTTGCAGTCAACTTTCTCACCAAATAGGTTGTTGCCACCAAATTCTTCTTGAAATCTCGTATTGCTTCGCTCACAAAACACGTCAAAGCAAAAGAACTCGTAGGCATCCTTGACAAGCGATGCAATCTTGCTGTTCGGGTGTTTATCTAAATAATACCCCCCCCCTCGAACGTATAGTTTGACCATATTCGGATGATTCTTAAACGACTCGATGCGCTGTCTGTACGACTGCAAAGGACAACCCATACAGCCTAAGCGACGTGTAGCATCTATATTTCCATCCTCGTCATAGTACAGGGGATGCAGTTTTATTCCACGTTCCTCGATAAACTCAACCAAGTCCTCCTTAGTCCAGTCCAATATCGGGAAATACTGACGGACTTTCTTCTTCTTGCTATATACACGACACTGCTCTGGCTCTTTGTATCTCTCCTTCCGCTTGTTGCTTTCCTCTGCTCGTATTCCGAGAATAGCGTAGTCAAGCACTTTTATTTCCTTTAGGTTCGTACAGCAGTGGCGGTTCATGCGAGAAGGAAACCCATAGTAAGCAATCAACTGCAAGAAGTTCTTCTTCGGACGCATAATCTCAGCACCGTTGTCTTCCGCGTGCTTCAAAGTCCCAGCAACATCAATAGTCGTACAATGGTGTATAGCCCTGTAAGGCACGCCAGCCATCTTGGTTAATTCCAAGATAACGTCGCTGTCTTTACCAGACGAATAAGCCACCTCTATCTCAGGACATCCGTTCTCTGCCGCTATCTTGGAAGCAGACTGAATCAACTTAATCGCACGGTCAACCTTTTTCTGTAACTCTTCTCGCATAATCAGTGTTCTATCAATCTAACGATAATGTCAATGTCCTCAGAAAAGCGACCGTCTATCACACGACCGACAACACGATACTTGTACTCCTTCTCGTTGTCGTCGCCAAAGTGGATAAGGACACTATCACCTATCATCGGAACTTCTACGTCCCAATTAACCCAGTCTCGGAGGTACTTCTTATCTCCACACTCTCCTAATGCGTAAAAATGTAACTGCTTCATAATAAATACAACTTGTTTAATATAAATTTTGCACAAAGGTAAGCATTTAGGCACCTGATTGAACATTTTCTTGGGAATTTTTAACTTAAAAAAGCAAAAACACACAGAAACAGCCCTACAATCGCTCAAAATCTTCTCGGTGGACAACTATACCACACAGCAGTTGTTTTGCGTTCTACGGGGCTAAAAATAGCCTCAAACGGCATCTTTTGATATTTTATGGCATAATACATACACAAAATCATCAACTTTACCCATTTTTTTCGCTTTCACGCGCACACACGCACGTATATGACAGAAATCCAGATTTTTTGAATTTTTCGATTTCGAAATTTTTATTTTTTCGGAAAGGAGTGTTTGCACCAAATACTTTGCGCTGCCTGTACCCTCCCCTCCCGTCTTATTGTTTTCGTTTTCTTTTCACGTCTGCAAACGTTCATTTAAAAACGAGGAAAACGTCTATTTCTGCCTATTTCGACAATCGTACATTTTTTTGCTATAAATAAGGTACACGTATATCTATTTTCACCCAAATTTTGATACTGGAAAATTCTTTACAATTTTTGTACTAAATTTTTACTTACAAAATCTTTACAATAAAATAACTAATTTTTGGAATACCAAATAAAAAATATTGACAAAATTTGCTAATATAACATAACTTAAATAACATATAACTTACTATAAATTAAGTACTTAGATAAAATAATATTAAAGTAAATAAAATTAACAATAAAATAATAATATTTTACACTATAAAATAAAATATATTTATATTATATATATATATTGTAAATAATTATTTTATGATAATTAAAATATTAAGAATATTAAAATAATGTTATATTATTGATTTTCAAATAGTTAGAATAAAATAAGTATATTATTTATGTAAATATTTTTCTTATGTGTTAAACTGTTTTCTTTTATTGCAATTATCAAAATATCGCGCTATCTTTGCATCAGAATTTAGAGAAATTCCTTTGCTAAGATATATTTTTAGTTATCATATAGTTATTAATCTTTAAACATTTACAACTATGGCAAAAATTAATTTATTTACATCAAACTTAACAGGTAAGCAACTCATCAGTGAGAAGTCGGAAACCAAGAAGGCAGTGAAGGCTGCACTTGCGGATTACGAAGCAACTATCAATAGTGCGTTTACGCAAGTAATCAAAAGTACGGATATTCGTTGCCGTAATGTTGCCAACGCTGCAAAAGGTAAGTACAATACCGCGATTGATGTTGTAGCCAACTGTTATCCGTACCAAACTAAAGAAGGCGTTTTAGCCTGCAAAGGTAAGAATGAAGAAGACATGAAAGTTTGGAAGGAAAAGAAGTTAACGGCAGCCGCGGCACGTGGTATTGTGAAGGCAGCGCTTGACAACTTCACGAAATTCGTTGGCAGTCCTGAGATAACAATTGTAGTTATAGGTAATCCTGTTGGGTAAAAAATCTTTACAACCCCTGTGCGATATTGCTTCATAGTCCTCGGAAGGCTACAGGGGTGCAATATTCTAAAAATTAAGAAGGCGCTTAAATTCGTGCACCTGCAAAGGTAAGCGAAGGCAAGCGATAAAATGTACAGAGGTGCACCTTCTGAAGTTGGCAGGACTGGAGAAGTGCTATTTTTCCAGTATAAAATAAAGCGATAGCACAGGGAAAGCGAAGGCAGTTGTGGCGCTTCTTCCGAGTACTGGTGTAATACGACCTATTGAAGGCGTTTCAAGTGGAAAGGATAGTGAGAAAACCTAAAACGCTTTAGCAAAATTCCAATTGCAGGCGGTAACAATACCAACGGCAGGCGGTTTTGCGCTTTAGTATTGCAGGGGCGGCGGAAGCAATTTGTAGGCGCTTGCGTGCATTGATTAGGGATGCACGTTAAAAGAGAACCCACGGCAGGCGGTTTTTATCGTTTGCACGTACGGCAATACTCACTTGTCGGAACGCCCGAAGAAGGCGCGGTATCCTGTTATGTAATGTAGCAGGGAATGAGTTGAGGTGGGATATTTTAACCAATTACACGGAAGGAATATAGCAGGGATGCACTACCAAGAAAAGAAACAGGATGCAAAAGTCTAAAAACGGCATGTACGAATAAATAAGTACATGATACGAACAAGTTTAGGCGGTTTATCTTAGTACTATAAAAACCGCAGCAGGAACTTTTTATATTTAGGCAGCAGGGCATACTTTTATAGTGTGCCCTTTTGTCGTAAATGCACCTAACGTTTGTTAGTCCGTAGTGCAAGTCGGGATAAAGCATGAGCACGGCAAAAGTATTAATCTAAAAACATAGGAGGCATTATTATGCAGAAATCTTTAGTTTGGGTAATTGTGCAGTCTGCTATTGTAGACGGCAAAGAGACCAAAGGTATTCATGACGTGTACTTGTTTAAAAGTGAGGCACAAGACCGCATGAATGAGATAGTAGTAGAGTTTGAGGACAAGCAGGACGAGCAGGGCAATTTTCTCTGGGAGTGCGAGCGTCCTTGGTGGAGTGTTGCAAACTTCAAGAGCAATACGCATGATTTTTCTATGCGTATCGAAGTAGTAGAACGTGAAATAGAACTATAACATTATAAGTGTATGAAGAATATATATTTAATTGCGGCATTGCACGCAGACGGAAGCGAGCACCTTTTCCGTAAAGCATACACGAAACAGGAGTATGTCATGGAGGCACTTCAAAAGTTACGCAAGGAGCAGAAGGAAGGTGACAAAACCGTTTATTATTATTGTGAGTTTGAAGTAGCGAAATAGTATCAACTTTAAAGCATTAAAATCATGGCAAAATTGTATTTTGACGGAGTGTGCGTAATGCACGACGTAGTAGCGAACGTAAAGCAGGCAGCAGAACTATGCCCTGCAAGTGTGGAATGTAAAGTAGTGGAGGACTAACTATGCGCAGGAGATTTTTAATTAAGGATGCAAAGCGGTACGCAATCTATGGAGTAGGTTGTGTCTTGTTGGCAAGCGGACTTAATTACAAGTTTGCAAGTGAGTGCGTAGCAGGACTTCGTGCGCAAGGTCAAGTAGTAACAATGATGGAGGAGTAGGACTATGGTAGAATTTTTCGTAATCAGCACGGCATTTGCTTGTATTGCAGGCATCCGTGCGTTATCATAGGAGATAAAAGTATGAAGTACGAGGAAAGAACAAAAGCATGGAGTTCACTTGCAAAAGGCATGATTGCGCTTGACAAGTTACAAGTTGAATTGTGCGAGGACACACCATACGAAGTGCCATCGGCAGCAGAATGTCGCAAACGTATATTGGCAGCAATGTGCTATTTGCAAGAAGTTCACGATGTATTAGAAAAACAATTTTAGGGCAGAATTGGGCGACGTTCACTCTCTGCACGCCGCCCGACCGACAGATTTCGAGCATTATGGAGAACAATTTTTACGATAGCGGAACGTTTGAGTTGCTTTGCTATCTTTTTTGTATGTCAGTGAGCGGTGTGCTGACGTATATTTTTATAACCGCATAGTATTAACATCTAAAACAAAAAAGCAATGAAAGCATTTATTTTCAAGGTGACTTTGGTCACAGGTATGGTAATCGTGTGCAATGGTATTGGCACGAATGTAGACAACGCAATGATGGACGCTTGCGACTATCTTGCAAGTACGGACTATCCGCAGGACGACATCGTTGATGTGGAACTAATCGAGCAGGAGGGCAGAGTATGAAAGAATATCAGTTGCATTGTGCAGGTGGCAGTCATAGCAAACCTTGGTGCATTGGAGTGAAGACATCTTTTGGCTGGCAGCAGGTAAGTCCTTGGTATTTCTACAAAGGTCATGCGCTAAACTGGTGCAAGCGGAACAATATTGTATTATCATAAAAGGATTTTCTAAAGCAACAAATAGTATTAACAATTAAAACATTTAGCATTATGAGAAAGATTGAGAAAGAAATGCTCGCAGCAGTATGCGAGCACAGAAATTGGGGCAGCGGCAACACTGTAGTAGTGGCAGACAAAGACTATGTGCAGGTCATTTTACATGGCAGCATCATATATGAGTGCAAGGGAGTTGAAGAGGCTTTCACGCTCGCAGGATGGGACACGGATGTAACACGCAACAGACTGCGTGCTCTTGGCGTAAACCTATTCAGGAAGAACGGCAAGACGTATGCGAGCAAGTGCAAGAGTGGAGCAAACGCAATAGAGATAGACAAAAACGAATGGTATAACTTCTAAAACATTAAGAATTATGGAAAAGTACGATTATTTATCAGCAGTGAAAGAGGATGTTAAGTCGTGGATTAACGAGCATGACGAGTGGAAATCAGACTACGCAGACGAGAGCGGCAAGTGGTTGAGAGAGGACAACCGATACGACATTGAGCAGGACTTGAACGACCGCCTATTCTGTGAGGATGTCGTGACGGGCAACGCAAGCGGCTCGTACACGTTCAATACATGGCAGGCAGAAGAGAATTTGTGCCACAACCTTGACTTGCTTGGCGAGGCTCTGACGGAGTTTTGTTGCGAGCCAAACTACATCACGGAGAAAGGTGCGGAGGCTTGCGACGTGACTATCCGTTGCTATCTTCTCGGACAGGCAATCAGTGAAGTGTTGGACGAATTAGAAGACGAGGAGGACGAGAAATGAGGTACTATAATTACGATATGCTGAGAGAGTTGCCGCAAAATATGCGGGACTCCCTCCAAAAGTATTTCCCGACCAACGACTTCGGTGTGTCGCTTGTATTGGACAACCTTGCAGGTGATATTGATATAGTAACTATTGATAGGTGCGAGGGCAGCGTAATAGGCAAATCAACATGGACGCACTACGCCAACCTACAACGTACAGACAATGGTACGTGGGAGTTAAACGAGCAGTTCAAAGGGGAGAACGAGCAGGAAATGTGGATATACGGCTACTTCAAGACGTTTGGTGCAGCCGTCCGCAATCTTGCGATAAAAGGAACAAAGGACAGGAAACCAATAAAGATTTATATATGAGAACATTCAGAGTAAACGTGGTCGGCTTCAACGCTGACACATTCAGAGACAACTATTCGGAGTACATCAAGTCCGAGCATGAGGCGTACTTTGAGAACGTAGAGTTTGAACTGCAAGCACCGCAGGAAATCTACGATGAGATAGACAATTTGAAAGAAGAAATGATTGAAATATTGGAGGACTAAGGTATGTTTTACTACAGAATAGGATATTATTACAAGAACGACGAGGGCATCTACGAGCATCTTCCTGTTATTGGAGAGGTGACGACAGACAAGGAGATTGCCGAGAAACAGTTTGATAATGTGGTGCGTCAGTACGCACAGCGAGACTATTGCTACAAGGTGTCAGAGGTCAGAGAGCGCGAGTTAGACTACGCTTGCTACATCAAGCAGGTACACATTGTATGCGATGAGCCTGCGTACTTGCATGGCGAGTATCTTGTGGAGTTACAATGTTATACACACAATCCAAATTTGTAAGACTATGACAAAGTTATCAAAGAAAGACCTGCAACTTGTAGGTAGTGCAGGCAACATGGATAGTTTAAAGTCGCTCATCAAAAGCAAGTTGTATTGGGCAGAGGTAAACACCACCGAAAGCAGTATGTACGAGTCGAGGCTTGGAAATGTCTATGAGGTAGGCAACCGAAACGGAGTGGTTAGTAACATGGTAATAATCGAGGGCGCAAGGTGCTCTCTTTACAGAATTAAATAGAAAGGGCAAGACTATGAAAGAAGTTTGGTATAGAGCATTTGCGGACTACACACCGATAAACTACGGAGGTGGTACAGACGAGTTCTTCTGCATCAAGGTAGAGGACGAGAACGATGCTGCACAGATGAAAGCAGCGGATGAAAAAGCAATCAAGTTGGCAAAGGAGTGGGCAGCACAAGGCGACGACTTTGCAGACGTTGGTCACGTTGATATGGACTTGGTTGAAGTCACGGAGGTGGACGGAGACAAGGAATGTTTTCCCGAAGTAAGAACTATATGGTGGTAGGCTATGAATTATTGGCAACAAGTAAAAGAGAGCCGTGAGGACGGCTGCATGGAGGCGTTGGAATACTATGCAACCACCTTTCTTGACAAAGGCAAGGCACTGAACGAGCAGCAACAGAAAGACTACAAAGAGAAGTGTGCCATCTTGCAGTGCATGGGAGTAGAGGCAAGCAAGTATGCAAAAGTAATGTTATCGCTACTATGAACAACCTAAGAAAAGTAATTAACGAAAGCATCAACGAGAAAAACAAGGTGCGAAACTTCCATTTTATTGACACACAACAGACTTATAGGGTAGTAAAGATGTTGTCTGAACATTGGAAGTGCAATATTAGAGAAGCATATCAAAGGTATGCAGACTATGTACAACACTAATTTAAGTACGAATTGGAGCGCATTCACACTCTGCACGGTTCGGCTGCGATGGTCTTTGAGCCTACACTTTTGATGTGGTCGCAGCCACTTATTTGCGTATGTTTTAGATTGATACTATTGTTAGTCCGTTGGCTGTCGTGAGATACCCGACGGACATTTTTGAATTGAAGTTAAACATTAAAACGATATAAATATGAAAGAAAACGAATTGACAAAAGGCATTTATGTCTATTTTAATTGCTTCGATGGAAGCAAGATTATTGTACGTGTGACGGGTTTCAATGACGGAATCGTGTATGGCGATTCTGAGACGGGTTCGCATTGGTGTAATATTGAAAAAGTTGAGCCGATACCCACCACTCCAAAAATTCTTGAAAAGAATGAATTTCTCGCTAATAAACATGTTTATCCTTATCCCTATTATGAATATATAAATGAAGAAGATAAACTCAAAGTTGGATTTGCGTTTCCACAAGGAAATAGAACCTCATATAAAGAACCGTGGGTTTATATTGATTCTGAACATGTCTTTATTGAACATTTACCTTGTATATTTGTCCATCAACTTCAACACGCTTTCAGACTTGCAGCCATAGAAAAGGAAATTATGATTTGAAACATTACAACTATGGTAGTTATATGGAAATATGAACAAAAGGAGGAGCAAAGAAAGGAATTTGCGGATATTAAAAGTGCGTTTCGTTTTCAAGCCACTTTGTTAAAGAAGAAAAAAGGATTGGAATACGCAAAGTATGAGTAAATAACATCTAAAACATTACAACTATGGAAAGAGATTTAGTAAAGAGATTTATCAAGAAGGACGGCTCACAGAGAATTTCCTTCTATCGTGAAGAATATGCAGATAATCCTCGTTACAACACTGACGAGCCACTGCACTGCGAGGACTGGTCAAGGGACTACTCGATTATGGACAAGCGTGAGCGAGAGACGAAATCCGAGAACGCAGCCAAACTTATTCGGTATCTGTTGGCAAGATACGGAGACAATAAAAAGATTATCAAGTTGCTGAAAGACAACTACAAGGACTGCGAGCACGACAGATACGAAAACGGATTGTCTTATGACCGCTCTCGCAAGGAATGGATTGTATGGTCTTGGCAACCGACTTGGAAAGACTATCAAGGAAATGTGTATGAGGCTCACTGGGCAGAAGAATGGGCGTTCTGCATAAACATCTATGACGTTGATATATACAACATCGCAGATGTTCTTTCGGACGAGCAGATTAACGCCCTGTGTGATGACAAGTATTGGACAGACGGAATAAAGATTATGTCCTACGGATTTGGCTACTACGGAGAAATATCATTCGACAGCGAGTTCTCAACTGATTCCGAAGGCATCTGCTGGCTTGAGAAGGACGAGTTCTTGAAGTACAGCGGATGCAAGGAAGAGTATTGGAAAGACAACGATTGCTACGACATCGAAAAAGGCATGATTGACGAACTTGTGGCATGGGGTAACAACGATGTGTACGGATTTGTGGTAGAGAAGTGCATCAAGAGCACCATCCACAAGACCTACACCAATATCAAGAAAGAAGATGAGGTGTATAACGAAGAGGAATGGGACGATGACGGAAATTCCTGTTGGGGATTATACGGAGAACTTGACAAGGTAGAGGGTTGGATATTTGAAGAGAGCGGACTTAACAAAGAAGAATTTGAGGAGGTTGCGTAATGAAGAATTTCAAAATTGACTGGGATTTTGTAGGCGGCTTACTTTGCTGCCTCGTGGCTCTCACAATGATTTGGGCGTTCCTGTGGGTGGTTTACCCCTAATGCTCACGCACACGTTATAATAATTAATAAATATAATTAATAAAAGTAAATACATTATGGAAACAATTATCAAGAAGTTAGCAGAAAGCATTGAGTCGAACTTGATTCACGACATGAATTGCGAGCAGATTGGAGACGATACTTCAATCTTGGTTCTTAACGCATACAACCGCTATCAAGAAGACGAGCGTGACGGAGTTGATTATATTTTCGACATCCGCAAAGAAGAAGACTTAAAGTGCTGCATCGACGGAGGAATGACAGCACATGATATTGCTTGTATCAACGAGGAATGCACAAGAACCGCAATGAGTACGCCTTACTTCATGTTCGGACAAAATCACAAACAAGCGGAGGTTATTCCTACATGGGCGCAATTAAAACGAGTTCTCGGTGTGTCACTGCATGAGGTTATACTGCACATATTGGCAGACCCATACGCTGACGGATATAAAGAACTGTACACACATTGTGTGACGTGCTATATGTGGAACAACAATTTAGTATAACTTAAAAACGTATAGATTATGAAAACTTACTATCAGATTCACTTCTCGCAAATCAGCGAGATTCTTATGCAGGCAGCACTCGGTGTGTCTGCGGTATGCGGCTACAGACTCGTTACTTCTGACATGATTCACTCATTGTCAGACCTGCACGACAAGTCATGGACAGGTCTTAAAGAACCTTACTACATTGCAATCCGTGAGATGGGTACGGAAAGCGGTTACAAGGAACACTGCATCGAACGCTGCAAAGGTCTTGGCTACCCCATTGTTATTGCGAAGATTGAGGCTGACAAGGTGTGCGACTACAACATGACAATCAAGTTTTGCTGGAATGTATCAAACGACAAGAAGAACAGCGACATGGAACAGGAATTTAATTCACTTTAAACAACGGAGGACTGACTATGACATACGAGTATAACGGACACACCGTTGACGTGTTCTGCAATCTGTTCGGGTACACTGCGTACCTTGACAACGACCTTGAGCCGTTGGACATTAGTGAGGAAGAGTATATTGACATAGTAACAAATGGGGGGCAATTATGAAAAAGGTATTTGCGTTGACCGTTCATGAGTGTTGGGACTGGAATGACTCGACCGACACACTGATAGACATCTTCTGTAACTTGGAGGATGCGAAGAGAGCGATGAAAGACTACTTCGGGAAGGCGACTGAGAACATTGACTTGGACGAGGTGGATAGAAACGGACAGAGGGTCTATACTTTAAGGAAAGACACAGACCGATGCATGGAGTTGGTGAACGAGCATGACGGATGGTCTTGCGAGCACATCTGCCTGCTTATAGTGGAGAAAGACATAAAATAGTATTAACAGAAACGGTTTAAAGATATGTTACGAGTAAACTACAAGATTACCTATGGCGAAATCAAGGTTCGCCAAGCAAGCGACAACAAGTTATACACGAATAAAATACATCCTGCGAATGCTCTTTGTGCTTTTATCTATCACTACAAAGCAGAGGACGGAAGAGAAATTGACATATACAAAGAGTCAACCTGCATGGGCATGATTGCGCCAAGAGGGTTCTCATTCAGAGAATATAATCAAGGCATTCCGCAAAAAATTGCAGAAAATCTTAATAACGGACTGAAAAAGTGTGGGGTTTATACGGATTTTATAGAAAGGAGCCACGATAATGTGTAGAGTATTCTTGTACAGCCGCGTCAGTACGTCACAGCAGACGTTGGCTCAACAGGAGCGTACCGCTTACGAATGGCTGAAGGCTCACAATATGAAAGTTGACGAGGTTGTTTCGGACGAAGGTGTGTCTGGTGGTGTAAGTTACGCGGAAAGAAATCTCGGCAAGATTCTTCTGCCTAAGACACATGAGGGAGACATGATTATTGTATCTGAAATCAGTCGTCTCGGACGTTCTATGTTCAACCTCAGCGAACTTATACACAAGGAACTAAAGCCTCGCAAGATACGATTGGTCTGCGTTAATATGGGCATCGACCTAAACTGCTCAAAGATGACTGCGATTGATGAATTGATTATTTCAAACTTCTCGTTCGCGGCACAGTTGGAGAAACAACTAATCAGCGAAAGAACCCTCAGCGCCTTGGAGGTTAAACGCAAGCAAGGAGTGAAGTTCGGACGTGCAAGCGAGAAATATAAACAGAATTGGAATAACAAATCAACAGAAGAGAAGATTATGGTAGAAAGAAAAAGAGGTGAGACCAAGCGTCTCAGATACCAGTCAAGTAAAAAGACTACGGCATTCCTGCGGATACTCAAGAACGTATTCCCCGATGCCACTCAGAGCGAAGACCCGCACGACTGGGACTGGGACAACATCAACACCAAGGGAGACAGGAAGGACAAGATGCTCTCCCTCATGAAGACGATGCGAGACCTTGACGAGAACAAGCAGCTCTTCAAGACATTCAACTTCGACGCTAACGAAACGACGAAGCAGCAGAGACTTGGGTCGTTGATATTCGCAATGAAGAGAACGTTCAAGTATTAACAAATATATTGTATAACTTAAAACATAGGAGATTTAGAAATGATAGGATTACTGATTATTTTAACATGTATTTTAAGACCCGATTTGCTGATAAAATTAGGGAACAAAGGTATGCGCTAAGATAAGCGGAGCGTTCACACTCTACAAACCGCGTCGGCTGTCGAATCGGTGGCTGACGCATAGTAATTAACTTCAAAACATAAAGCAATATGAGAAACGAATTTAAACCAATGAGAGCAGAGGACAAGGAAGTTGAGTTCACAGAACTACTCCTTGGGGGTTATGGAATCAAGAAAGACAACGGAGGTCACGACTTCTACAACATCGTGGAGCGTGATGACATCGAGAAGACAAACGGATGTGTCACGGACAAAGGACGTTGCACACATTCTGCGGACAGCGTATTGAAGAAAGTTCTCAAACAACTTGAGAAGGACGGATATATCGTAATGGCGAAGGCTTCACTCGACTGCTACAAGGGTCGTCTGAAAACAACTACATTCTATTTGGCATAAGAAAATTAAGTATTAACAATTAAAACAAAACATTATGAATAAGACAAGATTAAAGAAGTTGGAAACACTGGTAAGCAAACTCGAAGACCTGCGCGATGAACTACAGGAAATCCAACAGGAGGAACAGGATTGTTACGACAATGCGCCTGAAAATCTGCAATACTCAGAGCGTTACGAGCAGATGGAAACGAACGCAGACAACCTTGAGAACGCTTGCGACGAACTCGACAGCGTAATATCTGAGATTAGAGACATTATTGACGAGAACTAAAAATCAATTCTGAGCGCATTTCAAGTGCCTTGCTTGATAACTATAAGCCTGTGCTGAGAAATGCCGTCAGAAACGATTTAAATAGGCAAATATGAAAACAGACAACAGATGCAAGCACCTTAGAACGGACGGCAACATACGTTGGTGTGATTTAGGCTACATGTTGCAATGCGACAGATGCCGTGAGAGAAAAGGTAATGAAGAAGAATAACAATTAAAACACAAAGAACTATGGAACAGATTTTAAAGAAATGCAAGTGTTGTGGACGTGAGTTGCCAATGAGTAACTTCAAAAAAGGTCGTTGGGGTTATGTGTCTGTTTGTATGGACTGCGACAAGCAGCATCGTGCGGAGAACCGACAGGCAAGAATCGACAAGGCGAAACAGAAAGTAGAGGACGTGAGAGCCGAGAACAGGCAATTGTGCCTCAATGATTTTACGGCTCGTGAATTGATGGCTGAACTGAAACGAAGAGGCTACGAAGGAAAGTTGGTTTACACAGAAACCCACACAATTGATTTAAGCACATTGTAACCGCATTTTGGTCTATCTTGGGAGGTTCGAGTCCTCCCATGCGGACAACAAAATACATAAAATTTCTTAATGAAATTTGTATTTAATGAAATATTTGCATATCTTTGCAATGTGTTTTTCAGTTATAATGTTTTAAGGTTAATACTATTGAACCGAGGGTTTGTGAAAATCAGTAGGTTCTTCTTTTGGAACATGGTGTAATGGCAGCACAACAGATTTTGGTTCTGTTTGACATGGTTCGAGTCCGTGTGTTCCAACTATTATGAACGAAGACAACAAGATAAACTTTGCCTACATAGCTGGCAAGAATCACGGAAGGGTTGACATAACGCCAGAACAGTTAAACCAAGTAATGAAGATATTGTATGGGTAAACCAAAGAAACGTAAAGGGAAGATACGGATAAGGCAAAACGTATCATTAAAGCCGTCTTTTCAAAGAACAAATGCAGGTAATATCGGTCATCCTACATTACTTGCTAACGGAGGTAATATCAAAGTAAAAATAAGACACAAAGTTTAATATGGTTACTTTGTTTAGAAAACTACTAATACGAGTTGGTAAAGTAATCCCATTCGTATTTGCTTTTATTGTAGTTATAAGTCATATTGAAAGTATCTTTGCAATACTTAACGATGATATTGTATTAGACTTTGAAGGTTACTATACTTACAACGTACCTATCAGTAACTACATTGGTAACATAGTTTACGTAGATTGGTTCGATGTGCTTTTGCTCTATGTTTTGGCAGTAGCACTTGAATTTTGTTGGCGCAATATGTTAGCCGTGCATTATTTGTTGCTTAATTTGGCCGTTAGAACGCTTGTAGAGCACGTTTACATCGAAAGTGGTATAGTTGTAGGCATTGCAAGTTTTATGGCGTTAGCGGGCTTGTATTGCGTTTATGGTGGATTTAAAATACTTTTATCTAAATGAACGATTCAGCATACACATTACACATTGACCCTATTCCAAGAAAAAAGGGTAGATTCCAAAAAGGAAACACCCCTTGGAATAAGGGTCTTTCTTGGAAAGAACAGGGATGGACTAAGGAAAGAAAAGAAAAGGTTCTTGCACAGCTCAAAGTAAACAAGAGCAAGAACACATACACCAACACATCAGAACACCTCAAGAAGCCAGTAATACAAATGGATGAATACGGCAACAGACTTCATTGGTATGAGTCAAGCGAGGCTGCGGCAAGGAAACTTGGAATCATAGGTCGCAACATACGAAAGGTATGTGACGGACAAAGGAATTTCTGTGGTGGGTATAGGTGGAAATGGGACGAAAGATTTATATAACAATTATACGTTTAACAAAAACAAAAGAATTATGGCTACAATTAGAAGGTCTAATGGGTTTCATGCAAAAGGTAGAATGAAGGTCATTACAGTGATAAAAGATGAGCACTTATGTAAATATTATTGGGAAAAAGACAACCCACATAAGAAATGTTTGCTTTTTGCGAGATACAAGGTATTCGTACAAACAGAAGATGGTGCAATATATGTTCTCTCTGCTCTTCACGATACTGATTTGGCAAATACGGATTGGACTAACGAAGATTATGATTTCTTTAGACCGTTAGAAACTCCGATAACTTTAAGCGAATTAGAATACTACGTTGATAATGAAATAGCCTACAACAAAGAAATTGAATGCAATGATGATGAAGAAGAAGCAAGAAGTTACGTTTATGATTTATTAAAGGAAATGATAGACGACCCTATGGTAACAGACGAGGTGAGGAATTTCTTAAAAGACAAATGAGTATGTTTTGGTTTATCTTATTCATTATTGCTCTTTGCCTTGGTTTTGGAAAGAATACAAGGCTGCAAGTGTTAAAGTTTAGTTAAAATTTCACCGAATCCATTGCGGAATGGAAAATAGTTCTTATCTTTGTGGCGTGAAACAAGAAGTAGAGGGCTTGAAGTAACGGACATATTAAACGCATATAACATTGACGAAAGTCGAACATTATAGGCAAGAATACAATCCAACAAGTTCCTCTACGCTTAGTTGGATTTCTTGTTTATAGATGTTCGACTTTTTGTTTTCACTCGCTCGATGACTCTATTCGTCAGCTTCGGTCGAAAGACTTTGGCACACCTTTCTACATCGAGTTAAAAACTACACCGAACGAAAGACCCAGAGGTGTACAAGTAGGGGGCAGTAGAAATACTGATGATGCGCTTGGGGATGTCTTAGTAAGAAGATGCAAGCATCAAGGTCGGAACGCTTACTCGGTTCTGATGCGGAAACTTCGGGGGCTAAAGGATGACAAGTTAGTTGTCTTGAACTTAAACGAAGAAACGCAAGCCTCAAATGCGTGTAACAGCGCATAAAGGGGGTCTTGCGTTGCTTAAAAACCGCAGGAATCTAAGTTAGTTGTTTATTTAAGTACGATAATAATTTAAATATACTATATATTATGCTATTAGGATTAAATAATTTAGTTAATAGAATAAAGAAAGGCTACGATAAAGTAGAAAAATGGAAAATTGACCACCCAAATTCTGTTGGTAAAGTTCCAAATCCTTTCTTCTATTTCAATGGTTTCAACTACATCAATGTTTATACAACGGAAAGTTATTTTGAAAGTCCTTATAGCGGTGTTAGGGAATACGATTATCGCGAACTTGGGGAAAATTACTCAAAATGGGTAGAAGAAACCCAGCGTAAACTTTTAGCTAATAAAACTTCTCACGAAAGAAAGTTCTCGCAAATTTTAAGTCAGTCAAACACAAAGGTTGTTGAGCAACCATACTTCAAGATTAGCGACAAAGGCTATTTCCTTGACTTCTTTTTACCTCAATACAACTTGGCTTTTGAACTAAACGGGAACGTTCACAAAGGGGAAGAGAGGGAGTTTTATGATGCTGACAGGGATTTGTCGTTTCACTCTATTGGAATAAAGACAATTCGCGTTTCAAACCTTGATATAGACTCTGCCGATATTAAGAACAAGATAAACGAATGGGCAAACTTAGCCATGTCTGGTAATTTCGACCCTGCGTTGTATTACAAGCGTTCCGACACAAGAAAGTTTGACGGCAAAGAGACAACGTTTGAAAAGTTACATAAGAAAATAAATAGCACTATATCAAAGGATAAGTACAAAGGAAAGTCTGTGCTTATCGTCACATCGCATACGTATTTTTGCTCAGTCCTTTCGGAAAATCGTTATGATACATCTGAAAACATAAACAAGGAATACATAGACGAGTTTTTTGATATTGTAGAGAAAAACAATATAAAGGTAGGAATCTATTTTAGTGGCAACACATCAAACATGGGTGTTTTCAGACAAGAATCGTATGTTAACTCAAATAATAATGCAACCAAAAGAAAAATAGACTATCAAATCACAATTGATGGAAACAATATAAAAGAAGAAAAATACAAATACAAAGATACCCACCCAGTCCAGCATAAGACTGGTACTGACAAAAATGGAGAAGAATATAGGGTAGGGGTTTGTCCTTATGAAATGTTTTTTCCTTATAAAAAGAAAGGAACAAGAAAACACAGATACAAAAAGCATAAAATTGTCGCTGGTGGAAATCTTTGCAGTATGTGCCAATTTTGTAAAGGGAAAGATGAAGAAAAGGACTTGACGCTATGCGTTGGATTCCTAAACAAAGGTTCTAAAAATATATACGACAACTTTAATGTCGGAAATCCGAATACCACTAATTATTTGAAATATAAGTGTACCAACGAATATTTAACAATGATGAATACTATTAACGAGATAGAAAAAAGAAAGAAAATACATAATATTAAATAATACACAGTATGACAAAGGAACAAGAAGACAAGATAATAGAGCAAGCAAATGAAATTTTGCAAAGACGCTCCGAGAATACCATCTATATAGAAGAATCTGGTGGAGGCAATGGAAATGTTTGGATGAAAGTTTTCATTGTTTTACCGAATGGAGAAAAAGCCTATTACACAAGAGAAGGGGGAATAAGCCAATTCAGTTGCGGTTGCTCATGTGCTCATTCATTTCAAGCCGATGAATTACCCAAAGAATTGTTGTTCTCATTTAGACATGGCACACATTCCGTTGAAGCAAATTGGGAACTCAGAGACTATAAATGGAACTTTGACGATTTGGAGTACGAAAGAATTGACGAAGAAAAATGGAACAAGGAACAACAAAACATCAAGTCTGCACGCGAATTGATTGATACTTGCAAAACAATCGACGATATTTACACGTTGTACGATAAGTATCTGCGTGATGCACACATTCCATACGACATTATCTTTAAGGCGTTTAAAATCTTTAAGTATGAGCCTAACCTTTCCAACTTGTTTAACGGAGAAATTGGAATGTTTGGCTTCGAGCAATCATTGGTATTCTTTTCTATAATGAAAAATTACGAAGATATTAAAAAGAAAAATTCGGAGGTGAAATAACAATGGTATGGATTTAATATTCTTTGCACTACTGATAATCTTGTTTGCCTACATATTGGTTCACGCAGGCGACGAGGGGAATGGAAATGAATAATTAAAAGCAACAAGAGTATGGAACATAAAGAAACATCATCATTCAAATATAAACGTAGGATTGATGTAGAAAAATGGTTCGACGAATTGTATGACGGAAAATTCGGAATACATCGTTGTACATTAAGCAATAACGAACATGGTGTTATACACATACATAACACAGAGACAAAAGAACATATAGCGTCGCTGGTCAAAAACGTATTATACACAAATAATTCGAGTTTTATATAAATATAAACAACAAGACTATGAGCTACTATTGCAAAGGAGAGATTTGCCCACGCGCTAAGAAGTGTTTAAGGGCAAAAGCATGGGAAATATTTCCAAAGAACAGCACTGCTGCTGGTGTGTGGCTTGTTCCAGAGAACACATGTATCAAGAACAATTATGAAGATGGAATATTTAAAACAAATTAACAAACAATAAGGCTATGGGATTTACAAAAGGTCAAAACGTCTACGTATCATCAAGTGATAGTAGGCAGAGCGGATTTAACGCAACAATTACATCAATTGGTAGCAAATACATAACGGTTACTGATGAGTATGGGCGCAAATATAAGTTTGACAAAGAACGTTACTATTGCATTGATTGGAGTATATACCACCTCGAAGAAAATGAAGAGTTGTATAAAACAAAACTCGTCCGAGAAGAAAAACTGCGTTTTATTCGCAATAAAATATATTGTCTTGATAGTGTTCTTTTAGACAGCGAGATTAATGATATATACAATAGGTTAATACAAAAGTACGGAAAATAATGCTATGGAACAAATACTTCACCTATTTATAACTAACAAATGTCGCCACGATTGCGAATTTTGTTGCAATAAACTATACGACATCGAAAAGATTCCTGTTGTAACAGTAGAGCTACTAAAATCTGTAGATACTGTATGCCTGACAGGAGGAGAGCCTTTTACTGTCAAACCTATAATCTTAAAGAGCCTCATATACAGTCTAAGAACTCAATATAAGAACATAAAAAACCTATATATTTATACTAGTGGATATGAGTTTGAAAAGGTGTATCAAGACTATTATGAGTTTGTTCATGTGTATAATTGGATAAATGGCATTAACATTGCACCTAAAGACTGGAAAGACTGGATAGCTGTTCCAAGAGTTATTCCTATTATTAACTGTGAATCAAGTTCTAATAGGCTCTATGTGTTTAGAGAACAAAGACCTGTCTTTGATGCAATGCACATTAATTTATCAAAGTTTAATATAGATGTTATTGATAGACAGTGGGACAAAACATTCAACACGCCAAGCAATGAACACTTTGCAAGGTTGCCGATACTATTTTAGTTGTAACATTGTTTAACTTAATCTATCTTAACAAAACAAAGAACCAAGGAATATTATTAGTAACTTTGCAAGAAATAAAAGTATAACGATTATGGCAAAGAAAAAGACAACAGAGCAAGCTGCCAACGCTCTCAAAGAAATTATGGCAGGACTGAACGAAGGCGTTATCAAGGACTACGAGATGCCGACGCTGTGCAATATGGAAACATGCAAGGACACTGGCTTTGCGGTTATCTTAACACTGAGTACCAAATACGACTACACGAACAAGGTGCTCGACATGTGGCGCGACAAGTTGCAAGCCGACGACTACATGATAAGTGTTCTGCGTAACCAACTAAAAGTAAGGTTTAACGTAATGTATTAACAAAAAAACGATTATGAATAAAGAGATTTTAAAGCGCAACATCGAGCAGGTAATCATGCAGCCGTGCAACGCAAACTATCCGAAAAGGATAAAGGAGAACGGTCTTTCCGAGGATGGTACACATATCATGGTCAAGGTAACTACCGATGATTCGTCATGGCAATGCAATTTGGTTGATAGAGACGGCAATCCTATTGACTACGTTGAGCGTATCTTGGAACACCTGCCAGAGAAGTACCGAGACCACCTCGTTACAATCAAACACGACAATAGGGTTAGTTACTCATACGTGCCAGTGTTCGATACGGACACACAGGCTATGTGGGATAAAGCGGTAAGTGATTTCTACAAGGCAAAACAGGAATGGTGTGACAAGTATGGATGTGATTAAAAGGTAAAACGTATGAAAAGTATAAAGGAAAAATCAGAAGAATACGGCTATGCTAACTGGCAGTCCGATGATTACCATGATGGTGCGAGTGAAGGTTTAGATTTTGACCCAATAGGTCACACACAGAAAACGTTTGAGGCAGGTGCAAACTATGTGCTTGAACAGATTGAACAACTTACAAATAATCAAAATTGGTGCGCTTTTCCAAAGCAAAGCCATAAAGAGTTAAAAGAACTTATTGAACAACTAAAGAAATAAGATATGAAATGCAAAGATTGTACAATGGACTGCCAATACAGGACATCTGACGGAGAAAAAGAATGTATTTTTCAAAATCACATAATACAAGTTCCAGACGAATGGCAGGGCGTAAGAATACAAGCAGCCATAGCAGCAATGCAGGGGTTTATTACTCATGGTTTTAGTGGGGATAGTCTTCCAAATGACCGCAAAGAAGCAAGGCAGTATCTTGCAAGAACCTGCGTAGGGGTGGCTGATGCACTAATTGAAGAACTTAAAAAGAAATAACTATGGCAACAATTAGAGCATACACAGATGAAATATGGAAAGACGTTGTAGGATGGGAAGGGCTTTATCAGGTATCTTCTTTTGGAAGGGTTAAGTCTTTTCGTAAGAAAGAACCACATCTTTTATCTACTTGTGTTGGCACACATGGGTATTGTGTCGTCTTGTTGCACGATGGTAAGGGGCAAAGAAAAAATGAAAGAGTTCATAGACTTGTTGCACAGGCATTTATTCCCAACCCTAATAACTATCCCTATATAAACCACAAAGACGAGGATAAAACAAATAACCACGTTGAAAATTTAGAGTGGTGCACCGCTGAATATAATTCTAACTATGGGACTTGCAAAGAGCGTATTGCAAATAGTAATAGTAAGCCAATTCTAAAATATGATTTAGACGGAAACTTTATCTGTGAATATAAAAGCCTTGCAGAAGCAGAAAGAATTGAAGGTATAGACCATGCAACAATAAGTATATCCTGTAGTGGAAGGGTTTCTTATTAATGTGGTTATATATGGATATACAAATGTGATGAAGATACTATACAAGAAAGGGTTAAAAGAGTAAAAAGAGTATATAAGCCAAGAAAAGTTGCAATGTACGATAGGAATGGCGAGTACATCAGAACTTACGATTCTGTGTTGCAAGCATCAAAGACATCTGGCGATTCTTACATGGTAATAAACAGACAATTAAAAACAGGAATAATAACAAAAAATGCAATACATATATGGAAACGAGTGTAAACAATAAATGTAAGGCTTTCACATCTCTGGAACAAAGTCGTAAATTGGCAAAGCTACTGCCACTTGAGAGTGCGGATGGCGGATGGTATGGTACAACCAATCAGAAAGCACCAAATACTAATTTCTGGCTTGGTACTAAGTATTCGAAGAATGCAGTATATCCTGCTTGGAGTCTTGCAGCGTTGCTTAGTATTATTCCAAATTATAAACTAAGTAGTGAACATAATTATCATACTTGTATAGCAGAAACATCTTTTGGAAAAGAAACAGTTACTTGGTTCGACAACTCTATTGATGCTTGCGTGGCTATGATTGAAAAATTACACGAATTAAATTTGTTGTGATTATGGAAGCAAATATAATAAATGATAATTTTGTACATGATTCTAACTATAAAAGAATTTATATTAAACAAAATATGGACTACGAAGAAAAATACAAAAAGACTCTTGAAAAAGCAAGAAAAGAACTACAAGCATGTGGCTCTGTTGATTGTGATGCAGCAAAACAAATATTTAGATTTTTCCCCGAACTTGCAGAGTCAGATGATGAGAAGATAAAGAAATGGATAAAGAAAGAGTTGGAATCTAAATATGTTGTTGACAATATTGTTAATAATGAGATGGCAGATAAGGCACTTGCTTGGCTTGAAAAGCAAGGTGGTATCACTAAATTAAGTGAAGAAGAACAAAACAGATTTTCTAAAGGCGTACTTACAAGTTGTGCGTTATCATTTATTGATTATCTTGATGCGCATAAATATGAAGGTAAAATGTGTGTGTCTAACGGAGAATGTGAAGATATAGAAAATGCTTTCCACAACGCTATGTGGAATAGGCTGCACAGATATTATTGTAAGTATATTGAAAAGCAAGGAGAACAAGGTAAATCAGCACTTGAAGCAATCAAAGAACATGACATTTGTGAGACTTGTGAAAGGCAAGCAGGTTGCATTGAAGAATGTCCTGTTAAGTTAGTAGAGAAACAAGAGCCTGCTGATAAGGTTGAGCCAAAGTTTCATGAAGGTGATTGGCTTGTAAACATTGAATACGGTAATGTAGTAAGGGTTCTTGAGGTATTAAAAAATAATTATAGACTTGATTTCGGTGGAGATACCATCGGGACACTTTGCACAGAACTTGTAGACAACGATTATCGTTTGTGGGACATTAATAAAGATGCAAATGATGGCGATGTGCTTGCGACTGAAAACTTTATCTTCGTTTTCAAAAACATAGATAACGGTAATGGTGTTCATTATTATTGCCATTATGAAATAAATAAACACAAAGATTGCAATCAATTTGGCGTTGCATTACCACAATCATTGATGGGTAGGGTTGGAAATAGTATTTCTCATTATTCACCCGCAACCAAAGAACAGCGTGATACTCTGATGAAAGCAGTAGCCGACGCAGGATATACCTTTGATTTTGAAAAGAAAGAATTAAAAGAGATTGAGCCTGATGAGTGGAGTGAAGAGTGTTGTATAAATCAACTTATTGTATTTTGCGAAAATTGCATGGTTCAAGATACCAATGCTAAAAGATGTGCAAATTTCCTCAAATCCCTTAAAGACCGTATAACTTGGAAGCCAAGTGATGAACAAATGTTGGCTTTAGATTCAACGCTTCAGTATAGTCAAGTATCACACAATTCCTATGAGAACCTTAATTCATTATATAATGATTTAAAGAAACTAACAGAATAAAGTTATTGAATTATGAAACAATTTATTTTAGGATTATTTTTACTTTTCAGCGTTGACGGGATGGCTATTCACATCCATCATTTTCATCACTATTACCGTCCGCATCACCACAGTCATGTGACAACTCAAACAAGAAAGGAGCGACTACACAAGGTACAAGCACGCAAGGTTCGTACAATAATTCGGCACGAGACAAAAGTAGTAAATACTTTCTGGCGCAATGGAATCTTGTATTACATAATCCTTAACCCAAGAAGAGGCCATGTTTACGACAATGGGTTGGTACTGTGTGAGGGTTGTAATAAAGTATTAGTTAAAAAAGGAGTAAAATACTGTAGCAAATGCAGAAGAATTAAAGGGTTAAAATAAAATCAATTTTGATTATGGAAGCGCCAGAGAAAATTTATTTATTTGAAAATCCGATTGATGGCACAGCCGATTATAGATGGCTATCTAAAAGGAGTTGTAGCGATGATATTGAATATGTCCGTACTGATGTCTTTATTGAGAAGGCTACGGACTATATTGCTAACAATATGCGATATAACGGATATACCCTACAAACAAAAACAAAGTTTATTAGAGATTTCAAAAAGTATATAGAGGAATAAGATATGAAAGTAGAATTAGATAAAAGAGATATTATCCATCTACTTAGAGGTGTAACACCAAGTTATAATACAATGAAATTAATTGAAGACATGAAACTTGGCAGTTATACAGGAGGCTTTGTAGACAGATTTAACTGGAATTCCGTAACATCTGTTTGTTGGGATAAGTATTCTGAGGAAGAGCTGTACGAATTATATATAAAACTCACAAAAGAGTAAGATTATGAAGAAGTTTTTAATAACAATAGCACCTTTTTGTGTGATATTGTTCGCTCTAATGTGGTTTTCTTGGGGGTTGAAAGGAGCGTTTGCGTTCTTTGGCGTAGTACTATTCGTTGTTGCTGTGGCAATATTGCTTGCAAAGTGGATGGAGTTCGTGAATAAACATGTAAAAGATTGATTATGGAACTGATAGACAAATCCGCTGTAGTGGCGGAGATAGAGAGAAGAATTAAGACAAACAAGGAATGTATGCTTGGTTTAAAAAACCTTGATTACTACCAAGGTAAAGTAGATGCCCTTAATGACACAATATATTCCATCAACACCCTTGAAGTGAAAGAGGTGGACTTGGAAAGTGAAATTAAAAGTTGGCTTAGCAATGGTGACATAACTGATACAAGGTATGATGACTATGATGATTGGGATATTGAAAGAACAGCTAAGCATTTCTTTGAACTTGGACTTAAAGCACAGAAAGGAGAATAGACTATGAAAAAAGAGGATGCTATAAAGTACCTTCAGCAGCTTTACCCCAATGGTGGTCACTGCTGGCTTGATGAACAGAGAATAGAGGCTATTAATATGGCTGTAAAGGCTTTGCAAGAAGAGCCTGTAAGCGAGCAAAACCTTTCCAATGTTGAAAGAACTGTAAAGAATTGGAAAGAACCTGTAAGCGAGGAATTGGAAGAAGCTTCAAAGAATCATGCTGTTGAGAGGTTTAGAACCACAAGGGATGAATTTTTAGCCGAGAAATGTAAATGGTCTTTCAAGGCTGGTGCTCAGTGGCAGAAAGAACAGATAATGGCAAAGGTGATTGATGTAGAAGTAAAGGTGGATGCTGGCGGCTACCCATATATCCCTACCATTGAACTCTACGACTATGACAAGGATATTCCTTTGGCAAATGAAGGAGATAAATATAATGTTGTATTGATTAAGGAGGGCTGAACTATGAGTAAGGCAGAGAAATTTATACAGGACTACACAAAGAATTGTAGTAATGAACTGTGTGCTGTAGAAGATAGGTTTGGGAAGAAAGTCATATCATATCACAAATGGCTTACTCCAGACCAAGCAAGAAGGGCTGTGGAGATTGCAATGGAAGAAGTGATAGAAAAAGCTATTGGGTGGATTGAAGAAATCAATAACCATCATCATATTATGCGCTACTCAGATTCTTGTGAGCCACCTATTAGTGAATTGACTGAATGGTTCAAGAATTATATGAAGGAAGGAGATAAAGATGAGTAAGGCAGAAGAGTATTCATTCAACATACCAAGTGAGCTGTTCCAACAACTAACAAAGGAACAACAAGTGTTGTGGCGAAAGGAAATAGAAAACACCTTTAATAATGGCTACCACAAAGCAGAGAAAGACTTGGAACTTGGTTGGGAGGATATGATGGTTATTCACAGGTGTATTAAGGATGCCATGAATTATCATTTATATAAAATGCTCGAAGGTACAGAAGGACAGAAAACCGTATATCAAGATGTATTGAAACGATTTAAAGATTTAAAGAAATGAACATGTTTATTAAAATTAAGGAAATTATCTACAAGGTCAAGGACTACGATAGATTAGAAAGCGACTACTGCACCGTGCTTGACATGGTGACGGGTGCAAGGCTGAGTAAGCCGAACTACACGATGGATGCCGTCCGTGAAGCTTTCAACGAATTTCTCGACGAGCACGACAAAGAAGTGTATAAGCCAGCCGAAACGGTTGAGAAGATTCTCGACAGCATCGGCAAAGATGCCACATGGATGGTCGTTTCATTATATCCGAGTGGTAGAGAAGCACATTTCTTCCGTTATGGCTACAAGGTCAGCAAGAAAGATTTATCGAAAGATGAAATGTTTGGATTTACGTCATGGGTGCATGCAGTATACAATAGTGGACTGTTTCAGAAAAGGGAAGAGAAATGACATCAGACGACATTAACTTTTATTATGTTAATCTTTGCAAACAATACTTGGAATGTAGCGGACAATTTATTACCTTTGCAATATGAAAGATAAATCACAAACAGCACTCTTTAAAGAGGTAAGACCAAGACTCAACAATGGCAGGTATTGCACAGAAGAGCAGTATCATGTCAATATGGTTATGGAAGAAAATAAGAGGCTGCGTCTGGAGAGGGACAAGTACTTTAGAATGTACGTCTCTATTGAGAGAGACAACGAACGCCTCACAAGGGAGTTGATGGTGCTGAAAAGTAAGATACAGGATTTGATGTAGCGGTATGGACATAAACTCATGCACATTTGTCGGTAAGATTGGCAGCAATATCAAGAAAGGCAAGACACAAAACGGAGAGCCGTATATTGGCTTCTTGTTGCGATGTGAGCCTCCTGCAAACGCTAACAGCTCTCAAAACAACCAGTCGCAGATGATTTCAATAAGATGTTTCAAGCCGAAGGTTATAAAGTACCTTGAAAATGTTGGGGCAAAAATGAACGACAATGTGGTCGTGTTGGGCTTCGTTAGTTCGTACAGAACAGAAGTTAAAGGCAAATCGCTGACAGCGAATAGCATTAACGCCAATCAGGTGTATGTGATTCAGACAAGACCGTATAACGATTAGTAAGAATAATTGCAGGTGTCAGTCCTGCGTAATGTTTAATTTAATATTTTATAATTTATGGCAACAAGTATTGTTGAAACGATTACTCCACAGAAAGCACAGGAGTATTTAGCAAAGAGCGGCGGAAACCGCAACATTAGTAAACCAGTGGTGCGTAGTTACGCAAATTCAATGAAAGAAGGCAAATGGCTTCTAAATGGCGAGCCTATTGTCTTTGATGTAGATGGTGTTTTGCTCAACGGACATCATCGTCTTAATGCCGTTATTGAAGCGAACGTGCCTATTCAGACGTTTGTCACAAGAGGCGTTGAACATGAAAGTTTTTCTACGTTTGATTGTGGGCGCAATCGTACATTAGGGCAACTTATCGGTATGGCTGGTACGAAGCATTATAATGTTGTCGCATCTGGCGTACAGGTGATGTTTAGATTAAAGCATGGTCTTGATTTGTCAGACAGCGGACTCAATGCAAAGTACGCAGTAAACAACTCAAAGTTGATTGATTTTTACAACTCTGAATCTGCATTGTTCAACGAGGCTGGCGAGTTCGCACAACATTGTCGGAATCAAGCACCGTTCTTTATGCAGAGCATAACGTCTGGCTCTTATGCTTACTTGTATAAAGAATGTGGATGGGACAAACAAACCATACGCGGTTTCTTTGAAGATTTATGTCAACTTGACACAAGTAAGAACCCAACAATCAACCTGCTTAGAAAAAGGTTGATAACCGAAAAGAACCGTCACGGAGCAAAACTTGAACGCAGTTTTGTTTTTGCGCTTGTCATTAAAACATGGAATTGCTATGTCAAAGGCGAGGCACTAAAGGTTCTTAAATTCGACAAAGACACCGAAGAATATCCAAAATTCCTAAAACGTAACGAAGTAGAAATAACTGATTAAATATGGAACAACAAGACTACAAAAATCAAATCCGCAGTTCAAGATGCGGTGCGCTCGGAAGTAGCGATGGGAAACTTATAATCTCAGTTGCAGAAAGCGGTATCATTCCAAAGTCTGCATACAAAAGACTTGCAGTATGTAAAGGTTTGATTGAGCAGGAGGATATTCCTTATACCGCTGCTGTACGTACAGGAGATGAGTTGGAGATGCTTGTATTTGAGCATTTGAAAGCCAATGACGACAGGTATCAGTCCAATCCATGTTGGGTCAGTAAGAAGTATAGCCGCAAGAACGTAAAACTACTTACGCATCCAGACATCGTACTACAAGACGACGAGAATAAGGTGCTTAATGTTTATGAGGTTAAATGTACCAAGTTTACATTTGAGCAGACCAAAGACACGTACAAGGCTCAGTTGATTATCCATTGGGTGATTGCTAACGAGATTGCAAAAGAACTTGGCGGATATAAAGTAAGGCTCTCTTTGGTACACTATTCGACTGAAGGGATGAACCTTGAAGATGGTTTTGAGTTTGACCCATTACGTCTTACCGTCAAAACATTGCGTAACATGGAAAAACTTTCCAAGTCATACAATCTTGCAGGGGCAATGGATATTATCGACACGTTCCTTGAAAACTTCACAGAGTATTACGAGGATGAGGTGGACGGAAATCTTTTGCCAGAAAAGGTTAAGACCGAGTTCGACCAAGTAACCACATTCCTTACCGAAATCAAGGAAAGGGAAAAGAAAGTTGATGACTTTAAAAAGAAACTTGCCGAATTTATGATTTCTAAGGGCATCAAGGGCATAAAAACTGATGCGTGGGCAATTACGCTGGTTAATGAATCTGAAAGCGTTAGCGTGGATTATAAGGCAATTTTCGCCAACGAAATAGAGACTAAGAAACCGCGTATTGCAAGCAAGTTAAAGAAACAATACAAGAAAGTTACTAAGAAGAAGGCTTATCTGGTGATTAAAGTACAAGATAATAATAACGAATAAACTTAAAGAGTATGGCAAATGAAGTAGTAAAGAAGCCTCAGACAGGCTTACAGAAATTCAACGCAATGTTGGAGAACACAAGAACACAGGAGTATCTTACAAACGTTCTTGGTGAAAAGAAACAAACTTTTGTTAGTAACATGGTGGCACTTGTGTCAAGCAACAAGGCTCTTAGCGAGTGCGACCCATCAACAATCATGTTTAGTTGTCTTAAAGCAACTGCACTTGGGTTGGCTATAGACCCATCTTTAGGACTTGCTTGGGTATTGCCTTATCGTGACAACAAGAACAACACAACGGTAGCCACGTTCCAGCTTGGTGCAAAAGCATATACTCAATTAGCCCTCAGGACGGCTCAGTACAAGAAGATTAACGTTCGTGATGTGCGTGAAGGCGAAATCGTTGGCGAGGACTTTGTAAGCGGCGAAATGCAGTTTAAGAAACTTGAAAAAGACCGCGAGAAAGCACCTATTGTCGGATATGTTGCAATGTTTGAGCTTATCAACGGATTCAGCAAACAACTCTATATGTCAATTGAAGAGATTGATGCACATGCAAAGCGTTTTTCTCAAACATACAGAAAAGGATATGGCTTGTGGACTGACAAGGATATGCGCCCAAAAATGGCTGAAAAAACAGTATTAAAACTGTTACTTTCAAAGTGGGGCGTATTAAGCGTAGAGATGGAACAGGCAATTAAGTCCGATTCTGCTGTTCTTGGAGAGAATAACAGTGTGCGATACGTTGACAACGAAGAGGATGCTATCGACTTAGAGAAAGCTGCTGATGTGGCTAAGAAATTTGAGGATTTCGACAGCGCAGAAGAAGTAAAAGACAACAAGTAACAAATAACCAAGGTGGGATGAGACACTCCCACCTTTCAAAACAAACAAAGCATGTCAGAAGGATTAACAACACTGCACTCACACAGCGGTCTTGAGAGGGAGCTGAAGTACCCCAAGCACATTGTACTTGTGGACGAGATACACGAAGACGAACTTATCGGCACGGAACAAAAGAAGTCCGTCACGTTCAAACGTTTCAAGTATGGAGGAGTCACATACATAGAAGTGCCTATCATGATGTTTGTAAACAATGGCGGAGTATTCAAGAATTTAATGAGATAAATGACTATGGAAACTATCAAGGAATGGTGGATTCGCAAGATGAAGCAAAGGAGAGAGCGGCAAGAGAAGTGTCTTTTCGCAAGAGCGAACGAGATTTATCAGGTAAAGGAGTACATGGGTAAGATATGGCTCACCCACGATGGTGCTCTTGTCTGTCCTCAAGAGATGCTTAATGGGGACATTACAGAAGTGTTGAACCAAATACGAGTGATGTATGTTGCAAGGAAGAGTTGATATGTACTGTTTCGGCATAGAATGCCCCATAAGGAAGTCATGCCTGAGATACTCTAAAGGACTCGTTGTGTTGGAAAACGACGGTACAAAGGATAAGTTCATTCGTAAGTGTACGAGGCAGAGAAGATTCCTGCAAGACGAGAACAACGTGAACCAAGACAGCAGAAGACGATGAGCGACACGAATCATATAGCACCGAGACCTAACGTTTCGGATTCTGACTACAAGGCTCTCAAAGCCGCCAAGAGACTTGAGGAGAGGCGCATAAGAGACGGATGGCGTTATGTACAGGCGACACCTATGATACAGGTCTTCGTCCCTTGCGACAAGAGCGGAAAACCAACAAAGGACGGAATACGACGCATCAATACGATAATTAATCGTTAAATTATGTAAATGATTAGCGTGAAATCCAATGAATATCGCTATCTTTGCAATGTAAATCAAAAGTAAATCAAGATGATACAGTTTGAACAAGAAGTTATAAAGGCGTTGGGATTGCCAAGCATACCGAAGAAAGAGTGGGATGGCAAGAGTTCGTTCGACAAAGGAGTGGCGGTTCTAAATATGCGTGACGAGCGTGAGGCATACGGAGTGTGCTCGTTCGACGCACAGACAGACAAGTCACCGAGAATCGTCAAAGTGTTCGGAATAGAGCCTTTTGCCAGTGTCGGCAAGGTATTCGTCGTACCCCCTTACATGACTTCCGAGGAGGAAGTGAAGGATATGGACTTGGACGAGCAATCGAAGAAGAAGGTTGAGCAGATTCTTTCGGAGGCTAACGAATTGGAGAATGAGGGCGTTAAGAGCGACGTTCCTGCGATGGAGGATTTACCAGAATACATCTTCCCAGAAATCCACAACAAACAGGAAGCCGAGGCATGGCTTCGCAGATATAACAGCATCAACAAGATTAAGGGTAAACTTCCTCAGTCCGAGGAAACACTTAAACTGCGATTGTATTCCATCTTTGTGGAACAACAGAAGAAGATGAAATGATGGATTATGAGTTACACAGACTGAGGGCGCAGGTCGCCGTTCTAAAGGACGTTGAGAAGGATTATCCGAGATGTTCAATCGGCAACTGCATCACTCAGTTGGAATCAAGAATCAGTGAAATCGAGAAACAAAACAGAGAATAGAATCATGGAACAGAAGAAAGAAACAAGAGCTACTATTGAGCGGAAAATCAAGAATGCTGTAGTGTTTGTACCTCGCACAAAGGACACGCTTAGCGTATTCTTTAGCGACAAGGGCTTACGGTTGACTGTAAATGAAGACTACGCGATTATTGCTACAGGATTCCATCGTCATGTTTTCAACAATTTCACTAACGCAGGTATTTCAAGACCATACTTGTACACAAAGCGAGTGATTGAGATTGCCAACGATAACCTGAAAGACATTGAGGTTGATGGTGGTTATTCGTTTCAACGATTACTTGAAGTGCTGAAAGCAAAGGAAGACAAGTCTGAGTACAACATTGTTACCTATGTGTCGTGGTGGCTCGAAATCATCTTTGCGCCACTTTATAGCATAGATGAATCAGAAGCAGGTTCTTTCCTTGTTTACGAGGCTTACCTACATCACATTGCCCGTCAATCCGTGTTGTTATCTGAGAAGAAGGAAGACATGACTAACAAACAATTCTTCGACGATGTTATCAAGAATATGCAGGACTTTATCGGTGGAGTTGACGAGCGTGTTATTTTCCACAAGATGACCGATAAGGAATTGGCACAGGCTAATATTGAGGCTTTGGCACAAAATGAACAAGAGCAGGCGATGGAGGCGCAAATCAATGGAAGTCAAGATTAAGAAACTATACGATGATTCCGTGTTGCCAACAATGGCACACACTACCGATGCAGGCTACGACCTATACGCACATTCCAAGTCTTATGACGAAGACGGAAACGTAGTATATGGAAGTGGCGTTGCTATGGAAATCCCTAAAGGTTACGTTGGGCTTGTGTTCCCACGTTCAAGCAATGCAAAGAAAGACCTAATTCTCAGTAACTCCGTAGGTGTCATTGATAGCGGTTTTAGGGGAGAGATTTCCTTCAAGTTCAAGTCAAGTAGTAGCATCGGTAATGATGGTGAGGTTGATGTCGTTGTGTGGCACAGACCAGTTCACTCATATAATGTTGGTGACCGTATAGGTCAAATAATCATTATGCCATACCCAAAGATTGAATTTGTCGAGGTTGACGAACTAAGCGATTCTGAACGCGGTGATGGTGGTTATGGTTCAAGCGGAAAGTAATATGAACAAGGCTCATTTAAAACTACTCAAAGAGAACTACGAGAAGGCTTGCAACGACTATGTGCGAGCTCTTCTCACCCTTTGGGACGTTGACTATAAATACGGCTACTGGATAGGTGGTGATGTTGGAGGTGTGTACGATTGCGACGGATGGATATTCTTTAATATGCAAGATGTTGTGTATTGCGTAGAGAATGGCGTAACATCCGAAGAGTATGAACAATGGCAAGACTATTGTGTCAAATGTGCCGCATACCACCTGTCGATACTAAATCTCAATGCTTGGCACAAAGGCGCACCAAGACACGACTTTACCAAGTTAGACGCTGCCAAGAAAGCACTTGAAGACGAAATTGAAAACGAGAAAAATAAGTTTTAGATATGGTATCACGCACAGCAAGGTTTTATCGGACACATCCAAAGGCACGGGCAAAACACCGTGCCTACCAAGCCAAATACAACAAGAAACCTTCACAGCGCAAGAAACGCTCTGAACTGACAACAATAAACCGCAGGCACGACCGCAAGTACGGCAAAGCATCACGCATAGGCAAGGACGCAAGTCATACAAAGCACGGTATCGTCTACAAGAAGTCAAGCGTCAACAGAGGCTCAAAGTCCGACATGGCAGGCGACCGTCGGGCACGTGGCAGTAAGAGGAGAAAGAAATGAATAATCATTAACGGAAAACAGAGAATAATATGGGATTTAAAATCAATTCAAAAGAGTTGTCGAAGCGGCTCGAACAATTGGCGAAGGTGGTGTCGCAGAAGAATGTGATGCCCATTCTCGCTGACGTGATGATGGACATAAGAGGTGATATGGTCGTGCTTACCACAAGCGACGGTGAATTGTGGCTGTCGCTAAAGTGCCCGATTGTCAGTTCGGATGGCGACATAAAACTGTGCGTCAATATCAAAGACTTACTGTCACTGATGTCGAACATCGACAATGACGTTACGATTACCGTAGACGACGGAGAGAGCCAAATCACATGCAACTACGGTAACGGAGAGTTCAACATGCCTTATGACAATGCAGACGAATATCCGACAAGTGACAATCTTCAAGGAGAGGCAAAGAGTGTCATCGTTGAAGGTCGCAAGATGTACAATGCGATACGGATGACTGAGTTCGCAATTGCTACAGACACGGCAACTGTCACCGTAAGTCCCGTGCTTGGTGGCATGAACTTCGACTTCAATGCGAACGGAATGTCTGTCTCAGCGACAAACCGTTTCAAGGTTGCAATCTACAACGACGACACCGTTAGGGATGGGGAGGGATGCGTAAATATTCCCAGAAAGACAATCTCCATAATATCGTCGCTTCTCGGCGGTATAGACGGAGAAGTGAAGATTTCCTTTAATAATTCTTGTATATCCGTCAGCAATACTGACCTTAAACTATCATCACGGCTTGTCGACGGACGCTTTCCTGACTGCAAAAAAGTTATTCCAGAATCGCCGTCATTGACTGTCAGCGTAAAGAAAAACGATTTACTTCTTGCCTTGAAGCGAGTGATGCCTATGTCTAACGATATAAGCGAACTCGTGAGGATGGAATTTGGCGAAGGGCATGTCACGCTAACGACAGAGAATGCAATATTCGGTAAAAGGGCGAGCGAGACCGTAGAGTGTGATTGCAGCCAATCGTTTGTTATTGGGTTTAAGGGTTCAGACCTCACGGAAATCATACGCAATGTTGATGACGAGGACGTTACTGTGGAACTTGCTGACGCAAAACGCGCAGGTGTGTTCTACGCATCTTCTGCTTACACTAAAGATGAATACGTATCTCTTCTTTCCCCATCAAACATACAGTAAAAGGAATGAACGACGGATTCGTGGAACGGGAGCACGGAGGCTCATACAGAGGTAAGGTTGTCATTGACGGTGTTGTCATTGACAATATAATCGGTGTCTACTTCAAGCAGGGAGGAGACCACTATCTATGGCTAAGACGCGAGAAGGTTCTTGAATATGACGAGAGAACATCATCTTTTAAAGAGCGTGACGCAAGACCGAGATGGGAGGCTTACTTGAGGAAGCAACTTGACGACGATGCGGTTGCGTACAAGGGGGAGTTCAACTTCCTTCGCTTCCGTTACTCTGTCGTCGGCGTATGGGACAGGGTTCTCGGAAACGACAAGAGACAGCGGTTAAACCTTTTCGTGGAACGTCTTCCCATGTCACAACAGACTATCATAAACGGAATTAATGAACAAAAACTCAGACAACAGCAATGACGGAGGAAGAGGTTAAGAGGAATCTTGAAGAAAACGAGCGTATGACGATGCAAAGCGTGTGCGACACCCTGCGTAAACACGAAGGATGCACGAGGGCGTATCTTGCATCGTTTGTGGCATCACTGTGCAATGTTGACAGGGAACGCATGTTCTCTGCATGCAATGACCTTGACGTGGCACAGGCAAGATGGCTCTTCTGGTACGCCTATCGCTATATGACCAACGAAACCTACGAGAAGATTGGCAGGCTTTCAGAGGAACTGTACGGTAAGGTGTACACCAAGGTATGTGTAGCGTCAAGCGTAAACAAGATGTACTCGCTTATAGAGCAGCAACCTGTATGGCGTAAGCGTTGGACTATCATCAAGCGGATTATCAAGGAAAGCAACGGAACGGTGGTTGAGCATCCAACTCCAATCACCATTACCATACCCAAGAATGTTGAATTAACTATTAAAAAAGAATAAGATTATGATATTCGAGAGCAAAATCAGTTACGAGCAAGACGGCAAGGCTGTCAAGGCTCAGTACATCATCGAACACGCAGAGTTGTTCGGAGAAGTGGAATCAAAGTTGTACGAGGGGTTCGGAAACTTTCCAGACTTTAGTGTTGTGTCCATCAAGACAAACAACAAGATTCGTGAGATTATCAACGAGAAGCCTACAGACGATGACGAGTGTAAGATTTTCTACGCTACCATCTGCGACTTCTTCACGAACGAGGACGGAAGCATAAAGGAGATTCCCTATGTGGTTGTTGCCTTTGCCCATGATATGACGGAAGCCAAGGCTGCTGTTGACCAGTATATGAGAATGGGGCTTGAGGATATGGAACTCAAGGCTATCAAGGAAACCAAGTTTATTAACGTATTGGGATAAGATATGGGACACTTAGTATTAGTAGGCGTAGACAACGGTGTTACTGGGACTATCGGTGTAGTAGGCGAAGGAATAGAGCCAAAGATTTATCATACACCTGTAAAGAAGGAACAGAATTACTGTAAGAAAAAAGATAATATCACACGTCTTGACGCTAATGGATTTGCCGACATTCTAAAGCAGTTCGATGCAAAAGATGTGATGGTGGTTATGGAGCGACCTATGGTGAACCCTACAAGATTCAAGGCTACAACATCTGCATTGCGTTGCTTTGAGGCGCAGTTGATTCTTATAGAACACCTTGGTCTTGCTTACTGCTATGTAGATAGCAAGGACTGGCAACGTGAACTATTGCCAAAAGGTATCAAAGGTGCAGACGAACAGAAGAAAGCAAGTAAGGATATTGGCAAACGCTTGTTTCCACAACTTGCGGACTTTAAGCACACAGACTTCGATGGACTCCTTATCGCTGAGTATGCACGACGTAAAAATTTGTAAGATATGAAATACGAAATAAGTAAAGAAATCCTTCAAGATGGGGATAAGTTTGAAGTAGTAGGTGATAGAATCGTTGCCGACATAAGGTTTCATATTGCAGCATATAAAGGAACTATTGAAAGAGAAAAGTTGCTTAATGCACTTATCGAAGAAAATCTTTTTGGAGACTTTATAAAGAACGGCAGCACTGAATTAAGCGATGGAACTTATGTAAGGCTTGTCGGGTTACAATTTGGAAAAGAAGAATAATTATGTTAGACCTACTTTCTACACAAAACCAACTCCACACAAGGCTTGTGG
>Ga0310691_10001167_pt1 | contig 42083 bp, 36 predicted proteins | sample 176DNAGHGlowgp2_FD_203887 | JGI IMG/M metagenome (GOLD analysis project Ga0310691, IMG submission 203887) | Sheep rumen microbial communities from Palmerston North, Manawatu-Wanganui, New Zealand - 1766 DNA GHGlow gp2 (v2) (version 2) | ecosystem: Host-associated > Mammals > Digestive system >... | reverse complement strand
ACAGTATATTCTTTTCCGTAATTTTGTTATATTTGTTCCATATTTATTAATTAATTCGCTATCTTTTATTTTCATCTCTTCTTCAAGTATTTTTAATTCCTCATTATTATCCATAAATTCACCTTTTTTATTTAATATTTAACAATTACTGTAAACTTCTATAAGGATTATATCATAAAAATATTTATTTGTCTTGTTTTAGAGCCAAAAAATAAGTGGTCACGAGTAACCACTTATTTTATACTTTATTCCAATATTTCGATACTTACTAAATCAATATTTTGCGGATATGATTTTGTTACTTCTCCTTTGAAAGTAACTTTAACCTTCTTTCCTATTTCATATCCTTTATTTTTTTGATATTTTATTAAAACTGCTTTACTTGTAATTCTTGGATTTTCTTTGTTTGGAACTATACTTACACACTCTTCATTCATTATGTTTTTTATTGTTCCCTCAAATGTTACCAATTCGTTACTATTTTCTTCTGTATTTAATTCTGAACTCGTTTCTGTGTTTATTTGTTGTTCATTATTATTATTATTCACATTTGCATTATTTGTATTGTTTCTTCTAGTAGAATTGTCTGAAGCAATATTATTTACTGTATTTCTTCTTTCCGTATTGTTATTTAGGGTATTCTCTGTTGTAGTATTTGATGTTGTGCTATTTTCTGTTATTTCATCTTCATCTTCTTCTGGTAAAATGGCAGTATCATCTTTTACTAATACACTCACATCATCTACTTTTAATGCAAAATATGGCTGTTCTTTACTTTCTTCTTTTAGGTATAATATAAAATCACTATCAAATATCATTTTCTTCTTTATATCTACAATTGCATTTTTAGCTGCATCGATTATTGCCTCACTTTTTACACTTCCACCAACATTATTAAGCTCAAAATTAACTGTTTGTAATGCTTGTTTTATATATACACCATTTGTTCCTTTTATAAATCTACCACAAAGTGCATCATAATTAATTTCATCTTTAACATTTATAAGTGGAATTCTTAATTTATCTGTTTCTCCAAAAGTTGTATCACCTTTATATTTATTTTGTTTATCCTTTAGTTCCTGATAATTTTCTTCAAAAGATTTTCCTTCACCAGTTGTTTTATATAAAATTACGTCTTCTTTTTCTTTTGTTTTTAATCTAATTGCAAAATCTTTTTCAGAGTTGTAGAATAAGATTTCTACATTTTTTCCTGCCTCTGGCTTGCAGCTATCATCAACTCCAAAACATTTTACTCTCTCTTTTGCTCCATTAAATTCCATGCTTCCCATTCCTGTAGAAAATGGTTCTAAAAAATTAAATTCTTTCTTTAACATTGCATATAATACATATCCAGTTGGATCATCCCAATCAATTTTATCTATTATTTTACTGTTTTCATTGAACTTTTGCTTTATTCCTTTTTCTATTTTACTCTTTAATTCTAAACTTGTTCCACCATGTATTTTAAATATTGAATTTTCTGATAGTTGTGATATTGTAAAGGATTGTTTATTTAATTCTTTTGCAAGTTCAGATTCTCCATCTTCAAATTCTATTGGACCTTTTATAACATCATTCATAAAGTCATTCCAAACTAAATTAAATGTACCAACCCATACTTTATTACTATCCATCGTTGATAATTTACTTGTATATGTAGGCGTCATTGTTGCTTTTCCTGTACTTGCTTTAATAATTCTAGTTGCTGCATAAACTCCTCCTGCAAGTAAAATACCAATACAGAGTACCATTATTACTACTTTTGAAACTTTATTCATTTCATCAAATCCTTTCTTTAATAAAATTATTCGTAACTGATTTCTGCCTCTATGGATAAGATTTTTAACATTTGAAACTGTCTCTTCAAGTATATCAGCAATTTCCTTATATGAAAGATTTTCAACCTTATTAAGATATATTGCATTTCTATACTTTATATCTAGCATATTTATTGCTTCCATTAGTTCTTTTCTTGTTTCGTTTTTAGTTATAATATCGCTTACATCTTGATAAGTTTGCTGTTCTTCTTTTAAAAGATATTCAGAACTAATTTCATTTCTTCTATTCTCTATATTTATATAATTTATTGCTCGACTTTTCGCTACCATATAAATATAGTGTTTAAAAGAATATCCTTCTTTTAGTTTATTTTGTAATACATATATAAACACATCCTGCGCTATATCTTCGGATTTTTGATAGTCTTTTACTATGTTATAAATAAAATATGTAATTTTATCCTTATACTTATTGTATAACAGTTCAAATGCTTCTTTTTCTCCATTTAAATATTCATTATATAACTTTATATCTAAATCATTTTCCATATCTTACCCTGCCTTCACTTATATATACCAGTAAAATTAAAAAAAGTTTCAAAATTCTACATTTTTGATAAAAATATAGAGATTATTTTTATTAATAATCACTATATAGTATAACATTAATCTACATTTACCTCAAATTTACATATTCACCACTTTTTAGTTCAACAATTTTATAATCAATATTTTGTTCTTTTAAAACATTTTCTATTTCTTCTTTAAATTGTTTTAAATTATTTGCTTTTATATAATGATTGTTTTTTACTAGTACCGGAAGACGTTGATTTCTAAAATAATTTAAAATTTCGCCGTTGTAAGAATCAACTTCAATCCAAGTCTTATTATATTCATATTTTTCTGCAAGTGTATCGCTAATCTTTACATTGCCAATTTTTATTTTTTCATTTGATTGTTCTGGAACATTTACAATTAAAGGTTCACCTATTATTTCATCAACATCTCCAAATAACATAGTAAATTCGACTTTGCTTAAATCATCTAACATTCCATCTTTTATACCTAAACCTGCACTATAAGAACCATCTCTATTAAATACAATTTTGTTTTCATCACTTGTTAAGCCTTTAACTTCGTCTTTTATAGGACAAATATAATTCATTGTTCCATCATTTACTCTTAGGTCAATATATGAAGTCTCGCCAAAAATTCCTTTTTTATTAAAATAGAAATTTATTTTTTCATCATCTATTGTTATTTTATTTATTTCAAATACTCCTCCATTGTTATTTGTTGCAGTATATTTTTTATCTCCCTCTTTTAAAGGATACCATTTTGCTTTATAATATGCTTCTTTTTCTTCATTAGTCCTATCGCTAAAAAATGTGCTTTTTGTTTGCATGATTTTGAGTTTTCCAAGATTGGTTTGTGCTCCCATAACTATTGCATAACTTTCTTCAACTTTAACTATGTCATTATCTTTTAGCTCTGAATAATCTTCGATTAATTTATTATTTTTATATACTTTTTTACCTAAATCATAACAAATACTTGAAATAGTATCATTTTCATCACTTGCCACTTTGAATCTATAATATTCAATATTATCTTCGTATTTTTTCCATGTTGCATTCTTCGATATTCTTTTTAATCTAATATATGTTTCAAAACTTGAATTTTCGATTTTTTCTAATACTACTTTCGTATTTTTATCTATTTCCTGTTCTTGCATATTTGATATTTCAGTAATGTTATCAAGAGAAACATCCATTTCAATCATCTTATTGATTTTTACACCTTTTTTGTCTGAATATGAACCTATATAAAAATTATTAAACCATAGCCTTAAATGTAATGTTTTATCATCAAAATTCATAACATTTATTACATAAGAGCATCTGTATTTTTCCTCTGATATTTTTTCTATAGATACCTCTTCCCTTTCTGGTGTCTTTTCATTTATCCAACTCCTTGCAGATATTCCTAACATATAACCTAAAGTTGAATCATATTCGATTTTCCCCATTTTCTCTATTGCTTTTTCTTTTGGGAAAATATCGTATTCAACTATTAAATATGCACTATCTCTTGCTACATCTGTTATTTCAATTTTTACATATTCATTTTCAATTGTTTTATTAACTTCAATCTTTTTTTCTTCAAAATTTTCACTTACTTTAAGTAGTCCCATGTCTTTAAAATTTGAACTTCCTTTTATTCCTGCATATACTGTAATCCCACAAGTAAAGATTACTATTAAAGTTGCAAATGTTTGCAATATTCTTTTCTTCATAAAATATTTTCTCCATTCTTTTACATCTTTTTTTAGAGGATATATTCTTGCTTTTGAGCTATTATTGTATTCTTGGTCAAAATTATATATAGCTACTTTTCTTTTAAATTTATTAAATAATTCATTATTGTTCATTAGCACCATACCCCCTTTTCTTTAAAGCTTTACCTAGTCTTTTTCTTGTTCTAAATAGTTTTGATTTTACTTTCGATTCAGACATATTGAATATTTTTGAAATATCTTTAATACTTTTCTCATCATAATAATATTCTATAAAAACTTCTCTATCCTCAGCTTTCATTTTATCAAGTTCACTTGATATTACATTTTGCCTTTCGTTTTGTGATATTACTATTTCTATATTTGAAGTATCTACTATCTTTTCATCATATTCTTCAATACTCTGATTTCCTTTATATTGTCTGTATTTGTACTTAACCAAATTTTTTGTTATTCCACTTATATATGCTGACATGCTTTTGCTAATATCTAATTTTTCTTGATTCTTCCATATTGTCAAAAACACATCTAAAACAACTTCTTCTGTATCTTCACTTGATAAATTTATGTATGAATTTCTTATTATTGTATTTATATAATTACTATAATCAGCTATTATTTTTTCAATTTGCAGATTTCCATTTTCAATATAATGGTATATTTTATTATCTTCTACTTTCAATTTAGATCTAAACTCCTTTTATATAAGATATCTTTTACTTGTATATTAGCACATTATTTTATTTGGTTGCATTTTTTATAGAATTTTTTTAAAAAAATTAGATTAGCAACTGCTAACCTAATTTTATATCACTTAATTATTATATTTACAATGTTTTTATTTAATAAACAATCTTCTTATCATTGGAATTACATAGTGGCTTCCACCATTTTTATTTGCTTTTTCTACCATTCCGACAATAACATATGGCATATTGCTATCATCAACTGTAAAACAATCAAACCATCCAATTGTATCTCCTTCAGAATCTTTTGAAACCTTTAATTCAGCTGTACCTGTTTTTCCTGCAATTGTTATACCATTTATTTTCATATCTTTTGCTGTGCCTTCAGGATTTTCGACAACTTGAATTAAGTCATTTTTTATTTCTTGTACTGCATCTTTCGTAAATACATCTTTAGCTAAGTATTCAGTTTCCTTATTCTCTTTGTACTTCAAATAAGGTTTTACCATATTTCCGTTATTTGCAAAACTTGAATATATAGATGCCATATGTATTGGATTAACTAAAATTTGTCCTTGTCCATATCCACTATCTGCTAGTAAAGTTTCTGATTTTATAGTATCAGAGTTTGAGAATTGTGATTTTGAAAGATTAAGTTCAAAATCTATATCTTCTCCAAATTTTAATTTTTTTAATCCATCTATGAAATTATCTTTGCCGATTTGTAATGTTGCTTGAGCAAAATAAATGTTATCTGAATGTATTAAAGCATTTTTCAAATTCTTTTCTCCGCTGTATGCTGTTAATGTTGTTATATTATAATCTCCCCATGATTTATCTTTTTGCCAACTTTTTCCCGAATAACTAAATGTATCTGTATTTTTCAAAGAATTTGTTGAAAGTCCAATTGCACCTGTTATTGGTTTAAAAGTTGAACCTGGACAATACTTTTGCGTATATCTTGCAATTAATGGTGTCTTTTCATTTTCTTGTAGTTCTTTCCACTCCTCACTAGATACTCCTAATGCCATTTTATTTACATTATAACTAGGAGTGCTGACTAACGCAATTATTTCACCTGTTTTATGATTCATAACTACAAATAAGCCTTCATCATTTTTCAATTCTTTATATAAATTGTTTTGAATTATTGAATCTATAGTTATTTTTATATTCTCTCCATCAACTTTTTCTTTTTTTATAATTGTATCTTTCTTGTTACCTTCACTATCCGCAATATAGATTTCTATTCCATCTTTGCCCTTTAGTTCTTTTTCATATCTTTTTTCCAGACCTGTTTTCCCTATTAAACTTGTAGATGAATATTCAGGATTCTTTTCTAATTCTTCTTTTGTTATAGATTGAATATATCCAGTTAAGTGTGCAGCTGCTTCTCCAAGAGGATATATTCTTCCATTAGTTGAAGAAATCATAACTCCTTTTATTTGTAACAATTTCTCTTTTAAGTCGTTTTCGTCCATTGATACATTTTTTATAGGTACAAAGCTTTCATCTTTAACCCATGATGCTTTTAACTTATTCTCGATTGTTTCTGAAGATAAATTTAATAACTCTGCTATTTTATTTATACTTTCAGTTTTATTTTCACCTAGTTTTCCAGGTACAATACCTACTGAAGATATTTTACCATTTGTCGCAAGTTCTTTTCCATTTCTATCAAGTATCTTACCTCTTATTGCCTTTGATGTAGAAACTTTAACTTTATCTGTACCATTTAGATTTGGAAAAATCATATTTGAAGACCAGTCTATTTTTAACTTATTATCTTCTTTGATTATATTTGATCTATTTTCAAATGATATATTTTGTCCAGATACATTCATACTAGTAATATATGTTATAGCATATTTCTTTGAAGATTCTTTTTCAATATTTTTTATATCTATCTTTAAATTCGACATATCTATACCTTCATAGATGTTCTTATTTCTTTTGACAAAATCTTCTTCTGTTATTTGTCCTTTACTTCTATCACTAATCATCTCATACATCTCATTATATTTTGCTTCATTTATTTTTGATATATATTCATTTAAGATATTTTCAGGCTTGGTTGTTTTACTACTATATATCAAAAAGCCACCTACTGCTAATATAGATAAACAAACTATTACACTTATTATTATAATTATCTTCTTCATTTAATGTTCCTCCAAATATATTATTTGTCTATATAATAACACAAATTTTATTTTTCGTCTAGTTATAATAAACTATCTATTATTTATATATTAGCATTTTTTTAAATTTGGTTGCATTTTTTTCAAAAAAAATAAAGGTACAATTTGAAGTACCCTTATTCATTATTCTTAATTATTTTGGTTCTATCACCTTATATTCACTAATATCTGGTTCTGTAAAGATAGAATCTTCTACACAATCAAATTTATATTCTTTAATAACAGTAAAATCATCATTAATATTTTTTACAGTTAGTCCATTATTTTTGTTTATGTAATAAGTATCTCCGTTATAAAAATTTAAAATGTTTCTAAATTTATAGCATTCTTGTCCTTCACATTTTTCACTTGTTATTATTGCTGTCGAAGTTATTAAGAAATTTGTAAAAAAATTACTTTCTTTATCAAATTCTATTTCATTAAAAATCATAATTGCCATAAATCCTTCTGAATTTTTTTCAACTGTTTTATGTTCAGCATCTTCAGCATATAAATTTACAGTTTCTCCGTTATTATAAAATGATAATTTTGTAATACTTCCATTATAGTTTCGTTCTAAGAAATTTACCTGCTTATTATCTTTCTTATAATAATCCATTACAGTAATTGTTCCACTTTTATCAGTATTTACGAATTTCGCATTATAGTTTTTACTATCTTTATAAACGGATATTTTATCAGTTAGTTTCGATACTATAATATAATTCCTTATAGTATGTATTAATAATATTAAGATAAAAACTAATATAATAATTCCAATTATTTTTAATACCTTTTTCATAACCCTCCTCCTCTTCTGTGCAACCTGCTATCTTAGGCTATATTTAACCTTTAGACCATTGGCTTTGCGTCATAAACTTTCGTTTACTTTGCCTTTTAACCTACTTCTATTATATCATATTTTGGCATATTTTGCAAATTAGTAATGCTATCCCTCTAATAAGAAGAATAGGCCTTAAATTAAACAACTTTCTTTAATAAATATGTTTCATTAAATATCTCATCAAAAAATTAAAATTATTAAAAACGCCTTACTCACTTAATACCACTCCTTCCTTTTGAATATTCATATAAAAAGGAATCTCATCAATTTCATCATTATAATTATTTATATTATTGATTAATGGCACTAAAATTACATTATAATCTAATTCTATATCATATGTCATACTAGATAACTTCTTTAACGCTGCATAAAATTGAGTTTGCTTGTAATCAGTCAATACTAAAATATCTATATCAGAAGAATTATTATAATCTCCTCTTGCATAAGATCCATATAGAATAATCTTCTTTATTCTCTTACCTAAAATTTTCTTACTTTCTTCAACGAACTTATTAATAGCATTTTGTATGTTTATTGGTAAATTATCCATTCTACTTCACTCCTTTCTATAATATTATAGTATAAATTCTAACAAATAGAAAGTACTAAATCATGTCACCTGTACAAAAATTCATACTCATATATTCCCTATATAGACCGTGGCAGGAATGCGCCAGTTTCACAGTCGCCTCCCTACCTATGATGGAAAATGGAGTAGCTAGTTCTTTAAAAGCATTGTAACTTTAGCATTTTTAAGATGTGCATAAGAGAATTTATAGAGATTTTTTTTCTTTTTATTTTTATAAAAATGCTCCACTTTTTTTGCAAAAATGTTAATAAAAATTATACATTTTTTTAATATTAAGTGCAAATTTTAATAAGTAAAAGGCTGTATATATAATAGAGAAACAAAATATTTTAAAAAAATTTCTATTCGAGGAGCACTTTTTGATGAGATAACCCATTTATATATAATAGAGGGATAAAATTTTTTAAAAAATTTATAATTCAAGAGCGAATTTTCAAAAGATAACCCATTTATATATAATAGAACATTAAAATTTTTTCTTTTTAGGAGCACTTTTTGATGAGATAACGGATGTATATATTTTTTAACAAGAAGGTGAAATATGAATAGTAAACAAAACAAGCCAAATGTATATTGCATATTTACTAAAGCAAAAGACGAACCAAATACACAAATTGAAAAAGCATTTGAAATATACTTAAAAAATTTATTAAAAACAAAAGACTTGAGCCTTGATAAAAATTTTGAGAAAGATTAGTATAGATTCTAGCAGGTGATTGCTAGAAACAAAGGAGTGTGAGAAATGAATTTTAGCAATCAAACCATATTAAATAAAACATTCAAAGTTGGAATTTATATAAGACTTTCTCGTGAAGATGGAGATAAACTTGAGAGTGAAAGTGTTTCTAATCAAAGAGATATCTTGCAAAGATACATAAAAGAAAATAATCATATTCTAGTTGATGAATATATAGATGATGGATATTCAGGTACTACTTTTGAAAGACCGTCGTTTGAGAGAATGATATCAGATATAGAAAATCAAAAAATAAATATGGTTATAACAAAAGATTTATCAAGGCTTGGTAGAGACTATATTAAAACAGGATATTATATTGAAAATTATTTTCCTGAAAATAAAGTTCGTTATGTTGCTATTTTAGATGGTGTAGATACCTATTTAGATACCTCTAACAACGATGTAACGCCATTTAAAGCAATTATAAATGATATGTATGCAAAAGATATCTCTAAAAAAATAAAAGGTGTTTTAAAAGAAAAGGAATTAAAAGGAGAATTTTTAGGAAGTTATCCACCTTTTGGCTACAAAAAGTGCAAAACTCAAAAGAATAAACTTGAAATTGACACAAATGTTGCTTACATAGTTAAAGAAATTTTTGAATTATATTCAGAAGGAAATGGATTTCAAAAAATTTCTACCATTTTAGATAAAGAGCATATAAAGACTCCTAGTCAATATTTAAATATGAGCTATCAAAGAGAAACCTGGAATCCTAAAACTATAAGATCCATTTTAGTAAATGAAGCATACATAGGAAATACGGTTCAAAATAAATGTACTTCCATATCATATAAAGTTAAAAAGAAAAGAAAGAAATCTCCTGAAGAATACATAAGAGTAAAAAATACTCACGAATCAATTATCTCTGAAGAATTATTTAATAAAGTGCAAGATATTATAAGCTCTAAAAAATCTCTATCTGCTAAAAAACACGATATTTTACTTAGAGGATTAATGTTTTGTCACAACTGTGGCAGGAAATTAAGAATTTGTTATAGAAAAAATATTGGATATATAGACTGCAGTTTAGCAAGAGGTAAAGATAGAAAATGTAAAACTTGTAATTATAATTATAAAAAGTTTGAAAATATAGTATTAGATACTGTTAGACAAGTTTGTAACATTTATGCTGATAAAAATAAATTAAGAAAAATATATGAAAAATGTAAAAATAATGATTATATGCTGATTGAAGAAGAACAGACACATCTTGATATTATTCAAAATAACATTGATGAGTTGTCTAAAAAAATAGATAAAATGTATTTAGATAGTGTAAATGGTATAATAACAAATACTGATTATTTTAGGTATTCAAAAGGATTTATAGAAGAACGAGAAAGATTAAAAAAAGACTTGATAAATATTAAAAATAAGATTAAATTTTTAAAAGAAAAAGAAAAAAGTATTAAAAATGATAATGAAATTGAGAAAATTATAAATGAATTTTTGAGAATGGAAAATCCGAGTAAAGCGGTTTTATATCAACTTATTGACAAAGTTGAATTAGATGAGAATAAAAACATTTATATTTACTTTAATTTTCCTGAATTAAATATGATTGATACAGAAATTGGTGAGCATTAAATTTTAAATATACTCACCAAGTTGGTAAAAAGTGCAGAGCATCATGTGATGGATTGCTATCTATGCTTAATCCCAATAACTCTGTATTTAATTTTTGAAAATATGGATAAGCCTTAGCAAATGCAATCATCTCTGTTGTACAAACTGGGGTAAAATCTCCTGGGTGACTAAAAAATACTAGCCATTTACCTTTATAATCTTCTAATTTTACATTTCCATAAGTGGTAATTGCCTCAAAATCAGGTGCCTTTTCGCCTATCTTTACATTTCCATTCATCATTAATTCATAGTCCATAACAAAAACTCCTTTTCATTTTTTGTATAATATGAAAGGAGTTTTTGATTTGTGATTTATCACTTTATATTAATTTACAATGGTGTCACGTATTATTAAACTCTTTCTATAAATACTGAAAGTCAAACTCACTATATAATTAAATCTTTATAATCATCAATATTTTCAGCAACAATAGCCATATATCCGATTCTTCACTCTTTTTTCTGTTGATATATCTTCTCCTAGCCAATCTGGAATTTTATATTCTTTTGCCTGTTCCTCGCTTTTGAATTCTATCTCTGCAAAACATACTCCATTAAAAAAATCTTTAAATCTATCTATCTCAACTTTTAATTCATCATTTAGCGGAATGATATATCTTGTCTTTTGTAGTATTCTACCATCATGCTTTTCTTTCAAATGTTCATAAGATTCTTCAGTTAATTCTAGTTCAACTTCATCACAAACACTTATTTCAGAAGTACTTTTCTTTTTCTTCATTTTATATGAAAGAATAAATTTGTCTTCATTATATTTTCTTACTCTTACAGTAATTTTACTTCGGTTTACTAAATATGCTTGTTCAATTTCAATTTTTTCATATTTTTCTAAATTTTTTGGAAGTTGTTTTATTTTATATTTTTTCTCAATTTCTATTCCTTGCATGTTAAACCTCCTAGTTCTATTTCCTTGCTGTTATTCCATAATACCTTCTTATTAATAATATTCCTTTTTCGTAATTATGTGTTTTAATGTATTCATCTAATTTATTCATATTTATTTGTTCTCTATTTAGTCGTTCGTTTTCTTCTATCTCAGAGAAATCACATAATATTGGTGTTTTTAGTAATAAAGCTAATAGATCGTTTTTGGTTTTATAATATTCTCTAATATGTATCGGAACTAACTCAACATCTTTAAATCCAGCATCTAGAATATTTTCATAGTCTATTAAACTAATAGGCTTTGGATCCTTGTATGCTTGACCTTTTCCAAATAACCTTTTCAATTCCCAACAATCTAATTTGTCTACGCCTCTTAAAATTAGCATACCTTCTGTTTTTAAAGAATTATAGATTTGTTTTGCATCAGTACACGTATGTCTTGCAACAACAAGGTCAAAATAATTACTTGGTGTATCCATATTTAAATTGTCCATTTGTCTAAAAGTAATATTTTTTCTATTTGACTTCTTTAGATTTTCATTCGCTGTTTTTATCATTTCTTCTGAAAAATCTGTTGCTATTATTTCTTTAGCTTCAGGAAAATACTTTAAAACCTTTTCTCCTCCACCTGTTCCTAGATCTAGAATTTTTGATTCACTATTTGAATTATTTCTTAGTATTTCATACATATCCCAATTTGTAAATTTTTCTTCTGTACGATTAATATTACTAAAATCCCAATTCTTTATTTGATTATAAAAATCGTGTTCATTATTTACCTTATTTATATCATATAAATCACGTTTTTCCACTTTCTATGATTCACCTCTTTATACAGATATTTTTCTATTTAATCAATTCGTCTCTTAATTTCATCCATAATTTTCCTAAATGGTTTTCTCCATTTCTATCTTCTCCCCATCCCCAATAACTATCTTTTGGAGAATCTTCTACTATTAAATAGTCTTTCGTTTCCAGAAGCTTTTTCTTTATATATGGATTTTGCTCTAAAGAAGAATACAGATACCCATCAAATTCTACTTTAAATGAACTAAAATTGTCTAAACAATAGAATTCTCTTGGATAAAATCCTATTACTTGATCCATCTTTTCTCTTAACCATATATCTCTATATTGTTCTAATTTTATCACCTCATCTTATTATTTTTTCATTGCTATTATTTCAAATACATGCCAATTTTTCTTTTCGCCCATTACTGAATCTTTAATGTATTTCTTTTCTGCATAGTATTTAATTTCAAAATCTGTAAAATAACCTAGTACTTTTTCTTTTGATAAAAAAGTCATTGTTTCATTTCCATACCATCCGTCTTCTTCACCTAAAAAATTCCCAACAAAAAATCCATTAGTAGTAATATTATTAATTATTTCATTCATCATATTGTCAAATTTATTAGGTTTGCAAAAATGTAAACTATAACATGAATATATTAAGTCTGCTTTATCAAGTTTCAATTTTTCAAATTCTTGTAATTTGAATTTTAGATTTTCGTTTTGTGTAATTTGGCTCATTGTTATTTCTTTTGATTTTTCTTCTTTATCAATACATGTTACTTTAAAGCCTTTTTCTATTAAAAACTTAGCATCATTTCCTGCGCCAGCTCCTAAATCTATTGCTGTTTTCCCTTTTAATTCTTTGTCAAAATTCATATAGAAAAATATTTTTAATAATCCTGATGGCTTGTTTCCTTTTGTTTTATTGTAATATTCTTCCGCTTTTTTCATTATTATACATCATTCTCCTTTTTCCACAATTATATCACCTTTTGTGTATAAAAACTACATTTATTTACAAATTTTATAAATTAATTCTTCATATTGTTGGACCAGCTCATCATAGCTTTTTGTAGATATATGTTCATTAACTTCATGTGCTGTAACTGGACCCCCTCCTAAAAAAATAGATGTACGAATGATTTTTTCTTTAAAATCACTCTTACATCTATTTAATCCATTATAAAATTACTATGAATTTTTTATATGATTAAAACGAATGGGTGATTTTCACTCCATACGTGATGTCTATTATTTAATTTACAAGCATCTAATAAAATATTCATAACATTTTCTCATTTCTTTTTAATCAATTTCAATAGCAATTAGCGGTACCAAAATCTCATCATCAGTATATCCTGCACGCTGAGTTTACCTTGTATTTTTCTTTCTACATTCCAATCTGTTTGTCCGTGTCTAATTAAATATATCATTTTTTGCCTCTCTTTCCACAATCATTTAATAAATTGTGGATAACTATTTTATTGCCACTCTGTTGTTGCTGGTGGCTTACTTGTAACATCATAAATAACAAATTCAATTTTGTCTCCAAATTTGCTTTCTATTTCATTAACAATTTTTTCGATATCAGCTTTTTCAACTTCTTTTCCTATCTCTCCTGGTCTTCCTGTCATAAAGTCATTTGTAACAAAAGTTCTAATTGCTACTGAATATTTTTTTGTAATTCCTATTGGAATTAATACTGCAAATGTCTGATTTACCTTTGCTTTTTCAAGAGTGCTAGTTACTATATAATCTAATTCTCTAAGTAATTCTACATTTTCATCTTCAATTCTCATATTGAAACATTTTATTTCATCTTTGATTTCTGCTTTATTTAAAATGTATCCTACTCTGTTTATTGAATTAATTCTATCTGTTATCTCTTTTGCATTTTTTGTAACTTCTTTCCAATCGAAATCTGAGTTTCTTCCTGCCATTAAGCATAGATTTCTGTAACTTCTAGCGTCTCCTTGAACTCCAACTGATTTAATCGGTAAAATAAATCCTTTTTCTGGAGTTTGTCCTAAAATTTCATTTAATTTTGTTACTTCTTCAGATGTTATTTCTACTTCTTCATTTTTGTCATGGCATATTAGTCTTATAGCAAGTCCAGGTCCTGGGAATGGTTGACGTGATGCAATTGCTTCTTCTAGTCCAAGCTTTCTTGCAACCCTTCTTACTTCGTCTTTATGCCAATCTGCATTTGTTTCTACTATTAAGCCTTTCTTTCTTGCTTGTCTTACAATTTCAACATCATTATGATGTGTTTTTATTTTATGTGCAAATCCACTAATATCTGGGTTACCACTTTCTATTAAGTCTGGTCTTAAAGTTCCTTGCGCAATAAATGTATTTTCTTTATCTAATCCTAATCTTTCAATTACTTGATTTGCAATTTGAATAAATATTTCTCCAATAATTCTTCTTTTCTCCTCAGGATCAACTGTATCTACAAGTGGACCTATTGGTCCTTCCTCTGTTTCTACAATTGTATTCATAAAGTAATCTTTTGCATTTTCTCTAATTAAGTTTTTCATACCTAATTCTTTAAGATTTTCACAAACAATATCACTTTCATTTTTTCTCATAAATCCTGAGTCTATATGTATTGCATATATGTTTTCAGCAGGTAGTGCTTTTACAAGTAGAGCTGCTGTAACAGCAGAATCTACTCCACCACTTACTAAACAAATTATCTTTTTGTCTCCAACTTTTTCTTGAATCATCTTAATTGAAGTTTGGATTCTATCTTCTAATGCATATACTTCTTTGTATTCTGCAACTTTTCTAATAAAGTTTTCTAGCATCTTCATTCCGTTTTCAGTTAAATCAACTTCTGGATGAAATTGGAATCCATACATTTTTCTTTGAACGTCTCCGATTCCAGCTATTGCATCTCCTGATTTTGCAATTACTTCAAATCCTTGAGGTTTAACTTTTACTGTATCTCCATGGCTCATAAGAACTTGCTCTTTTTCAGATAAACCATAAAATATTGGTGCAGTAACGTCAATAGTTACTTCGCATTGACCATATTCTTTTTTTACGTCACTAGCGACTACTCCTCCAAAATGGTCTGACATAAGTTGCATTCCATAACATATTCCTAAAACTGGAATTCCAAGTTCAAAAATTTTGTCATCAAAATTTAATCTTTGAGCTTCACCAATGTTGTTTGGTCCTCCTGATAAAATTACAGATTTGTAATCTTTTAAATCCTCACTTTTTACATTGATAGGAAATATGTCTGATTTAACTCCAAGCTCTCTTACCCTTCTATCAATTACTTTTGTATATTGTCCTCCACAATCTAGTATAGCTAATTTCTCCATTTCAAACCTCCTTATATTTTTATATTAGTAAAGGGCCTTAATATCCCATGTTGTACCATTTACAGTATCATTTAGAATGATTCCTTGTTCATCAAGTTTTGCTCTGATGCCATCTGCTGTTTCGAAGTCTTTTTGCTTTTTTGCTTCTGCTCTTTTTGCTATTTCTGATTCAATATATTCTATATCAAGATTAATCTTTTTACTATATTTTTCCCTTAATATATTTGCAAACTCTTCTGGATTTTGTTCGAATAATCCTAAAACACCATATGCTTCTTTTACTTCTTCTAAAATTTTAGCTAAAGTATTTGCAACTTGTGTTCTATTTCCTTTATTTACAGTTTTCAACAAATTATTTACATATTTAAAAATTCCATGTAAATTTGCAAGTGCAGCAGTTGTATTAAAATCATCATCCATTACTTCTATAAATTTTTCTTTAATTGTATTTGAAATATCATCTTGAACTTTTTCACCTTCAGCATTTCCTTCGTATTGGCTAATAAACTCATTCATTTTTGCTATTGTATTGTAAAAATAGTATAAATGCTTTTCTGCTAATGTATAATCTTCATCTAAAATATCTACATCTGAACCGTAATGTTTTGAAAGCATTACATATTTTATAACTTCATAATTGTACATTTTTAAAGCATCACGAATTGTTAGAGAATTTCCTAAAGATTTGCTCATCTTTTCTCCATTAATTTTAATCAATCCGCAATGTGACCAGCAATGGGCAAATGGCTTTCCTGTAAGAGCCTCACTTTGTGCAATTTCGTTTTCGTGATGTGGGAATACTAAATCTCTTCCTCCACCATGAATGTCTATTGTTTCTCCTAAAGTATTTAGTGCCATTACAGAACATTCAATATGCCAGCCCGGACGGCCTTTGCCCCATGGAGACTCCCAATAAATTTCTCCTGGCTTTGCAGACTTCCATAAAGCAAAATCAATTGGATCTTCTTTTCCTTCTTCAAGATCAATACGTACTCCATTTAACATATCATCTACATTTCTGTGTGAAAGTTTTCCATATTCACCAAATTTTCTTACTCTATAATATACATCTCCTTTTTCTGTAGAATATGCATAGCCTTTATCTATTAATCCTTGTACAAATTCTATAATTTGATTTATATATTCAGATGCTTTTGTTTTTTCATCTGCGTCTGTAATATGAAGCGCTGACATGTCTTTTTCTGTTTCCGCAATTTGCTCTCTAGAAAATTCCAAAGCATCTTTACCTTGTTCATTTGCCCTTTTTATAATCTTATCATCAACATCTGTGTAATTTCTAACATATTTAACATTATATCCTCTATATCTTAAATAGTCTGCTATCATTGCATATACTATTGCTTGACGTGCATGACCTATATGACTTAAATCATATACAGTTACTCCACATGCATACATCTTTACATTGTTACCATCTATTGGTTTAAATTCTTCTTTTTTTCCTGTCATTGAATTGTATATTTTCATGTCCATTCCTCCTTATGTAATGTTTATTCTTTTAAAAACTTATTAATACCTATTTTACTATATTTTGGAAGATTTTTCAATAGAAAATTAAAAATATTTTATAACAACTTATGACTGACTATTTCTAGTCAGTCATCTCCCATAGTAATAAACTAAAACTTTTGAAAAAGTTTTAAACATAGCAATCTTTATTAATAAAAGAAGAAATCTAATCGTTTAAATTTTCTATCTCTTCCTTAGTTAGACCTGTTATGTCACTAATTTCTTCGATACTCATTCCTTTTCTAATCAATTTTTTGGCAATATGTTTTTTAGATTCTATCGCTCCTTCTTTTCTACCTTCTTTTCTACCTTCTTTTCTGCCTTGTTTTTTTCCTTCTTTTATAGCCATCATTTTGAAAAATTGTTCATCCCAAGCCCATTTTTCTTGTAACTCTGCTAGTCTTTGTAATTCTGGATCTCCTGTTAAGTTATTTACTTCGTCTTGTGCTTTTTTAATTACCTTATTCTTTTCTACTGCCATATTCACCAACTCCTTATCCTCATCATCAATAAAGACCAACCATTGATTAATTTTCTCGTCCATATTTGGATGATGTTTTCTGAATTTTGGAAGTTCAATAAAATACCATTCTACTATGTCTGTTATAATATATTCTCTATGTTTTTCTAGTACTATTGCTGATTTTTGAATATATTCATCAAATTTTTCAGGAAACATATTCTCTCCTAAGATGTTTATCATTATTGTTTTATTCATATCTTCATATTTTGTTCCTGCCTTTGTTCCTCTTGCTATCTCTTTTGAAGCATAGAAAACTGTTCTAATTTCAAAACCTTTTTGATATGTTCTTTGCATTTCTATATTAGCTATTATTCCATCATTTAAAGTTGCCTGTATATCTATTCGTCCACCTTTTTCGAATTTAGAGAGTTTTTCTACAGTAACTTCTTCTTTGATTTCTATTTTATTAATTCTAATTTTTAATAGTGCTTCTAGAAAATCAATTAAGAAGATTTCGTTTCCTTTTTTAGCAAAGAATGCTTGAAAAATAACGTCATTTTTTAAATTTAATTTTGTGTTTACTTCCACTTTTACTTCCTTTCTTAATTATACCAAAATTAATTTATTTTATCAATAGTTTTGGCATAATTTAATAATAAATTCGCAATAAATATTATAACTATTGCTTATACTTATATTATAAAACTCCCCTCCTTTTATTTGTCTTTAAAATCTAATTTCTTGAAATTTTTTAGAAAAAAATTTTGAAATTGAATTTAATTTTTTGATAATTAATTTTTTCTGTCATTCTCAAATTGCTTTTTCAAATTAAAACTTGTATTTATGCATTTTTAGTCACATTTTAAGTTTGCAAAAGTCAATTGCAATAATTAAAATATTTATTGCATATATACAATTTACCATATTTTAGTAATAAAGTCAAGAGCTTTGTTAAATTTTTCCATTTTTGTATATAAAAAAATTACTAAATATAGCATAAATTCTCACTTTTTATTTTTTTAAAGAAAATTTTTGTAATTTTAGAAAAAAATAAAGAACGCATAAATTAATATTGAATTTTTCAAATTAATTTGCACATTCTTTATTTAAATTCCAAATCATTATTTCACATATTCATTTAAAGGTTTAATTTTATACTCTAAATCTCCCATTTTATCAACTGTTACATATCCCGCCTTACTATTTATAACATCAGGAATTCTGTTTACTATAGTTGCACATGTAAGCTCGACTGTGTTTGGCTTTTCTACAGTAATTGTTGTTGTAGGCTCTCCTTCAACTGTCCAAACATTTTTATCAAATTCATCTGGAGCATAAACTTTTCCTATGCATTCAGATTCAATTGTAATTCCTTCTTGAGTTTCTGTTGTAACAACAGCGCTCATTCCGGTTGCATCTCCTGCTTTGATTGTCATATTTAATGTTGATGAAAAAATGTCATCTTTGTATGTTTGAGGTACACATTTTTGAGTTTGACTTATAGGTGTCAACCCTAATTTTGAGCATAGCCAACCATTTACAGTCCACATATATGATGGCATAAATTCTCCTCTATTTATAATCTCTTGTCTTTCTTCAGCAGAAATTCTGTCTGCTGCTGCAACTTGTTTATCAAATTCTTCTAATGAAAGTCCTGCGCCATGTGCCTCTGCTAAAGCAATTCCGTATTCTTCAACATTGTAACTTGAACTTCCCTTAATTTTTGTAATTCTTTGTGTAGAACCTGCAATTGATGTAATTAATTGTCCCCAATAAATATCTTGATATCCTGTTCCTGTAATTGTACAATTATTCTTTTTAGCTAATTCATCTATTTTATTAAATAAGTTTGGATTTGAATTTTGTGGATAAAATGCCTCTTCACATGTAGAAATTGCATTTACTCCCATTTCTGCACAAAGCATAAAAGCTTCTTCACATTCTCCAAATAGACTTCTTGTCATTACTACACAAATATCAGGTTTTGTATCTGCTAATAATTGTCTAGCATTTTCAACTGATGTAACAGTAATTCCAAGATTTTCTTTTCCCATTACTTCTCCAATGTCTTTTCCTATAACTGCAGGATTCATGTCAATTGCTCCTACAATCTCTACTCCCTTTTCTAGTAAATATCTCATAGTGTATACGCTCATTTTGCCTACTCCATATTGTACCGCTCTAATCTTTCTTTCCATATAAAAAACCTCCCTTTCTTAACATAAATTGCCATAAAAAATCCGCCTCTTTTTTATTTATTATACCCATAAATTTCTATTTTATCAATAGGAATTATTTATATTTTTAATTTTTGATTACGTCAGTTCAAAAAAATAAATTTTTTTAGTTTATCGACAAGTTTTGACAGCTTTTTTAACCATAAAGCAGCAAACTATTTATGTTGTGTTTTATACAGCAGAAAGAATGTGTAAAACATGTATCAACCTAATGAGAAACATACTAAAGAAAAAACACTTTCACTATTCATAAGCTATTACATAAAATACTTGATGCAGTTAAACTTGTTTATGAAATTTGTGAAGTATTAAAGTCTATTTTTTAACTATTTTTTATAGTTTTATAAAAAATTGTCCAATATTTTGGGTTCACATTATACCGCAATAACTTCATTTTTATATGAGTTAACTATAAACTCATTTTTATTATCAAATTTAAATATCAAAACCTTTGTGTAATTGTCTATGCATGGCTTACCTATTTCGTTAATAATTAAACTAGCTTTAGTCCTATTTAAAGTATCAAATGTATTCATAAATCCCATTCCTGTTCCACCACTATCAGCATGTGTTGTAATTGGCTTCTTTCCTAAATTATCTAGTACTTCTTTTTTAAATTCTATTCCAGAATCGTAAATATATAAGCTATATACATTGTCTATTTTACCGATTCTGACTAAAATGCTCCTATTCGTGTTATCAGAATGGTTTATTGCAATAATTGCGTCTTTTATGTGATCTGCTAATAATATTTCTAATTCATTTTCTGATATTAAGTGATTTATCATATAAAATACATTACCTACCACTTGTAATTCAAATTTTATATTATCTTTTATACATTCAGATTGCATATATGAAAACATATCGTCTATAAGTTCGATTGCTGTTTTAGGCAATTCCATTTGCTTTGGCTCTTTATAAACTTCTTTTGAAATGTTTTGTATCTCTTGTTTAATACCTTCTTTGCTTCTAGCATCCAGCCCTGTTTTCATCAATTGCTCTAGCTTATGCTCTAATGATTTTTGTTTGTGTGCTAATGAATGACTTGTTTTGTTGAATTCTAAATTTTCTTCTTCTAGCTTTTTTATTTCTTTCTTCTTTGATTCAAGCTCTGCTTTGGTTTGTTCGAGGTCTTTTTCTAAAAGGTTTTGTTTATAATAAAGGTCGAAAGATTGTTTAATGGTGAGAAATATAGATATTGAAAATATAATAAATGTAATTCCAATTTTTTTAGTACCCAGATTGATATCATTTTGTAAAATTATTATTAAAAATAATACAATCAAACTAACATTTAAAAACATAATGTTAAAATATGAATTTTCAATTTTATTCTGTAAAAAAGCAAATCCGTTTTTTATTTTTCTTGATTTTAAAATACTATTTATCAAAAAAGAATATATACTTAATATTATAATTAGATTAACATAATCATTTTTTATACCCATAAATATAGTTGGAAAAAAAGTTAACATTACTGATATAATATATACTGCATAGCTAAAACTAAGTGATATTCCTGTAATTAATATTGAATAAATCATCTCTTTTTTAAAAACATATATATTAGTTATACAAGTTAAGCATATTAAAATTAAAAAACAACAATAAGAATCTGTATTTTTCTTTACTGAAATAGAGATTAATGAAATAATTGGAACGCTTAAAATAACAATTAAATTCTTTTTATCTATATTTATTATTTTAATAAATATTATATATGTAAATAAAACGATAAAACACATTTTTATAATCTCTATTATTGTATTTACATTTTCTAAGCCCCACATAAACTCTAAACTATTCATATAATACCTCCTATATATACCACATTATAACAAATAAAAAAAAATAATCAATACGAAATATCCAAATGATATTTTATACTGATTATTTATATAATCACTATGCCCAACGGTGTACCCATCTCCAAAAAGCCTCATACCAACTCATACTTTATCACCACCTTTCTATCATTTTTTTGCTCATCTTGATAATAAAAAAATATCATTTATCTAATTAAGTTAAGCAAAAAATACTGATAGAAAAAAATAGTATTACATAGTAAAAAATAAATAAAAAAAATGCAAATATTAAGCAACCGTTTAATATTTGCATTTTTATATATTTAATTAATTTATTTTTTTTCGAATCTTACCAACTAACCAATTCCTTAGTTCTTAGAATAAACAAATTATTTCATTTTTATAAAAAAAATCAAGAATGTCAACACTTAACTACACCATCTTCTTAACCTTTGAAGCATAGTAATAAATTAATTCCATTGGAGTTGGTAGTCCTGTTTGATAATTTACTTTAGCAGTATAATATTTTTCTAAATCTTCTATTGCCGAAACTCTCCAGCCATGAATTATTGCATTCTGAATTCCATTTGTGATTGTTGAACTAGATTTTTTATGAATTCTAGTTAGATATTGAATAATACTTTCGCCACTATTCTCATTTTGTATTAAAAACAAAATCGCATCATGTATATATTGTCTTCCTTTCAAATTCTGTGTTATTCCAACTAAATCCAATTCGTTATTTATACAATCCGAAATCTTCTCTTCTTCATTTTTAAGCTCAGTTTGAATTGAATTCTCTAGCAGAGTTGTTGGTTGTCTACGTAAACTTATAAATCTGTTAAAAGCTTGATTTGGCGTATAACTAGGATGACCTTTGTATAAAATAAGTTCAACTCCATTTCTATGTAAAATTTCATAAGTTCTTGGAGAATTTACATGAGTAGTTACAATAACAATTGGATTATATCTTAATCTCTTTAAATCTTCTAAAAAACCAAATGAGTCAGTACTTCCACTATTGCTATAGTTTAGTTCTAAATCTAACATTATGCCATCTGGATTTTTAGTCTTTACTTGTCTTATTGCGTCTACATCAGAATCTGTTATTGCTACTAACTCTATGTCTTTTCTCTTCTTTGCGCATTCTATAATTCTGTTGCATTCATCTAAATCATCTTCCACAACTAAAATTTTCATAGGTTTTATATCCATAAACTTTTCTCCTCCTTTTCATTTACATAGCTACAGCCATTATAAAAATTTTATAGTTTAATATTTTAATATTCTCTCTTTATTTAGTTAAAAGCATTTTTACAAATCATCTTATAATATACCATAAAATCTCATAAAATACCACTTATCTGCAGGTTAGAATACCATATATTTTTATTTAATATGTTATAAAATAGGTATATCGAGGTTATTAACTAAGATAATAAAAAAGAAAGGGCTATAGAATATGAATACAGATATTTTGGAATTGCAAGAAAGAATTGAAAGAGGAAAAAGAATTAAAAATATTAGAGAAAATGAATTACATTTAAATAAAAGTGAACTCGCAAGGAAAATTGGTGTTTCAAGTCAATTTCTTGGATTAGTCGAAGATGGTAAAGGTAATTTAATGTATAAAAACATAAAAAATTTAAAAGATATAAGCGGTCATTCTTCAGACTATATTTTGTACGGTTTAGATGATAGCTTAATTACAGAGACAAATAGAATTCTTGCAAAGTATGATGAGAAACAGATTAAAGCTGCACTTAAGATTCTTAAAAATATTGGTCTTTTTATAAAAAATAAAGATACATAATAAATACTATTTCTCATTATTATATTTTTAAACATTTTATATCTAAAAGTTCAAAAGAGCGATAAGAAAATACTTCTTATCGCTCTCTTATATTCTATTCTCTTGCTTCAATTATTAACCTTGCAGAACTATCATCTGTACAAGTTGATAATGTTATTTCTCTCTTTCCTTTTGTATCTCTGTTATAGAATTTTGTATCTGTATCTGAAGCCTCAAAAATATTATAAATTGTATATGCTATTCTCTTTTTATTTAAATCTGTTATATATATTTTGTCACCTTTAGATAATTTTTTGTTATTTGAGAAAAATACTCCGTTTCTATAATTATGTCCTACAATTACTACATTTCCTTTTTTGTTAAGCTCTGCATTTTCTGGCCAAACTACTGCTACAGATGTCTCTAGTGATTTTTTTGTTACTTTTTCTAGTATTGGATATTTTACATTTGTTTTAGGTATTTCAATTGAACCTAATGTGTAAAATCCTTTATATGTTGGTTTTCTCTTTGTTGTACTTGAACTTGAAGTACTTCCTCCAGTTTGAGTTTCTATATTTTGATTATCTGTTGATATATCTTCTGAATCAGTGTTTGTATTAGTGTTTGAAGAGCTACTATCTGTAGGTGTGTCTACTGTAATTCCATCTGTGAATGAATCAACATAAGCTTCTCCATCTTTATTTGTACGATATCTAGAATAGTAATCAAATCCCAAATACGCAAGCAATGCAATAACTGCAACAATAATAACTATTAAAATTATTGTTAATACTTTACTATATCCACTTCTCATATGTTTACCTCCTATAATACGTATTTTTTAATAACAACTATTCCTAATCCTAGTATTACTAAAATAACTAATGCTCCTGTTACATATTGTATTGTATGTTCTAACATACCTGTTGAAATTGTAAGTAGCACTGGTGCATCATCTATATCATCTTCTTTTGGTTTCTTGTTATCTGGTGTTGAATCTCTATCAGGAACACCTTTTTCATTGTAATCTTCTGAAATTTCTGCAACGTTTGTCTTAACTCCTAAATTCTTTTCACCATTTACCCATCTTAAAATAACTTTAACTGTAGCACTTTGTCCTGGTTGTAATAATGTGTCTTTTAATAATTTTGTTGAAATTACATTATTTCCTTCATCTTTCCAGCCTTTGTTATCTTCTTTATAGAATTTAAGTCCCTTTGGTACATAGTCTGTTATTTCTTTTGCATAACCTGCTATGTCACCTTCGTTTGTTATTTTAATTGTGTATTCAAATTTAACTATTGTTTTATTTACACTCTTTCTGTATACTTCAACTTTTGGTGTTATATCTTTATCTGAACCATTATTTCCTGTTTTTGTAGTTTTTGTTTTACCATTTTCTGTTACAATTGCTTTTGTTACATATTTTAATAATGATAAATCAAAGTAATCTACAGCAACATTCTCGTAGTCTTGATCATCTTCACCATCATTCCATTCATCTGGCTTAGAATCAACATCTTCTACTGGATTTCCATTTTCGTCTGCATCATCTGTAATTTGTGCTTTATTTACAATTACAGTCTTGTTTGATTTAGGATCTTTTACTTTAAATGCTACTTTTACATCTACATAATCAGGATTTGAATCTGTTATTCCAGCTGATTTATCAAATGCTTTTAGTAAGTTTGGATTCTCTGTTAAATTGTCATTTTTCATTAATAGTTCACCATTTGATTTTGATGTATAATCTGTCTTAATTCTTACAGCATCTGAAACCTTTGTTGTTGTCTTCCCATCTTTATCATACATTACCCATTTATACTCTCTGTTTGTTGCATGTTCTGGTAAATATTCTAGATGTTCTGGAAGATCATCAGCAACTTCTTGTGCAAATCCTGCAATATCACCTTCGTTATAAACTCTTAATGTATATGTAACTATCGCATCAACTGTTGTTCTTAGCACATCTTTTGGATGAGTATATGTTATTTTTCCGTTTTCATAAGTTAATTTAGGTTCTCTTCCAAAATTTGTAACTGGTGTTGAATTTTCGTCTTCTTGTGTTTTTAAAGTATCAATTTCTGTTATGAATTTTCTTAATGCTAAATCGAATTCTTTAATTACAATTACTTCATAATCATCATCATCTTGGTCTCTTTTTTCTACATTTTTTTCTTCTTTGTTGTTTGGTTTTGAATCTTCATCTTCTGGAATTTCTTTTCCATCTTCATCTTCATATTTTGTTATTTCTGCTGTATTTACCATTTTCTTTCCACTTTCAGCTTTATCACTTACTTTACAAAGTATTGGTAAATCTTTATAGTCCATTCCTGAACCTTTTCCATCATCATTAACTTTGTCAAATGCTTTTAATTTTTTGTCTTCTCCATTTGATGATGATAAATATGTTGTTTTAACTGTTTGACCATTTGCTGTCCATCCATATTGTTTGTTAAATTCTCCATCTACAAATTCTAAGTTTTCTGGTAAGTAGTCTGTTATTTCTCCTGCATATACATCTACTTCTCCTTCATTATATACTCTTATGTTATATAATATGTAAGAATTTTTATTAACAGCTAATGGCTCTATATCTTTTCTTGCTGAATATGTAGCATTTGTGCTTGTTCCATTTTTTAGTCCTGTTGTATCTGCTACAGTTGCTCTTATATATTCATTTGTTTTGCTTCCGATATTTTTGTTTGGAGTTAAATATTCTCCATCTTCTATTTTATCATCTACACTAACTGCTGTAATGAATTTTGTTAATGCTAAGTCAATTTTTCTTTTTCTTACAATAACTTTTTCAAAGTCATCATCATCTTCTTGTCCTGGAATGTAATTATCTGTTGTATCTGAATCTTCCCCACCATTATAATCAGGTCTTGTATCTTCTGATTTTTTGTCTTCTGGGAAGTTAGTTGGTTTTGAGTCTCTATCTCCTGTAGTTGGTTCTATTACATTTCCATCTTTATCTTTGTATTCTGTAATTTCTGCAATATTTGTTAATTTTCTGTTTACAGGTGCATTTTTATTTAATTTACACACGATTTGAACATCTACATAAGATAATCCTGAACCTTTTCCGTCGTCATTTTGAGCATCAAATGCTGCAAGTTTTGTTGTTGCATTTGCACTATCAGCTTTTGTTGTAACTTTTCTTGTCGTAGAATCATAAGTCCATTTATCATTTATTCCTTTAATATATGAATCTGTTGATTCAACAAAATCTATATTTTCTGGTAAATAATCTATTATTTGACTTGCATATCCATCAAAATCTCCTTCATTATATGCTCTTATTGTGTATAATACATAATCTCCAACATCTAACTGTATTGTTTCTTTACTATGATTATATATAGCTGTTTTTGCTGTTCCTGCTTTTAATTTTGATGTATCTACTTGAGGTGCTCTACTAGGATTAATATCTGTTACAGTATTAAAGTTACCGTCAGAGCTTACCTTTGAAATGAATTTTCTTAAACTTAAGTCAAATTGTTTAGGTAAAATAACTAATTTTTCAAAGTCGTCATCATCTTCTTCACCTTCATAATATTCTGTATTGTTTGTATCAGAATATACTGATTTATTGCTTGATTTTCCTTTATAGTTGTTTGCATCTGAATTATTTAACTCATCTGCTGTTTTGTTTGGTGAAGTTGTTGGTTTTGATTCTTTTCCATCTCTATCTGCTGTTATTTTATTTCCATCTTTATCATATTCTTCTGCTATATATGCAATATTTGTTAAATATTGTTTTGTAGTTCCATCTATTTTTGCTGTTCCATTTACTTTGCAATCTAATTCTATATAATCATTGTTTACTGAGCTTCCATCAAATGCTCCAACACTTGTTCTTGAAGCCATTTCTGTATCTATTGTAAGTTCTAATTTATTTGTAGTTGCATCATAAGATGTAACTTTATATACATTTCCATTATGTGATGTAACTGTACCATTTAAACTTAACATACTTTGAAGTCCTGCTGGTAACTGATCAACAATTTTTGATGCATATCCATCAATTTCACCCTCGTTATATATTGTAATTCTAAATGTAACTACATCTCCACTTTCTATTACTACAGGGTCTTTTCTATGTTTATATGTTGCTGTATCTGGTATTGAGCTTGCATCAACTGTAATATTTCTTGTAGCATCTTTTCCATCTTCATTTAAAATTGATTTTGTTGTTCCATTACTATCTACAATTTTTACAATTGTTTTTCTTAATGCTAAATCGAATGATTTATTTAATGGTATATCTATTGAATCCTCAATATTTTCTTTTTTGGGAGTTACTTCTACTATTGGTTGTTCAACATTACCATTTGTAACTTTTACTACTCTTAATTTCTTTTCTACATTGCTTGTTGTAGCAGTAACTTTTACATTTATTGTTCCATTTACACTTGATTTTGGAACTATAATATAAAAATTATCTCCTGATGTAGGTTTAGAAATAGTCTCATTATTAGAAGCTTTTTTTAGAGTTACATTTGAAATTGTGCTTGTTCCAGATTTTACTGTAATTCCATTTATTGTTGTATTTCCTTCTGTAGTAACTTTAAATGGTCCTACTTTATAATTTTCTCCATCTTCTGCAATTTTGTTATCTGATGAAGAACCAGCAAATTCGATATTAATTGTACCTTTTGGTTGAGTTGAATAATTTTGTCCATAGTAATTTGCCGCATCTATTAAATAGTTATATAGAATTGAAGCTTGTTCTTGTAACATCGCTCCTGTATGTACATCACCAGATTCACCTTGTGTTGTTTGATTTATTAAATCTTTCCACTCATTTCCATTAGCATATTTTAAAAATGATTTTGGTGTAACTTGTTCACTATCGCTACTTGTTGTATATGTATATGTACCATTATATATAGTACTATCATTATTTGTATAATACCAAATTACAGCTTGTTCCACTGCTTCAATTAATTCTTGTGGTAACCTTACGTCTTGCTTTACTCCATTTTTATCTTTATAAAAATATCCTTTCATATCTTTATTTCCATATAAATTAGCATACAACGTAGAGTTTTTGACTGCAAATCCATTATTTGAATGCATATCTTTTATTTCATTTCCATTTAAATATTGGTCCACATTAAAGTAATATGCTTCAATTTTTCCATTTAATTGTTCAATTTCTCCTTTTACTATTCCAGCTTTAGCTAAAAATTCATCAATGTCTGACTCTGAATATGCCTTTTTAGTATTTCCTTCATAATATGAACCTAAAAGCATATTATCTAATAGCCACATTATTTGTCCTTTATATTTTCCATTTGCTCCAAGAACATTTTTATATTCTGCAACTATTTCATCCTTATTTTCATAGCTATCACTCCAAATTTCATCTACAGCTAAATTCAAGGATCTGTTGTATTTAACTGGAGTTCCAGGCGCAGTTCCATCCCATCCATTACCTACTGTTGCATTTAAACATAAAAAATTTGTATTTGTATTAGCACCAGTAGTTCCTTCTTCTTTTATTTGATAAATTTGATGGTCAGTTCCTGTATTAAGTGCATAAGCTCCTTTAGTATTTCCATTTATTATTCTGTTTGTATCTAACGCAAGCGTTATATTTTCATTATTTATAGCTGCACTTACCGTTGTTTGTCCTACAGTTGCTATAACCATTGTTACCATTATAGCAATTATTAATAATTTGCTAATTGTTTTTCTTATCATAATATTTCCTTCCTTTATATATCAATATTTTGAGGTACAAAGCACCCCATAATACAATTATAGTATATTTTGGCATTAAAATCAAGTATTTTTTCATATTTTTTATTACATTTTTATTACAAATTCGTTAAAATTATAAATAATCCTTTCTTATTTATATTATTTATGCATTTATAATCGATATCTACAACATTAAAAATTTAATAATTATATTATTATATTTCATGTTTTTATCATATTTTACAAGAATTTAATATATTATTTAAATGAGAATTTTTATTACAATTTTTTGGAGGATTTATGAAAAAAATTTTCAAAAAAATAGTTATAATATTTTTAATATTATTTTTTTCGAGAGCATACACTTACGCTGATGATGAAATTTCAGAAGATTTATTTTCTTTTGAAGAAATATCCGCTCAAGTTTCTTCTATAGCAACAGATGAACCTATAATAAATGCTAGACATGCTGTAGTATTTGATAGAAACTCTAAAAAAATAATTTATGGTAAAAAAGAAAATGAAAAATGTAAAATGGCTTCTACCACCAAAATAATGACCGCTATTGTTGTTATAGAAAATAGTTCATTAGACAAAATAGTAAAAGTTTCAAAAAAAGCTGCTCGGAACAGGCGGTTCAAGGCTCGGGCTATCTGCAAATAATGAACTTACTGTTGAAAGTTTGCTTTATGGTTTAATGCTTAAATCCGGAAATGATGCAGCTGTGGCACTCGCAGAACATGTTGGAGGAAGCATAGAAAACTTTGCTTTAATGATGAACAAAAAAGCTAGTGAATTAAATTTATTAAACACACATTTTGTTACACCTCATGGATTAGATAGTGATGAACATTTTACTTGTGCTTTAGATTTAGCACATCTTGCAGATTATGCATTAAACAATGAAATATTTGCAAAAATAGTAAAAACTAAAACTTATACTATTTTTATTAACAATCATCCCAAAACTATTTCTAATACAAATGAATTATTAGGCAATTTCGAAGGAATATATGGTGTAAAAACTGGCTTTACTAATGGCGCTAATCGATGTTTAGTCACATCTTGCAAAAGAAATAATTTAGACTTTATTTGTATTGTTTTAGGGTGTGACACAAAAAAAGATAGAACTCAAGACTCAATAAAACTTTTAAATTATTCATTTAAAAATTTTTCTATTGTTGATCTAAAAAATATTGCTACAAATAAATTTGAGGAATGGAATAAGTCGCATAAAAACTCGTTTCTAATAAATAAAGGTAAGTCTCAAAATTTAAATCTATATTTAGATGAAAGTGGTTTTTCATTTTCAAACATAGCTTTAAAAAATTCAGAAAAAGATTCCATTAATGTTGAAATAGTCTTTTGCTCATATTTTAAAGCTCCTCTATCTAAAGAAACTAAGATTGGAAATTTGTATTTATATGTAAATGGAAAAAAATATTATTCAGTAAATATTTATAATAAGAATGAAATTGAAAGAAAGGGAATTTTTAACTATATCTCGTATATATTTAAAAATTATTGTTATTTTTTTGCTAATGCTTAATGAAACAACATGAAATTCTAAATTTATGTCAATTTATAGAACGCATAAATCTTCAAAATCTATGCGTTCTTTTTTAAATTCTATTTTTGTATTTAGTAAACATTTTTTTCTTTATAAACTTTGAAAATTCTTCCGTAGTACCTTTTGTAAATCCAAATTTCGAAACTATAAAAGCATATTCTCTTGAAATGTAAATATAAAAATTGGTTTTTGTTTCAACTACTCTATATAATTTAAGATAATAAATCTGAGCTTTTCCATCTACATTTTCAACTTTGAAATAGTTTTTATAAAATTCATAATTGTTAACAAAACTACCTGACATTTTATGACTTTTTTTATCTTTTTTTACTTCTTTTGCAGGTCTTATTATTTTAAACCAAAAATATGCAAAAAGATATATTATAAGCCCAAATGCTAAAATAAATTCTTTTTCTATAAATGCAATAATCATACATATTCCAAAAAATATAAAGTTAAACATCATAAATGATAAATCTGATTTTGCATATTCTTTTTTATAAGATTCTGTAAATAAATCGTACTCTTTTTGCGTATATTTTGTTTTATTTTCAAATAATTTTTCCATTTATATCACCTTTTGAAATAATTTATTATATTATATCATCTTTTAAAATTATTTCAAGTTGAAATTTTTATACAAATTACAGATTTATTTTTTATATGAACTACAGCTAAATAATTAATATTTGATACTAATTAATATATAAATATATTGTGATTATATTTTACCCTAAGGCAATATCTAAAACCATCATAATTACAAATCCTATTGTTACACCTATTACACCTAGTTTAGATTTTTTTCCTGTATGAATTTCTGGTACTAGCTCTTCAATTACAACATATATCATAGCACCTGCTGCAAAAGATAGCAAATATGGTAAAAGTGGCACAATAATATTTAACAAAAGTATTGTTATAAAGGCACTAATCGGTTCTACTATACCTGATAAAACTCCGCACATAAAGGCATCTTTTTTGCTTTGACCTTCCATCTTTAAAGGCATTGAAATTATCGCTCCTTCAGGTATATTTTGTATTGCAATCCCTATTGCTAGAAGCATTGCTTCAAACAACCCTATTCCTGCATTTCCTGCCAAAAATCCAGCAAAGCATACTCCTACAGCCATTCCTTCAGGAATATTATGTAGTGTAACTGAAAATAACAACATATTAATTTTTTTTCCTTTTTGCTTTTTTTCTATATTTTCTGCAATATGATTAGTAATTAACAAGAAAACTACACCTGTAAGGAAACCAATAGTAGCTGGAACCCATGCAATTACACCTTGGCTTTCAGCCATATCTACAGCTGGTAGTATAAGAGACCAAACACTTGCTGCAATCATTACTCCTGCAGCAAATCCTACAATCATCTTTTGTACTTTTTCGTTCATCGTCTTTTTTAGGAAGAATACTAGACTACTGCCTAAACTTGTTCCTATAAATGGTATCATAATTCCTGCTATACTATACAATAAGTCATTCACTTTATTTTCCTCCCTATATTGTATAGTATGTTTTATTCTGTTTTTTTGACATTTTTTTGTCGAAATTTATTAAACATTTATAATATTAAAAATCTTCATCACTATAATTTGCATATATAATGCCACTTTCAATATCTTTTATTGCATATCTTATTCTTTCTATCATGTGATTTGGTAAATTATTTATATTGAACCATCTTAAATCATCACATTTATCTTTTTCTATTATTTGAGGTATTCCCTTAAATTTTTGTGCAGTAAAATATATCTGCATATAATCTTCTTTGTATGAATGATTTATAAAAACTAATTGTAAATCATTTTCTTGAATATCTATGCCTAATTCTTCTTTTGCTTCCCTTATTATAGCTTTTGACAATGACTCACCTTTTTCTAGATGTCCACTACATGATATTTCGTATTTACCATCCATATATCCAGTATTACATCTTCTTTGTAATAATATCTCTTTGCAGTCACCAGTTAATCTTGTTAAAATCAAAGATACAGCTACTTTACTTTGATATCGTTCTTTCATTTATTATCTCTCCTACTCTTATTATATTTTTTGCATTTTTATAGTTTAAAAAAATCATTCATTTTATTGAATGATTCTAGTATTTTTTATTTAAAATTTATGTATTGATGGTGCACCAGGAGGGATTCGAACCCCCGACCTTCCGGTTCGTAGCCGAACACTCTATCCAACTAAGCTACTGGTGCTTTTTATTTATAAATAATATTATACTTCGTTTTTGTTATTTTTTCAAGGTATTTTTGAAAAAATTTAATTTTTTTTCAAAAAAAGCTTGAATTTCTTTAAATTTTATGGTATCATAATTAAGTACATGAATAAATATTAAATAAATCGAGGCGTAGCGCAGTTGGTAGCGCGCGTGGTTTGGGACCATGAGGTCGCAGGTTCGATCCCTGTCGCCTCGACCATATTTTGCCCTTTTTCAAGGGAATTCAAGAGAATTTATAAAAATTCAAAAATCATGAATTATGCTATTTTTCAGAGAAATTTGAAAATGGCATAATTTTTTTAAGTTCTAAAAAATGTTGTAAAATTCATAATTTTTCTTCAACAAAACATTTCAACAAAAATTATAAAAATTTTCAACAAATTTCAACAAAGCAATTTTTGCTTATATTTCAGTAATTATCAAAGTTCTTCAAAGAAAGGAGAATGTAGATAATGGAATTTATCCCATACAAATCAAATGAGACACTAGAAAATAAATTTTATCAGATACCACAAGAATTGTTTGTAAATTCTTTATATAAAGATAAATTAAATTCTGATAGTAAAATATTATATGCTTTTCTAATTGACAGATTATCCCTATCACAAAGGAATAATTGGAAAGATGCAGATAATAATGTTTATTTAATTTTTACTAGACAAGAAGTACAGAATAAATTAGGTCTATCAGAAAAAACTGTAATAAAAGCATTCAAACAATTATCAGAAGTAAAATTAATTGCAGATAAAAGACAAGGTTTAGGAAAGCCAAATTTAATATATGTAGGAAAAATTATACACGAAGAAAATCCTGAACAGGAAAATTTACAGTTACAGAACTGTAAAAATTACAGGTCAGGAACAGTAAATTTTACAGGTCAAGAACTGGAGAATTTACAGATAATCAATACTAATAATATCAAGACTGATATTATCAATACTGATATTATCAATACTGATTCAATCAATCCTAAAAGCGATGAAGAATTTACTTTAAATGAGATAAAAGATAAATGTAGATTAAATGAATTTACTACAGAGGATAAAACAATATTAGAAGATGTAATAGATGGCTTATACTATAAAGAAAATTTAAAAGTTGGACAAGTTACAGTTACACATCTTAAAATAATAGAAAGATTAAAACTTATAGTAAAAGAAAACTTAACACAGTTATTAGATATATTGAAAAATGTACCTAATATACAAAATGCTAAAAAATATTTGATGATTTGCTTATACAACAATTTAGGAAATACACATATATCTGTTCCAAAGAAAAATGAAAATGCTACTTCCTGCAACGGAAGAAATTATGAAGATGGCTCACTTAATTTCTTATATGCTAACTATAATTTCGATGGCACAATACCTACTTCGTAGAAAAGGCTCTGATATGAAGTTGCAAGATGAACCATAAACTGCAACTTCACTATATTTCATATATGACAATAGTCATTATGAAATATAGCCTAAAAAATGCTTCAGCAGTTTTTAGGTAAAACCCCGTAGGGCACACGGATAAGTTTTGAAAAAACTTGTCTAGTGTGTTAGACAAGTAAACTTATTCTAGCGAGAAAGGGCTACGAAGAATATGAGTTATGCAATAGTAAGAAATGAAAAATTAACAAGGAGCCAAGCACAAGGTATATGTGTCCATAATGATAGAAAAGCCAAAAATCATTCAAATAAAGAAATAAATATAGAGCGAACACATCTTAATTATTATTTAAAGAAAAATGAATTAAACTATATAAAGGAATTTGACAGACTAAAAGAAGAAAACAATTTAAAGGGTCAAATAAGAAGTAACAGCATTATAATGTGTGAAATGGTATTTACATCTGATGAAGGATTTTTCAATAAAATTGGTGTTGAAGAAACAAAAAGATATTTCAATGAAAGTTATAAATTTATATGTAATTACAAAAATCTTGGAGAAAAAAATATAATATCTGCAGTAGTCCATTTAGATGAAGGTACACCACATATGCATTTAGTATATGTACCAGTAATTCATACAAAAGATAAAGATGGAAATGCAATAGATAAAGTGTGTTGCAGAGATTTTTGGAAAGGTCGAAACAGTTATAGAAACCTGCAAAATACTTACTTTGAATATGTTACATCAAAAGGCTTTGAACTTGAAAGAGGCTTACCTGCAGAAGAAACTGGAAGAAAGCACGAAACCATACAAAACTATAAACAACTTACAAATTTTGAAAATACCAAAGAAGTATTGAAAAATATAACACTTGAACTGCCAGAAGTTCCAGACATTAAAGATATAAAGAAAATGGTATTTAATCGTGATGACAAAATAGTAAATGAAATTATAAAGCCTAAAGATGAATTAATACAAAAACTTTATACTGAAAATCGTTCTCTACATGAAGAATTATCAAAACAAGAAAAATTAGTAGATATGGCTACTGAATATGAAAACAATCACTCTAAAATAATAGCAGATAACAACACCTTAAAACAAAAATGTAGCAAATTAGAAGAAGATTTAGAAAATAAAGAGCAAGACTTTGATAATAGAATTGTAGATAAAATCAAATATATAGACAGTCAATATAGGCAAAAAATTAATGATTTAGAAAAAGAAAACAAGAAGCTTTATAAAATGATTGATAAATTTAAGGTTACTTTGAAAAAATTTATAAGGTGGATTTGTCATAAATTTGATTTTTCATCTGAGGATCAAATTGTACGCGATTTTGAAAGAGAAACACATAATAAGTTTAATATTGAAAAACAACTTGATATAAACCAATTTGAGAAGAAAGAAAAATATTATGAAAGATAAAAAGGAAAGGATATGATTTTATGGAATTAGAATATACAAAAATAGGAGATTATTATATACCAAATTTAATAGCACCTAATATGAAAGATTTTAAAATTGGAAAATATGGAAGAATGAGATTAAGATATTTAAAAGAAAATAAAAAAGCAGAATATACCATACTTCTTATAGAAAATAAACTACAAGAGCATTTAATGGAAGTAGATAGCACAGCAAATGCTAGATTTGAATTACTAATGAAGCAATTTGAAAAAAAAGAAAATATTACGGAAGAATTAAAGGCTACGAATCAAATGGAATGGGTAGGCAAAATGAATGCTATTAAAAATGCAGTAGAAGAAATAATTTTTAAAGAATTAATATATGTGTAGGAGGAACTGAAAAATGGAAGATATGAAATTATATGATATAGATTCAGGAGAATTAAGCGAATTAATTGATAGTAGAAGAATTGCATTAAGAACAAAATGTAAAGAATATGAAAAATTAAGAAAGCAAGTTTGTGAAATCAAGGATAATTATCCTAATATTTTAGCACTTTTAGAAGATAACGAAGTAGATAATTTAAATTCAGAAGAATGCAAATGTCTTCAAAAATTACTTTCACTATATTCTAAAATGACAGATTATGAAGATAGAGAAATATTTTTTCTTGGTGCTAGGGAAAATTACTTTTATTTTAAAAATTTGAATTTGATTAAAGAATAATAAATATCTAAAAACCTAGATGTTATCTAGGTTTTCAATATATACTATAAACTTAATTCATATGGTGATTTCTCTGTTCCATTTCCAGATATAACTTTTAATCCCGATTTTAGATGAAATACTGGTCTAAATCCACTGCTTTGGGCATAGTAGCGGATATATTCATCGGAAGTAGTGTTATAAAGTCTAACTAATTCTTTACCATTATTTAAACTTGTTGAAATACGTACGCCCATCCTATAGCTCCCTTGTAAATAATATGTACGGGATGCAAGCCAATGCCCTGTGCTTGTGGTAATTCCTAATAGTGATATTTGATTCATATCTGTTAAATATTCATCATCTTTGTCTTTATATTGACCACTACCCTTATATCCACTTATAGTAAACATAGATGTTGTACCTTCAGATATTTCAGTACTGTTAGGATCACTTCCAACACTTCTAGCACTTTCAACAATAGCTGTTCCATTTAAGTAATGTCCTGCTTTTGTATTTAATATAGATACAGCGTTATTATAGTCATCATTTTGTATAAAATATGCATCTCCATTAATTCCTAGCTGTATATTTTCTGTTGAATCATTTGAAATTATTTGTATTCCGTATTCTGATTCTGCATCATATAATACTCTGCATAGAATTGTTTTGTCTTCCTCATTATCTTTATAATGATAATTAACATATGGACTTTTTTCTGCAGGTGTCGTACCAGTAGAATTAACCTTTAATACTGTACTAGCTAGGGGATATACGGTGCCATCATGTTCAGCAAGTGTTATATCTGTCACTGGCACAGGTACTGAAAAATCATATTGTTTTCCACTTTTTGTAGTTACTGTTCCTGTAATTAAATTTGAACCATTATCTGTTAAATTATCTCTATCAATTCCTTCTACACCATTTAATAGTGCATTTTTATATGCTGTTAATCTATTTGTACCATTTGAATAATAATCCATTTCCCCAGATGCAGTTGCTAAACTTATTTGTTCATAAACTTCTCCTCTTTCTGTCTCAGTTTTTGCATCTGTTGCTCTTTGTAAAATTCCATTATCTCCAGAAAGCATTGAAATTGATATCCCTGCTAAAATCAATAACACAATCACAGTTATTACCAAAGCAATCAAAGTGATACCCGAATCTTTATTTCTTACAATTTTCTTCATTTTGTACCTCTTTCTTTGTCTTCTGTAAAAGACGCAATTAAATTATTTATTTTATATTATCATATTTCAATTTTTTTGACAATAGATTTTTTAAAAATTCTCTTTATTAGAGATAATATTTTCTGTAAAAATATTACAATAAAATCGTTAATAAAGCGAAAGAGGTAATATTAAATGAAAATAACAAAATATAATAATGTAAAAAATATATCTGGAAATAAATTAAAAGAATTAAGAAAAGATGCAAAAATGTCACAACAAGATTTAGCAGAAAAATTACAATTAGAAGGAATTGATTTGACTTCTAAAGAAATTTCTAAAATAGAAACTAATAATCGTTTAGTACAAGATTTTGAGTTATTTGCTTTTGCTAAAATTTTCAAAGTATCTGCAGATGAATTTAATGTAAGTTAATAATTTTTTTAATAAATTATATACATCTTACAATTTTTAGTATATAATATGAATATATAATTAATGTGTCTGAAATAGTTTACTAGATTAGGACATAACCCGTTCTGAACGCAAAGCGTCAGTAAAAGCCATTCATAGCGAATGGCTTTTTATAGTTATTTTATTTTCCAATATCCTTTTCTATCAGATCCAACTCTGTATATTATTCCTCTATCTTTTAAATTTTTCATATTTTTAATAATACTTCGTTTTGATATTCCTAATAATTCGCTTAATGTTGCTTGTGTTATATATGGATTATCTATTAATTCATTTAATATTTTTTGTTCACTTTGAGTGAAGTTTTCAGTGAACTTTTCAGTGAACTTTTCAGTGAATTCTTGATTTTTATTTTGTTCACTATTTTTTATTTTTTCTTTTCTAAAAATAACTTTAAAATCCCCTCTTAAAGATATAAATTCAGGTTCAGGCAATCCCAATTTCTTCATTTCTTCTCTCATTGTAGCAATACCTGTATGTCTATTTTCAATGATATTTCCTTTTTCTTCAAGCAATCTAACAATATTTTTGTTTCTCGCTTCTAACATCATATCAGTACCCAAATTTTCTATTCTATTGTTTCCATATAAATCTCCTGGATTGATTATTTCAATTCTATCATTATATATCTGAACATAAATATATGCACTTTCTCTACTTATACTATAATCCCTGTGTATTAAAGCATTTGCAACAGCTTCTCTTAAGGCTTTCATCGGATATTCTGGTATGTCTTCTCTTTTTCCATTATTATCTATAATTACTTTTGTTCCAATATTTCTTCTAATAAAAGCTAAAGTTTGGTCTAACATCTCATCTAATGTTCCCTCAACTCTTTTATTGTCATCAAATCTTTGTCCCATCTCACCTATATCACCTAATTTTATACCTGGAACTACAATACAGGCAACAAATAGTTGTGGTAAGAAAGCTTGTGGATATTCTCCAAACATCATAATTCCAGATAATGTAGGATAAATTACCCCTGTACTATTCTCTATAATACCACTTAATTTTAATATTTTTTCATCGGAAAACTTTGAAAAATTTAGTTTATCTTTTTTTACTTTTTCTAAATATGCATTGATTTTTTCTTTATCTAAATCATCAATAGTTGCTCGTTTAATAGGTCTTAAATCTTCTTGAATTCCATCTTTATAACTTTGTAAACAATATATTTCATATTCTGTCATAGGCTCGTCTGAATCTCCTATCCTTATATATGAGCCTTTATGCATGCCAACATTTTTATTATAGCAAGGTTTTTGATTTTGTGGAATTTCGTTTATTTTTACTGCTAATAACTTCTTGCCATTATAAATAAGAGGTAAAAACTCTGGTCTTATTTTAGGCTCCATTACATTTGTACATAATGCTGTAACTTGCTTTTGCAAATCATTTACATCATATACATCTTGTTCTATGAAATTATTATTCTCATTTATTCCAAATATTATAATTCCGCCATATTTATTTGCAAATCCAGAAATTGTATCATAACATTTCTTCGGAAAATCAATTTCAGCAGTTTTTGCCTCAAGCTTGTCAGTTTCCGTTTGATGTTTTTGCATATATTCTATTGCATCAATTACTTCTTTTTCTGTCATTTATTTCACTCCATTTCTATTTGTTAAATTCTTCTTTTCTTATTTTTTCAATATTAGCTTGAATTTCAGGTAATGCAATTAATCTAAATGAAATTAATAACATAAAATATATTTCGTCATATAAATTTATTAAATCATCATCTGAAATTTTTTTTATAAATTCATTTTCATTTTTACCTTTCTTATTATTATGCCTAATATTAAAATTATTTAAAGCAAAACTTATATTTTTTTCTAAATCATTATTTTTTATTTTAAATTTATTTCCCTCAAAATAATCAGCCATTGATATTAAAATAGATTTCTTAGTATTCAAATCATTTACAATAGAATAATTATTATATTGAAGAATTTTAGAAGATAACTCTTCATCTTCTAAAACTTTTGCGGTTTCTTCTGCATCAACATTCTTTTTTATGATAAAACATTGATAATCTTCTTTTTGTATAACCTCATAGTTAAGACCATCCAAAAGTTCATAAACAAGATCTACCATCATTTTATCATATAATTCAATAGATGAAGGCAATTCAATTACATCACTATAATATCGATTATTCATAATTTTATTTATTTCATTATCAATTTCTTTTTTTTGATATTTTACAAATTCTCTTACATTTATTATAAAATCGCAAATTCGTAATATTGCTTCTTGAATTGATAATTTTTTTAAATCATAAATACCTAATTCATTGACAACTTCTTCGGCACTACACTTTGTTCCTTTATATTTCCAATTAACAATTAACTTATCAAACATTTCTATAAGTGTATATGATATATTAGAATATTGATAATATTTTTTTGTAAATAGCATATTCCATAATTTTGAAAGTTCATTTTTATAATCAATTTTTTTATTTAAAATATCATACATTGATTTATACATTTTGCACCTTCTTATTCTATGTATTTTCTCTCATCCATTTATTCAATGTTTCTTTATCAATTTTTCCTGCCTTAAATTCTTTTATTTTGGTTTGTGCAGATTTCTTCCAATTATTAAATGCTTCTTTTTCTTTAGGTGTAGCATTTGGATTTCTTGAAAGTTCCATAATCCTTTTTTGATATGTTCTTCTATATATTAAAAGTCCTTCAACTTCTTGAATATTCTTATTATATGTAACACGAGCACCTAATTCTCTACAAGTTTTTTCTCCATTTGTTTTTGGTAAATCACAATAAACCTCTGCGTGTCTATTTACTGGAATAAAATATCTTTCACAATTCTTACAAACCTTTATAGGCGTATTGTTACTTACCAATTCATTCAAAACAGTAAAACAAATATTACTTAATTTTGTACTTTTGTATTTTATTCCATCTTGCAAATTTATCTTTCCGTTGTTTATATTCTGATTAAGTTCATTTAACTTTACAGTTACAAAGTCATTTTTGAATATACTCATAGAATTAAAAACAACTTCTGTATCATTTGTATATTGATTCATATTATATTTTAATGAATATACTTGAAATTTTACATATGGATCAATTTCTTTATCTTCCTTATTATCATTTAAATTATATATGTAATCTATCCAATCTCTAAATTTTGCTTGTAATTCTATTATTTCTTGTTGTTTAGCCTTAAAAAGTTTATTTGCAATACTTATATAATCAGCCTCATTTTTATATTCTGCCTTTAATGTATGTCTATCATCTATCAGTTCTAAACTATATGCATAAAAGAAATCTCTATATGCCATATGAAAAGTGTCAAATCTTGCATTTAAGAAATTTATTAAAAACATTCCGTATCTTTCTTCATAAGGATTATATAAATCTATTAAATGAAGATTTAATGCATTTTGTATATATGCTGCTTTATTTCTTTTTGGTGTTACTTTTGCAAGATAGCTTTCAGCATATTTTATATATGAATGACTTTTATTACTATGTATTTTTGCTTTATATAGAGTTATTGGCATTGAATAATATTCTTTTTTATTCTTTTTATCAAACCATATGTAAAACCCAGAAGCATTTGACATTGTTGCTTTTGCATTCATTTGTATTCAATCCTTTCTAAAAATATTTGTGAGAAATTTTAGAAACTTTAAAAATTGTATTGACTTTTTGAAATAGCCATGATAATATAACAATATAAATAGAAAGTAAAATTTCTCACTCGTATATTAATATGATACTACAAATTCAGAAAATATGCAAGAAAATCAACAAAAAAAGTGAGAAAATTACAC
>Ga0310691_10001166_pt1 | contig 42159 bp, 33 predicted proteins | sample 176DNAGHGlowgp2_FD_203887 | JGI IMG/M metagenome (GOLD analysis project Ga0310691, IMG submission 203887) | Sheep rumen microbial communities from Palmerston North, Manawatu-Wanganui, New Zealand - 1766 DNA GHGlow gp2 (v2) (version 2) | ecosystem: Host-associated > Mammals > Digestive system >... | reverse complement strand
ATTGTAAGTAAGGGTGCCGCCGCAATTTGGACATTTGCGCTCGTTTCCGGGCATGGTAGCTGTCTTTTTGAATCCGTTATTGTCTGCCATAATCTATCCCTATAAATATAAAGGCCAACTGCACAAAATTATTATAGCAAGGGTTTAAGTTAAGTTTAAGTTAAGGTTTACCGATTTTGAGGTTAAGGTTCCATGCGTAGAATGATAAACGTAAGGGATGGATACTTACGGAATAGAATAACTTGTATATAAGAAAGAGGTCGCAAATATGTGGACAAGGAAAAGTGTAAAGCAAAGAGGTAAGAAAGCTTTTTACCTGAATTATTGGAAGTGTGTTCTTGTAGCGCTCATCCTCTGCTTCGTAATCGGAGCAACAGGCGGAAGCAGTAGCGGCGGAAGTTACTCGATCCCCGCACTCACTCAACAGATTACAAGTTCAGATTCTGATACTGATATTGATACAGATATTGATTCTGATACAGACTTTGATCTTCAGGTAGATCTTGACGGAGACGGAGTAAACGATATCGATTCAACTGTTGATAAGGATCAGGCAGTAGAATTTGCAGTAGGCGCATTAGTTGCAGCATTTGTTGTCGGATTGATCATATCGGTCATTATCGGAGCCTTCGCACTCGCATTCAAGTACCTGCTCCTCACACCGTTTGAATATGGATGCAGGAAGTTCTTCCGGAAAAATCTTGATGAACCTGCTAAGCTCAGCAACATCGTATATGTTTTCGATTCACACTATAAGAATGTCGTAAAGACAGCATTCCTGAGAGATCTTTTCATCTGGCTCTGGAGCTTGCTCTTCGTCATTCCCGGAATCATCAAGAGCTACGAGTACAGACTGGTTCCTTATATCGTCAGCGAGAATCCTAACATCAACTACAAGGATGCTTTGGCTGAGAGCAAGAAGCTCATGCAGGGCAACAAGTGGAAGTCATTCGTACTTGACCTTTCATTCATCGGCTGGGATATCCTCTCACTCATGACATGGGGTTTCCTCGATATCTTCTTCGTTGGACCTTACAAGGCTTCAACAGATGCAGCTCTCTATGAGACATTGAAGTACGGCATCGATGCAAAGTAATACAGGGAATATGATAGGAATAGAAGCGGAATAGGGATAGAAGCGGAAAATCGGGAATAGGAATAGAGTATAATAAAGGACACCGGAGGAGATTCGTCTCCTCCGGTCGACTTTGGAAACGGAGAGATTTATGGGATACAAGGTTTTGATAGCAGATGATGAGATGGAGATTAGGAATCTCTTAAGGCTCTATCTCGAGAATGACGGCTTCTCGGTAAAGGAAGTTGCTTCAGGTGATGCGGTAATGCCTGAAATGACAGCGTTCAAGCCTGATATCATCCTTTTGGATGTCATGATGCCCGGCAAAGACGGAATCCATGTTCTTAAGGATATAAGAGAGATAAGCAATGTTCCAGTCATGATAATTTCCGCCAAAACAGCTGATGTTGAGAGAATATTAGGTCTCAATGTAGGTGCCGACGATTATATCTGCAAACCGTTCAATCCTTTGGAAGTCGTTGCCAGGGTCAAATCTAATCTAAGAAGATTCTATGCTTTGGGTGGCGGCGAAGAGAAGTCAGAGAAGTTAACTCTGGGTGATCTTGAACTCGATATTGAGAAATGTCTTCTTATAAGAGCGGGTGAGCCGATCGAGCTTACATCTGTCGAATATAAGATAATGGAACTTCTCATGAAGCACCCGGGAAAAGTTTTCACCAAGCAGCAGATCTATGAGTATGCCTGGGGCGAGGATTATTTTGTTGCAGACAATAACATCATGGTCGCAATAAGCAAACTCAGGACAAAACTTGATGAGGATCCTTCAAAATACATCAAAACGCTCAGAGGACTGGGATACAGGCTGGAGGCCTAAATATCAAGGATTACAGGGCAGTGTAACATTGTTACAAAGGGGATAAACGATGGGAAAAAGTCAGAAAAGCAATGAGAAACAGTTAAAGGGTCTGATACTTTCAAGATTCTTTTTCGTGCTCGTGATAGTGAGCATGGTTGAGCTCATTGTCGTTGCTCTGACGAACACATATCTTATCCCTAATCTTGTGAAGATCATGAAATACGATTCCGTAATTCAGGTAAATGGTGCGGAAGGATTATTCATAATCGTATTTGTTCTCTTAATGACGCTGGTCGCAAATAAGATCTTTCCGACATTGAAAATATCTCCGGTAGATGTAAATAACTTTCTTGAAGGAATACTGGTAAGACACGGATTTTACGGAACGGATGCCGCTGAAGCGACTGAGACGATAAGAATAATAACCGAACATCCTACGATTTTATTGTCATTGTTAGGATCATTTCTTTTAGTTGTTCTCATACTAATAACTCCTTATGTGATCGGCGGAATCGCTTATGCAATATCCATAGCGAAAAGTATCAGAAAGTTTGAACGTGAAAAAGAGATCGAACGCCGCAAGGAAGAAGAGAGAAGATATCTCATGATCTCCAATATCGTTCATGACCTGAAGACACCCATGACGACTGTTTACGGATATGCCAAGGCATTAAATGACGGTGTCGTTCCGAAGGGTAAAGAAGCTGAATATCACGAAGCGATAATGAATAAGACTAACAGGATGAATGAAGTCATTGCGCTTCTTTTGGACTATGTAAAACTCGACAGCGAAGGCTTCACGATAAAGAAAGCACGTATCGATATCTGTGAGCTAGTCAGGTCATGCTGCGCACTAAATTTTACTGATATAGAGGATGCAGGAGACGAGATTGATGTTGATATCCCGGAACGCCCTATATTCATTAATGCGGATAAGATCCAGCTTTCGCGTGTAATTACGAATCTAATAACAAATGCAATACGTCATAATCCGGAAGGCACGAAGATAAAAGTGTCTGTCACGTCGGATTCTGTCTCAACGGCAGATGATGTCAGGATTTTCGTTGCGGATTCGGGAGAAGAGATACCGTCACCTTTATGCGACAAGATCTTTGACCCGTTCGTAACAGGTGATGAATCAAGAGCATCAGGCGCCGGGACGGGACTCGGTCTTGCGCTGTCAAATAAGATCTGTGATATGCATGGATATACATTAAAGCTGGTCCAGATGCCTGAGATACAAAGATACCACTTGGGAGACGGGTATCAGAAGGTTTTTGTTATAGCGACATAAAGTTTGTTTTGAAGTAAAATAATCAGGTGGAACTAAAGGGATAGGGGAAACACATATGAGATTTATTAAGAGCCATTATTCATTGACAATCTGCATTATGCTTCTTGCCATGCTCATGTTTTTATGTTCATGCAGCATCTCGGGTAAGAGAGAACTTGTTAGTTTTGCAGTGAATCATTACGGAGAGTGCAAATTACTAAGGGAAGAACACAAAGGCTCAGGTAACGACGAGTACCGCACAGTATATTTGCAGGATAAGGAAACAGGCATCGAATACAAAGTAACTTCGTGCCTTCAGAATATTAACGTCGACGGCAGCAGCTTCGGATATGTAAATGATATCAGTTCCAATTTTGAGGTGGAATACGTTGATTATCTGTCTTCGGAGGCTGACAAAAAGATCAGTTCTCTTGAAAGAGATTACGGCTGCTTTTTTGTGTTTTCTGTAGATTCGATCGACATTTATTTTGATAACCGCGTAGAAGTTGATACGGCATACGATGCGGCGGAAAGCTGCGATGTTATTCTTGCTGATATTGATGTTAAGGGAATGCGTCCAGTCCTTTATAACCTCTATGCAGATAAGGCATATCTGGGCTGCTACGAAGCAGACAGTAAAACTGCAAATGCATCAAATACATATAACGTTATCGATTATGTCCATGAGAATTACGATTCGGATGCAGAGTATATAGACTCGCTCGGAGCTTATGCCAGTCAGTTTTTGACATACGAAGAAGTAGATAAACTGTTTCCCGGGCATGATGGCACTCCCGGTGGAACTGCGTACTATTTCAAGGATTCAGACGGAGACATTTTTGTTGCCATAGATCTTAAGGATTTCGGTGCCGATAAGAACGAGATCCGTTTATACCGTGATACCTCAATGGGTATGGAAGAAATCGTTATTTAAGGAGTTCGCATGAGGTACGATTGTCTGATAATCGATGATGAAAAAGAACTTGCAGATAACACCTGTGAGTATTTTAACATGTTTGAAGTAAAGACCGCAGCAGTCTATTCAAGTGCTGAAGCAAATGCTTTCTTAAGCAGCAACGAACCTGCACTTGTTTTGCTTGATATAAACCTTTCCGACGGCAGCGGATTCGAGCTCTGCAAAAAGATAAGGCAGACACTTAATATCCCGATACTTTTCATCTCTGCCAGAAACACTGATGACGATAAGATAATCGCACTTAACATCGGAGGCGACGACTACATCGAAAAGCCTTATTCTCTTGGCGTTTTACTTGCAAAGGTCAAAGTCGTCCTCAAGCGTTTTTCGAATGTAGCTGATAGCGACAATTCCAAAAAGGAAGGATTCGACGACGGCTATCTTAAACTTGATCCGGTTAACAAGACCGTGTTCGTAAACGGCGAAGAAAAGAAGATCACATCGATCGAATTAAAGCTTCTTGAATATCTCATCGAAAACAAAAACAGGCTCGTTACCAAGAACGAGATCTTCGATAAAGTGTGGAACGATAAGTTCACGACTGACGGCACATTGAATGTGCACATCAGAAAGATAAGAGAAGCAATTGAAAAGGATCCTCAAGATCCGAAGTACATCGTAACCGTCTGGAAAGAAGGTTATAAATTCGTAACTGCCGGAGATAATTGATGAAAAAAGCTCCGTTTATCGTTCTTCTGATCGTTACCTTTATTGCCGAAGCTCTGGCATGTTTTTTTCTGACGACAAGGATCAAGGATATCAAGACAGATCCTGTCATGGTAAACGAGTGTATGCATTCGATATCTGATAACTACGGTGATCCTTCAAAGTACAATAAACAGCTTGATTATGTGGTGATAGATAACGATGGAAATCCTGTATATAAGACAAAAGACGGCTTAAGCGAATCAGTTAATGAAGCAATAAAGACCAGAGGTCTCATCATCGATCTTGAGGTGAACGGAGTGGTAGTGGGAAAGGTTATTTTCGACTACAGCATGGACGAGCAGATAGAAGGTTTTAAGAAGAATATCGTCATCGGTTTTGTTCTGATCGGAAGCCTACAGGTAGTGATAATCATCGCTTGGTATGTCTATCTGAAAAAGACGATGATAACTCCTTTCAAAAAACTCAGTTCTTTTGCGTCAAGAGTTGCAGAAGGTAATCTCGATCTGCCTCTTGAGATGGACAAAGGTCATGTTTTCGGTGAGTTCACGGAGAGCTTTGATCTCATGAGATCCGAACTAAAAAAAGCGCGTATCGCAGAGAAAAAAGCGAGTGATGACAAGAAGGAAATGGTCGCAAAATTATCTCACGATATCAAGACTCCTGTCGCATCGATCAAGTCGACATCCGAGATAGGAATGGCGATCACAAAAGAAGAACGCACCAAGGAAATGTTCGGTGTTATCAACGATAAGACAGACCAGATAAAAGCACTCGTCGATAACCTCTTCACATCAAGCGTACAGGACATTACCGAGATCGAAGTCAATCCCGGTCAGCAGCCTTCCGAGATCATCACAACGCTTATCAAGAACTCTGATTATCTTAACCGTGCAGGCAAGTATGAGATACCTGAATGCAGCGTTTTTTTTGACAAGTTAAGACTTCAGCAGGTGTTCGACAACATCTTCATGAACTCATATAAATATGCTGATACCGACATGAGTGTCGCATCTGAAATAAGCGGTGATTATCTCGTCATTAGAGTCAGTGATGAAGGCCCCGGAGTTAAGGAAGAAGAGATCCCTCTGCTTAAGGAAAAATATAAAAGAGGCAGCAACACAAACGAAAAAGACGGTGCGGGATTGGGCCTCTTCCTTGCAAACTACTTCATGGAAAAGATGGACGGCCAGTTAGGACTCAGTAATAAAGAGCCTGGCTTTGAAGTTTCCGTTTACTTGAGAATAATCTGACTTCTTACTTAGGCAGAGATATCGTTGCAACAGTCTTTGCCTTTTCAGTCTCAGTTGCGGGAACTCCTGTTATGGAAAGAGTCGCGTTGCACATCATTTTCAGTCTTTCGCGCATGTTATTAAGAGCAATATGTGGATCATTATTCTTGAGCTCTCCGAAAGGTGCTCCTGTGTTTTCAACGATAACATCAACGCCTGTTTTTGTCTGAACTGTTCTGATGAATATATTAAGAGTTCCATTATCGGATTTTCTGCCGTGTTTAACAGCATTTTCGACAAGGGGCTGAAGCGTAAGCGGCGGAAGGTTGAAATCAGTATAAGGAATGTCATATTCAATTTCGATCTCATCTTCAAATCTTGTCTTTTCAACTTCGAGATATGCCTTGGCGTGTTCCAATTCATCCTTAAAAGGAATCGTGTCTTCAGAAGATAACGCTGTGAAATTCTTTCTCATATAGGAAGTAAATGCGAGGATGGTGCTTTTCGCTTTTTCGGTGTCTTCATCACACAGATAGTAGATGCTTGTTAATGTGTTATAGATGAAGTGCGGACGCATCTGCAGGGCAAGGATACTTGCCTGCTGGTCGGCATTAGTTTTAAGGTTATCTTTATGAAGGTTAGTATAATCTTCCATTACATAGATAAACATATAAAGGCACATAATGCCTATTCCGAGTGCCATCGAATAAAGACCCGGATAGATAATATTTATTAGCATAGTAGCAGGTGGCACAAAGCAGCAGATGGAGAATGCTTTCTTTCTTCTGGCTGACAGCAGGTTCCAACGTTTTACTAATCCTCCAATGTCTATTATCAATATTGCAAAAAGCGGTGTCAGCAACAGATAATAGATCTCGGTTCTTTGCATTTCGTTGTCCGGCGTAAAGGAATAAAACAGGGGAACAAACTGTGTGATGGACAGTAACAGCATATAGATATTCCAAACGACTATAGCCAGCCTGGTAAACCAGTTGCCTCTGACGTGGGTTTTGCTCGTCGTGTTAATGATCAGAAAAGCGAACATCAGGGGTGGAAGTGAAGTTGCGATATAACTGAGATAGGTTGATGCTTTAGTCAGATAGAGCATTTCAGGAGTTCCTTCCGTTATATGTGCAACCATTTTTGTTGTCATATAGCTGAGTATTGCCAAAAATATCGTAATGAAGAAAGATTTATACCAATGATTCAGAGCGCGGACAGTCAGTATCATGAGCAATCCTAAAAATGATATTGTCATGCCGACAACAAGGAGAGTGTAGTTGATCAGTTCAACCCGTTCCATAATCAGTTCTCCAATTTGCTTACTGGGTAACGCAAATGTTCCAACTGTTTCCTTAATGACTCCTCGGTAATGGGTTTTACCATAAAACCGGAAGCGCCAGTGCTCCATGCATCTATCGAATAGTCTGCGTACGCAGTGAGAAAAATAATATTCGTGCGCGGATTGATCTTGAGAAACTCTTCGCTTAGTTCAATGCCGTTTACGTCTCCCATCTCTATGTCGGAGAAAATAATCCGGATATTGTTTGACTTCGCATAAGTGATAGCATCGTCAGTATTGGTAAAGCCTGAGATCAAGGCGTTGGGCATTACTTTCTCGAGAGTTGCCATCTCGCCTCGTAATATGATTTTCTCATCGTCAAGAACGATAACCCTGGGTCTTGCCTCCTGTTCATCGTTGACGGAAGTCATGAGCGTTCCTATATCAACGCCCAATGTCTCGGCTATGCGGGTAATGAGCAGTGCATTGGGTATACGTCTTCCGCTTTCCCAGTTCGCGATGCTTGAACGGTCAACGAAAAGCTTGTCGGCAAGCTGCTGTTGTGACAGGCCCTGCTCTGTTCTTATCAGTTTTAGTGTATCGGCGAATGATTTGCTCATAAGATGGTCTCCATAAGTTTATGGTTATATCTTATAAGTTTTTAATTAACGCTAATTCAAGGATTTGTTAAGTAAGTGTTTCAGTTTGTCACGTCCGCAACGTGAAAACAATTTATTGCGAAAACGCAATGAATCAGGGCGTTTTTAAACCCGAATTCTCTTCGTTGTTAACAAAATATGTCGTTTCAGCATGACACAACTGCAGCTGATTTATTGGTGTAAAACCAAGCTATCAATCGTGGTAATTGAAATCAAAAATCAGGAGAACAATGACATGAAACATCGTAAATTGTTATCAACTCTCATTGCAGCTTCAATGACTATCAGTGTTGTCGGAAACGTAGCTCCGGCAGTTTTTGCTGATACTAATGAAGATTCAGAAGAGATCGTCGTAACTGACGAAGAGGAAGAAACCGAAGAGGCTTCTGACGAGATTATCGAAGAGACAGAAGCAATTGAAGAAACAGATTCCGAGATCGTTGAAGAAACTGACGTTCAGGAAGAAGCAGAGCAGACAGAAGCTGACCAGGAGATCGCTGAAGAAACATCAGAGTCCGAAGCAGCTGAAGAGATCTCAGAATCAGAGATCAGCGAAGAGACAATTGAGACTTCCGAGATTGAAAACGATGAGATCATCAACCAGGAAGACGTTACTGAAAATATCGAAGAGCCTGCAGTAGTCGAGAATGAAATTGCTGAGGTCATTTTTGATGCTGAAGCTGACGTGGTTGTTGAATCAGAAACACCGGTAGTTGAAACAGAGACAGAAAAGGAAGCCGAGCTTCCGTTGTTCTGTGAAGAAACAACAGTTAATGGAATCCTCATTACAGTCAAGGCAGACAGAGGAGTTTTCCCTGTTGGTTCTTACATCGCAGTTACACCCGTTAACGATGCAAAGGCAAATGCTCTTGTAAGCAAGAGCAGAGATGATAACGTTAACGTAGCATACTCCATGACATTCGATATCACCGTTTATAACGCAGAAGGTATCGAGATCGAACCCGATAATTCCAAGGGTAATGTTTATGTATCTTTTATGGATACAAGAGTTGCTGATAACAATCTCGATGTTGACGTATATCACATCACAGATAACAAAGCAGTTGAGCTCACATCTGAAGTAGATGAAGATACAGTAGTAGCTGTTACTGACGGTTTCTCATACTACACAGTAGAGTTCACATATAACAGCCTTGAGTACGTTCTCGAAGGCGATTCAACAGTAGCACTTTCTTATATTCTCGACACAGTCGGTCTCCAGGGTGAAGCAACTGATGTCACAGTAAGTGATGAAAGCTTATTCTACGCTTATAACGAATCTGGTGTTTGGTACATTTGTGCTAACCGTGCTTTCAATACAGAAGAATGGATGGTGGTTACCATCGCAGGTACTGAATATGAAATCACAGTAACAGACGCAGCTTCCGTAGGCTACTATCAAAGAACATACGGATATGATATCCAAGGTGTTAATCCGAATATTAGTACAACATTTGCTGATGCCGGTTATAAAACTCAGATGTCTGTTGAAGGCGGAAGCAATATATCTTTCAGAACTTTTGAATTTGGTAAAGAATTTGGAAATGACGCGGTAAAGGGGAATGTTACTGCTACACTGGCTCCTGCCGGAAATGCTGTAATCGTTACTTATACAGTTACAAACTATACTGATGAAGCAAAATCAGTAAGGATCGGATCTTATGCTGATACCCAGGTCGGTGGAGATGACTATGCAGCAGTAAGTTTGACTTCAAACGGAATCAAGATGAGATCCAACAACGGTAATGAATTCTACCTGATTCCGGGAAATGGTGATTTTACTACTCGTTGGACGGGAGCATACTATGAGTCTGACGAAAATGTTTTTACAAATGCCAATCGATATTCTTCCGGTATGGATAGCGGACTTGCATTCTCATGGACCATTATCGTTCCTGCCAACAGATCTGTAACAAGAACTACTGTCTGCACAGCAGGTAATAACCTGACAACATATACAATATCATTCAATGCAAATGGCGGAACCGGCACAATGAACAACGCTACATTTATCAGTGATGTTCCTGGTTCAATTCCTGAGTGTGAATTCACAAGAGACGGTTACACTTTCATGGGTTGGGCTGAGAGTGCAGATTCTACAACAGTAGTTTATGAGGATCAGGGCCAGGTCACTGTTACAAGCAATAAGCAGTTGTATGCAGTATGGTTAGAGTCTTCTGTAGTAGTAGTTCCACCCACAGCAGCAACAGGACTTGTTTATGATGGTTCAGAAAAGACCCTGCTTGCTACCCCCGGTTCTTGCGAAAACGGTACTATGCAGTACAGTATTGATTCAGTTACTTGGACAGACACTATTCCTGCAAAGACAAATGCAGGTACATACACTGTTTACTACAAGGGACACGGCGATGGTGTCAATTACGGTGATTCAGCAGTTGGTTCATTGTCTGTTACTATAGCAAAGGCACCTATTCCTGCACTTACTGATAAAAACAAGCCGACCGGTATTGATGGTCTGGTTTATACAGGCTCTCCATTATCTCTTGTTACTGCACCTGAAGAGTTGCCTGAAGGTTATGATATTCAGTACACATTAAATGGTGTGCCTCTGCCTGTAGGACAGCTTCCTATTCCTCAGACTAACGCAGGCGATTATGTAATCACTGTAAAGTATATTTCGACAGACAACAACCATGTCAGCCCTTTTGCCGGAGAAACGATCAATGTAACTATTGATAAGGCGCCGGTTCCGACTACTGTCGATGATAGCGAATTGCCTACACCGATAGAAGATATCGAATACACAGGTGAGCCTCAGCCTCTCGTTATTCCGCCGGAAGAGTTACCGGATGGATTTAATAAAGTAGAGTATAGCATCGACGGCGGTGAGACATGGACAACTGAGATCCCTACAGGTACGAATGCAGGAGATTACGAGGTCTACGTAAGATATACAGATACAAATAATAATCATGATCCGAATAACTTTACGAGCGGTCCTGTCACAGTTACTATTGATCCGACCGGAGCACCTGATGAAATTACAGAAGATCAGATCCCTACTCCCATCGAAGATCTGGTATACACAGGAGAGCCTATCGAGCTTATCGAAGCACCTGATGGCGCACCTGACGGTTATGAGGTGGAATACAGCCCCGACGGCGGCCAGACATGGACAACTGATATTCCTACAGGTACCGATGCAGGAGATTACGTGATTCTTGTAAGGTATATCGATGAAGACGGTAACCACTCACCGAGCATCATTGAAGGTGAACCGATTACAGTTACAATCGATCCTATGCCTGCACCTGAACCGGAAACACTTACAGAAGATGAGATTCCTACAGCTGTAGATAACCCGGTTTTTACAGGTGACGAATTGGATCTCGTTGAAGAAAATAAAGAATTCCCTGAGAATTACGATGAAGTATATTACAGCATCGACGGCGGAAAGACTTGGACAAACGAGATTCCTTCTACCTACGCAGCAGGTAAGTTCGTAATCAATGTTAAGTACGTTGACAGCAACGGTAACCATGAAGACTTCAGAGGCGAAGATATTGTAGTTAACATTGCTTTACCTGAGAATCCTACCAAATTCGGTTATGAATTTGTCGGCTGGTATGCAGATGAAAAATGCACAATACCTTTCGATCCGGCATCTCTTGAAGGAAACAAGACAGCACCTGCATATGCAAGCTGGGCAGAAGTAAAATATTCTCTTATCGAAGGTGAAGATATTACAGTTAATGCAGGCAGCAGCGAAGGTGCTACATTCAGAGCAGTAAGAAATATAAATGAAACTACAACATTCTCTCATCATACTTATGTAGAGGTAGACGGCGAAAAGATTACAGAAAACGAATATACGAAGAAAAACGGAAGCGTCATTATCGAATTAAAGCCTGAGTATATTTCCAAGCTTACTCCGGGAGTCCATACAATCGAGATCTTCTTTGATGACTCTTATTCAGTAAAGACTACATTCGTAGTAAACGCTCCGGCTACCCTTCCTTCTACAGGTGAGAAAGTAAACTACAGGATGATCGCTACCGTTGGCATACTCTTTGTAATCAGCACATCTTGCGCAATCGGTGCATTTATCACCAAGAAGAAAGAGGAGATTAAATAATTAATCAGTTAAGAGGATGTTTTCATAACAATACTCCCCACCACGATTTGCCCCCGCAGCGATGCGGGGGCTCTTTATTGGCGGAAATGCGGCAACTGATTTCAGGTTTGTGTACGCCTGAATTAGTTTGGTAAAATACACCTATCAACTAAATTTACAGGAGGCCGTTTTCGATGCATTACAAAGATGAATTAACCGGACTGTTGAAGGAATCTTTCAAGGAGGCTTTTCCTGCGCTCGTAAATGAGTATGGTGACGAGAATATCACTGTTATTTCCATCGATGCAGACAATACTACCGGCTTTGGTGATGCATATTCTTTCACGCTGTTTGTAAATACGGAAGAAAATCAGGACAGACGTATCAAGGCAGACGAGGACGATCCGGATCCCTGGTATTACAGATTCACCGAATATGAGATGTACATCGTTCCCGGTCCTGATAACTTCGATAAGGTGCTCTCATTCCTCAACGAAAGCTATGCTTCCAATATCGGAATGGATGAAGTTTATGAGTGTATCGCAGATGCAGTAGAGCAGCTACGTGCTGAGAAGTTTTTCGATTCAGTATTCCCGCACGACATTCTTATTGCCATCAACGGTTCTGAAGTCTTCGGTGCTGATGAATTGACAAAGTTAATTGTAAGGATGAACGGCGAAGAACTCAGCAAAGATTATGTTGAGAACGCAGATTCATTTATTTGATCAGATATAACATATAAATTAAAAGAGGGATGTCTTTATGCAGTGAACCCCCGAAGTTGGACAAACTTCGGGGGTTTACTGCATTATGGCATCGTTTTTGATTAATGAGTCATAATAAAAACGATCCGGGCCCCCGCTAATTCCAGCAGCGACTCGGATCTAAATACATAATATCAGAATTTAATCTCTCGTCAAGTGATTTCAATAAGCGTTCCATCTTTCTTTATTATTAGTAGTTTTTTGAGATAGCGACGTGCTCTAAACTCCTTTTTGAGTTTTGTTACACACTGGTTATCGTGAAGTTTTTTCTCGTGATGTATATTAATGACAAGATTAGATTAAAGATGTGTTTTTTCGTGTAAATTGGCCACAAAACCGAAAACTGAAGTGACTGCCTGATTGATTTAAAGAATGATATATTAAATCAGAAAGAATCGCGATTTAAGAACTATTTAAGATTCTCTTAAAGGCATTTAAGGGTTGAAAAAGTATTCTTATGCCATAAGGAGGTCGCAAGACATGAAAAACATTATTGAAACTAAGAAACTTTGCAAGACATTCTCCAATGGCGGAGTACAGCAGCACGTATTAAGAAACGTAAACCTCGAAATATATGAAGGTGACTTCACGATCATCATGGGTGCGTCCGGTGCAGGCAAGTCAACACTTCTTTATTCTCTTTCAGGAATGGATAAGCCGACTTTGGGAAGCGTTTCTTTCGACGGTACAGAGATCACAAAGATGAATACAGATGAGCTGGCGATCTTCAGAAGAAGCCATTGCGGATTCGTTTTCCAGCAGGTATATCTGGTAGAGTCAATGAGCGTTCTGGATAACATTATGGCGGCAGGACTTCTCGTGTATAAAGATAAGAACACTCTTGTTAAGAAGGCAGGAGATCTCTTAAAGGCAGTAAACATCGATGAGACACTTTGGAATAAGTTCCCTACGCAGATCTCAGGCGGTGAGGCACAGAGAGTAGGTATCGCAAGATCATTGATCAATGATCCCAAACTTGTTTTCGCTGACGAGCCTACAGGTGCTTTAAACTCCCAGACAGGTAAGGCAGTACTTGATACTCTCACAAGATTTAACGAGAAGGGCCAGTCGATCGTAATGGTCACACACGATATCTCAAGTGCAAGAAGAGGCAACCGCATCCTTTATGTTAAGGACGGTGAGATTGCAGGCGAGTGCAACCTCGGCAAGTATGTAACAGGTGATAAAGAACGTCATCAGAAGCTCAATGACTTCCTCGCTACAATGGGGTGGTAATCATGAACAAAGCATTATTACTTACAAAATCGAACCTCAGAAAAAACAGAGGTACGTCAGTTGGACTTTTCCTTCTTATAGTCATCGCAACATGCCTGATCGGCATATCCCTTTTAATCTTTATGGACTGCTATCCTTCAGTAAGCAGAGAAGCAGTAAGACTTAACGGCGGAGACGGATACATAAGTATTTCCGGAGATCTGGAAGGATTTACTGATGAGAAGATCGCAGAACTTTTCGAACATGATACAGACAGTTACTATGCATATCATGATCTTAAGCTTTCAAATCACCCTGTACCTTTCGGTAATGGTGAAGTTGTAATATCAGTTGATATCTGTGATGATGCAGCTTTTACAAGACCGATGAATACTTTCGAAGTGATCACGGAAGACACCTCGATCACCGAAGACTATGTATATCTTCCTTATCAGTTTTATACTTCAGGCGGATTTAATACCGGTGATACATTTGAGATCACAAATTCAGGCAAGACATACAGCTACAAGGTAAGAGGCTTTACCAATGTCGTTTACGGCGGCTGCAATAACACTGCTCTTTTCGCGCTCGTTGTCGATAACGACAGTTATGAGGAGCTCTGGAATGACACTCACGAAGAATATGAGAATATTAATGTCATCTTTGATCTTAAGGATGGCGTGAAGAACGGCAAATTCAGGATCAAGGCGTTTAATGAGCTGCTCAAGGTCAATCCCGGTGCAGTCATCGAAGGTTATGACATTAATGGCGTTATCAGCAACAGAACATTCATTGGACTTATCATTGCAGTGTCTTTCCTCGTTGCAACATCACTCATCATCGCTGCAGTCGCAATGATGCTCGCAAACAGCATCAGCAACTACATAAGAGAGAACATGAAGACATTAGGTGCACTTAAGGCAATCGGCTACACGGGAAAGGATATCAAGTCTTCTCTTGTGATCTGGTTCCTGCTCATTGCCGCAATTGCAAGTGCCATCGGTATCATTATTGCATATCTCGTAATGCCTGCTTTTGCTTCTATCATTATCGGACAGATGGGTGTTCCTTATGCCGCATCTTTTAATCTCCCGGCAACATTGATCCCTGTAGGATACATTATCTTATTCACTCTTATCGTAACTGTTATCTGTGCAAATAAGATCTCAAAGATCCTTCCTATCGTTGCCCTCAGAGAAGGTGTGGAATCACACAATTTCAAGAAGAATCATGTAGATCTTTCCAAGTCTTCATTAAGCATTAATGCAAGCCTTGCGATGAAAACATTCTTTGGCAACATGAAGCAGAATGTGATCACATTCTTTGTGCTCGGATTCATGATCTTCTGCTGCGTGATCTCTCTTCTCCTTTACGAGAATTTCAGCCGCAAGCCGAAGCTCGATATCCTTGCAACAGAGATCTGTGCAGGTGTTGTTACTTCTGATTATGGTACAAGGAAAGAAGTCCTTGATTATCTCGAGAACAGGTCTGACATAAAGAACATCAGAGAGATCATCAACATGAATGTTTACTATAACGATGAGGAGAGTCTGTTCTGCTATATCGTTAAGGATCTCTCGAAAATGAATAACACCAATCTCTGCTACAAGGGAAGACTTCCCGAGTTCGATAATGAGATCGCAGTAAGCGGTTCTTTTGCCAAGGCATACGGATTTGATATCGGCGATGAGATCAAGATTGATTATGGTGATAATTCATTCAATTATCTCATCACAGGATTCATCCAGACCACAAACAACAGCGGTCGTGAAGCAATCTTCTCATACAAGGCAGCAGATCACATCATGGACATCGACGCCATCCCCGGCTGGTACTGGTTTGATCTGACAAACGAGTCAGATGACGTAAATGAGAATATTGATGAGGTTAACAAGATCCTTGAAGAGTGTGAAGATAAGTACGGCAATCACATCATCAGCACAATGAATTTCTACAAGATGATCGGCGGCGCCATGACAACATTCCAGGGAATATCCATTATGATGCTCGTCATAATGTGCTCCATCTCAGTTGTTGTAATCGCATTGATCTTGTTCCTGCTCATCAAGTCGCTCGTATATCACAAGCGTAAGGACTACGGAATCTATAAGGCATTAGGTTACACTTCAGGAAGCCTCATGCTCCAGACAGCATTAAGCTTCATGCCCGCTGTAATCGCGTCAGCAATAGTATTTTCGATCGTATCGTACAATGTGGCAAATCCTTATATCTCGTTGTTCATGCGTTCGTTCGGTCTCATGAAGTGCGACTTCACGATCCCGGTACCCGGCGTGGTGGCAATCGGAGCAGGCCTTACAGTTGTATCTTTCCTGCTTGCACTCTTGCAGACAAGAAGGATCAGGAAGATCGAAGCATATAACATGCTCGTAGCCGAATAATAACGACATAGTAATAGGGTATAGATTGAGTTTGTGAAGGGGGCTGTCTCATAGGAGGCAGCCTCTTATCATTTGAGGATTTTTTTCGCGGGTGTCTTACTTTTCGCGTGGACTCTGATGTACATAAAATGCGTTTTTCTATGCTTTGCGTACACCAAAAGCCGAATTTATGCAATAAAATGCCAGATTTCGGGAATAAATGTACATCCCAGAAAACAGGATAAATCGCATCTTCCTTTTTCTGATATAATCTGCTTGATAGATTATCAGGGGATAAGAGGAGTTTATTATGATTACTCAGTGTAAGAACTGCGCAGGGCAGCTTGTTTTCGATCCGGCAAAACAGATGCTCGTGTGCGATCATTGCGGAAGCGAATTCAGACCGGAGGAATTCACGGCTGAAGAGAAGGAGAGCTTATACGCTCAAAAAGCAGAGGCGATGAACGATGTCTACGGAACAGATTCCGAGGAGTTCATGGACTGCTATGTTTACACCTGCCACACGTGCGGCGGTGAAGTCATTATCAATGGTTCGGAGGCTTCGACGAAGTGCATTTACTGCGGCAGCTCGACGGTCGTATTTAACAGGATCTCACAGCACAAGAGACCCAAGTATATTATTCCGTTCAAGATAAGCAAGGACGATGCTGTCGAGTCGATCCGTCAGCGCTTCAAAAAGGGCATGTTCATTCCGAAATCAATCAAGCATTTTGAGGCTGAAAACGTGCGCGGGATATACATCCCTTACTGGGTCGTTGACGCAGAGCACAAAGCATCCGTTGTAGTCAGCGGTATCGTCGGAAGCGGCAAGCATTCCAGGACCGTTTACTATGGAAGAGCCGGACGCATGAGTTTTTCCAGACTTCCTTTGGACGCTTCGAAAATGTTATCCGATGAGAGCAGCTCAAGACTTGAACCGTTCAATTATGATGATATGAAAGCTTTCGATGAGGATTATCTTTTGGGATTCTATTCGAATGTTTCTGATGTTACATACGGTGACTTGAGGCGTGCTGCGTGCCGCCGCGCAAATGAGTACTTTAACCAGATCGTTTTAGACAGTATCAAAGGTGCTTCGAATAAGAAGGTCATCGCATCAAATACACTTACGAAGATCGATTACAATAACTTAAGATATGCGATGTTCCCGGCATGGTTTGTAACCTACTATTACAAGGGCAAGCACAACACTATTCTCGTCAACGGACAGACCGGAAAAGTGGTTTGCGGCGTGCCGTGGAACAAGGTGCTGTTCTTTACACTGCTTGCAATTACCGGCATCGCATTGACTGTTGTATCTTTCATTGTGCTAAGGCCGATACTTGAAGCGATGTTTACGTCTTCAAGTCATTCGAGTTCATCATCTGACAGCAGAGGCAAGATCATCGCATTCTTTATTGCAGCTGCGATCGGTATGTTCACACTCGGCATCGCGAAGATCAGAAAAGTCATCAAGAGCATCAATCTTACGCAGGCACAATCTATTTTCAACTTCGTAAAGAAGAGACAGGAGTAAGGAATGGGAGTATTCGCTTTAATACTTGCGATCGGATTGGGATTCGGACTTGCATGCCTTATCTTCGCATCGCTTCTTGATAAATCCAATGACATCGGAAACAGCATTGCAAGTTCATCGCGTTATTCTATCGGTATCAATTACGACAGAAGCCGCGACAAATTGAAAAAAGACGAGAAAGAGAGCTTTACCGTAGGTTATATTCATAAGGAAGATTACAATCCGAATGAACCGGCTTCTGAAAAGCTTGTCGACCAGACAGGAAAGTAAAAAAGATTTAGAGGTATAAACGCTAGAGTTTGTCCTCTTTTTCGTTTCCGGCATGCGTGCTAACCTTAAAGAAAAACGGGGAAGGATACGCGTATGAAAAGGTTTACTAAAATAGCAGCAGGCGTGATGGCATTCACGATGCTGCTTTCTTTTTGTTCATGCAGTTCAAGAAAGACCCATTCGGGACGCGAGTACAGTGATGAGGAATCCAAGCCGGAATTAAGAACGGCAGAGACTTCAACTCCTCAAATCTATCCGGATCCGACCGAAACGTCTGATCCGACTAACCCTGTTGATACACCTGCGCCCACTAATCCACGGAATGACGGTATCACGGACATGACGATGTTTATCGCCATGGCAGGCAGCGAGAAAACTTACGATAACGAGATCCGTGAACTCATTGCGAAAAAGACCGGTGTGCGCGTCACGGAGTCATATCTTTCTGCGATGACAGATGAGGAAGCCATAGATATGATCATTGCTTCCGGTAATCTTCCTGATTTTATTTATGCAGGACCGGATATCGAAAAACTATACCGGAATGATCTTCTTGTTGCGTGGGATCCTTATCTTGAGATCTATCCGAATCTTAAGGAGCTTTATACCGATGCCGAATGGGATATGTTCCGCCAGGACGACGGACATATTTACTGGGCAGACGTTTTCGATAACCACTATGGAATGAACACTGAAACCGTCCACAACGGTGCTGCGTTCTGGATCCAGGTACGTGTTCTTGAATGGGCGGGTTACCCTGAGATAGAGACGCTTGACCAGTATTTCGATATCCTCGAAAGATATGCTGAGGCAAATCCCGAGATGCCTGACGGTGAGACCGTAATTCCTTATACGGCGCTTTGCGACAACTGGAGATATTACTGTATTGAAAGTGCGCCGATGTATCTTGACGGCTATCCGAATGAGGGATGCGCGATAGTCAATGTTGACGATGGTCCGTACGATCCCGTTGTGGTCGATTACAACACGACAGATACAGCGAAGATGTATTTCAGAAAACTTAACGAGGAATACCAAAAGGGAATGGTGGATCCTGATTTTGCCACACAGAATTACGATGAATACATCACGAAGCTTTCATCTGGCAGAGTGCTCGGAATGTTTGATCAGTATTGGGATTTTGCATACAGCATTCCCGGTTCTTTTATGACATACAGAACTGCATCAGACGGCAGTACATATACGCTTAGTGAAATCGGCTGTGATTATGTCCCGCTTGGCCTTGTCGACAAAGAAGGAATGTCCCAGCAGTGGCACACATACGGATATGAGATAAATTACTCTTCGGGAGCTGCAGTTACGATCGGCTGCCTTGATCCTGATCTTGCATTCAGGTTCATGAACGATCTTCTCTCCCAGGAGGTACACGATCTGAGATTCTGGGGAATAGAAGGCGTCGATTACTATGTCGACAGTACGGGCCTTTTCTTCAGGTCTCCTGATATGCGGGCAAACTGGAGTGACAGCGGCTTTAAGGTAAAGCATTCATGCGAGTATTCTTATCTGCCTAACTGGCACGGAATGAGCCGCGACGGTATCAACCGCATGAGGCCCGAAGAACAGCCATTGGAATACCAGTCTACTCTTCCTGAAGCAGTGGTCAGGTGTTTTGAAGCATACGGCGTGGATAACTATGTTGAATTTATCGGATCAGTCAATGTGGAACACATGCCGTGGACGCCGCTCTATACCTGGTCGAATAATCTTACGAGTGACACTCCCGAAGGTTATGCATGGCAGCAGATGGGCGAGTGCAAACACAAGTGGCTTCCACAGCTTGTACTGGCCGGAGATTTCGATACTGCATGGAGGCAGTACGTGGAAGAATACTCCCGATGCAATCCTGAAATATTTATCCAGGCGGCACAGGACGAAGTGTACAGAAGACTGAACGATGCCTTATCAAAAGGCTGGTCGGTATGATCAGATCTTAACTACCTGCTCGGCTCTTGCGAGTGCATCGTCGATATGCGCGCAGAAATTATCCTTGCCGAGTTTTTCTTCGAATCCTGCCTTGCGGATTACCTTCATGGGCTGCTCATTAACATGTGACATGATGAGCTGTACGCCTCTGTTTTTGCAGTCCTCGAAAAGCAGTTCGAGATTCCGCATTGCCGTAGCGTCGATAGTGCTGACGCTTCTCATTCTCAATACGAGAGCCTTTGTATCTTCCTTAGGTGTGATCTGAAGGATCTTGCCCGCAGAAGCGAAGAACATAGGACCTGAGATCTCATATACGATAGTGTGTTCAGGGAGTACGCGAAGGTCGATGGAATCCGGATCGTTCTCGGGATCGAAATCTTTCCAGCCTTCAACCTGTGTAACCTCACTCATTCTCTTCATGAAGAGAACAGCAGCAAGGATAACGCCTACTTCGATCGCTACAACGAGGTCGAAGATGACTGTGAGTGCAAAGGTGATAAGAAGCACGACGATGTCGCTCTTGGGTGAGCTCTTAACGAGCTTAACGAATCTTCTCCAGCCACTCATGTTGTATGCAACCTGGAAAAGGATCGCAGCGATGCAGGGCATGGGGATGAGTTTTGCAAAAGGCATCAGAAATACCACTACGAGAAGAAGTGTGACTGAATGGACCATTCCTGCAATAGGTGTGCGTCCGCCGTTCTTGATGTTTGCTGCAGTTCTTGCGATCGCGCCTGTAGCAGGGATACCGCCAAGGCACGCTGATGCGATGTTACCGACACCCTGAGCGATGAGCTCTGCGTTGGGGCGGTGCTTGGAACCGATCATGCTGTCAGCTACGACTGCGGAGAGGAGTGATTCAACGCCTGCAAGGAATGCGATCGTAACAGCATTGGAGAGCTGTCCTCTGAATGCTTCGAAAGTAAACATTGAAGCATTGATGCTGAGCGGAGGAAGTCCTGCGGGGATCTCTGCGAACTGCTTTCCGATAGTATTAACATCCATGTGGAAGAATTCAACGAGTGCAGCCGTAACGATAACTGCGATGAATGAACCCGGGATCTTTTTGAAGAGCATGGGCCAGAAGATGAGGATGATGAGCGCTACTGCTCCTATAAGGACTGACTGCCAGTTTATGGTGGTGATGTTCTTTACGAGAGCCATGATCTTTTCGCCGGTCTCGATGGGCTTCTCGCCGTTCATATAAGAGATGCCCGTAAAGTCCTTTATCTGTCCGATAAAGAGTGTGACTGCGATACCTGCGGTAAATCCTGTCGTGATTGGGTCAGGGATATATTTGAGAAGGCTTCCGAATCTGCAGAAACCCATGATGATGAGGATGACGCCCGCCATGATCGTCGCGATGATGAGGCCCTGTGTGCCGTCCTTCATTACGATGCCCGCAACGATGGTTGCGAAAGCAGCCGTAGGACCTGCGATCTGCACTCTGCTTCCGCCAAGGAATGATACGATGAATCCTGCTACTATCGCCGTGTAGATACCCGCCTCAGGACCTACGCCTGATGCGATCGCGAGAGCGATGGACAGCGGGAGTGCGATTATTGCGACAATGATTCCGGCAACGATGTCTTTGACAAGCTGGGAACCTGAATAGTTCTTCATTACCGAGAACAGCTTCGGTTTGAATTCCTTCATCATAAATACATCCTCTTATTTTTCTTATTTCAAAAACCAGAGAATTATAAAAATATAGAAATTCATTATCAATTCGCTAATTTCACGAATGAAAACGGGTCTTTAACCCGGTCACTGTGCATACCAGATACTACTATGGCCTTAAAACGCTCTTATTGCTCCTTATTGTGCCTGTAATACTCGTTTACGAGACTTTTATAGCCCATGGCCTTCAGATCGTCGTAGCGCACGTTATAGCGCGATTTGGTGTGGGTGCCGCTGATGAGGTAGCGCAGGAGTTCCTGAGCATACAGATCTATCTCGTGAAGGCTCTTTGAAGTCGTAATGACAGGGAAGAACCACAGGCTCCAGGTGAGGTCCGAATCTTCGTTGACTTCAAGGAGCTTGTGATTGAATATGCGGATAAAAGCTGCCGCCGCTTTGGTGCGGTCAAGGTTGTTCCTGTATCTCCATCTGTCGAGGGCCCTTGCCTTGCGGCGCATCTTCTGCTTGAGCTTTACGACCGACGCGGGCGCGATGTCTATCTCACCGTTCTTAACCTCTATGCCGAGGAAGCAGAATCCGTCTTCCGGCCTCGCGAAAACTTCCTTCGCCGGATTGACCGTAAGCTCCTTATCTTTCAGGTGCTCCAGTATGACACTCTTATAACGTTCGATCTCTTCTTCGTTCTTCGCGAAAACGATTATGTCGTCAGAATATCTCGCGTAAAGTATCCTTCTGTCCCTGAACCATTCGTCGAGATCCTTGAGATAAAGATTTGCATAGAATGAGGCGATCGGAGTGCCGGCCATTATGCCTTTCTTTTCAGTGATGATCTCCCCGTCTGAGATGACATTTTTCTCATTTAGAAGTGCCTTCATGAAGTTTAAAAGATCGACGTCATCAGTGATGGTGTCATCCAATATGCCGCATATCCTGCCGACAGGTATCGAATTGAAATAATCGCTTACGTCGATCTTATAAGAATAGAGTGTGTGAAGATCTCTCGTGCGGCATATCCTGGCGATTGCATCCTTGGCACATACTCCCGGACGGAATGAATAAAGATCAGGGGAGTAGAGGAAATCGTATTTTCGGAGGGTCAGGAAAGTCAGGAGCTTTAAGACCATGTTGAAGTCATAGGGGTATTTGTAGACCGTGCGTTTCTTGCGGCTGCTCATCTTGCTGATGACAGCTTTGGAAGGAAGTGGGAGCCCTTTGCATGATTTGATCTCTGCGGAGTATTTAAGATAAGCTTCTGAATCGATATAAGTGCGGAGTTCTTTTATGAACCGCTTGGAGCAACGTAACTGAGACTTGTATTCGTAGAATCTTTCCCAGCTGCTCTTTTCGAAGAGCTTATCGATCAGTGACATTTAGGAATCCTTTATCTTGATGTTCGTGATCGCGCACTGGTCGCCCGTGAGGGAAATGTATACTTCCTTGGAAGAATCTTTCATGGTCGTTACATTGACGATCTCAATGCCTTTGTTGGAAGTCGTCAGAGTTACTTTGTCTCCCGAACGCTCTATCGTGATCGAGCAGTCAAAACCTTCCTTGTTAATAGTCTTCCAGTCGTCCCAAGTAGTAAATTGTTCTGTCTTGTTGACGGTGATCTTGTTGGAACCGAAATCGTCTGAATCCCAGTTCTCGCCGTCGAGTCTTAAGAGTCCGTACTCGCCGTTTACCTTGCCGTTATCGGAGGAAAAGATGCTGAAGTAAGGGCAGTGCCAGACAAGTCTTGCAGTAGGAAGACTCATCGTGTGGAACGTGACGGTTACTTTGTCTTTTACGAGGATTCCGTCAGTAGTAGCTGAGCGGTATCCGTCGCACTGGATATTGGGCAGGTCACCTGTCGGAGCATCAATGTAGCTGATCTCTTCGGCGATCCTTGGAATATAGTCATCAGGTACGCTCTGATCATCACGATCAATGCTGACATTAAGCAGGTGGCAGTGCTCACCCGTAAGGCCGATATATGCCCATCTGGCGCTGTCGGGAAGAGCGACGATGATCTCAAAAGTTTCCTTCTCGGAATCGATTGTGATGAGCACGTGGTCCTTGACCTTAACTGCCTCGATCGAATAAACGGTGGTTTTAGTTTCTTCCGGAGCGATGGGTTTCTTTGTAATCGTCGGCTGCATCTTTCTGGCACCTTTGCGGACTATCTTGCCATTGAAATGGATCTCGCCGTACTCGAAATACATGAGCCTGGTGATGTTCTTATCCTCAGTATGGATCCTTGCATCGAGTGAGTCGAAAAGAATGATCGAAGGCATAGCTTTTTCGGCTGCAAACCCTTCATCCGCAACACTCTGGAATTTGATTTTTGTTATTTCCTTGGTGACGACGATGCCTTCTGATACAGCTGATCTGTATTCGCCGCAGATGAGCTCGTTCTTGCCGGCGAGCTCTTTGACTTCTACCTTTTCCTTCATCTGATATTCTTCGTCAAGGTCAATGAGGTGGATCATGATCTTTCCGAAAACCGGGTCAAACTGCGTGCCGAGGCCTTTAACGAATTCTTCTCTTACGACCTGCTGCGGGATAGTCTCACGGTAGCTTCTTGAAGATGTCATGGCATCGTATGCATCGGCAACTGCAATGATCCTTGCAATCTCAGGGATATCGTTACCCTTAAGTCCCTGCGGATAACCTTTGCCGTCGTATCTTTCATGGTGTGATCTTGCACCGATGCTGAGATAAGGTGATTCGCTGATACTGGAAAGGATCTGCGCACCAATATCCGGATGCTCTTTAATTACCTGGTATTCCTCGTTGGACAGTTTTCCGGGCTTCTGTAGAATGCTTCTTGAGATGCCGATCTTACCTACGTCATGCAGAAGCGCAGCATAGTAGATCTCGTCACATTCCTGTGATGACTTGCCGACGCTCTCGGCAATCTTCCTTGAATATTCTGCGACTCGTGAAGAGTGACCTCTGGTGTATTTGTCCTTGGCATCGATTGCGCTTGCAAGTGCTTCGGCCGTCTGGGCGAAGAGCTTTTTGGAGTTCTCGTTCTCTTTTTTGAGGAGGTCGACTTCAAGCTGTCTTGCGTGCTCGACCGTATAGTTCATGTCGCCCAATGCGAAAAGATAGAGCATTGTAGTCAGGAATCCCGTAGTGAGATTGATGAGTGATAATCCGTAAAGGGGTATCTGAACAAGGCCTGCCACGATCGGAAGCGTCGTAAACAGCAGAAGTGAGATAAATACTCCGGTGCGGAAGTGCTTGCGGTGCTGGATAGCGACTGTCAGCTGTATTATCAAAACAGTAACAGGAATAATGAAACTGATAAAGTAGCCCGGAGCACGATGATAGGTGTTATTTTCATCGATCGTGTAGTAAAGGCCCGTAAGCTGGGATGCGAAAAGCAGGAACAAACCGAAAAGGATTATGTAGTTACAGGCTTTAAGTCTTTTCAATGCGGCCTTAATGCCCGGCGCTTCCCTGCAGATATCCTGGAAATAATTGTTGAATGCCCAGAGGATCATGAGGATCATGCCAAATGTCAGGAAGTTACTGATCCTGACTATGACTGATGCCGCAAGGCCTGCGTTACCTCTGAAGCTGTAGGCGGCACGGTCGCTGATCATGAGGAGTACTGAGCAAAGATTTGCAAGTATAAGGTAGAGCTTGCGTTCTTTATCGATGCTTTTCGAGAGGGCAAGGAAAAATGCAACGGCACCTGAAATACCGCATATTACGAGCATCAGATCTAGTTGAACGTTTTTAAGTGTTTCCAGCATTTATACAAAGGCCTTCCGCAAATCTATACAATAGAAATTATATCTCTTACTTGACATTCATGTTTTAACACTTTATAAATGCCGCGTAAATCTTACTTATCATTCTGTTGACCGGATTCGCATATTGGTATAATTGATTCCATCAAAGAAAAGGTCAGGAAAGCAAATATGAACGACAAAAAAGGCGTGATTTTTGATATGGACGGAACCGTCTGGGATTCATCCGCAAATGTTGCAAAAGCATGGACAGTCAAAGTCCACGAAGCAGGATACACCGATAAGGTCGTAACCAGGGAAGATATACAGAGTGTCATGGGCAAACCCATGGACGTCATAGCTGACACATTGTTCACATATACCGAGAAGGGACCTGAGAGAGACACGTTGCGTTCGTCTTGCGAAAACTACGAGAACGCATATTTGAGAGAGCACGGCGGCACCCTGTATGACGGCGTTCTTGAGACCTGGGCAAGGCTCAAGGAGATGGGCTATCACATATACATCGTAAGCAACTGCCAGGAGGGCTACATCGAGTCATTCCTCGGCCACTATGAGATCCCCTATGGTCATCCGGATGACCTTGTCGAAGACATCGAATGCTATGGCAACAACCTTCTCCAGAAGGACGAGAACATAAAGCTTCTTGCAGAGCGCAACGGCCTTACTGCCGCATGCTACGTAGGTGACATCCAGAGCGATTACGATGCGACGACCAAGGCAGGCCTTCCGTTCATCCACGCGAAATACGGATTCGGTGAGATCAACGCCGAAGTCCCGTTCATAATGAGCTTTGACGAGCTGATAAAAGTGGTCCCGGAAGTAATCGGGTAATTGTTAATAGCGTTGACTGATAATGGTCATCTGACAAATTTAAAAGCGAGGTAGATCACATGCCCAAAGACGAGATTGCAATCCCTTCAATCCTTAAGATCGAGCGCGGCGTCACAGCACACATCGGCGAATACCTGAAGGAAGCTGACATCACACAGGTCACGGTCCTTTTCGGCAACGGCCTTACAGACATGTTCGGCGACACCGTATTCAAGTCGTTCGAGAATGCAGGCGTCAAAGTGCTTCACCATCAGGAGATGGACACCGTCGACTTTAATGACATCACCGATCTCGCTTTCGAGCTTCCGAATAAAACACAGGCCGTCATCGGCATGGGCGGCGGCAAAGTAATCGATGCCGCGAAGTATATCGGCTACATTCTCCGCATCCCGTTCATCAGCGTTCCGACGAGTTCATCATCAGACGGCTTCTCAAGTTCATCCGCTTCTCTGATCGTCGACGGTCACCGCAAATCACTTCCTGCGAAGATGGCTTACGGCATTCTCGTTGACACCGACGTCATCAAGAGCGCACCCGTCAAATTCCTCTATTCCGGCGTAGGCGATATGGTCGCCAAGATCTCTTCCACTTACGACTGGCAGCACGAGGAAGATATGGGCTACGACGAAGTAAACGACTTCGCATTCATGGTCGCCAAGAAGGCCGCAAATTCATTCGTCCGCACACCGTTTGAATCGATCGAGGAAGACCTCTTCCTGAAAGAACTTCTCGACTCCCTCGCCATGAGCGGCGTCGCAAACGAGATTGCCGGTTCTTCCGCACCTACGAGCGGCAGTGAGCACCTCATCTCGCACGCACTGGATTCATTCCTCGAGCGTCCCCAGCTTCATGGCATCCAGGTCGGCATCGCGACTTACATCATGTGCAAGATCTGCGACCACCGCTGGAAGAGGGTAGATAATGTTTTCGAGAAGACCGGCTTCTGGGACTACTGCGCAACTTTGGACCTCAAGGCGTCCGACTTCAGCAAGGCGATCGACATGGCACCCTCGATCAAGCCCCACCGCCACACATACCTTCACGAGGAGAAGTACAGGGAACTCGCGAAGGCGCTCTTGACCAGCGACGACAGGCTGGTAGCGATTCTTCACTAAAGTACCTGAAACGTACAGTAAACAGCTCGGATTACTGTACGATTTACGGATTATTGAGCCGAAGTACGCATTTCGTACAGTAAATGAAACGGATTACTGTATGATTTACGGATTATTGCATCGAAGTACGCATTCCGTACAGTAAACAACTCGGATTACTGTATGCCGTGCGTATTTTTTTGCCTCTCGAAAACTCTGTCTCACACCGTTTTTTTACCGCTTGGTTACCACTAATGTACCGCTTGGTCGCGAACCCATTGAGCGCATTATCAGGGCCGATATAATGACCTCAAAACCAAGGAGGTACAAGACAATGACAGACATTACAAATACCAGGATCACAAGGAAAACAGAAAGCTACGGCAACGATTATAAGGCCATGAAGACAGAGGCAATGATCCTTCAGAAAAAGGGTGCGCCGTTCATGATGGCATCGGTCGTTATCTGGACTCTGGTCACGATCGTGAGAATGCTTCCTGTTGATATCATGACGAAGAATCTTTACACATTCTATTGCCCGGGAATGCTGCTTCCGTGTGTGCTGATCTTCTCGAAGATCATCGGAGCACATGTGTTCAAGAACAGGAAAAATCCGTTCAACAAATTAGGCTTTATCAACACTGCAAACCAGATGCTTTACCTGCTTATCGTCATGTGGGCATTCAATCAGAAGCCGGATGCGATGCTCATGCTTTTCGCGATGGTATTCGGTGCGCATCTCCTTCCGTTCTCATGGCTCTATGACAGCAAGACATATCTTGTTATGTCGCTTGTTACGACATTCGGTTCGATGCTTATCTCGATCTTCGCAGGAGAGGTATATGTCGGAATCTTCATGATCGTTTGCCAGGTCATCATGTCAGTACTTCTTCTCATCGAGTGCAGGAAACTTGAACGTGCTCAAAAAGAGAATGTTGAATTATAATGATTCCATTACGGATTATGGGAGTCATTGATGAAAGTCACGATCACTAAGGATATCGAGTCAGGCACGGCGGTGGAGATCCACTGCCGTGAGGTGACTTCGGAGACGGAGAGGCTGGAGAGGTATATCAGCCGTTTTGATGAGCGTTTGCAGGCTACGTCGGAGGGCAATACTTACAACGTTCAGATCGACGAGATCCTTTACATCGAATCGGTTGATAAGAAGACTTTTTTGTACACGACGGGCCACGTTCTTAAGACTGAAAAAAGACTTTATGAACTTGAGGAATTGCTCGATGAGAAGACATTTTTCAGGGCATCGAAATCAGTCATCGTTAACCTCAACAAGATAACTAAGCTCAAGCCTGAAGTTACGCGCAACATCCTTGCGACGTTAACGAACGGCGAGGTCATAGTAATCTCCAGGCGCAATGTAAAAGCACTCAAAGAACTGATCGGAGTGGAAGGATAATCACATGGAAGATATCAAGAAACTGCTCATATATTTCAGGAATGCGCTGGCGTTCTCATATTCATGGCTCGTGCTTTGTTCGGCGATCGCGGCAGGGATGCTGGGAACAGGCAATGCAACGATAAGCGTAAGTTTCCTTTTAAAGCTTCTTCTGCTTTGCGCGTGGGCTTCGTTTACGTTCGTTTTCGCGTTCTGCACGAAGTTCATGAAGAAGAGGGGATTCGTGTTTGACCTGACTGTGTTTTTTGTGATGTTCGTGCCTGTCGAGATACTGATGTTCTACTGGATGAAGATCTTCACTGGTAGCGGATTCACGGCGTTCTGGATCGCGTTTGTGGCGATCGTTGTGGTCTGCTATCTGACGGCGCTCCTGATCGATGTGCTCATTATGAAAAAGCGTGCGGGTGAGTATACGAAGAAGCTTCTCGAATACAACGCGAAAAAGACTGCCTGATAAGAAATCGCAAGATGTGACAACCAAGTTAGCAACATAGTTTATTTACAAACACCCGGAATAAAAGTATTATCAAAAAGACTAAAAAATATTTCTATAGAGAGGTGCCTATGAAAAAGAACGAGAGAAAAGAACTTGTCACACATATCTATACGGCAGACCCTTCTGCACACGTATTCAACGGCAAGATCTACATTTATCCTTCTCATGACGAAGATAATGACCTCCCTGAAGATGACGACGGTGAGCAGTATGTCATGAAGGATTATCACATCCTTTCCATGGATTCACTCGACAGCGACTGCGTTGATAACGGCGTTGCTTTGAAAGAAGAGGATATCCCGTGGGTAGGCAGACAGCTCTGGGCACCTGATGCTGTATATACAAACGGTAAGTATTATCTTGTTTTCCCGGCTAAGGACAAGAATGAGATCTTCAGGATCGGCGTAGCTGAATCTGATTCTCCCGTAGGTCCTTTCAAGGCTCAGGAAAACTTCATCGAGGGCAGCTACAGTATTGACCCAGCAGTCCTTGTTGACGATGATGGCAAGATCTGGTGCTACAACGGCGGACTCTGGGGCGGCCAGCTCGAGATGTGGCAGTCCGGCTCATTCAATCCCAAGGAGCACCGTCCCGAGGGTGATGAGAAGGCATTGGGCCCCTTGGTTGCACAGTTCAAGCCCACAATGGACGGCTTCGTTGCAGCTCCCAAGATGATCACCATCCTCGACGAGAACGGCGAACCCCTCAAGGCAAAGGACGAAGACCGCCGTTATTTCGAAGGTCCCTGGATGCACAAGTTCAACGGTAAGTACTATCTCTCATATTCAACAGGTACAACTCATTACCTCTGCTATGCAGAAGGTGATAATCCGGAAGGACCTTTCACATACAAGGGAAGGATCATGGAACCTGTTATCGGCTGGACAACACACCACTCAATCGTTGAGGTTGACGGCGAATGGTATCTCTTCTATCACGATGCCAAGTTCTCCGGCGGATGCGATCACAAGAGATGCGTTAAATTCACAAAGCTCAACATCGCAGAAGACGGCACGATCGAGACAATTCACCCTTACGATCACGAGTAAGATTTTAATCAACAAAAACAACGCGGGCATCTCAAATCGAGGTGCCCGTTTTTTATCAGAAAATATTAAGCAGAAAGAGAAATCATTAAATTCAAGTGTTAACTTGAATTCTACAAGATCGTACACGAGCCGGCTGCCTGCGAAGCCTTTAAAGATTCGTGCCGGATCCGCCACAGGCGCTAAGCGTTCTCTTTCTGCTAATGGTAATTATACTCGTGCAATGATTCTAATCAAACAATCAAAAAGGCAATCTCACTGAAGTGTGTTGAGACTGCCCGGTAGTTGATTTAATCAGGAAATTATTCGGTTGAGCCGCCTTCTTCGGTGTTTCCACCGTTGTCTCCGCCTTCACCAGCGTCAGTATTGCCACCGTTCTCGGTGCCGCCTTCTTCGGTGTCACCCTGGCCGGCATCATTATCGCCGCCTTCTTCGCCAGAGTTGTTTTCAACTGTGCCATTATCTCCGCCCGCATCTTCGGTACCGTTTTCTGCATTATTGTTATCGCCGCCTTCGTTACCTTCACCGTTATTCTCTGTGTTCTCGGTGGTGGTGTCTTCGGGCTCGTCATTATTGACCGGTGCGGGGTCGTAATAAATTACCGGTGCCTGTGTTTCTTCGGGCTCATCTTCCTCAGGTTCGGGTGTAGGAGTTGGTGAGGGTGTAGGGGTAGGAGTAGGCTTTTTTGTCGGAGTCGGCGTAGCAGATTCTGATGTTTCTGTTGTGCTCTCGGTAGGTGTTTCTATCGATACTGTTGGAACTACATATGCGTCAGCTCTGCTGGCGTTGATCTTTCTGTTATCGAAAAAGAACGCGAATCCGCAGACTGCAATAATGCCCAGTATTGCTATGATACCGATGACCATGCTCCATGTAGGTGCATTAATATGGAAACCGGCTCCGGAGGATCTGGGTTTATAGTGAGACAGATCAGACGTATCAGGAGTCTCGTCTGATATCGCTGAAGCGTTAGATCCTTCAGATTCTGAACTAATCTCTAATTCGTTGTCATCATCTAAGAAAGCACTCATGGCGTTAATCCTTCTTTTTCATTCCTCACTAATTTAAGTATAATTGTCTTTGACTAAATAGCTTATTTTACAACTTACAGTATAATTGATTTGATTAGATGTGAAAGTGTTTTTATGATGACTGTTTTTTGGCCGAATTATTACAAAAATTTCAAGTGCAGTGCGGGCAGCTGCCAGCATACCTGCTGTGCGGGCTGGGTAATCGGCATCGACAAGGATTCTCTTGCAAGGTTTAAGGCTGATCCCGATGTTGCGTGCAAGATCAAGGACGGCTGTTTTGTGCTCGAAGAAGACGGCAGGTGCCCGTTTTTGAGGGATGACAACCTCTGCGAGATGATCATCCGTCATGGCGAAAACTACCTCTGCGACATCTGCAAAGAACACCCGAGATTTTATAATGAGTTCGACGACCACACGGAAGCCGGTATCGGTCTTGTATGTGAGGAAGCCTGCAGGCTCGTCCTGAATCACGATGGCGCATTTGAGCTTATCGGTGACGACGGCTCGAAAATGGAACTTCCGGGTTATGTGAAGAATATTTACGATTGCGCCAAGCCGATAAACGAACGCCTAAAAGACATTAGCGGCGGCAGAAGGGCTGAATCAAAGCTCAGGGCTGAGATCTTCGACGGAATGGAAGTCATGGATCCCAAGTGGAGCACCCTTTTAAGCAAGATAATCGAAGAGCCGGTCGATAAAGCAGAAGAAGATAAGACCATCTCAAAGAATGAGAAGGAGTTCACGAACTTTGCTGCCTATCTCCTTTACCGCTACAAGGGAGCAGGAAGATTTGCCGCAGAGGCATGCTGGCTCTTAGCTGACCTCCTGACCAAGGGGTGCGGGATCGAAGATGTCGCCAGAGTTTTCTCTTGTGAGGTCGAGTATTCCGACATTAACATCGATGAGGCGCTTGAGACGTTTGGTTAAGAGTTAATAAGCGTCAAAAATACAGAAAATCATAAATGTAACAATGTTACAAATGCCTGAAACAAGGGCAATACGGAGGTTTTTATGGTAAACGACTACAATCAGATGGAATGGGCTGCAAATCCGGCTTTCAAGGGCGGCGAGGGCGTCTTTTACAACAAGATGTTCACTGACGGCGTCAATAAAATGATGCAGGGAAAGCTGCCTTCAGGCTCGTCCATCGGTTACCACAAGCATGAGGGAAACTGCGAGATGATATTCATCCTGGAAGGCGAGGGTAAGGTTCTTTTCGACGACAAGGAATTTCCAGTAAAGCCCGGCGAAGTGCTCTATTGTCCCGAGGGACACTCACATTCATTGATAAACAACGGCACAGAAGACCTCGTTTTCTATGCCGTAGTACCTAAACAGTAAGGAAGAAAGGGAGGATTAGGAAAATGCCACATTCATCAGGAGGCGGTTCACACGGAGGAGGATCTCACGGAGGTTCGCACGGAAGCAGCGGCCCAAGGATCTCATCACATTATTTTGCTGGATCCAGACGTTACAGAAGACATCACATCTCGACCGGACGTGACGACTATATCTATGCTTCATCGAAGCCGCAGAGAGCAAGTCTTTCTTCAATAGTCTTTCTGGGCGTAATGCTTGCCGTATTCTTAAGTGCATTCGGATTCGGAGTGCAGTCGCAGATCCCGCATAAGCTCAAGGGCCACTACCTGGATATGCCGGCAATTCATGACGATGTTGATCTTTTCGCAAACGATGAGAAACTGCAGGATGCGATCGACGAATACTATGAGACCACCGGTATCTGCACGGTCTTCTACACTGTTTACGACGAGATGTGGGAAGATGACTATGATGATCTTGAATCTTATGCTTTCGACAAATACGTTAGAAATTTCAGCGACGAGGAACACTGGGTCTTCGTTTATTCGATTCCGGTAAGAGATGTCGTTACAAGTCCGGATGCCAGACCAGACAGGATCCCGGATTACAAGTGGGAAGCGATTCAGGGCGACAACACGGACCCTATAATCACCGAGTCAATGTTCAAGCGATTTGCCGATAAGGTTCAGGACAGTCTCGAAAACGGTGACGATCCGGCTGACGCTTTCAGTGATGCATTTGCTTATGCTTCAGATAAAGCAGCGAGCATGCTTACTCCGGGCAATTCTTACAGGATCTTCCATTCAATGACGTCATATATTCCTGTACTTTTCGTAGCAGGGATCTTCGTGCCGATGCTTATCATGTCGATCAAGAAATATAAGCAGGACAAGGATGTCGAGTACGAGGAAGTGCCTTTTGACACGTCGGATAATGTTCAGGGCACAGCACCCGGCGGTATTCCAGTTGGCGGATTTACTCAGACAAGCAGTGGCTACTCGAGATCGTATAGTCTGACCGACAGTAAGCAGATAAAAGCAGTACAGATCGTTGGTATGGTTGTGATCATCCCCTTTATTCTGGTCGGCATAGGGATACTGATCGGAGGTATATCAAAGATTGCGCAAAACCATGTGGAGGGAAGCTTTATGCTTGTCTTCGGTGCAGCATGGCTGCTTATATCCGGTTTAACGTTGGTCAAGATGATCATCGCCGTAGTCAAGACCGGAAAGACCAAGGATTCCGATCCTCTTACTGCCGAATATCCTAAAGCGGAATATCCGAAGGCAGAATATCCTGACATGAATCCGAATGTGAATCCGAATGTGAATCCGCAGACTGTAAATCAGCCCTTCGCGCCTTCAAATAATCAGACTGAATTCGATCCGCAGTTCTTCAGCAAGTCTCAGAGCAATGTTGAAGACGATGAAGAGGAATACAGGAGAATGAAGAGAAAAGGCTTCGAGTAAGCTGTTCGTTGAACCGGCGATCAGGGCTGTCTCTGTTTGCAGACAGCCTTTTGTGTGGCGGCGAATCTTTTGAATTACGGCCGATACGACACTCATTATTCCGCGCTTTCCCGATTCTTTTTCTATTTCTGCTAAAACTGGAAAAGAATTAGATAAAAATGCCCGTTTTTTCCTAATCCGTTTCCTGAATTTGCATTTTTAGGAAAAATACTTGGAAAACCCAAAAGCAAATCCCACAAAAAATACCGCCCCTAACAACTAGTAAGCTTTTGGGACGGTATACGATAAAACCAATAATCAGCTAACCTTCATACTGCCTGAATACATCTGCATATCTCAGGTTCGGCTTGATGTACACGGGCTCTGCGTAGTCGGTCGCGAGCAGGATCTCGTTGACCATGACGTATGTGCCGTCGATGTCTATCCATACATAAGCGAGTGTTCTCTCGTACTGGTCGAACTGCGCTTCATCGTATTCGAGATAGACCACGTCGACATCGGCCATGAGTTCTTTCATGAATTGAGAAGCCTGGCGTCCTTCCTCGGTATTCTTGCTCTCGTCTTCGTGAACAGATTCGGGAGCATTTATGCCGGTGAGACGGACTCTTAGACGGTTGCCGTCAGGATCGTGCACGATTATCGTGTCGCCGTCGACAACGCGTTCAAGGTCGCATTCGATCAGGGAAGATGTGTCAATCTGGATCGTGACGCCGTATGGCAGTTCACCGTCTTCAGCAGATGATCCGGACTGGACGGAAACCTCATTATTAACAGGATCTTCCTGAACGATAGCATCGGGAACGGCTGTCACCTGGTAGTCTGTATCAACGGGATCGGTCAGGGTGCAGCCTGTCAGGGATATGGCCGTCAGCGTTAAGCCGAGTGCCATGGTGGGTATTAATCGCCCGGAAAGGCCGGAAACAAGGCTTTTCGATGAGGGCGAATCGTTATAATTGTCGGGCTTTGTTACATTTTTCATGAAAGTATTCTAATCCATAATTTTTGCTGTGCAAAGTCTGGATAATCTGTGATAAAATTCTACGCAGTAAATTTATATAGTTCTAATAAGAAGGGGGCAAGACTATGCCAAAGAGAGAAGATATCAACAAGATCCTTATCATCGGTTCAGGTCCTATCATTATCGGCCAGGCTTGCGAGTTCGACTATTCCGGAACTCAGGCGTGCAAAGCCTTAAGGAAACTCGGTTACGAGATCGTCCTGGTCAACTCCAATCCTGCAACCATCATGACTGACCCTGATGTAGCGGACAGAACATACATCGAACCGCTCAACGTTAAGCGTCTTGAACAGATCATCGCAAAAGAGCGTCCTGATGCGCTTCTCCCTAACTTAGGCGGACAGTCAGGTCTTAACCTTTGCTCAGAGCTCTCGCAGGCCGGCGTTCTCGAAAAGTACAACGTCCAGGTAATCGGTGTCCAGGTAGATGCCATCGAGAGAGGCGAAGACAGAATCGAATTCAAGGAGACGATGACTTCTCTCGGAATCGAGATGCCGAGATCTCACGAAGCATATTCAGTGGAAGAGGCTATCAAGATTGCTGACGATCTCGGGTATCCTGTAGTTATCAGACCTGCTTACACAATGGGCGGTGCCGGCGGCGGCCTCGTTTACAACATTGACGAGCTCAAGACGGTAGTCGAGAGAGGCCTTGCTGCTTCCATGATCCACCAGGTACTCGTTGAAGAGTCAATCAGCGGATGGGAAGAACTCGAGCTCGAGGTAGTAAGAGATGCAAAGAACAATGTCATCACTGTCTGCTTCATCGAGAACATCGACCCTATCGGCGTTCACACAGGTGACTCTTTCTGCTCAGCTCCTATGCTTACGATCTCTGAAGATGTTCAGAAGAAACTTCAGGAATATTCATACAGCATCGTTAAGGCGATCGAAGTTATCGGCGGATGTAACTGCCAGTTCGCTCACGATCCCAAGACCGGAAGGATCGTTGTAATCGAGATCAACCCGAGAACATCAAGATCTTCCGCTTTGGCTTCCAAGGCAACAGGTTTCCCGATCGCACTCGTTTCCGCAATGCTCGCATGCGGCCTCACACTCGATGAGATCCCTTGCGGCAAGTACGGCACACTTGATAAGTACTATCCGGACGGCGACTATGTCGTAATCAAGTTCGCTAGATGGGCTTTCGAGAAGTTCCACGGCGCCCAGGACAAGCTCGGCACACAGATGAGAGCCGTAGGCGAAGTAATGAGCATCGGTAAGACATACAAGGAAGCTTTCCAGAAGGCTATCAGATCTTTGGAGAAGGACAGATACGGCTTAGGCTTTGCAAAGGACTTCAACAAGCTCACAAAAGAAGAGCTTATGTTAAAACTCACAACACCTTCTTCAGAGCGTCAGTTCATCATGTATGAGGCACTCCGTAAGGGTGCAACAGTAGATGAGCTTTACGAGCTCACAAAGATCAAGCACTGGTTCATCGAGCAGATGAAAGAGCTCGTTGAAGAAGAGGAAGAGCTCCTTAAGAATGCAGGCCGCATCCCGGATGAGCCCGTTCTCCGTCAGGCTAAGCTCGACGGCTTCTCCGATAAGTATCTTTCACAGCTCCTCAACGTATCCGAAGATCTTATCCGCCGCGCACGTTATGAGTACGGCATCAAGGAAGGTTGGGAAGGCGTTCACGTATCCGGAACAAAGGATGCTGCTTATTATTATTCTTCCTATCATATCGAGGACAAGTCACCCGTATCTTCCAACAAGAAGATCATGATCCTGGGCGGCGGTCCTAACAGAATCGGTCAGGGTATTGAATTCGACTATTGCTGCGTTCACGCTGCACTCGCGCTCAAGAAGCTCGGCTTCGAGTCCATCATCGTAAACTGCAACCCTGAGACAGTATCAACAGACTACGACACATCAGATAAGCTCTATTTCGAGCCTCTTACATTGGAAGATGTTCTTGCTATCCACGAGAAGGAGAAGCCTCTTGGCGTTATCGCACAGTTCGGCGGCCAGACACCTCTGAACCTCGCAGCTTCCCTCAAGGCAAACGGCGTAAACATCCTCGGTACAACACCTGAGACTATCGACCTTGCAGAAGACAGAGATCACTTCCGTGCCATGATGAACCGTCTGGGCATCCCGATGCCTGAGGCAGGCATGGCAGTCAATGCCGATGAGGCTATCGCTATCGCAAACAAGATCGGCTACCCTGTAATGGTACGTCCTTCTTACGTTCTCGGCGGAAGAGGAATGGAAGTCGTTCACGATGACGAGATGATGAGAGTCTACATGAATGCCGCAGTCGGCGTTACACCTGACAGACCTATCCTCATCGACCGTTTCCTCCACCACGCAACAGAGTGCGAGGCAGACGCTATCTCCGATGGTACAAACTGCTACGTTCCTGCAGTCATGGAGCACATCGAGCTTGCCGGAATCCACTCAGGTGACTCCGCTTGCATCCTGCCTTCGAAAAATCTTTCACCCGAGATCGTTGAGACGATCAAGGAGTACACAAGAAAGATCGCAGTCGAGATGCGCGTAGTAGGTCTCATGAATATGCAGTATGCGATCGAGGACGGTGTTGTCTTCGTTCTCGAGGCTAACCCCCGTGCATCCAGAACAGTTCCGCTCGTATCCAAAGTTACCGGAACGAACATGGTCAAGATCGCAACAGATATCATGACAAGTCACCTCACAGGCAGACCGTCACCGGTACCTGAACTCCACGACAAGGTAATCCCTCACTACGGAGTTAAGGAGGCAGTCTTCCCGTTCAATATGTTCCAGGAAGTTGACCCTGTCCTCGGACCTGAGATGAGATCCACAGGTGAGGTATTGGGTCTTGCAAGCCACTTTGGCGAAGCATGCTTCAAGGCTCAGGAAGCGACAAAGACAGAGCTTCCTTTGGAAGGCAGCGTACTCCTTTCAGTATCTGATCTCGATAAGGTTGACCTCATTGAAGTTGCCCAGATGTTCGCAGATCTCGGATTTAAGATCTACGCTACAGGCGGAACATTCGACATGATCGACAAGGCAGGCATCAAGGCCGAGAAGGTCAAGAAGCTCTACGAGGGCAGACCTAACATCGGTGACATGATCCTCAACCGTGACGTTGATCTCGTTATCAACACACCTGCAGGTAAGACATCTGCTCACGATGACTCCTACATCCGTAAGGATGCCATCCGCCAGCACGTTCCTTACATCACGACAATGGCTGCTGCCAAGGCTTGTGCTGAAGGTATCAAGGCTGCAAAGGAGCGCGTCTTCGAAGTCAAGGCACTCCAGGATTATCACGCTGACATCAAGTGATAAGCTGCTTAAACTGTTAAACCCAAGGGTTGTCTTAAGTGAGGCAGCCTTTTTATATGTGGTTTGGCATTATAATATTAATGTGACCGGGACAGGAAAATGCCCCGATTGCCACAGCTTTCACTAGATAAATCTTGCTATCGCACAAAGCAAGAATTGTATAGCAATTTTCGTAAAAAACGGGCTTTTCGAGAGCGTGCGAAAAGATAGACGTGTTGCAAATATTGAAAAAGTATTTTCAAAAGTTAGCAAAATCAGATTAATGGGCAAATCGCAAGAAGTGTCAAATTTGTTGATTTGGCATAACTTTTTTTGAATAATATTTGCATTTTGGTAAATGCCTTTTGTCTTTTAATCATTTAGTATGGTTGATGTACTATTACGCGAATCGGGAGGTTCATATGTATTTTATTGGTATTGATCTCGGTACATCAGCAGTCAAGTTGCTCCTGATGCAGAGCGGCGGAAAGATCATCAGAACAGTTTCTGAGTCTTACCCCGTAAATTTCCCTCAGACAGGTTGGTCTGAGCAGAATCCGGAAGATTGGTTTGACGGCACGATCAAGGGACTTTCAAAGCTTCTTGAAGGCATTGACGGCAATGAGGTTGCAGGTATCAGCTTCGGCGGTCAGATGCACGGTCTCACACTCCTCGACAGTGAAGGCAAGGTTATAAGACCTGCTATTCTCTGGAACGACGGAAGATCACAGGTTGAGACAGATTACCTCAATAATGAGATCGGTAAGGCTAATCTTTCCAAGTACACAGGCAATATTGCTTTCGCAGGCTTCACAGCTCCGAAGGTTATGTGGGTACATAAGAACGAGCCCGAGAATTTCGCTAAGATCGCTAAGATCCTTCTTCCTAAGGATTATCTCGCATACAGACTTTCAGGTGTTTTCGCTACAGACGTATCTGACGCTTCAGGTACGCTCTATTTCGACTGCAAGAACAGAAAGTGGTCTGATGAGATGCTCAAGATCCTTGACATGAAGGCTGAGTGGCTCCCTGAAGTTTTCGAGAGCTATGAGGCAATCGGCAAGATCCTTCCTGAGATCGCTGAGAAGACAGGAATAAGCAAGGAATGCGTTATCGCAGCAGGTGCAGGCGACAATGCAGCAGCGGCCGTAGGTATGGGAATTATAGGTAACGGCGGATGCAATATCTCTCTTGGTACATCAGGTACTATCTTCATCGCTTCTGATTCTTTCAAGAACGATGAGGCTAACTCGCTCCACGCTTTCGATCACGCAGACGGCGGATTCCACCTTATGGGATGCATGCTCTCTGCTGCTTCATGCAACAAGTGGTGGATGGAAGAGATCATCGGCACGACTGATTTCGCAAAGGAACAGGAAGGCCTTGAGGCTCTCGGTACTAACAAAGTATTCTTCCTGCCTTATCTCATGGGTGAGAGATCACCTCTTAACAATCCTGACTGCCGCGCAATGTTCGTAGGCATGTCCATGGATACAACACGTAAGGATATGACACTTGCAGTAATGGAAGGCGTCGCTTTCGCATTGAGAGATTCTTTCGAGTGCGCTAAGAAGATGGGCCTCGACATCAAGAGCTCTTCTATCTGCGGCGGCGGTGCTAAGTCAAAGCTCTGGTGCACGATCGTATCCAACGTATTGGGAATCGAACTTACACAGACAGAGAACGACGAAGGTCCTGCTATGGGTGGCGCTCTTCTCGCAGCAGTTGCTTGCGGTGAGTATGCTTCAGTAGCAGATGCTTGCGCAGCTACAGTTTCCAAGCATGTTTCCGTTGTTCCCACACCTGAGCTCGTTGCTAAGTATGACGAGAGATATAAGGAGTTTTCAAAAATCTATCCCGCTATGAAGGAGGCAGGTTTATGGTAATTTACGAAGCAACATCTTCCAATTTCAAAAAGTACGGAAGAATCGTTAAGAACATCGATTTTGCACCTGTTATCGAGGCACTTAACCAGATCGCTATCCCCGCAGACAGCGTAGCTTATGAGCCTACGGTTGCGTCTCTCGAAGAGGCATCTGCAAAGGTTGATGTTTCAAGACTTTTCGGCGGTGAGCTGAAGCTTGAGACAGGCTACTGCGCAGGTCACAATTCTCTTCTCAACGCAGTTGAGTATCACAGATCTTCAGAGGTAAATGTAGCTGCTACAGACTGCATTCTTCTTTTGGGATCACAGCAGGATATCACTGATGATTTCCAGTACGACACTTCAAAGATCGAAGCATTCCATATCCGCAAGGGAACAGCTGTTGAGATTTATGCAACAACACTTCACTATGCACCTTGCGGCATCGAGAATGACGGTTTCATGGTAGGCGTAATCCTTCCTTATGGAACAAACTTCGACTTGGAAGAAGACCATATTGATTGTCTGGCTAATTCAGACAGCGAAGATAAGCTCCTTACAGCAAAGAACAAGTGGCTTATCGCTCACCCCGATGCTCCCGGTGAGAAGGGACATTTCCCCGGACTCATTGGTGCTAATATTGAAGTCAACGTGACAAAAAAACAGATGGAGGAAATCTAAAAATGTCAAAGAAATTATTTAACGCACCCGACGTTAAGCTCGCTATCGTAGCAGTATCCCGTGACTGCTTCCCGGAATCACTTTCCGTAAACAGAAGAAAGGCTCTTGTTAAGGCTTATACAGAGAAGTATGGTGCTGATGACATCTATGAGTGTCCCATCTGCATCGTAGAGTCTGAGATCCATATGCAGCAGGCATTGGCTGACATCAAGGCAGCTGGTTGTAACGCTCTTTGCGTTTACCTCGGAAACTTCGGACCTGAGATCTCCGAGACAATGCTCGCTCAGCAGTGGGGCGGCCCCGTTATGTTCTGCGCAGCAGCTGAGGAATCACAGAATGACCTGGTTGGCGGCAGAGGCGATGCTTACTGCGGTATGCTCAATGCTTCCTACAACCTCAAGATCCGTGGCGTAAACGCTTACATTCCTGAGTATCCTGTCGGAAACGCAGAAGAGTGCGCTGACATGATCCACGAGTTCATCCCTGTAGCTCGTGCTCTCGACGCTATGAAGAACCTCAAGATCATTTCTTTTGGCCCCCGTCCGCAGAACTTCTTCGCATGCAACGCTCCCATCGAGCCTTTGTACAGAATGGGCGTTGAGATCGAAGAGAACTCTGAGCTTGACCTTTTCGAGTCATTCAAGAATCACGAGGGTGATGAGAGAATTCCTGCTAAGGTTAAGGAAATGGAAGAAGAACTCGGAACAGGCAACAAGAAGCCTGAGATCCTCGATAAGCTCGCTCAGTATGAGCTCACACTCCTTGACTGGGTTGAGGCTCACAAAGGTTCTAAGAAGTATGTTGCAATTGCCGGTAAGTGCTGGCCTGCATTCCAGACACAGTTCAAGTTCGTTCCTTGCTATGTAAACAGCCGTCTCACAGGTATGGGTATTCCGGTTTCCTGCGAAGTTGATATCTATGGATGCCTCTCTGAGTACCTTGGATATGTTATCTCCGAAGATATCGTTACTCTCCTCGACATCAACAACTCCGTACCTCACGACATGTACGACGAGTCCATCAAGGGCAAGTTCGACTACAAGTTCACAGATACATTCATGGGCTTCCACTGCGGCAACACATGCTCC
>Ga0310691_10001163_pt1 | contig 42290 bp, 41 predicted proteins | sample 176DNAGHGlowgp2_FD_203887 | JGI IMG/M metagenome (GOLD analysis project Ga0310691, IMG submission 203887) | Sheep rumen microbial communities from Palmerston North, Manawatu-Wanganui, New Zealand - 1766 DNA GHGlow gp2 (v2) (version 2) | ecosystem: Host-associated > Mammals > Digestive system >... | reverse complement strand
TATGCGTCGTCATTTACAGTTTCACTCCTGAATCTATTTTGGAAAAGATGACCAACATGCTGGTATTTGTTGTTATAATAAAGAGCATAGCTGACAGTTATCCGCTTGACAACAATTGATATTTCTTCTTCCGTTTCCCTTATAAGCAGATGAACATGGTTGGTCATTAAGCAATAAGCATAGATTACACATCGAGGAGGTTGGGACTTTCCACTCTCATCCTTATAGAATACGACACGATGAAGTTGTTTCTTGAAAACTGCATAATCCTCTTCATCTTCGAAAATATCCTGCCTGTTGACTCCTCTAAGCATCACGTGGTAGATGCCTGTTCCACTTTTTTCTCTTGGTTTGCGTCCCATAATACAATTTGTTTAAGTTTAACAATGCAAAGGTACGCATAAACGATGAAACCGCAAAGGAATCAGGCAAAAAGATTATGAGAAACCTATCAAAAAGGGAGGCCATAAGCCTCCCTTTGACCTCACAAAGTGTCAGACACTTTGTGAGCAGAATAATAAGGGTCACTTATTGGTAAATAAGGAGCCAGTATTGAGACTTGCAATCAGTCAAAAATGTGGAAGCCACTATGGCCTCCACATAATATCATAAAATTCTTCCAACAACATTTACAAGAGCGCTACAGTCCCTTCTACTTCAAATATTGTTGGACATCAAAGTCTTTAAAACAATCATTTCGCGCGTAAAGGGGGTGTCGAGGGTTTCCAAGCCCTGTCAGATTTCCTATTTGTTTCCATTGTGGCGAATGTGGTTGTAAGATAGATACAATATCACGAAAGCAGTCTTTCAAATAACTTCGAATACCTATATTATTTCCGAATGCCAACAATATTGTGGGAGAATGGACTTCACAAAAAAGTTCCTTTATAACAGACAAGTTATTCTTATGCATTTCAACACATAATTCTTGATGCAGGTTATATGGACGAGTGCTTCTTTGTGGGTAGAGGTTAACCATTGCAAATCCGTCAAACCCATTTTCCTCCGCAAATCCCATTACACGTCCTAATGTTCGATCAGGTTTTGTTTCGTTTGCTGTACTTGGATTGATCCCGATTACATATAAGATGCGTTTGCCTTCTTTTTTCAGAAGATAACGGACGGTGTTCGCATCTCCTTTCATTAGAATGTTTTTGTATTCCATTATCAACTGAGAATTAGAGTTACTGTTTTGTAAGATAATAGTCAATATTACTGCCGAATCCAGCACCATAATAAATATTCATGTTTTTGCCTATCAGCTCAAAATAAATATTAGTTTTCATTGCACTAATATATGCCTTACCTCTTTTAGTATCTTCCATCTCGTATAAAAAATTACACTCAACATTTTCATGATGGCTCGTTGGAGGGACTTCTAGATATTTACCAGTACCATCAGCCTTGAAAACAAGTGTAAGTTTATTATTCCAATCAAGATCTTTGGTATTGCCATTTCTGCAAGCATAGCCAATCCATGTACCAACTATATCATAATTACTACCATCATTATCACTTTTGCTATTACTCTCATCTTTACTACATGAAACAAATCCAACATTTAGTACAATGACCATAATGCCAGTTACTAAATTCAAAATACTATTCTTATTCATATTTTTTAATTATATAAAAAGGCGGAACCATTCGATGCTTATTGTAACTCAGGTAACCGCCAAGCAACCTTATCTCAAACAAACACGAACAGTCCACGCCCAAAGCGTGAACCTTCAACTGCTTGTTCTCTGAGATGAATATTGGCGGTATTCGAGTTACGAGAACAAAGAGCAAAAGCTCAATATCTATGTATAAGTACGAACAGAAACGCTAATCTGTAAGTTATAATATTAATAAAATGTGTATCCTGCCAACGTCATTGCGTTGGAGATGAGAGAAAGAAATGGTTGCTAAGCCAAAAAACCTGAATGAAGTTGCTCAACAGGGAAAATCAAGTCCCAATTTTTACCCCAGACAATGTTGCCATTCTCAAGAGTGAAACGGTTGAACTTTCGAGGATCAAGATACTTATTGTACTGAGGATGCGGATGGCGACGGATAAAATCACCAATATCAACAGTCTGAACCGTATTATCGCTGAATGTCAGGCAAACACATAGGTTGCCTGCGTTTTCTGCCTTTATAATATAAATTCTATCCATATCCTTTTCCTTCTAAAGTTTCTTCTTGATATTGGTACTTCTGACACTCTGCTTCAGCACAAAGAATTTCACCCATTTCTCGATGATATTCTTATGATACTTCCGGATAAATGCCTCTGCTGTACGTTTATCTTTTTCTGGCAATGGTTCTGCACCCTTCTTCTCGCGAACATGAACTTCTACTAACTCCCCGTTCATCATAATGAGGTCGAAGATACTTTCCTTTCCTCCATGAAGCACATGCACATGAATAGGCTCATGTTCATTCGAGTAAAAGTAAAAGATAAAGCCGAAATATTCAAATATCTTTGGCATACCGTAGTTCTTTCCGTTCGCGTACATTTTATTATATGGTAGCGAGACCATTATGTCTCGCTACCAATACAATACACTTAGTCTGCCATCTTGGCCTTGATCATCTCGCGGTTCAGGCGGGCGATGTTGGCGATGGTCTCGTTTTTCGGGCAGACAGCCTCGCAAGCGCGGGTGTTGGTGCAGTTACCGAAGCCGAGTTCGTCCATCTTGGCGATCATGTTCTTCACACGACGGGCAGCCTCTACGCGACCCTGGGGAAGCAGGGCGAGTTGAGAGACCTTGCTGGATACGAAGAGCATGGCAGAACCGTTCTTACAAGCAGCGACGCAAGCGCCACAGCCGATGCAAGAAGCGCAGTCCATAGCCTCGTCGGCATCCTCCTTCGGAATCAGGATAGCGTTGGCATCCTGAGCCTGACCTGTGCGAATCGTGGTGTAGCCACCAGCCTGGATAATCTTATCGAAAGCACCACGGTCAACCATACAGTCCTTGATGACAGGGAAGGCAGCCGAACGCCAAGGCTCGACGGTAATCACGTCACCATCGTTGAAGCGGCGCATATACAACTGACATGTGGTAGCGCCACGCTCGGTGAGTCCGTGGGGCGTACCATTGATGTAGAGCGAGCACATACCGCAGATACCCTCGCGGCAGTCATGATCGAACACGAAGGGCTCCTTGCCTTCGTTAATCAGTTCCTCGTTCAGGATGTCAAGCATCTCGAGGAACGAGGTGTCGTCGGGAATGTCGTGCATCTCGTGGGTGTCGAAATGTCCCTGGTCCTTGGGGCCATTCTGGCGCCAGAACTTTATAGTAAAGCTGATATTTTTAGCCATAATTGAATATGTTTTTGTACGCAGAGACACGGGGAACGCGGAGGTTTTTTTCTCTGTGCCTCTGCGTCTCTATGTACTATTATTAATTCTTATAATTTCTGGTTTGAACCTTGATTGCCTCGTACTCCAGCGGCTCCTTGATGAGTTCGGGCTCGTTGCCCTTGCCTTTGTACTCCCAGCAGCCTACGTAGAAATAGTTCTCATCGTCGCGCTTAGCCTCGCCTTCCTCGGTCTGATACTCCTCACGGAAGTGACCACCGCAGGACTCGTTACGAGAGAGAGCGTCAAATGCGACGAGTTGACCCATGGTGAAGAAGTCGCGCAGGTGGATAGCCTTGTCGAGTTCGATGTTCAGGCCTTCCTTGGTGCCAGGAACGAAGAGGTTCGTGTCGAACTCCTTCTCCAACTCATGCATCTTCTTCAGACCGGTCTTCAGACCTTCAGCGGTGCGGCCCATACCTACATACTCCCACATAATGTGACCCAATTCCTTGTGGATAGAGTCAACAGAACGCTTACCCTTGATGTTCAGCAGACGATCAAGTTCAGCATCCACCTTCTTCTCAGCCTCAGCAAACTCAGGCAGGTCTGTGCTGACCTTGGGCCATACAGCCTGATCAGCCAGATAGTTCTGGATGGTGTAAGGCAGTACGAAGTAACCATCGGCCAGACCCTGCATCAATGCAGAAGCGCCCAGACGGTTGGCACCATGGTCAGAGAAGTTGCACTCACCGATAGCAAACAAACCAGGGATGCTTGTCTGCAACTCATAGTCAACCCAGATACCACCCATCGTGTAGTGGATAGCGGGATAGATCATCATCGGCTTGTAGTACTTCACACCGTTGATCTCGTTGGCTACATCGCCAGGGAATACATCGGTGATCTCCTCATACATCTCGAAGAGGTTACCATAACGTTGCATGATGACATCGAGGCCGAGGCGGTTGATAGACTCAGAGAAGTCGAGGAACACAGCCAGACCGGTATTGTTCACACCGAAGCCCTTGTCGCAGCGCTCCTTAGCGGCACGAGAAGCCACATCACGAGGTACGAGGTTACCGAATGCAGGATAACGGCGCTCCAGATAGTAGTCGCGATCCTCCTCAGGAATCTCCCAACCCTGCTTGGTGCCAGCCTGCAGAGCCTTGGCATCCTCAATCTTCTTGGGAACCCAGATACGGCCGTCGTTACGCAGCGACTCAGACATCAGCGTCAACTTAGACTGTTTGTCGCCGTGAACGGGGATACAGGTGGGGTGAATCTGAACGTAAGAGGGATTTGCAAAGTAAGCACCCTTACGATAGCACTGAACGGCAGCGGTACAGTTACATCCCATAGCGTTAGTGGAGAGGAAGTAGGTATTACCATAGCCGCCAGTAGCGATGACAACAGCGTTGGCAGAGAAGCGCTCCAACTTACCTGTAACGAGGTTCTTGGCGATGATACCACGAGCGCGGCCATCCACGATGACCACATCTTCCATCTCATAACGGGTGTAGAGTTTCACCTTACCAGCCTGAACCTGACAACTCAGTGATGAGTAGGCACCGAGCAGCAACTGCTGACCGGTCTGACCCTTAGCGTAGAATGTACGGCTTACCTGGGCACCACCGAAGGAACGGTTGGCCAGCATACCACCATACTCACGCGCAAAGGGAACACCCTGAGCCACACACTGGTCGATAATATTGTTTGATACTTCAGCCAGACGATAAACGTTAGCCTCACGAGCACGATAGTCACCACCCTTTACGGTATCATAGAACAGACGATAGACAGAGTCACCATCGTTCTGATAGCACTTGGCAGCGTTGATACCACCCTGAGCAGCGATAGAGTGTGCGCGACGGGGAGAATCCTGAATACACAGGTTGATCACATTGAAGCCCATCTCACCGAGTGAAGCGGCTGCAGAAGCACCAGCCAGACCGGTACCAACCACAATCACATCGAGTTTCAGTTTGTTCTTGGGGTTAACCAAGCGCTGATGAGCCTTATATTCCTTCCATTTCTCAGGTACTGGACCTGCGGGAATCTTAGAATCAATTACTTTTGCCATAATTCTTTCAAATTTAAACGTTGATAATTAGCAGCAACTGCCACAGAGGCTTGGAGCGCAACCGAACCAGAAAGCCAGAACCACTACGAGGAAGCAGAGCATGAGCAATGTCACGTAGATGCAGCCGATCATCTTCCAGCGGCAGAGCCAAGTCTTACCACTCCAACCGAGCGTCTGCATAGCAGACCAGAATCCGTGAGTCAGATGGAACCAGATGGCTACGAGCCAAATGATGTAAAGCACGCTGAACACAGGATTAGAGAATGTCTCCTTGATCCATCCGAAACCGTCAGTAGGACTGATGGCAGGCATCGCACCGATGAGTTCTGCGAACATCATGTTGTACCAGAAATTGTACAGATGCAGCAACAGGCCCAGGCAGATGATGATACCCAGCACGAGCATGTTCTTCGAAGCCCACTCCACCTTACCGGCATTCACCGTCGTAGCCACTTCGTAGCGGTTGTCGCCACGGGCCGTTCGGTTCTGCGCAGTCAGGATGAATGCGAAGACGATGTGAATCACTGCCAAGGCAGCCAGACCCAGTGTTGCCACAACAGCATACCAGTTGGCACCCAGAAATTCGCAAATCATGTTGTAACCTTCCTCTGAGAAAAGCGCCACAACGTTCATGCAACCATGGAAGGTCAGGAACAGAATGAGCGCAATACCCGTAATGGACATTACAACTTTTCTACCAATTGATGAATTGATTAACCACATAAGTTGTTGAATTTAAATTATTTAATTGTGAATGTTACTTAATTTTAGGTACGTGCGTACGCGTTTAGGCTACAAAGGTAATGAATATTTATGAGAAAAACAAACCTTTGAGGAAAAAATTTTTTGTTTGTCGTGTAGTTTTTTATATCTTTGCTGCGTCTAACGGGTAAAAAAGATCAAAACAGACAAGACAATGAATGGATTAGAAAGACAGTTTGCGCAAACCGTTACAGAGCACAAGAGCACCATCTACACCGTGTGCTACATGTTCTCACAAGATGCCGACGAAGTGAACGACCTGTTCCAGGAGGTACTAGTCAATCTATGGAAAGGTTTCGAAGGCTTCGAGCATCGCTCCGACATTCGGACGTGGATCTATCGCGTCGCCCTCAACACCTGTATCTCCATCGACAGAAAGAAGAAGCGGCGCTCATCCGAAGTCCGGCTGACAATGGACATCAACCTCTTTGAAGACCGCGACGAGGACACGAAACAGGTGGACATGCTCCACAAGCGTATCTCCAAGTTGCAACCCTTCGACAGGGCCATCGTCCTGCTCTGGCTCGAAAACCTATCGTACGAGGAAATCGGGCAGATTGTCGGCATCAGCACCAAGAACGTCAGCGTCCGTCTGTTCAGGATCAGAGAGCAATTAAAACAAATGTCTAACGATTAAAAAACTTACCCATTATGAACAACGAAAATTTCGAATTAGAGAATATGCGTGAGCAGATGGCTACGCTGAAGAAGAAACTGGACCAGCAGCAGATTGTGAACGACCGCTTCATCCGCCACTCTATGAAACAGACCGCAGGCAATATCAGCCGCAGATATTACATGATTATGGCTCTCTGTCTGCTGATGCTTCCCTACAGTTATTGGGCTTTCGTGATGCTGAACGGTTTCTCCATTCCTTTCTGGATTTTTACCTGCATCACCATGCTGGTCTGCTGCGGAGGCACCTTCTATAACAGCAGGAAACTGAGCGATTCAAACATGATGACCAACAACCTTCTGGAAGTCCGTCGCCGTATGGCCAGTGCCAAGAAGTTCGATGCCAACTGGCTCTTCTTCGGCATTCCCCTCGCCATCGTCTTCCTGGGCTGGTTTATGTACGAGTCTTATCTGCTCCATCCTAACGCTTTCTTCAACGGCCTCTTCTGGGCAGGATGCATTGGTGGCATTGTCGGAGTTATCTGGGGATTCTCCCTCCACTTCAAGACCCAGCGCCAGTATCAGGAGATCATCGACCAGATCGAGGATATCACTGCTGATCAATAAACGCCCTCAGGCGGTTATTCAACTCGCGGCTATCGGAGAGAAGGTTCCAGATACCATCCTCCGATAGTACGCCTCTTTTCAGATCTTTAAGCAATTGCCCGGCCTCGTCGGCGGCAAAATCTGTTTTCCACTCCTCACTGCCGTAATACTTGTCGAGTGTTGCAATGGCGTCTTGTGACTCTATGTATTTGTCTAAAGCCTCGGATAATTGCATGACAGCCACAGATGCCTTTTCGAGGCACTGCTCCATCTGCTTGATTCTTTCCGTTTGTTTCATACGCCAATGGGTTAATATCCAAATGCTTCGCCAACCAAGATAACAGTATGCTTACCATGAGGCGAGTTGCGGAGGAAATGAACGTAGTTGCAGATGCTCTCTGGAGAGTTGCAATTGTGGCAGACACCGTCCACCTGACAAGGTGTCTTGATATCGAACCGGGCAGCATTGATAGGCGAGGCAGTGCTTCTGGCTCTTGCCAAAGCGGCTTCAACGGTCTGGGCCACTTTATTCAGGCCTATTATAAAAATCACCTTCTTGGGTCCCCACGTAATGGCAGCCACACGGTTGCCATTGCCGTCGATATTCACAATCACGCCATCCTCACTGATGGCATTGGCACTCGACAGATAGACATCCGCAGTAAAGGCCCGCTCATAAATCTTCACCACTTCCTCGCGATCTGTCACCTCGTCGCGATCCAGCACCTCGAGTGTTCCCCTGTCTTTCAATGCCTGTGGGATGCCCATGTCGCGGATGGTCATCGAACCGCCCCAGGTCACGCTGCTCCCGTCGGCAATCAGTTCTGATACTTTCTTCACTGCCTCTGCTGCTGTCGGACAGTAGAAAGCCTCCATATTGCGCCGCTTCAGATTTTTAATCATTCGCTCCGCCAAACGTTCGTTTCTTAGTTCTTTTGGTGTCATATTCTTCTCTTGTTTGTTTCATTTTGCGGCAAAGATACGAAAAAATAACAAAACAAAGTCATTTTACGCTTGAAAATCGGTTTTGCTTTCGGAACAAAGTCTATTTTCGTTTGAAAAATCGTTTTGTTGGCAAAACAAAGTTCATTTTCATTTGAAAAATCGTTTTGTTGGCAAAACAAAGTTCATTTTCGTTTGAAAAATCGTTTTGTCGGCACAACAAAGCCATTTTTCGTTTGAAACGACATCTTGTCGCCGAAAGAACTCCCCCATTCTATAAAAGCAATCCTCACATCGCGCTTTTTTACATTATTTCCGAACAAACAAATAAAGTTACGGAAAAAGTTGACGAAAAGAATGGTTGTCTGGGAAATCTTTCGTACTTTTGCACACAAAAGCATCATTCGCCGAACGGGGAAACAAGATGAAAACAATGGTAATAACAATTTTAGCAACGATATTGATGATGATGAATGTGTGTGACGGACAGACGAAGCAGGCAGTGGTGAGGCCTGCCACACAGGCAAACCGGTTTTATACGGGGGATGCTGAAGAACTAAGAGAAGAGGTGGACAGTTTCCTGAGAATACACCAGGGGAGGAAACAGTATGAAAATGTGGCAGCGGTGATTGTGCCACATGCGGGGTATTATTACTCAGGCCATGTGGCCGCATCAGCATATATGTCGATTGATGTGAAGAAGCCGTACAAGCGGATTTTTCTTTTAGGGCCGAGTCATCACGAATGGCTCGACGGGGCTTCGGTGAATACGGAGGCAGACTATTATGCCACACCACTGGGAAATGTAAAAGTGGACGGCGAGACGGCGAGGATACTTGTGCAAGATAGTGTGTTCTTCTATCGCCCTAAGGCACACGACAGGGAGCATTGTCTGGAGGTGCAGTTACCATTTTTGCAGCGCAGGTTTGGCGAGCAGTTGCCACCCATCGTACCGATTATCATTTCCACCAACGACTATCAGAAGTTGAAACGGATGGCGGAGGTACTGAAGCCATATTTCACAGAAGATAATCTGTTTGTGATTAGTAGCGACTTCTCGCACTATCCTGACTACGAGGATGCCTGCGAGGTGGATACTCGGACGGGAAAGGCGATTGAGACAGGCCGGGTGGAGGATTTTATCGCTACCATCGAGGCAAATGAAAGATTAGGCAAGCGTAACCTGGCCACGAGTGCCTGCGGACAGTTTCCGATTATCACGCTGATGCTGATGCTCGACGGACACTACGAAGTGAAGCACCTGTTATATCAGAACTCAGGTGACATCAGCGGTGATCATTCTCGCGTCGTGGGTTACCACTCTTTTGCCATCCTGCGTAAGGATAGCACGGACTTTGTTCTCTCTGACGAGGACAAGCGTCTGCTGAAAGAGATTGCCTTACAGAGCATCAAGGACTCTCTAGATGGCAAGCCTTTGGCGCAGCCCACTCTTGACTCTCAACTCGAAAATCTCAATTCAAAATGTGGTGCATTTGTTTCCTTGCATAAGCACGGACGACTGCGTGGCTGTATCGGGCACTTCGGCGAAGATATTCCCCTGCATGAGATAGTAGCGGAGATGGCACGTGCCGCAGCCTTTGAAGACCCGAGGTTCTCGCCAGTACGTCACGAGGAACTGGAAGATATTGACATCGAGATATCCGTGCTCACACCCATGAGGCGCATCCAGAGTCTCGATGAGTTTGAGTTGCACCGTCATGGAATCTATATCCGTAAGGGCTATCGCAGTGGCACGTTCCTGCCACAAGTGGCCGATGAGGTGAACTGGACCAAAGAAGAATTCGTGGGGCACTGCTCGCAGGACAAGGCAGGACTCGGCTGGGATGGCTGGAAGGACGCGGAACTCTATGTTTACGAAGCAATCGTGTTCTGATGGAGTGTCGATATTATCAGTGTTTGGATGATGGAAGAGTGGAGTGTCTGCTCTGTCCGCATCATTGCCGCATATCCGATGGCAAGACGGGCATCTGTCGCAGTCGAAGAAATCGTGGTGGCGTGCTTATCAGCGAGGTCTATGCCAAGCCTTGTGCGCTAGCCATCGATCCCATCGAGAAGAAACCGCTCTACCACTTTCATCCTGGTACGACCTGTCTCTCCATTGCCTGCACAGGCTGTAATTTCCGGTGCCTGAACTGTCAGAACTATGATATCTCGCAGGCCTCACCCTCGGATGTTAATCATTATGAGTTATTGCCAGAAGACATCGTGGCCCTCTGCCAGAAGCATCATTGTCCAGGTATCGCCTACACCTACACCGAGCCGCTCACCTACATCGAATACATCATCGATTGTGCCCGTCTGGCCCACGAGGCAGGTCTCTGGAATATCCTTGTGACAGCAGGCTATGTCTGTCAAGAGCCGTTGAAAGATCTACTGCCCTACCTCGATGCCGCTAACATTGACCTGAAATCATTCAGCGACGACATATATAATAAGGTGAGCGGTGGACATCTCCAACCCGTACTCGACACCATCCTCACCATGCACGAAGCCGGGGTGTGGATAGAACTCACCAACCTCGTCATTCCTGATGTCAACGATGATATGGACATGATTCGTCAGATGTGCCGTTGGCTCGTCGAGAACCATCTTGCCAACGCCCCACTCCATTTCAGTCGCTTCTTCCCTCGTTATAAGATGCCAGACAAGTCCCCCACCCCCATCCAGACACTACGAGCCGCCAAGCAAGTGGCCGAGGAGGAGGGCATCACACATATTTATTTAGGAAACATTTGACAACATTATCTCTACCTCCTGATAAGTCACCTCAGGTGGACAGAGATTCTTGATGGCAGTCTTGCTCTCACCTGTTCCTATCGTCTGGATGACTTTCAAGATGGCATCCTGATGCTCCTGCGGTATCAAGTCTGAGAGCGTGATTTCGCCTGTAGGAATAAAACGAGCCAGATGACCAATGATGGTGCCAACAGTCAGGTTGCGCTCTCTGGCTATCTCTTGGGGGTTAAGGCCTTGACGGAACATCTGACAGGTGATGTTCCACGTTTTTTCTTTCGGTTCCTTCTTGGGCTTTTCCTTCTTGGGCTTTTCCTTCTTAGACTTCTGCTCGCGTTTGGACTTGATGGTCCCCTCATCGATAGCATCCAACATGGAATACTGTTTCTCATGCAGATAGGTTGCAATCGAAAATCCCTGTTCGGCAATCCTCGCCAAGAGGTAACGGCGAGACAGAACGGCCTGTCGTGTCTCTGTCAGCGAGTCCGTAAAACGGCTCATCGCCTGCTTATTGCCTGTCTTGATATCAGCAGCCAAGTTGAGGGAATTACCAAAGACAGTACTGATGGACTCCTCGAAATAAGCAGCACTACGCTTCACGCGTTCAAGAAATTCATTACCATGCAGTTGGTCCTGTTGCATCTGTCGCATCTTCTGCAACCATTTCTCAGAGACAGACATCGTCTGGGCACTGAGATTGGAGAGTACCCGTTTATGGCGTTCCGTAATATCTGTATGGCTGTGGTAGAAAAACTCCGTCATCAACCGCAACAGATGCTCCTCCTTATAGAATATATCGTGGAAATCGAAGAGTTCAAGCAGAAGATGGCGATAGTATTCTTCCTTCAACTGAGGCAGTTGTTCGATACTCTTACGTGCCTCCTCTTCCTGACGACTGATATAACTCTCCACCCTTTCGTCAGCAATGATGGCACGGGCCTCGATGGGAGCAGAAAGCACCATTCCATCGAGCGATTTGCAACGACTAAGGGCTACATATACCTGACCAGGAGCAAACGAGAGGCTGGCATCAATGATGGCTCGCTCGAAGGTCAGACCCTGACTCTTATGAATGGTGATGGCCCATGCCAGACGAAGTGGCAACTGACGGAACTTGCCCTGTACTTTAGTCTCGATGACACGTGTCTCTGGGTTCAACTGATACTGTGCATTCTCCCACTCCAACGGTTCTACATCAATGGCCTCACTATCGCCAGGACAGAGCACACTGACACGACTGTCGCTGATTTCCACGATTTCACCGATGCGTCCATTATAATATCGGTGTTCTCCTGTGGGATCGTTCTTCACGAACATCACTTGCGCACCTCGTTTCAGCACCAAGAGTTCTGAGGTTGGATAGGAGTATTCAGGGAAGTTGCCCTCTATCCATGCCCTGAACGAGAAACTATGATAAGGCAACTTGGAGAGTTCGTTGTCATTATAGTTGTCTGCCAGACGGTTATGAGTGGTCAGACGGATATAGCCTTCGCCTGATTTGGGAATGAAGGTGGGGTTATAGCGACTGTTCAACGTGGCGAGGTCATCAGCCGTCGGACAAGCCTCACGCACATGGTTGAGGACATCAAGAAAAGCCGAATCCTCCTGACGATACACCTTATTCAATTGTATGGTCACATAATCTATCTGCGCCAAAGCCTTCGAACCGAAAAAATAAGGGGTGTCGTAATAAGGCCTGAGCAACACCTCGTCCTCAGGTGTCACCACTGGCGTCAACTGTTGCAGATCGCCAATCATCATCAGTTGCACCCCACCAAAGGGCTTGTATCTGTCCCGATAACGGCGCAGCACAGAGTCGACGGCATCGAGCAAGTCACTCCTAACCATCGAGATTTCATCGATGATCAACAGATCGAGAGAGGCGATAATTCTCCTTTTCTCCTTGCCAAAGTCGAACTTACTCTGGATGTGGGCATTCGGCACATAAGGCGTAAAGGGCAGTTGGAAAAACGAGTGGATAGTGACACCCCCAGCATTGATGGCAGCCACACCTGTTGGTGCCACCACGATTGAACGTTTCTTACTCTGTTCCACGACTGTCCGCAGGAAGGTGGTCTTACCCGTCCCTGCCTTACCAGTCAGAAAAATACTTCGCCCCGTGTGCTCCACGAAGTCCCATGCTCTACGCAATTCTTGGTTTGTTTCCATAGCGTTTGATTCTTGTTTCCACTAAAATTATTTATTTGCAAAGGTAAACATTTTCTTGGAAATAGCAAAATATTTAGGCATGAATTACACTTTTTCCTCAAAACCATGCGATGATGTGCGAAGAATTTCGTATTTTTGCGGGCAGAAAGCGTAAAGGTATGATACTGAAATACGATGTGATTGTCATTGGAGGAGGTCATGCGGGTTGCGAGGCAGCCTGCGCCAGTGCCAATATGGGTGCTAAGACCTGTCTGGTGACGATGGACATGAACAAGATTGCACAGATGTCGTGCAATCCTGCCATTGGTGGCATTGCTAAGGGACAGATTGTCAGAGAGATAGATGCTCTTGGCGGACAGATGGGACTGGTGACGGATGCCACCTCGATACAATTCCGGATGCTGAATGTCGGCAAGGGGCCTGCCGTTTGGAGTCCGAGGGCTCAGTGCGACAGAGGAAAGTTTATCTGGGAATGGCGCAGGCATCTCGATGAAACGGAGAATTTGGAAATCTGGCAGGATCAGGCCGATGAACTGATTGTTGAGTCCGTTGCTGTGTCACAGCCGCTCGGCTTTGCCGCTTCGCCAGTCGAAGAACACACAAAACGCGCCATTGGTGTGCGCACCATCTGGGGTGCAGAGATCTATGCGAAATGTGTCATCGTGACTGCTGGTACCTTCCTCAATGGCTTGATGCATATCGGTAGGAAGATGGTGGCTGGAGGACGTATCGCAGAACCTGCCGTCGCCCATTTCACAGAAAGCATCACTCGTCATGGGGTTGTTTCAGCAAGGATGAAGACAGGAACCCCTGTGCGCATCGATAAGCGCTCCGTGCATTTCGAAGACTTGGAGATCCAGCCTGGCGAAAGCCGTCCCTATCAGTTCAGTTATATGAACCAATGTGGTGCCCTGAAACAACTGCCTTGCTGGACGGTGAATACTAACGAGGAGGTACATGAGATTTTGAAAAGCGGTTTGGCAGACTCACCTTTATATAATGGGCAGATACAATCGATAGGTCCACGTTATTGTCCTTCGATAGAAACAAAACTCGTTACCTTCCCTGAGAGAGAAAAGCATCCGCTATTCTTAGAACCAGAAGGTGAGGATACCAATGAGATGTATCTCAATGGCTTCTCTTCATCACTACCTATGGATGTCCAGATAGAGGCTCTGAAAAAGATGCCTGCTTTCAGGGATGTGAAGGTGTATCGTCCTGGCTACGCTATCGAATACGATTTCTTCGACCCAACCCAGTTAAACCATTCGTTGGAATCGAAGATTATTGCCAACCTCTTTATGGCAGGGCAGGTAAATGGTACCACTGGCTATGAAGAGGCAGGAGGACAAGGAACGATGGCTGGTATCAATGCTGCCATTAAGGCTGGTTCTGCAGGTTGTTGTGGCACAGAAACAAACAGAATGGAACCGTTTATCCTCCATCGCGATGAAGCGTATATCGGCGTACTCATCGATGATCTGGTGACAAAAGGCGTAGATGAACCCTATCGGATGTTTACGTCAAGGGCAGAATATCGTATCCTGCTGAGACAGGATGATGCCGATGCCCGTCTCACAGAAAAAGCATACGCATTAGGTCTGGCAAAAAGAGAAAGGTATGACTGGTGGCTGGAGAAAAAACAGCATATCGAAGAAATCGAATCTTTCTGCCAGAACTTTGCGATTAAACCGAAACTGATTAATTCATCTCTCGAAGCCCTTGGCACTACCCCACTCCAGTTTGGTTGCAAATTGATTGACTTAGTAAATCGTCCGCAACTCAATCTGACCAACCTTGCAGACATTATCCCCCAATTAAAAGAAGTATTAAACCGCCCAGATAATCGCAGGGAAGAAATTGCAGAGGCTGCGGAGATAAGGATGAAATATAAAGGATACATCGAGCGGGAGAAGATGGTGGCAGAGAAGATGCACCGTTTAGAGAATATCAAAATCAAAGGGCACTTCAAGTACGAAGAATTGCAAGGGCTCTCCACCGAGTGCCGTCAGAAACTGATGAAGATACAACCCGAGACTTTAGCACAGGCCAGCCGCATCCCAGGCGTCTCTCCCAGCGACATCAATGTGCTCTTGGTACTGATGGGGAGATAATGTTCCACGTGAAACAAGCAATAAGCAACAACAATTATAACTCACTGATTATGAATAATAAAGTACTGATTGACAATCTGCGTTGCATACCAGATTTTCCAAAGAAAGGTATCAACTTCCGAGACGTAACAACGCTCTACAAGAGTGCGGAATGCCTGAAGATTATGCTCGACGAGATGGAGCGACTTTACAAAGACAAAGGCATCACGAAAATCGTTGGCATTGAGAGTAGAGGATTTGTGATGGCAGCAGCCTTAGCAGGAAGACTTGGTTGCGGTGTCGTACTAGCCCGTAAGCCAGGCAAACTTCCCTCAACGGTCATCAAGGAATCATTCTCAAAAGAATATGGTGTAGATACCATCGAGATGCACATCGACTCCATCGAACCGGATGACGTCGTACTTATCCATGATGATCTTCTCGCCACTGGCGGCACAGCGAAGGCAGCCTACGATCTTGTACAGCACTTCCATCCTAAGAAGGTTTATATGAATTTCATTATCGAAATCACTGACGAAGGATTGCACGGGCGAGATGTCTTCAAGGGTATTGAACTCACCACCCTCTTGACCATCTAACAACGTTCCACGTGAAACAACATCTTCCGAAAGTCCTATAAACAAAGGGTTTCGAAAGACAGACACACAACATTGCAAAATATGACGAGGGAGGAAAACGAGAAGCGCTTGGAGCATCTGAAAGAGATTGTAAGACGCTTGCCAGACAAGCCAGGCAGTTACCAGTTCTATGATGAGACGCATACCATAATCTATGTAGGTAAGGCGAAGAGTCTGAAAAACCGTGTGGCGAGTTATTTCCATACAGAAGTGGATCGTTTCAAAACGAAGGTACTTGTCAGCAAGATCTACGACATCAGTTATACGGTTGTCAACACCGAAGAGGATGCCCTACTCTTAGAAAACTCGCTCATCAAGAAATATAATCCTCGCTATAACGTGTTGCTGAAAGATGGTAAGACCTACCCTTCCATCTGTGTCACCAACGAGTTCTTCCCTCGCATCTTCAAGACACGTACCATTAACAAGAAATGGGGTACCTATTTTGGTCCCTATGCACATGTGGGGGCAATGTATGAGATCCTCAACCTCATTAAGGAACTCTACCATCCACGCACCTGCCGACAACCCATCACAAAAGAGGGTGTAGAGACAGGGAAATATAAGGTGTGCCTCGACTATCATATTAAAAAATGTATGGGACCATGCGTGGGCAAACAAGGCATCGAAGACTATCAGAAGAATATCACCCAGGCACGTGAGATTCTGAAAGGAAACACACGTCAGGTACTGAAAGAACTTAAAGAGGAGATGCTTCAACTAAGCGAAGAACTACGTTTCGAAGAGGCAGAGGAAGTGAAGCGGAAATATCTGGCACTTGACGGTTTTGTAAGTAAGAGCGAAGTGGTCAGCCACACGATTAACAACGTCGACGTATTCACCATTACATCCGACGAAAAGATGGCCTTCATCAACTACCTCCACGTCTCGAATGGCAGCATCAACCAGAGTTTTACCATCGAATATAAGAAGAAACTGAACGAGACGGATGAGGAACTTCTGCAACTGGGTATCGTTGAATTACGTGAACGTTTCAAGAGCGATTCAAAGGAAATCATCTTGGAAAAAGAGGTAGATATAGAACTGGAAGGCGTGAAGTTCACGATTCCAAAACTGGGGGACAAAAAGAAACTCCTTGACCTCTCGATAATGAACGGAAAACAGTATAAGGTAGACCGTTTGAAACAAGCGGAAAAACTCAATCCAGAACAACGTCAGACACGCCTGATGAAGGAACTCCAAGACAAACTCCATCTACCCAAACTACCCTACCAAATCGAGTGCTTCGACAACTCAAATATCTCTGGCACAGATGCTGTTGCCTCGTGTGTGGTCTTCAAGGCAATGAAACCCAGCAAGAAGGACTATAAACGCTTCAATATCAAAACGGTAGTAGGCCCTGACGACTATGCGTCGATGAAGGAAGTAGTGAGTCGCCGATATCGCAGGATGCTGGATGAAGAACAGCCCCTACCCGACCTAATTATTGCCGATGGTGGTAAGGGCCAGATGGAAGTGATTCGTGAGGTCATCCAGGACGAACTCAACCTTGATATTCCCATTGCCGGACTCGCCAAAGACGACCGTCATCGTACCAACGAACTACTCTATGGCTTCCCTCCGTTGAAGGTGGCATTGAAGATAGATTCAGAACTCTTCCATGTGCTCACGCAGATACAGGACGAGGTGCATCGCTTTGCCATCGAATTCCATCGAAACAAGCGTTCTAAACGGGCTTTACACTCCGAGTTGGATGATATCAAGGGCATCGGCCCCAAAACGCGTGACGGGCTTCTGAAGGGTCTCAAAACGGTTCGTGCCATCCGTGAGGCAAACCTCGAAACGCTTACGCAGTTGATTGGACCATCAAAAGCACAGATTGTGTACGTTTATTTCAACAAAGAAGACCTTTCGTGAGATGTCTGTCGTTAAAGAAAACTTTTGCAAGTATTAATTCGCACAATTGTGACAATTAATGCTAGCAATTATTTCAATTAATAGGGCAGATTACACCTTGCTTTGCGGAAGATATGCTTGTAAAACATTTTTTGGAGACACAAGATAAAAACGATACTTTGTGACTTGTGATTTTGTGACATTAAGGTAGTCCACATCTTCAAAAGAAACAAAGTCGCAATTGGGTGTTAAAATTATATAATATTATAATATTATTATATACTTATATTACTATTATACAGATCTATCTTGGAAATAACGAAGGGGCTTAATGTCACAAAATCACAAGTCACAAAGTACAACTGAGATATAATCATGAGAAATTTGGTAATCTCAAAATAAAGTTGTATCTTTGCCGAAAAATAGAAAGCAATGAGAGCAGTAATACAACGCGTCACCCACGCCAGCGTCACCATCGAGGGCAGCGTCAAGAGCCAGATAGGGCCAGGATTCCTCATCCTGTTGGGTATCTGCGACGAGGACACAAGCGAGGATGTAGAGTGGTTGGTGAAGAAGATTGCCAACCTGCGCGTATTTGGCGACGAGAACGATGTGATGAACCGTAGCATCTTGGATGTGAATGGTGAGGCACTTGTGGTCAGTCAGTTCACGCTCTATGCTAGTTATAAGAAAGGCAATCGTCCGAGTTGGTTCAGAGCAGGTTCACACGAGCACTCTATCCCACTCTACGAGGCTTTCTGCGCCCAACTATCTGAGGCCATAGGCAAGCAAGTAGGTACAGGCGAGTTCGGTGCCGATATGAAAGTTGAACTCTTAAACGATGGTCCTGTCACCATCTGTATGGACACCAAAAACAAAGAATAAAAATGAAGAAATATCTCAAGGAATTAGAAATATCCGGCGTTATCCTCATGTTTATCGGCTGCATCATGCACCGTTTCATGAGTTTGCCAGCAGGTATATGGGCCTGTAGCATCGGTATCATATTGTGGCTCCTGGTACTGATTTACAAGGCCTTTCACTGGAAAGAGTATCAGCGCGAAAACCGCATGAATATCATCATCATGCTTTGCGTGATTGCACTATTGTGGTTTTTAATCATTCGAATGAGATGAGCATCAAGGAAGCACAGGAATTGGTAGATCGCTGGATTAGGGAATACGGCGTGCGCTACTTCTCAGAACTGACAAATATGGCAGTGCTGACAGAGGAAGTAGGTGAACTGGCACGTATCATCTCTCGCAGATATGGCGATCAGTCGTGGAAAGTAGGCGATCCACGTAGCGAAGACAACGGCAAACAGGCGCTTGGCGAGGAAATGGCCGACGTGCTCTGGGTACTGCTCTGTCTGGCAAATCAGACAGGCGTAGACCTCACAGCCGAACTCGAAAAAAGCATCGAAAAAAAGACCCAGCGCGACTCGCTCAGACATATCCACAACAAGAAACTAATGGCGTAAAAACAACTCAAAAAAGATATCATTATGGCAGAACATCATCACCACGAGCATCACCAGGAGATGCCACAGAAGAGCCGCATAGAAGAGGCTCTGAGCAAGTATAACCTCGATGTAAATGACGAGGAAGTGAAAGAGGCAGTGAAGAAGATCATTGCTGAGAAAGTACATGAGAACGACACCCTTGAAGTGAAGAAATTCCTGATGGGCAGCGTGGAACTCACCACCCTGAAAACCACAGACTCAGACGAGAGCGTGCTCGCCTTTACAGAGCGTGTGAACCAATTTGAGGAGGCCTACCCTGACCTACCCCACGTGGCCACCATCTGCGTCTATCCACGCTACGCAAAGATCGTTTCTGAGACCCTTGAGGTAGAAGGGGTAGAAGTAGCCTGCGTATCAGGCTCATTCCCGTCGTCTCAGGCGCTAATTGAGGTGAAGACGATAGAGACCAGCCTGGCAGTAAAAGACGGCGCCACAGAGATCGATATGGTGCTCAGCGTGGGTGCCTTCCTCTCTGGCGACTACGACACCGTCTGCGATGAGATTCAGCAGATGAAGGAAGCCTGTGGCGACAAGAAAATGAAGGTGATCTTGGAAACTGGTTGTCTGAAGACGGCAACGAACATCAAGACGGCTTCGCTGCTATCCATGTATTCAGGTGCCGACTACATCAAGACCTCCACAGGCAAAGAGCAGCCCGCCGCCACGCCAGAGGCTGCCTACGTGATGTGCCTGGCCATCAAGGAATACTACGAGGAAACGGGCATACAGATTGGTTTTAAGCCCGCTGGAGGCCTTAACAGCGTGATGGATGCACTCATCTACTACACCATCGTCAAAGAGGTCTTAGGCGAGAAATGGCTCACGAATCAGTGGTTCCGCATGGGCACTTCTCGCCTGGCAAACCTTCTGCTAAGTGAAGTGATTGGCAAAGAAACAAAGTTCTTCTAATTATGATATCAAGAATTTGAGAATTTTAGAATTAATATCGAAGCAGCACTCAAATAATAATTCTCTAATTCTCAAATTCTTGATAAACAATCAAATCTTTACAATTTCCTTTGAATAACGTATTCGAGATAGGCGTTGAAGGCATCCTTCAACTCTGGTTTCACGCATTCATCGATATATTTCTGAGCCTCACGGGCAAATTCCTCCATCTTCTGCTCAGCATATTCAATACCTCCATGCGTCTTCGTAAACTCTACCAAAACAGCGATTTCATCAGCATTAATCGTGCCTGCCTTCACCTTCTTGGCTAAGGTATGTATAGCAGGCATTTCCGTATGGTTCAGGGCAAAAATGACAGGCAGCGTCAACTTACCTTCCGTCATATCATTGCCCGTCGGCTTACCGATCTCCTTCGAGTCATAATAGTCGAAAATATCGTCGCGGATCTGGAAAATCATACCGATATTATGTCCGAATTTTCTCGCTTTTTCTATCTCCTCATCAGAAGCACCCACAGAGATGGCACCAAGGACAGAACACGACTCAAAGAGAACGGCTGTCTTCTTGTCAATCACCTGATAATAAACATCTTCTGAGATGAATTGGTTAGAGATATTCCAGAGTTGCAGAATCTCACCAGCAGCCAACGTACGTCCTAAATCAGCCAGATGTTGTACGATTCTGTGATTATCAGACAGAGCCACGCGGAGCAGAGCCGTAGAGAGAATATAATCACCCACCAGCACAGCCACCTTATTATTATAAGATGCATTCACAGAAGGCTGTCCGCGACGCTCACTACTCTCATCCACAACATCGTCGTGCACCAGACTGGCCGTATGCAACAATTCCAGTCCGAGAGCGGCATTCTGAGTGATATCAGACACACTGCCGTAGTTCTTTGCAGAAAGCAACACCAACATGGGACGCATGCGCTTGCCACCCCGTTGACGGATATGAGAAAGGACTTGTGAAAGCAATCCCTCACCATAGGTAAGACTCTCATCGAACAACCTGACAAAGTCGTTCATCTCGTCCTCAATAGGCTGTTTTATCTTCGATAAATAATCCATAACAAGCAGAATTTCGATACAAAAATAGTAAAAACCGATGGAATTAGAAGAATTTTAAGTAATTTTACACCGAAAATTAAGAAAGTTATGCAGAAATTATTTCTTTTAGATGCTTACGCACTGATTTATCGCAGTTATTATGCCTTTATCAAGAACCCACGAATCAACTCGAAGGGTTTGAATACCAGTGCGATTGTTGGTTTCCTCAATACCCTGAACGAAGTGTTGGAGAAAGAGAAGCCCACCCATATCGGCGTGGCCTTCGACCCTCACGGACCAACGTTTCGCAGCGAGGCATTCCCTGAGTATAAGGCCCAGCGTGAAGAGACGCCAGAGGATATCCGCAAGGCAGTGCCAATCATCAAGGATCTGCTCCGTGCCTATCGCATCCCTATCCTTCAGGTAGATGGTTTCGAGGCAGATGACGTCATAGGAACACTGGCTAAAAAAGCCGGTTCCATCGGCGTAGAAACCTATATGCTGACACCAGATAAGGACTATGGACAGTTGGTTAGCGACACCGTAAAGATCTTCCGCCCTCGCCACGGCGGCGGTTATGAGACGATGGGCCCCAAGGAAGTCTGCGAGAAATATGGCATTCCATCGACAGAATCGGTGATAGATCTGCTGGCACTGATGGGTGATTCGGCAGACAATTTCCCCGGTTGTCCTGGTGTGGGTGAGAAAACGGCTGTGAAACTCATCAACGAGTTCGGCTCCATCGAAGGGTTACTCTCGCGTTCAGCAGAGATCAAAGGTAAACTTCGCGAGAAAGTGGAGGAGCATGTTGAGGACATCAAGATGAGTTACTTCCTCGCCACTATCAAAACGGATGTACCCATCGATCTCGATATGGAAAATCTGAAACTCGTTGAGCCCAACCAAGACGAGTTAGGAAAATTGCTCCTCGAACTGGAGATGAAATCGTTTGCAGAGCGAGTTCTTAAAAAAAGCCAAAAACCGCAAAATCCTGTCAACGCGCAACTCGATCTCTTTGCAGAATTTCCTGCCGACGGGGCGAATCTTTCAGAAAATTCGAGTTTTGAGAGCCTAAAAACAACCCAACACGACTACAAACTCGTTGAAAATGAGGAAGATTTGAGGAAACTTTGTGATTATTTCTTAACAAACGAAATTCTCAGTCTAGACACAGAAACCACCTCGAAGGTTGCAATTGATGCCGAACTGGTAGGTTTGAGTTTCTCCGTGAAGGAATTCGAGGCATTTTACGTGCCGATTCCTGCTGAACGTGAAGAAGCGTTGCGAATTGTTAATATCTTTAAAGAGGTGTACGAGAACGACAAAATTCTTAAAGTGGGACAAAATCTGAAGTATGACCTCGAAGTGTTGCGCAACTATGACATCCACCTCGCTGGTCCGATGTGGGACACCATGATTGCCCACTACCTCATCCAACCCGAACTCCATCACAACATGGACTACATGGCGGAGATCTATCTCAATTACCAAAAAATTCATACTGAGGAATTAATTGGCAAAAAAGGAAAAAACCAATTATCATTTCGAGATTTATCTCCGAAAAGGGTATATGAATATGCTTGTGAAGATGCAGACATTGCTCTTCAATTGAAAAATCGATTAGAAATAGAACTTAAGAATAAAGACTGTGGGAACTTATTTTACAACATTGAAATGCCATTAATGCAGGTTCTTGCCGAAATGGAGATTAATGGTGTTTGCATTGACGCGAACTCACTTAAAGAAACTTCAAAGATTTTCTCAAACAGATTAAAAGAGGCTGAAAAAGAAATCTACGAGATTGCAGGCGAAGAATTTAATATTTCATCCCCGAAACAAGTCGGTGACATTCTTTTTGGGAAACTGAAGATTATTGACAATCCCAAAAAGACCAAATCCTGGCAATACGTAACGAACGAAAAAGAATTAGAAGAAATAAAAGAGAATCATGCCATTGTTGGGAAAATATTAGAATATAGGAAACTAAATAGCATCCTAAAAGAAAGAACAAAGAAGAAACCAACAATAAAGCAAGTACCTGATTTGTTTGGGTTTAATACAGGACTGGAAGACAATAATATTTCAACAAAACAATCTCATCTCGAAGTATCAAAGCAAATGAATCGACTTGAAAAGGAGATATATGAGCTTGCTGGCGAGAAATTCAATATTATGTCTCCAAAAAATGTTGGAACTATTCTATTTGATAAAATGAAAATTATAGACAATCCCAAAAAGACTGAAACTTGGCAATATGTAACGAATGAAGAAATACTACAGCAACTAAAAGGGAAACATAAAATCGTTGAGAAAATACTAAATTATAGAGAAACAGAAAAGTTGATTGGGACATATGTAGATGCCCTACCTACCCTTGTTAATAAATCCACTGGCCACATACACACTTCATTCAATCAAACTATAACAGCAACTGGACGTTTATCCTCAAGCAATCCAAACCTTCAAAACATACCTGTACGTGGCGAAGACGGAAAAGAAATAAGAAAGGTTTTTGTGCCAGAACCTGGATGCCTTTTCTTTTCAGCTGACTATAGCCAAATTGAATTGAGAGTGATGGCTCATCTTTCTGGAGACGAAAACATGATAAACGTATTTAAAGATGGTAAGGATTTACATGCTGCCACTGCGGCAACCATATACAAAAAGAATATTGATGAGGTAACTCGTGATGAACGCACTAAATCAAAACGTGCTAACTTCGGAATTATATATGGAATAACTGTATTTGGACTAGCAGAGCGATTAGATATTTCTAGGGAAGAATCAAAACAACTTATTGAAGGCTTTTTCGAGACTTTCCCAAAAGTCAAAGACTATATGGATAGAGCCATAGAAGAAGCAAGGCAAAAAGAATATGTAGAAACATTATTCGGTCGTCGTCGCTATCTTAAAGATATTAACTCACATAATGCTACGGTAAGAGGTTTTGCAGAACGTAATGCAATTAATGCACCTATTCAAGGTACCGCTGCAGACATTATCAAAGTGGCTATGATTCGTATTTTCCAACGGTTTAAATCTGAGAATATCCGCTCAAAGATGATACTACAAGTACATGACGAATTAAACTTCTCTGTTTATCCTGAAGAAAAGGAAAAAGTTGAACATATTGTGATAGAAGAAATGCAAAACGCTATAGAAATGAAAGTACCTCTAATTGCGGATTGTGGATTTGGTAATAATTGGCTTGAAGCCCACTAAACAGAGTAAAATGGCACCATTCAATAAAGAGAAAATCAACTTTGTGGCTCTTGACTTAGAAACGGCCACATCCGTTCGAAGCAGTATATGCCAAATAGGTATTACTGAGGTAGTAAATGGAAACCCTCAGACATCTAAAAGTTGGTTGGTTCAGCCCGAAGGGAACATCTATGATTCTATGAATATATGGATTCATGGAATAACACCTGAGGACACCAAAAACAGTCCTTCGTTCCCTGAAGTATGGAAAGAAGTCCTACCCTACTTGCAAGGAAAAATCGTAGTTGCACATAATACATCTTTTGACATGTACTCACTAAGGGATGCTTTCGACAAATATTGTATGGAGTATCCGTCTTTTGATTACTTTTGCTCTTTGCGCATTGCTAGGTATATTATCAAAGGATGTTATAGTTATTCACTAGATGTAGTATTAAATCATTTAGGTATTGTATTTGAACATCATCATAAAGCAGACTGTGATTCTTTAGGGTGCGCCATTTTGTTACTAAAGTGTTTAGAAATAGATAATTGTACTTTCGAGGATTTAGAGAAAAAATACAATTTCCATAAAGGAAGATTTGCCCCTAATACCTTCATTGCCCATCTCAAAAATGAGAAGCCGTACAATTACAATTCTCTTATTAAAAGTTTAGAAGAACATCCAGAATTTATAGATGAAGGCAATTATTTCTTTGGTAAATCAGTTTGTTTTACAGGTACTTGTCAATATGGAAATAGAAGAGAACTCCTTCAGAGAGTCAAAGATATAGGTGGTATACCAATGGACAATGTTACCAACGATACGGATGTTCTTGTAGTAGGGCAACAAGACTATCGTGTCGTTGGCTCTGATGGTATGAGTGGCAAACAAAAGAAAGCACTTAAGTTATTGGAAAAAGGGCACGATATTGAAATATTAAGCGAAAAGGAATTTATAAATAGGATTTAATTAAAAAAACAACAATATGAATAATCAACAATTAGACATCTTTAATCAAATGGAAGTAGTGAACCCATTAAAGGATCGGTATGTTTGCCTTTCGGGCGAATTTCGCGCCCCCGATAAGAAACTTAGAGAAATCTTATTATCTATTGGTGCAAAACCTAAAAGGAGGGAAAAGGAAGATGAAAATAAAATTACTTTTAGATATGACCCAACAAAATATATTGATGTTTTTGTCGTAGGTAATAATCCTAAAGAAGATGCTATAAAGCGCATTGCTCTAAATAAGCATGATGGATTTAGCCCTGCTGTAATTAACGAAGAAAAACTATATGATTATTTAGACGGAAGGTTTTCGGAAGAAGACTATATTCCAATTGTCAAGAAACAATTGATACTTGATATTAGTTATTATAATTGGACACCTCCTATTATAAAAGGTAAATCTTTCGTTTCAAGAGTATCTTCGCCTTTAGTATATGACGAAGATGGGAATGGTAATCCTATAACACAAAAAGAGATTTATGTCCCTAAAAAAGTTGATATTATTACGGATGTTTTGTATCAGATAATTGGCAATCTTGGTGGGTATGCAAATAAGGAATATTATGATGATACTAATTTAGTTATGTTAAGTATAGACACTCTTAATAACTTAAAACTAGGGAATAAAGATGATGTACTAAAAAACATTGAAAATACATATAATAAAAGCGATGCTATTATGTTCAATGTGCAATTTACAAGTGAACCCGATTTCATTAAATGGGTAAAAAAAAGAATGAAATTATATCCAGATGATAGTACAATAGTCCTTTTGGATAAATACGAATCAAGCAAACAATAAACTAAAAAAGGTCAGGTTTGAATGCCTGACCTTTATTCTATTTAATTTCTGAGATACTCCCCACCATCGACGATTTATCGAGTTGCGCCCCTCGCGGATTGCCGGCATATTCCAAGCCTCCAACACCAGAGACACGCCCCTTGATAAAGTCTGAGGCGAAGCACTTGATACCCCCTACTCCACTGACCACAGCCTCCACATGGAGAGCCTTCAGATCAACGGCATTGATGTTGCCCACACCACTGCATTCGTATTCGGCCTCCTCAGTCTTACCACTCAGTTTGATACTGCCAACACCACTGCACTTCACCTCTACTTCGCGAGCCCTGATATGAGCCAGATCAAAGGCTCCTACACCAGAGTTGTCAATCTCCAGTTCATCGGTAGTCAGACTGTCTGAACGGACATCAGCCGCACCAGAGTTCTTGACTTTATGAAGTGTCGGCGTATAGACGATAATGGTGATATTGCTTGCATCGATATTGATATTATCCTTTGCGAAGTTAATCACTAAGGTCCGGTGATCGTTATTGATGCTGAATAAATCGATATAGTTCTCAGGGGCCGACAGCGTCACACGACTCTGGTCACTCTGCACCAGTTGGATATTACCCACCACATGACTTTCCACCTTGTCAAAAGCCTCCATCGGATACTTGTTCTTAACGATGTTCGAACTGGGTTCGATTCTTTCCGTACCCTCTCCAAGATTGACTGAACACGACGATGCTGAGAGCAGCATGGCTACCAACGCCAATAACAGATTTGTCTTCATATTCCTTCGCTTTTTTAGTTTCACTTTGTCTGTTTGACGTTGTAAAGATACAAAAAGTTGCAAGATATTTGGATTTTTGCTCACTTAATCGTACCTTTGCACCCAAATATAAACGTTTATAAAAGAAAATGGCATTAAAATGTGGTATTGTCGGACTGCCGAATGTGGGCAAGTCCACCTTATTTAATTGTTTGTCGAGTGCGAAGGCACAGGCAGCCAACTTCCCCTTTTGTACGATTGAGCCCAACGTGGGTGTGATCACCGTTCCTGATGAGCGACTGACGAAACTCGCCGAGTTGGTGCATCCGGGGCGTATCGTGCCTGCCACCTGTGAGATCGTTGATATCGCAGGTCTGGTGAAGGGTGCTTCGAAGGGTGAGGGACTTGGCAATAAGTTCTTGGGAAATATCCGTGAGACAGATGCGATCATCCATGTGCTCCGTTGTTTCGAGGATGAGAATATCACCCACGTGGATGGCACCATCGATCCCATCCGCGACAAGGAGATTATCGATACAGAGTTGCAACTAAAAGACCTCGAGACCATCGAGAGCCGTCTCGCCAAGACGGAGAAAGCCGCTGCTGCCGGTAATAAGGATGCAAAGATAGAGGTCGCTGTCTTGAAGGCCTATAAGGAGGTGCTGGAACAGGGTAAGAACGCCCGTATCGTAGAGTTTGAGACAAAGGACGAACAGGACTGTGCCCGTAATCTGTTTCTGCTTACTTCAAAGCCTGTGCTCTATGTCTGCAACGTCGGTGAGACTGACGCCAAGAGTGGCAACGACTTTACGAAGAGGGTAGGGGAGTTGGCTCAAGAAGAAGGTGCTGAAATGATGATCATCGCCGCCAAGACAGAAGAGGATATCGCCGAACTCGAGAGTTACGAGGACAAGCAGATGTTCCTCGAAGAATTAGGGTTGGAGGAGAGTGGTGTGAACCGCCTCATCAAGAAGGCCTACGCCCTGTTGAACCTTGAGACATTCATCACCGCTGGTGAGATGGAGGTGAAGGCCTGGACCTATAAGAAGGGCTGGAAGGCACCTCAGTGTGCTGGTGTCATCCACACCGACTTCGAAAAGGGCTTTATCCGCGCCGAGGTCATCAAGTACGACGACTATATCCAGTATGGCTCTGAGGCGGCCGTCCGCGAAGCAGGCAAACTGGCCGTCGAGGGTAAGGACTACATCGTCCAGGACGGCGATATCATGCACTTCAGATTCAACGTTTGATTTTAATTATCAAGAATCTTGATATAAAAACATGACATCAATGATTAACGACTTCCTTTATATCGTCTGGAATCCGGACTTGGAGGCCTTTCATTTAGGCCCCTTGACGGTACGCTGGTACGGACTGATGTGGATCATCGGACTGGCACTGGCCTATCTCGTCGTGAAGCGGCTCTACAAGGAGCAGAAGATCAAGGATGAACTCTTCGATCCCCTCTTTATCTACTGCTTCTTCGGTATCCTGATTGGTGCCCGCTTAGGCCACTGTATCTTCTACCAGCCGCAGGACTTCCTGACTTCGTGGAAGGGTTTTGTGGAGATGCTGTTGCCTATTCACTTCATGGCGGATGGAGGCTGGAAACTGACAGGCTATGCAGGCCTGGCCTCGCACGGAGGTACCTTAGGTTTGATGATCGCCCTCTGGCTCTATGTCCGCAAGACCAAACTCAGCATCTGGACAGTACTCGACAATATCGCCATCGCCACAGGCACCACGGCCTGTTTTATCCGCCTTGGCAACCTGATGAACTCTGAGATTATCGGTAAGATCACAGACGTTCCCTGGGCCTTTATCTTCGAGAAAGTGGATGCTGTGCCTCGCCATCCCGGACAACTCTACGAGGCCATCGCCTACGCCATCCTTTTCTTCATCATGTGGGCGCTCCATAAGAAAATGCCTGAGAAGATTGGCACAGGCTGGTACTTCGGCTTCTGTCTGACGTATATCTTCACCTTCCGCTTCTTCATCGAGTACACCAAGGAGATCCAGGAAGCCTTCGAGGCCTCCCTCCCCATCGACATGGGGCAGATCCTCTCCATCCCCTTCATTATCCTCGGTGTCTATTGTATGCTCAGGGCTAAGAAGAAGGTATCTGCGTGAAAAAAGGATGCATGTTGTTGATCCTACTGGGTTGGATGGCAACTGCCACAGCCCAATTCCTGCACGAAGGCGATACGATAGCCATCATCTCGCCTTCGAGTGCAACGGATACGACTACCATCAATGGAGGCATCAGGACACTTGAGCGATGGGGCTATCATTGCGTGGTGGGAAAGAACGCGCTCAACAATTATCACGGCTTTGCTGGGACCATCGAGGAACGGCTCTCTGACCTGCTATGGGCTTTACGTGAACCATCCGTGAAGGCTATCATGTGTTCCCGTGGTGGCGACGGGGCTGCCCATCTGCTCAGCCGTCTGTCGCTTGATACCTTCCGCCAACATCCAAAACTTGTCATTGGTTTCAGCGACATCACGGCCTTGCTCTGTGCAGAGGCGAGGGCAGGAGTGAAAGGTATTCACGGCTCAATGTGCTATGCTCTGAATACATACGAAGGCAATGATACCGTCAGCCAATGCCTGCGTCGTATGCTTCAGGGCGACCTGCCTGAATATCATGTTGCACCTCATCCGCTGAACATTGAGGGTAGGGGAGAGGGTATCGTCGTGGGAGGTAACCTCTCCGTCTTCAACGACCTCGCTGGTTCTGACTTCGATCCGCTCATGCTCCAAGACATCATCCTGTTTATGGAGGATACTGGCGAGGGAATGAGCAAGGTGGACCGTATGCTCCACAATATGGAGATGCGAGGTCTGCTCAAAAACATCCGAGGTATCATCGTAGGCCAGTTCAACAAATACAAACACCCTGAGCACGGTTTCGACGATATGTATGCGATGCTCCACGAATACCTCCAGCATTACGGCATTCCCGTCTGCTATGACTTTCCCGTAGGCCACGCCCATCTCCGCAACTTCCCTCTCCTCACTGGCATCCAGGCCACCCTCGAAGTCACCCCACAAGGGGCTGTACTTCGTTATTAATCCACTTTTTCTATCTGAATGGGTGAAAAAGCCATCCCCAGAGGGGTGAAACATTGCCCAAAATCCAGTTCATACTTATGCACAGGGGGGTAAATGTTGCCCTAAAATCTGGGCAGACTTTCCTGAGATCAGAATTCCTTGCCCCAGATTCAGGACAGACTTTCCTGAGGTCGGAATGACTTGCCCCAGATTCAGGACAGACTTTTCCGGGGTCGGAATGACTTGCCCCAGATTCAGGACAGACTTTTCCGGGGTCGGAATAATATGCCTCAGATTCAGGGCAGACTCTTCTGGGGTCGGAATGGCTTACCCCGGATTCAGGGCAGACTTTACCCCGGTGGGGGATGACATATTGGCGAATGAATGCATTTATACACAGACCTGATTGAAGACGGCCGGCTTTATTTCCTCAGTTTCCCCTTACTGTCCAGATAATAAGTGAACAACTCCCACTGTCCGGCACGCTTCTCGATGTTTGCCTTCACTTCATCGGTATCGATAAGCAAAGGGAGAGGGTAGCAGTCGTGCAGATAATAGTGCCCATGCCCTGGGTCAGTAATCACGTCATAATGCAGGACGAGATCAGTGAATACCCTACTGTCCCAATCACCAACGAAACTGCTGACTACGAAGAGGTCATTATTTCCCAAATAGAACTTAATCTCGCGATAAGGCATCAAACGCTTGTACAGCGGTTCCTCCATATCCTTAAATTTGATTTCGCGGGTGGTGATATTGAACCATTCAATATCATCTTCGGTAAAGAGTACATCTTGCTCATCACTTACTGAGCGCGTCCCTGACTCATTGACACCACAGGCATAGAGTGTGGTTTCTGGTGCCGGACACGTCGTAAATGGCTTCTCAGGTTCGTTACTGTCAAGACTGCAAGCAGTCACTGTCATACTGGCAATGGCTATCGCCATCATCCAAGCGAAATAATTGTAATGTTTCATATCCTTCAGAGTTTAAAATAAATGTCTCTTTACTTATATAGTCCGCCGGACTGCAAAAAGACTGCACGGCTACCACGTAAATCTGATGCCTAATGGCAAAGAGAAGGTGAACGGATGCTCCGTACGGTAGGTCTCGATATCGCTACGCATCGGGATATAGTACTGTAGGCTTGGCTCTACGAAGAAACCGACGTTGGGTGTCAGGTGGTATTGCAGGCCAATACCGAAGGAGGTAGAGAACTGCCACGGTGCGCGGATGGTAGTCCTGTCGCTGGCCTCATACTGACCATTCACATAGAAGTCTGAGTGGAGGGTAGAACGGACGGGGATTTCGGTTGTCAGACCAAGACTGCCGTAGACACTCCAATGTTTCCCACCATACAGATTATATATACCTTTCATGGGGATGCCAAAATAGTGGATGGTCTGCTGTTCGGTTATAATATTACCATCGGCTCCCATCTCGAAGTCCGAGGTCAGACGGCTGTAACTGAGACCAGACTCCAGTCCAAAGCGATGATTCAATCTGTACTTCAATGCCAACGACCACGTAATAGGCATCTGATGGTGGCTCGTACGCAGAATCTTATCTTCACCAGGACGGCTGGCGTTGTTCAGGGCGATGCGCATGATGACGCTACGAGTTTGGTCACTCACAACATCAGGATGATTTGCCAGATAGACAGCATAGTCCATCCAGTTGTCAATGCTACTCGGGATTATCGGACTTGGGGATGGCCCAGGCAGAGATTGTGCATCAGACGGCGTGGGTTTATAACTGAACGGCTGATTATAACGGTTCTGTGTGTCGAACTGTCCTGCGTATGCCAATTCCAACGACCATTTCTTATCGTTAATAGTGCTGATGGTTGGCTTTTCGTGGAACAAGTCGGCAATGTCGTAATGCGGTATCTCCATCTTGCGTATAGCCTTTATCGTGTCGGTCGCTATGGTGTCTGTTACAATTTGCTCTTGGGCAATTATATTAGATAAGGTGTCAGACATGACAGAATCTAAAGCCTGGGCGATGACCGATTGCAGGATGTCTAAGCCAATGACAGTGGTACGATGCACTGGCAGATGAACAATCACAGGCTCCTGCGGCTGGTCTTTCGGAGATTTTTTCGACAATTCTTTGGATGTCTCTTTCTGTTTCGCCACAACTGCCGACGACTGGTGCTCACCGCCGTCTTCATCCTTGATAGCAGTATCTCCTTTTTTGAGCAGGAAGAACGTCATGGGAATAAGTAACAACAGAAGCACGGCTACCCAATACTGCTGCATCATCTTGCGTAGCATCTTCTTTGCCCGTGCCAGTTGCGATGATGACGAATGTGGCTCAATGCCCAGCATGTCGGCAATCTCCTTGTGCGTCATGCCCTCGAACACTGACAAACGGAACACCTGCCCGTAGCCCTCCGGCAGTCTGTCAATCATCCTCACCACCTCGCTCAGCGGCACACCCCTCACGTCCCTTTCCTCGTTCTCAGATGCAATCAGTTCCGCCTCGCTCGTCTCTTCGAGCGAAACCGTTGGCAATGCCTCCAGGTGATCCTTGCATTTCGATGCCACGTTCCTCGTGATGGTCGTCATCCAAGCCTCTGCTTTATTGCTGTCGCGCAGCCTGTCAAACGAAGTGAAGATAATCACGAAAGCGTCGTGCAGTACATCTTCCACCGTCTGCTCATCGCTGATATAGCGTCGGCACACACCCCTCATCCTCTGGGCGTATGCCTTATACAGTTCTCCGAGGGCATCCTCGTCCCCCTGTCTGCATCGTTCTATCAGCCGTGTTATCTCCATCGTCAGCATAACGTCTCTATTTATATAGTCCTACAACAGGGAAAAAGACTGCACCGCCACACATGTTTTTTCGATAGTTTTTACATTCTTTAGCAGGAAAAGGGACTTTCGTGTGCCTCTGGGTCGGCATATCTAGCCCCGTCGCTGCCGCAAAAAAATCAAGAACCTGCCCCCTGATCTCTTGCCATAATGCCAATAATTAATTGATTACAGTTTGCAAATATAGTTCTTGTTTTCAAAAGTACCAAGAAAAATCCATCCTTTTTTCAATTTTACTCCGCCTTTATCTTATACACTTTTAATTCAAGCCGCTTATTCTCGGCCACCAAGACCACTTGTTGAGAGTCTGTTTGACTGACAATATCAAAATAGTCGTACAAGCGATCATTGCCATAATCGGCAGACCTTTCAGGCAGAATGATATAATCTACTCTCTGAGGAAGAGCCTTAGGCGGAAATATCCCTAAGTAGTAGGTATCGATACTTAATTTTGAGACCTCGTAAAACACAGAAAAAGGGGCGATGATTTTCTGGTCCTTTAACATTGTGCAATGGCTTATAAACGATTCCAACTCATGATAATTGCTATCGTCTTTATGCATCCTGTCGTGTGTTAGTATAAACATTACTGAAAAAGCAATGATGAAACATCCCCAACGGCAATTGGGAAACCTGAGCAAAAGGACAGTCAGCAAGAATAATGGCAGATACGCCATCCAATAATAATATGATTCATAACGACCTGCCAATACCATTAGCAAGGGAACAGTCAAAGTCATGATGAAAAGATACCTGATGATCAGATAATAAGGCTCTTTCTTTATGCTCTTCAGATAGAGGAGGAGAAAAGCGGAATCTGCCATTAGCAATGCAAGATAGGCAGGACGGGTAAACGCAGATATGAAGCGCATATATAAAGGAGATTCTATCCCCATTTTTGATAGTTTTCCCATATAGTAAGCAACGTCGATGCCTAGACAATCACACATCATTGGCAGGATGAAGGCTGCAATTGCTTTCGCAGAGCCTGAATAAGAGAAGATATTTATGACAAACGGCAAAAGATGTCCATGATAGGCCATAAACGCACAATTAACCACAAAACCCAGAAAGATGCCAGCCCCAGCCCAAAATGATAAATACCTGATGTCATTACGATAGGTATCCAAAACCAAGAATGATAATAGCAATACTATCACAAGACATACAGATGCCTGTATAGCCGAAGTCATCAGAAATGTAGATAAGACCAATACGCTCCATCTTCGTTTACCGCTTTTGACGGAATGTATCATTTCATTGGCTATAATAACAATGAATAAAGCCCCCATCAGATCTGGCCTGCCATTGCTATACATAAAAACCATATCGTTGATACACCATAATAGTATTATCAGCAGAAGGATCTGGATAAACGACATTTTCAGGTTTAACTGCTGGAGGATTCTTATCAGCCCCCAGCCAATGAACAGGGTTATCACGACATTCAGCGAACGGCATGCCAAGACACTTGTGCCAAATACCTTCATCCACGGTACAAGTATCATGGAATAGAGTGGAGGATACAACATAAAGGGGGCTCGACTGGCGATAGAATACCATGAATGAGTGGTCCACCCTGCTCCTCTCACATAGCGCATGGGTGTGTCGATAAACATCACTTCGTCGATCCAAGGCGTCAGGTTGGATAATCCTGACAGAGCCAGACAAACAGGCAAAAGGGAAACTAAGAAGTAAATGAAGACGGTTTTATACTTCATGGTCGTTTTTTGACCACAAAGTTAGCAGGACCCAAGCATTCAAAGAGCAAAGGGAAGTACGCAAAAGGTCAACAGGGTGCATGAAAGATGGTTGCGAGTTCGCAAACCGTTCGCATCAACCTATAATGACAGAATAAATTCGTCCCATTGGGCAGGTGTGCCCTTTTGTCCAAAGACCTTTTCGAACAGCCGCGAACGGGTACTGGAAACGGATTGTTTGGAATGGGCGGACAGTTGAGCGAGCGCTGCAGGCTGCAAACCGAGCCTTAGCAACATACAGATATGCATCTCATGGGATGAGAACTTGTGGAACGTCTGCAGGCGGCTCAAGAAGGTGGGTTGTATCTTCACAAAGGTATCTTCTAAGATGTGCCAGTCTTCATCAGTCATCGAAGGTTGGCGTGAGTCGCTCAAAAGACGGTTGATATGACGACAGATGGGCGTATCAGCCAATATCCCGTTCTGTCGCTCAGTGACTTTTTCATCACGCTGGCGATAGTCTGCCAGGAGATGTTCCAACTGCTGTACCTTCATCCTATATTTCATACGACGGCGACTGAAATAGAGGACGGCAGCCACCAATAGAAGAATCAGCACCGTGATAATTGCTATGGCTATGATTATTTGCTGCTCCAGACGTGCATTTTCCTGTTCGCGCAGGGAGTAGTCATAGAGCGCACTGATCCGGCGAAGCGATTCTGTGTCAGTCTCTTGCATCAGAGTGTCTGTCAATAGTTCGTATTGATGCAGATGTTTGGCAGCCTCTTCTACCCGTCCTTCTGTCAATAACAGATCTGCCAGCCATTTGTGTCCCATCTGTCGCAGTCCTGTCTCCTCATTCTGTAGCAGCAACTTGCAGTAATAACGAGCGGAGTCTGCTGGACCAGTCTGGCGATAGAGGTCTGCAGCCATGAAACAGATGCCACCAGTCGTCTCTTTCGCTTGTGACAATGAGGGAGACAGCAATTGCCGTGCCCGTTCATAGTCCTTATGCCACAAATAGTAGCCCGCTAATTGGTTTCGGATGTCAGTTGCCAGCAGACTGTCCCTTTGTGACAGGGCCTGACTCATAGCAGCATCGAAATAGTAGACACAACTGTCATCGTCATCGCGTGTACGGTAAATATTGGCTATATCAAACTGCACATAGGCCATGCCAAGCGTATCTGCCATAGCCCGACAGTTCTCTAAAGCCATCTGATAAGCATCCAACGCCTGCTCCTGTAGGCCTTCGTCAAAGAGCAACCGACCCATATCGTTATAGATGGCTATGCGGAGTGAATCGTCAGTAGCCAGTTCTGCTGCCTCTTTCAGACAGGCAAGCGCCTGAGGGGCATCTCCCTGTTCTATGCAGCAAAGGGCTTCTTCATAAGATTGTCGTCCCCTGGATGCAGTACATCCTGCCAAGAAGATGGCCGACAACAAGAGTGATAGTAGTTTTTTCATTCCTCTTCACGAATATAGATTGGTTTACAGACATCAAGGTCGAAACGTATGAGCCAGCGCATCACATCGTCGATTGTTGCCTCGAATTCTTCAACAATATAGATGGTATTGTCAGTAATAAAAAAATGTGTGGATTCGTCGGCTTCAGTATCCATGAGTTCAAATTCCTCCTCTGCCAGGAGATGGTCAGGAAACACAATTCTCATCGAGTCTCCCCTGACCATTCCGTTATCGTTCCAAAAAAAGATGTGGCAGTGGATACTATCGTCAATTCCATACAGAGGCACGTCATAGTGGATGAATTCACTACGTTCATAGTTGATTCTTTCAATCGTTCCGAACAAAGGTTTTTGGGGCATGCTGGCAGTATCCTGAGGATGGTACCACATATTGACTGCTTTCCTGGCTTCTATGATAGGACGGTTGCAGAACTGGTTGGTCAGATCCAGATAGATCAGCCCGTTTTCATCCATTTTTGTATGATCGTTATCCGCTTCTTGCTGATGGATTTGATGGATTTGAAACTTACGACGACCAGAAAGCGTATTCTTGACATATCGCCATTTCCGGCCAACTCTCCGACGTGACTGAAGCAATGACTCTTCATCCGGCAAGTAGTAAAAGGCTGAGGTACAGATGCTGTCAGCAGTTTCGAAGGTCATGTCTGGATGATCCTTTCGGAAGGACTGATAATAACAAGCGGAAGGACCATCTGCCGAACTACCCCACCACCCGATACGACCATAATCCACTTCTGGTTCTCTGAACGTGATGCTGTCAACATCAGTACTTCTATAGTTAACTCCAAGGGAGATATCCACTACTTCCTCTGTCATTTTGATTTCATCGACATTCTGGATATCTATGGCAGTGCAAGTGCCTTTCCCATACACAAAAATAGCATCCTGAGCCTTTGTTTGAACAGAAAGGCCTGACAATGGAATACACAGCAAAAAAATGGTTGTTAATCGCATATAGGCCGCAAAATTAGCACAAATAAATGAGAGTACCAAATTATTGAGTACGCAAATAGTACGCACCTCGTGAAATGCTAAAGTCGGTTCTTTTCAGAATTACCTGCACCAGTGCCGCGATACTTCGACGGGGTGACATTGAATCTGTAGCGCAGGGAGAGTTGGACGCAACGGGAATCGTTGTCCTCCATTTTCCGAAACATCATCCTGTTGCTGTAAAGCATGACATGGTTGATGCCACCATTGAAGAGGTCGTTACCTGTCAGTTTGACATTGAGACAATGTTGGAAGAAGTCTTTGCTGATACTGAGCGAAAGCATTGGGTTGGTACAGTTAACCAAGATATTCGAGCCTGTATTGCCGTGAGTGTGCATATTGAAGTCGGCCTGTAATAGCCAATCGTGAGGCAGTGACACTATGTTGCCCAGTTGTAAGGTCAGCATCGCATGGTTGAAGCTTTTCTTATGACCGTTAAACGTCGTCGTGAGCCACGGTTTCATCAACGACGCGTTGTATTGTGGAGTCCATGTTATCCCGTTACCTAATTTGACGTTCTTCTGTGCACCCAAAGTAATAGTAAGCCAGTCGGCATGATCGTAATTCAAGTAAGTCACGAAATTCACCTTTGAGTCATCTTCTAGACCGCCCGCCGTATAGAGAATTGGATCGACACAATGGGAGAAGTTGGTCATCAGATAAAGCCACTTCCACATCACCATCGCGTTTAGGTTGTGATACTTAACGGGCTTCAGATAGGGATTACCTGTCTGCAGATTCAAGCGATTCTCGTAGGTGACATCGCTGCTCAACTGCCAATATGAAGGGCGTGTTGTTCGCTTCGCATAACTGAAAGACAGTTGCAGATTCTTGACTGATGTAGAAACAGAAAAAGAAGGAAACAGGTCGTTATATGTACGGCATTGTTCATCACGACGAACACCACTTACGAAGTACTCTGACTCCACATGTTCGTAACGCAGACCTGCGGACAGTTGGAAGCATCCCAGATGTTGGCGTAGTTCCATGAAGGGAGCAATGTTGCTTTCGTGCTGTTCGTTATTGCTGTTGGCAATGTATCCCTCTTGATTATCAAATCTGCTTTTCCATCGCGTATTGGTATATTCCTCACCTATCTCTATCTGTCCTTTCCACAGAGGATGGGTAACGAATAGTTTCTCTGCAAACAGTTTGCTACGCGTCAGACTCTCTGTATTCACATCGCGGTCTTCGTATTCAGTACTTAGTTCCTGCTGCTGATTAAGACATTGCTGTCTGCGGGAAGTGTAGTCGGCATTGAAGTCGATGCTGAGTTGCCCCACTTTGCCTGTGTAATAAAGATTAGCCTGATGGATGGGAGTGTTCTTGTCGCGTCTGACGCTGCTGTTTTGCAAATGGTCGTATGCCACTCCGTCGGCCAACAGGTCATCATCGTACTCACTGTGGGTCTTTACATAGTCATATGTATTCTGGTAAAAACCACCGAAAGAGTGATTGTCGTTGATTTGGTAGTTGAAACCGAATCGTCCTTCAAGGAAGGGATTACGAACATGATTCTTCTGCTGATTGTTAATCACCCACAGTGTATCTGCAAAGATGGTCTGTTCGAACTCGCCCTGACTCTTTCTTCTGTTATATGCCCCAAAAAGGTTGGCGAAGAGTTCCAGACCACCCGTGCGATAGGTCAGGTTGATGCGCTCGTTATTGGCATAACCACGTCCACTGCGTGACCACGATGACAATTCCACACCTAATCCTTCGCCTGCCGCCCGTTTGGTGCGGATGATGATGACTGCATTAACCGATGCGTCATAGCGGGCACCAGGGTTTTGGATGACTTCTACGTTGCGGATATTGTCTGACTGGATGTTTTTCAGTTCTTGCAGGTCGCGGAGTTTTCGACCGTTAACATAAATGAGCGGTGCGCCTTTACCTAAGATTTCGAAGCCCTCTCCCCGTTTGGCAATCATCGGGACACGTGTAAGTACGTCTTCAGCAGTACCTAACCGTTCCATCACAGTGCCCTCCACATTCATCATCAGCGAATTGCCTTGCAGGACTACCTTCGGACGTTCACCTTGCACTACCACACCATTCAGCGTATAGCTATCTGGCTGCATCTTTATTGTTCCAACTTCTGGCTGGTCGCAAAGTTTGTAGACAGTCTTGTAGCCGACGTATGAGATACGGGCAAGAACGGTAGGCTGCTCGTATGGGATGACAAAAACACCAGCCTCGTTGCTCACGCCTCCACCAATAACTGTTGAGTCTGATGGATGAAGCAGGTAAACATTGGCGTAGGGCACGGGCTGGCGGTTTTCGTCGATGATAGTACCTGTCAGGTGGCGGTCGGTCTTGTGGGTACATTCCACATAAATCTCATGATTTCCACTCTTGACCACACGGACAGGATAAAAGCCAACAATCTGCAAGATGGCATCGGGAACAGACTTGTTTTGTATATGGGTTGTTACGCGGAAGTCTTCCAGTTCATCGTAGATAAAGGTGATGTTGTCATCAGTGGCTTGTTCTTGAATGTACTTCAGGGCTTCGGAAAGGGGGACATCCTGAAAGGTGTGCGTAATCTTCTGTGCGCTTGCAACTGACGCAATGGCGCACAGCAATAGTATGAATGATAGTCTTTTCATCATAGCAAACGTTTTAGCAATCCTTGGCGGGGATGGCGGTGGTTCTTATGAATAAGGTATCATTCTCTGTCTGGATCTGTATCCACTCGAAGTTGTTGAGCATCTCCACAACTTTCTCCAACGTATATTCCGGCTTCCATTGATAGAAAAGGCGGAGACGGGGGGCATCTTCGTTTTGATAGACCACCTTGACATTATAGTAGCCAGAGAGTTCTTCGAATATCTCTCCTAAAGGCACGTTGTCGTAGAGCTTGGGCTGTGGTGCCACTATCGTGTCAGGCTCAGCGAGTTGAGAACAGGAAGTTGAAGGCTGAGAGTTCTTGATGACTTTCGTTTCCTGTTCCTTTGGTGCGTTATAATGACTGGCGATGTGGATGGCTGCAAAGGCGATGCCTGAAAGCATGAGAATGCCCACAAACATAGCGGCGAACTTAAGGAGCGAATACTTTTCGCTTCTCACTTCATTCCCGCTGACGCGCCTACCCGTAGCCTTTCGCTTTTCATCACTCAGTAGTTGCCATTCGGCATCTATCATGTCGTCAGTAACTTCTTGATCGGCACGGGCAGCATCAATGGCGCTCTGCGTTTTCGACATTAGTGTGTAGAGTTCACGGCAGTCTTCGTCGGCAAGTATCTCCTGCCATTCTTCTGCAGTATAATACTGGGGCTGTTCCATCATCTGGAGCAATAGATCGGTCTTGTTCATACGCTCATTTGTTATTAAGTTGTGTACGTAATTGATGAAGCGCACGGCGCAGATGCTTATAGACAGTGGTCTCACTGACACCTTGGCGATTGGCAATCTCCTTGAAGGTGACACCATCGCGGAAATGCTGCATGATGATGTCGCGACAAACGGGTGGTTCTAATTGGTCTATGCCCTTATATAGGGCTTTCTGTTCTTCTTCTAACCGTTCCGTCGGTGTGATGGTCGTGTCGAGGTCAAGCAAGTAGAGGTGTTCCACCCGTTCCTGTATCTGTCGGCTACGAATCACGTTCAGGCATCGGTTTCGTACGCTTGTAAGCAGATAGTGCTCGGCTGTCTCTTCCTTTAGATCTTTTGGGTCGTCGAGTAGATGGGCAAAGATGTCGTGCACCACATCCTTGCTCTCAGCATCGTCGTGCAGAAGCATGGTGGCCAGCCGATACATCTGGCAATAATGCTGTCGGAACAGTCTTTCGAGTTTCTTTTGATCTGTCATACACTCTTAATACACACGAAAATCGATTTACTAAACCCCTGATGGCAATTTTTTGTGCAAAGTTACGAAAAAGCCACGAAAGAGCCCCCGACATGACCGGAAAACGGTCGTCGGGGGTGCAGGTCTTAAACTAGTTAAAGAAAGTGGCGCTATAAATAAAACGACCCGCACATTTGAGCATCGTTCTTGCTTAGGCAAGCGGCCTAAGTCGAGCGGAGAGACTTCTTTTCTCGTTTAAGGGGTTGCACTCCATGTTATTTTATGCGAATTCTTTGACTGTCATCGAATTTTGTCACGACTCAATAAAGAAAATTAATTTTCTCTATTTTCGCTGCTCCAAAAATTGATTATTCGATTTTTATTTGTATCTTTGCAGCCGAAGGCAGCGAGTACGGGCTACGCCTCGGCAATTCTTGCGTCCCTTTGGTAGCAAGCGACCAGAGGTCGAGCGCAAGTGAACTTGATTGCACTCGGCTTGCACCGTCCTTGCCCCTGAGAACAAAAAAATTACGATTATGAATCCAACAATAGATACATATCGGTTGACAAGTATGGAGGAGCCTTCGGATGCAGTGCTTTCACAGCTAATGAAAGAGGCTGCCGAGGAGGCTAAACGTACAAATGAGGAGGCTACCACCCGTTTCTTTGAGCAGATGCGAGAGGATGCGCAGAAGATTTCAGCCACATGGTAACCACTGATCACAAGCCCGTTCTTATTGTCATTGCCGGGCCAAATGGATCGGGCAAGACAACCATAACTACTCAAATATTGCATCATGAGTGGATGGAGAATGCCATATATATCAATCCAGACCAGATTGCCAACGATAAGTTCGGTGACTGGAACTCTCACGAGGCCATCATGCAGTCTGTGAAGTATTGTGAGGCATTGCGTGAGGAGTGTCTGCGCGAAAAGAAGAGCCTGATCTTTCTCGCTACTACAAGTCCATCCTTAATTGCAAGCGAGTAAGCAGCCTTGTAGACCGAACTTATATTTATGACAACTCCGTTGATGATCAAGAGGCGCGTCTGCTTTTCCGCATGGTTGACGGTAAGGTGTTCAAACAATACGTTAAGGAATTGCCCAATTGGGTTCATACAATAATCCCTTAAGAGGGTGTGTCAAAATGAAGTGAACCCCAGAAGTATTCTGTCCAACTTCTGGGGTTCACTTCATTTTGACACACCCTCCACTATTATTTCACACGTGTCATCTGGAAGGTGGCGGTGTAGGTGGAGCCGCTTTCGCGTTGGCGCAGGGCCTTCCACTTCATCACGCCGCCCTCGATGCTCTCTATCTCCCACCACTCGCGCAGTTCCTCGCTGTCGGCGGTCTTCTTCCAGCGGGTGCAGAGCAGGGTGCCGTCGAC
>Ga0310691_10001162_pt1 | contig 42314 bp, 39 predicted proteins | sample 176DNAGHGlowgp2_FD_203887 | JGI IMG/M metagenome (GOLD analysis project Ga0310691, IMG submission 203887) | Sheep rumen microbial communities from Palmerston North, Manawatu-Wanganui, New Zealand - 1766 DNA GHGlow gp2 (v2) (version 2) | ecosystem: Host-associated > Mammals > Digestive system >... | reverse complement strand
TGATGCGCAACGCCTGCAAAGCGGTAAGTAGCGGCAGCGTACCGTTGGTGAAAAGACTGATGTACGGAACCTTGAGATACTCGCACAACGCTTTCTCCAACTGCTTGTGGAACTGTCCGTTGTTGGTAATCCACTTGCTGTCCCAAATTTCCTTGAGCATCTGCTCAAACTCCGTCCTGTCTGGCAGCAAGGGAGAAGTCACGGTAATCGTGTTCTTATCCATTCTTAGTAGTAGTTACAAAAAATCTAATCATCCTATCCTCTCATCCTCTCATCATCGTTTCATCGCTTCATCGTTTCATCGCTTCATCGCATCATCGCTTCATCGCTTCATCGCTTCATCGTTTCATCGTTTCATCGCTTCATCGCTTCATCGCTTCATCGTTTCATCGCTTCATCGTTTCATCGTTTCATCGTTTCATCGTTTCATCGCTTCATCGCTTCATCGCATCACCGCTTCTTTGATGCTCTCAACAATGTATGCCAAGTCCTCGTCCGTAACCATGGGACCGCTGGGCAGGCACATACCGATCTTGAAAAGCGATTCGGAAACGCCGTTCACGTATGCAGGGGCGTTCTTGTAAACCGGTTGTTTGTGCATCGGTTTCCAAAGCGGACGGGCTTCGATTCCTTTTTGGTCGAGCCACACGCGCATGGCTTCCACATTGGCATTGGGCTCGCAATCCGTGTGCAGGGTGCCGCCTCCGTGTACCACGCCGGCCGCACCGCCCACCGCACCTTGTACGGCGGTGCTATATGCACTCTCCTGCCCTTTCACCCTCAGCTGCTCATCCAGCAGAATGGTGCAGAGCCAGAAATTCGAATCAAAACGGTCATCCGGATTGCCATGCACAGTGATTCCAGGCACATCGGCGAAAGCCTCCTCATAGAACTTTTGCACATGCTTGTGGTGACGGATATGGTCATCCACAACGGTCATCTGTCCGCGACCGATGCCGGCGCAGATATTGCTCAATCGGTAGTTATAGCCGATGGCCTCGTGCTGATAGTAGGGATAGGCTTCGCGCGCCTGGGTCGCCAGCCACATGATTTTCTGCCAAGCTTGGGCATCCGGGCAAACCAACGCGCCGCCACCCGAGGTGGTGATCATCTTGTTGCCGTTAAAACTCAACACACCGTACATCCCGAAAGTGCCCAGCGACTGTCCTTTCCAACGACTGCCTAAGCCCTCAGCAGCATCCTCCACAACAGGGATGTCATATTTCGCCGCAATTTCCATAATGCGCTCAATGTTGTAGGGCATTCCGTAAAGCGTAACCGGCACTATGGCCTTCGGTTTCTTTCCTGTCTTGGCAATCCGGTCCTTGATAGCCTCCTCCATCAAATCGGGGTCCATGTTCCAGGAGTCCTTTTCGGAATCCACGAACACCGGTATCGCGCCGAGGTAGGTGATAGGATGCGATGAGGCGCAGAAGGTGAACGATTGCACGATGACCTCATCACCAGGAGCGACGCCACAGGCTATGAGGGCGAGGTGCACCGCAGCCGTGCCGGAGCAGAGGGCCACGACACGCTTGTTCTCCCCGACAAATTGTTCCAAATCAGCCTCAAACCCGTTCACATTCGGCCCGAGCGGCACCACCCAATTGGTGTCGAAGGCCTCTTTGATATATTTTTGTTCAAGCCCTGCTTCGCTCATGTGGGCAAGACAGAGATAGATACGTTTATTTGGCATAACAGTTCAGTTATTTGATTATTAGGATAATGGGTTATACTAATCGGAGTATCACCACATTGATTCTACACCTCTTTTTTAAAGGTACAAAAATACATTTTTTTTTATTCCACCGTCACCGACTTAGCCAAATTCCTTGGCTGGTCCACGTTGCAGCCGCGCATCACAGCGATATGGTAAGCGAGAATCTGCAACGGGATGGTGGCCAACAACGGGGAATAGATGGACATCGACTCCGGGATCTCGATCACGTAGTCGGCCATCTTGCGTGCCACCACATCCTGCTCACTGACGACCGCAATGATTTTGCCATCACGCGACTTCACCTCCTGGATATTGCTGATCACCTTTTCGTAGGTACGATGGTTGGTAGCGATGAACACCACCGGCATATCCTTGTCAATCAACGCAATAGGACCGTGCTTCATCTCAGCGGCCGGATAGCCCTCCGCATGGATGTAGGAAATCTCCTTCAGCTTCAGTGCCCCTTCAAGCGCCACGGGGTAGTTTTGCAGACGGCCCAGATACAGCATGTTGCGCACATCCTTGTACTTGGCCGCAATTTCCTTCACGAGGCCGCTATGGTCGAGCGTCCATTGGATCTTCTCCGGGATTCGATCGAGCTCTTGGATGTACTCGCGACGTTCCTCATCCTTCAGCGTGCCTTTCAGCTCCGCCAGACGCAGCGCCAGCATGGCCATCACCGTAACCTGTGAGGTAAAAGCCTTGGTGGAGGCCACCCCGATTTCGGGACCCGCATGCGTGTAGATGCCGGCATCGGTAGCCCGAGAGATGGAAGAGCCGATCACATTGCAGATGCCCAGTACCACGGCGCCCGACTCCTTGGCCAACTGGATGGCTGCCAGCGTGTCGGCGGTCTCTCCCGACTGGGAGACTGCGATCACCACATCATGGGGCGTGACGACCGGATGACGGTAGCGGAACTCGGAGGCATACTCCACTTTCACGGGGATCTTGGCAAGGAACTCAATCAGATAGCTTCCCACCAGACTGGCGTGCCAGGAGGTACCACAAGCCACAAAGATGATTTTGTCGGCATAGAGCAGCTGTCTTTCGTAGTTCACGATGCCTCCCAGACTCACTGTATTGGTGTCGGGATGCAGACGACCGCGCATAGTGTCGCGCACAATACGCGGCTGTTCATAGATCTCCTTCATCATAAAATGGTCGAAACCGGCCTTCTCAATGGAATCCAGATTCATCTCCAGTTCCTGAACGTACGGGATGGCTTCCACATCTTGAATCGTCTTGATGAAGAGATCCTCGCCCAGTTTGATGCGAACGACCTGTTCATCCTCGATATAGACCACCTTCTGGGTGCGACCCACGATAGGCGTGGCGTCCGAGGCGATGAAAAACTCATTGTCGCCAATGCCCACCACCATGGGGCTGCCTTTTCGGGCGGCGATAATCTCATCGGGATGCCCCTTCTCCACAATGGCGATGGCGTAAGCCCCCACCACGTGGTTCAGCGCGATGCGGACAGCCTCGAAGAGATCGACCTTCTCCTTCTGCTTCACATCCTCAATCAGGTTGATGAGCACCTCCGTGTCGGTAGAAGATTTGAACGTGAATCCCCGCTTTTCCAGTTCCTTGCGAAGGCTCATATAGTTCTCGATGATCCCGTTATGGATCAGCGCCATAGTGCCCGAATTAGAGAGATGCGGGTGGGCATTGGTCTGGTTGGGCTCCCCGTGGGTGGCCCAACGGGTGTGGGCAATGCCGATATGTCCGCTGGTGTCCTTCGTGGCGGCATACGCTTCAAGGTCCGAGACCTTGCCTTTGGCTTTGTAAACGTTCAGCTCGTCGTTCGCGTTCAGCAACGCGACCCCCGCGCTGTCATAGCCGCGGTATTCCAGTCGTTTCAGACCATCGATAAGGATCGGATAGGCATCCTGATGGCCTACGTAAGCTACGATTCCGCACATAATGATAGATTTTAATTTATTGTTAGTTAATTAATTTCAGTTTTAGTATTTATACTTCCGGCCGGTCCTTGCGTGCGAACTTTTCAGAGCCCCATGCCGTCGTTTGTGGCGCAAATATCGCATAAAATTCTCTATTCCTCCACGCTTGAGCATGAAGGGACGTCAAGGATTGGCTACACATAACCAATTGAAATCTAATTCTTTCTGAACCCAGAAAGCAATCATAGACTTCCCGTTTTATTTTTCACCTTTTAAGCCGCAAATTTACACAAATTTTTTAATACAATTGTAAAGAAAAAAAACACCCGCCATTTTTTTCACATTTTGCCGGTTTTCACGAGAAGCTTTAAAGCACAAAGGGCGAGGATTCCTCCCCGCCCTTAACTGCTAACTGCTTTACATCTAAAAACACGAAACACTTTTTTTATGTTTCCGAGTTTTTTTGTTAGTTCTCCACATTTGTCTTGATGATCTGTAATAGTAACAATATCTTTTCAATCACAATTCACCAATCTTCCTTTTTTTCGTAAGCGTGTCTCACTCTGCAGAAAATTCCTTGATCCGTTGCTCCTCACTCCGTTTGCATACCAAAAGACGCCCCGACTTAAGTGACACGATATATTCATTCAACCCCTGAAGAACAACCCTATCCGCATCCTCTGCATGAACCACACAGTTGCTACAATCAAAAAGCTTAACATTGCCAACTGCGCCATTTCCAGCAATATCTTTGTTCAGCTTGTCGTATAGCGAGGCCCAGTTGCCCAGGTCGCTCCACCCAAAATCGGCGGGATGTGTGAACACCTTCCCATCGGCGGCAGCAGGCTCCATCACGGCAAAATCAATAGAAATTTTCTCGCACTGCGGAAAAAGATTTTGAACGTCTCCTGTCTCAAAAATCCGATCCATGTCCGATGCAATATTCGGCTTATATGTACGAATCGCGTCCGTAATAGTGGCGATATTCCAAACGAAGATGCCTGCGTTCCATAGATAGTTGCCCGCAGCGAGATAACGTTCAGCGACCTCCCGTTGCGGCTTTTCCTTGAAAGCCGACACCTTTCGGATCTCCCCTTGCACCATATCGTCCGCTTCCACATATCCATAGCCAGTCTCTGGTCTTGACGGCTTGATCCCGATGGTGACAATAGCATTATGGTTCTCCGTATAGGACAACGCATTGCCAATCACCCGTCGGAACTCCTCGACATTCATCACCACTGCATCCGCAGGAGTAACCACCACATTGGCATTGGATTCCTCGTTCCTAATGCTCCAGCAAGCCCACGTGATACAGGGTGCCGTATTGCGTGCGGAAGGTTCCGCAAGAATATGGGAAACAGGGATTTCAGGAAGCTGTTGCCGTACAACATCCACATATGCGGCATTGGTCACCACCCAAAAGTGATCCATTGGACAAACGCCCTTGAAACGGTCAACGGTAAGTTGAATCAACGTACGCCCACACCCCAAAATATCAATGAACTGTTTGGGGTATTCTGGGGTACTGAGCGGCCAAAAGCGGCTCCCGATACCACCAGCCATAATCACGACATGATTATTATCCATAAAAATGACTTATAAAAAATGATATCACCAAACAGTTTGTTTGGAATAACGGCAAACTGTATAATTTTAAGGTTAAAGTTGGTATATTTTTTCCATCAGCTGCCACTTCTCATCGCTTCGGGCATCCGCTGAACAGCCTTGAAACTGGCTTACATACGCTTCCCATTCTGCTTGACGAGGCAGCGTTGCCAACCGAGACATATCCTGCTCCCAGTCAAACTCATCTACCGTGTCGCAAATCATAAACAAACTACGACCTTTTCGGAATATCTGCATATCAAGAATACCCACCTTCCGTTGACCTTCAATAATTTCGGGCCACACGTGCTTATGAGCTTCCACATATTTTGCTATCATCTGCTCGTCATCCACGAGCTGTAGCGTCTGACAATATCTTTTCACGCTTTCCCTGCTCTTAATCCGTAAACAGTCACTATCACAAAACATAACAGCGGCAACACATAACTTACATTCACGGCCGGGTGACCCAAAACCGTTCCGCAGTCAATAATGGCTCCTTGCAACGGTGGCATCAATGCTCCACCCACAATGGCCATCACGAGAAAGGCTGCCCCTAATGAAGCATCATCCAATGAAACTTTCTCCAATGCACACCCATAGATAGTCGGGAACATAAGGCTCATAAACAGGCTGATTCCGACCAAACTATAAAGCCCAGGCATTCCCACTATCAAGATGGCTCCCAACGAGCATAGCGCCGCACCTATCCCAAAGATAGCCAACAATTTGCGACCATCCACATATTTCATCAGGAACGTGCTTACAAAACGTCCACAAAGGAACAGGCACATAGCCACAATGTTATAGTTCTGCGCAGTGGCTTTACTGATGCCAAGATTGTCAGCATACTGGATGATAAACGTCCAAACCATAATCTGCGCCGCCACATAAAACATCTGGGCAACCACACCCTCGCGATACACTTTATTATGCCATAATCTTCCCAAAGTTCCCATTGTTGATGACTTATCCGTTTTATCCGTTGAATCTGTGGCTGGTACTCTAACCAACGCAATCACAACGAACATCACCAACACTACAATCCCCAATGTCACATACGGGTCTCTGATAACAGCTAAATCATGCACCCGAATCTCTGCCTTCTCAGCTTCGCTCAACATCGAGAACAAAATATTCCCCGCCGCATCCCGGTTGTCTGACAGCAAATTAGGCAGCACAATCATGCTGGCCACCGCCATTCCACTCAAACTCCCAATTGGGTTAAATGCTTGAGCTAAATTCAACCTGCGAGTAGCATTTTCGTTAGAACCTAACGACAAGATAAAAGGATTCGCCGTAGTTTCCAAAAATGCCAGTCCAAAGGTCAAGATATACAAGCTACAGCAGAAGAACGTAAAACTCTGCTTTGCTGCTGCAGGAATAAACAGAAAAGCTCCAATAGCATAGAGTGCCAATCCCAACAGTATTCCCTTTTTATAGCTAAACCGTCTGATAAAAAGCGCTGCAGGTATCGCCATCGTAGCATACCCGCCATAGAAAGCAAATTGTATGAGAGAAGCTTTTGCCGCCGGCAATTCCATCAACGTCTGAAACGCTGCCACCATGGGGTTGGTGATATCATTCGCAAAGCCCCACAGTGCAAACAGCACGGTGATGACTATAAAAGGAAAAAGATATTTACGTTCTACAAGTTTCATCACATACCTGCCCTTCTGATAGTAAGTCTAATTGCTTCTTTGTTTTCCTCACAAAACCTTTCCGCACTCTCCACCACACAAGCCAAATAGCCACCGCCACCGGCACCAGGCATCTTCCAGGCCAACACATCCTCCAATTTTGAGTATTTATCGATATATTCTTGCACACAGCCCTGGATCATAGCGGGGAACATCGCCACTTGGGCATTGAAGCTGTCACGGTAGGCGGCAGAAAAGTTCTGGAGATCCATCTTCAATATAGCTTTCCAGCAACGGTCGGCAGCACTGGCCAAGCACTTCACCTTTTCTTCATTAATATCCTTGCCCTCCACCACGGAACAACCCGGACGACGCGGTTCCATCGGAATCATCACCAAATGCGACTCCAACCACTGGAGCACCTCTTCGTCCTGACAGGTCTCGATGCGTTCCGGCCAGAAGTGATTGTCGTAATAGTGTCTGCAAAGTCCTGGTACACAAATACCTATAGCATCCTGTGCCCCGCTGATAATGCCATCCTCGCGCTCGGGATGGTTCTCGAAACAGAAAACCAGTCGAGCCAAGGTCTCCGGATCCATGTTTGGCAGCTGATAGGGCCAAATCCGCTTGATGACATTCCGGGTGGAAGTGCTCAACCCGCATCTCTCCCGAACCTCAAACGTAGGTTCCAAGGAAATGGTGATGGCCCACCCCGGAGCGTATTGGCTCACGTAGGGCTGGTCAATCCAGGTGCCGGCAAGGTCCAGTCGCGTGGGCAGGCGGCTCTCCGTCTTCTTGAGTTCCGTGCTGCTGCGCGCGGTAAGTCCTCCATGCGGAACCCTGTCAAGAACGACATACTCCATGCCGCGCTCTTCACAGACTTTCCGCTTGTCATCCGAGCCCCCATCACTATTCACCACGAGGATGTCCGGTTTAACAATGTCAAGAGTCGGCAGAAAATCCAGAATCCCGGAGCCCTGGTTGATGAACGCGTCCTTCACATAGCGGATGCTCTTCACCATGAAAAGCCGCTCCTGCTCGCTATATAGGGTCTTGTGATGCTTGTACTCCAGAACGGTGGCGTCACTGCCGATCCCCACATAGAGGTCGCCATATTCCGCCGCCTGACGGAAAAACTCCACATGACCGCTGTGCAGCAGGTCGTAGCAGCCGGACACAAAAACTTTAGGTTTCATAGTTTAAGGGGTGGTTAGGGGTTAGCGTTCGGCGCGCATGGGGTTGTTGAGGAAATCCTCGTAGGCGAGGCGGATGCCGTCCTCGAGTTCGGTCTTATAAGTCCAACCGAGTTTTGTGGCCTTGCTGACATCCAGCAATTTCCGTGGTGTACCATTGGGGCGGTCTGTATCCCATTTAACCACCCCAGTATAGCCCACCACCCGGGCCACCATTTCGGTCAGTTCTTTGATTGTTAATTCTTTACCTGTTCCGGCATTCACGGTCTCATTGCCGCTGTAGTTGTTCATCAGGAACACACAGAGGTTGGCCAAGTCATCCACGTAGAGGAACTCACGCAAGGGGCTGCCGTCGCCCCAGCAGACCACCTCCTTCAATCCGGCCACCTTCGCCTCATGGAAGCGACGGATGAGCGCGGGCAGCACATGACTGTGCTCGGGATGATAGTTATCGTTGGGACCGTACAGGTTTGTAGGCATCACGGAGATGTAGTCCGTGCCGTACTGCCGATTCAGAAACTCGCAGTATTTGAGTCCACTGATTTTGGCAAGGGCGTATGCCTCGTTGGTCTTCTCCAGCTCGCCCGTGAGCAGGCAACTCTCCGTCATGGGTTGCGGTGCCATGCGAGGATAGATGCAACTCGATCCAAGAAATTCCAATTTCTTACAACCGTTCTTCCAAGCGGCGTGGATGACGTTCATCTCCAGGATCATATTGTCATACATGAAATCTGCCAGCGCACTTTGGTTGGCCACAATGCCGCCCACTTTAGCAGCCGCGAGAAACACGTATTCCGGTTTCTCATCGGCAAAGAACTTCTCCACTTGATCCTGACGGGTCAAGTCCAGTTCTTGGTGAGTTCTCAGCACCAGATTGTTATATCCTTGGCGTTGCAACTCACGCACAATAGCGGAACCGACCATGCCTCGATGGCCTGCGACGTATATCTTGCTATCTTTATTCATCATCGTGTGCTCTCATGTATAATTTCTGAACTTTCTTCATATCGTGCGCCACCATGATACGGACAAGTTCCTCGAAACTGGTCTTGCGGGGATTCCAGCCGAGTTTGGTTCTTGCCTTTGTGGGATCACCGAGGAGCTGTTCCACCTCAGCAGGACGGAAGAAGCGGGGATCCACTTCCACCAACACTTTGTCGGTGGCGGTGTCAACACCCTTCTCCTCAACGCCCTCGCCTTCCCAGCGCAGGTTGATGCCCGCCTCCTTGAAGGCCAGCGTGCAAAACTCGCGCACCGTATGATACTCGCCCGTGGCAATCACAAAGTCTTCGGGCACCTCCTGTTGCAGAATCAGCCACATGCACTCCACGTAATCTTTGGCATATCCCCAGTCACGCAGGGCGTTGAGGTTTCCGAGGTAGAGCTTGTCCTGATGGCCTTGGGCGATGCGGGCAGCGGCAAGAGTGATCTTGCGGGTCACGAAGGTCTCGCCTCTCCGTTCGCTCTCATGGTTGAACAGGATTCCGTTGACCGCGAACATGCCATAGCTTTCGCGATAGTTCTTGGTAATCCAGAAACCGTACTGTTTGGCCACGCCGTATGGCGAACGAGGGTAGAAAGGAGTGGTCTCCTTTTGGGGAACCTCCTGCACAAGACCGAACAATTCGGAAGTGGAGGCCTGGTAAATCTTGCACTTGTGATCCATTCCGAGAATGCGCACGGCCTCCAGCAGGCGTAATGTGCCCACCGCATCTGCTTCAGCGGTGTATTCGGGACAGTCGAAGGAGACCTTCACGTGGCTTTGCGCTGCCAGGTTATAAATCTCATTGGGCTGCACCTTCTGGATAATGCGGACCAATGACGATGAGTCCGTCATATCGCCGTAGTGCAGGGTGAGGAGTCGTTTGTTTTTCATATCGCGCACCCACTCGTCGAGGTAGAGGTGTTCTATGCGTGCCGTGTTGAACGACGACGAGCGGCGGATAATGCCATGCACGTCATAGCCCTTTTCCAATAAGAATTCGGCGAGGAAAGATCCGTCCTGACCAGTGATGCCGGTGATTAATGCTGTTTTGTTCATATCGTTCTATTCTTGTTCGTTATTAATTCTGATTAGCGTTGAGCGTTGAACCCAACTTATTTGATAATATCAACGAAGTTACTTATCACATACTCCACATCTTCATCGCTCAAGCGCGTGTGCAGCGGCAAAGTCACCTCATTCTCATACAGATGGAAGGCATTCGGGAAATCCTGGATGTCAAAGCCCAGTGCTTTGTAAGCCGTCATCATCGGCAGGGGCTTGTAGTGGACATTGCAGGCGACGCCCCGTTCGGCCATCTTCACGATGACAGCACGGCGTTCCTCGTCGGTGCGGCCCAATAGACGAGTGATGTACAGATGACCGCTGCTGGCAAAATCAGCTCCGTAATGATTAAGCACCGCCACGGGCAATTCTTTCAGGGCGTTGTCATACACACCGATAATGTGCCGGCGACGCTCCAGCATCCCTTGATAGCGGCTCAGCTGGGCCAGACCGATGCTGGCCATAATGTCGGTCATATTGCATTTGAACCATGGACCAATCACATCATACTCCCAAGAGCCGAGTTGCGTTTTGGCCAGCGCGTCTTTGTTCTGCCCATGCAGCGAGAACAATTGCGACACGCGATAAAGCAGTTCATTCCAAGTTTCACCCTCCATATATGGGACGGTGGGCAAGTAATTCTTCAATTCCGAACGCTCCACTTTCGACTCCCCGAATGGCAGACACCATGTCAGCGAGCCGCCTTCAGCCGTGGTGAGGTTCTTCACGGCGTGGAAGCTGAACGAGGAGAAGTCGGCGATGGCCCCAGCCCTCTTGTCGTGCCACTGGGCACCGAAGGCATGGGCATCGTCGGCAGCCACAATGATGCGGCCTATCCGTTCCTGAATGGCATTGGCCGGACGGAACAGCTGTTTCTTGGACTCGATGACGGCATACAGCTTGTCGTAATCGCACATCACGCCGCCCAGATCCACTGGGCAAACCACCTTGGTCTTCTCCGTGATGGCTTCCGCCAGCTTGTCATAGTCCATCTCGACATTGTCTTTCTGGGAATCGACCAGCACCAGTTTGCAACCCACATGCTGGGTCACGGATGCCGATGCCGTATAGGTATAGGCGGGGACAATCACCTCGTCTTCCGGGCCCACCCCTATGAGCCGCAGCACCATCGTCATGGCGGCTGTCGCCGAATTGAGGCACACCGCCCTGGGGGTTCCGATATATGAGGCGATTTGCCGTTCAAACTCCTTTGTTTTGGGGCCGGTGGTAATCCAACCACTCAATATGGCCTCCGATGCCAGTTTGGCTTCCGCCTCGGTCATATCCGGCGGAGAAAATGGAATGTTACGTGATTTCATAACTCTAAACTCTCAACTTTCAACTAATTTAATTATTGACTACCGATTTAATCACCTCCACATACTTCTGCGTCCCGACCTCCTTGGTGAGGTTGTCCATCACGAACTGGCGGCCGTTGCGGCCCATTTCCTTGCAGAGTTCGCGATCACCGTACAATTTCAAAATGGCCTCCTTGAACGCGGTCTTGTCGCCCGCCTTGGTGAAGATGCCGCAAGGTTTGCCGGTTGTGGAGCTTGCCGAAGTGCCATCCACGATTTCCTTCAGCTCGTTTTCGTCGAAGTTGGCTAGCACGGGGCGCGAGGCGCTCATGATGCTCCAGGTCTTGGATGGAACTGAATTCTCCCCTACTCCTGGTTTGGAAATCACCAAAGAGGCGTCTCCGAGACTGAACACGTGTGCGATGTCCTCGTAGGGCTGGAAAGGCAACAAAGTGATGTTGCCGAAGGTAATGGTTTCTGTGCCATCGGGAGCTTGGGTGCGTTGTTCTTGCTTCTCGCCTCGCAGTTTGGTCACCAATGTGTCCCAATAGGCGCCGTTGCCCGTAAGCACGAAGTGGATGTCGTCGCGTCCCTCCTGCTCAAACTCGCGCGCCACCTCAGCCAACATCTCCATATTCTGCGTGAGGCCGATGTTGCCGTTATAGGTGATATAGAACTTCGAACGGTCGAGCGAGTACATGTCGAACAGTTTGTTCTGCTCGCGAGGAATCTCCACTACGGCATTCTGGTCCACCCAGTTGTAGATGACCTCTATCTTCTCTTCTGGCACCCCTTTGGACATGATGTTGCGCTTGAAGTCCTGAGATATGACGATGATCTTGTCCGCATTGCGGTAAGTGAAGTTCTCAATACGGCGGCCGATTTTCCAGAGCAGGCCATCTTTCTTAGCCAATCCTGTACCTACGAGGGAATCGGGGAAGATGTCTTGGAGGTTGTAGACGAAAGGAACTTTCTTGAACTTTTTCAACATCCCACCAAGCACACCCTGAATAGGCGGCGTTGACGCCAAATAGATGCAATCTATTTTTTTTGCAAACAAGCCACGATTGAATTGCTTTATCCAGCATAAAGAATAACGTATTGCACGAATTATTGGGTTCTTACCTTCTGCAAAGAGAGAGAAGCGGTGTACATTCAAATAGCCATTAGAAAGGATCTCAAATTTTAGTTTCTTGTATTTAACCCTTTCTTCCTTCGAAATACCACGACATGGCGTAGGGGCATATAATTCAATTAAGATTTTCTCATGACATAGTGCATCCCTGATATTGTCACCCAAATATGAGCTTGCGGCAGTTTCTGGGAAATAGTAAGCCGGCAAAAACAACACTCTCATATCATTCAGCCATTCTTAAAAACTTAGCAGGCATACCTGCCCAAATTTCTTTAAAACCTATGTTTTTTGTCAAAACAGCACCCATTCCAAGAGTTGCATAATCAGCGATTGTAATATGCTCTCTTATTGTTGAATTAAGACCTATGTGAACTCCCTTGCCTATTGACAAGAATGCGCCAACACATGCTTGTGCAGCAATGTGACAAAAATCACCTATTATATTATCATGACCTATAGTTGAACAAACCATTGCTATGCATCCTTTACCTAATTTGGTATTTGATGATATTGCTACCATTGGCATAATGACACATCCTGGACCAAGTTCAACATTAGGTGCGACATAAGCAGTAGGATGCACGAATGTTGCTAATTGAGAGTCTGGAATGGGAAGAGATTCTATTAATCTTATACGTTCTTCTACACCATCAAGTCTCAATATTGCTATGATGAAATAGTACCCTTCTTTAACATATTTTTCCAAATCATTCTTTATGGTACCAACAACTGGAAACGAATCAATAATTGTTCCTTTAGGAACACCATCATTCAAATAGCCTTCAACAACCCATTCGTTATATCCTCTTTTATTTGCATCTGAAATGGCATTTGCAATAACACCACCATTTCCTTCTCCGCCTAGGATTAAGATTCTTTTACTCATGTTTACTTATCATTTTGTGTTTTCTAATTATTTCATTCGCCATTTTTAACATTGGCGGGCCAATGAACTTATTATCCTTTACAGCCACCCCTTTACCTTCTCGAATAGCTTCCTCTGATAATTGAACCATTTCTTCAGCCCATTCTACCTCTTCAGGAGTTGGTGAGTAATAACGATGACAAAGTGGCAACTCTTTTGGATTAAGGATAAGCATTCCATCGAAGCCAAGTTTTTTTGAGAGGATAAGATTATGCTCCAAGTCTTCAAGGTCATGGACACGGATATGCACTGTGTCAATTGCGGCCACACCGCAGTTGTGCGCACCGTTTACAATCATGTTGCGAGCAAAGAAAATGCTTTGTCCCTCAATGTCGTGCTTGCCTTCGAGGTCAGTAACATAATCCTCGCAACCAAAAGCAACGGCGACTACACGAGGACTTGCCTTGCAGATGTCCTGAATATTCATCACAGCACCTGTGGTTTCAATCAACGGTATAAGCTTGAATGTCCCCGAGGCAAAACCTTTATCATACTCTATCGTTTCAAGCAATTTACCGATAAAATATACATCCTCACCACAACGAGCTTTAGGATACATAAAACCCGTCACTCCCTCAATGGCCAACTGATACACGTCTTTTAGCAACTGCCCGCTTTCACGGTCGTTGATACGTGGAAACAGCATATGTTTTTTGAAATAACCTTCTCGAACATATTGCACAATCTTGTCACGAGCAACCTGTTTGTTTTCTACGGGTTGGACGCTGTCCTCGATATCGAGCAATAGAATATCGGCATTGCTGCGCGAAGCACTTTGCATCAGACGGTCATTGTGCGCAGGCACAAACATCAGACTACGGGTCAAAAAATCGGTATTCATAATAGATTTTATTGATTTTGCTTTTTAACTAAAACATTACGACGGAAAGAAATCACGTCCACACCACGCTGGTTGTAGCCAATGGTCTCGACATACACTATGCCACGGTCATTCTTTGACTTCGATTCGCGTTTGTCCAAAATCTTGGTGCGGGCATAAATGGTGTCACCGACAAAAGTTGGAGCCAAATGCTTGATGCTCTCATAACCCAAGTTAGCTATTGCCTTGCCACTAATATCGGGCACAGTCATACCAACTACAAGCGAAAACACAAGTGTTCCCACAACTAACAATTGACCGTGCTGGTTATGGCTAGCATAATCAACATTTGTGTGAACAGGATGGTGGTTCATGGTCATAAGCGAGAAAAAATTGTTGTCGCTCTCAAAAATGGTTTTGGAAAGAGCGTGCTTTATTTCTGTGCCAACTTTAAACTCTTCAAAATATAATCCTAAAACTGATTGATTCATTATAATCGTAATATTTGATTAAACAATTTCGACTTTTATCGTTTTCATCGCCTTCTCACAGGCCTTCACTGCCTCTTCTGCCGTTTCACCTTGCGCAATCACAAATCCTATACGATCGTTGCTGCATTGAATGGGGGTCGATTTTTCCCCAACATTTTTAGTGAAGGTTATTAGTTTAACACCTGGTATTCTCCTCGCTTCATCCACATTTTCAATGGTCTTGATGGTGCCATAAGGCACTTCGAAATAGCGGATAGCAGATCCGCAATGCAAAGTAGGTGTAATATCTGGTTTTTCACCCAATGCCACTTTGATAGTGCTGCCCACCATATCGACACCTGTGCTGAGAAATACCAAATGCGTGGCGATATTGTCGCCACCCATACGGGCACCCAGTTCAATCATCACGGGACCTCGCTCGGTCACCTTCATCTCTACGTGTGCAGGCCCTTTGTTGACACCGATGGACTTGCAAGCGGCAATGGTGATATCACGAATGGCTTGTTGTGTAGCCAAAGGCAATTGTGAAGGTTGTGTGTGTCCCATCTCCACAAAATGAGGAGCATCGGTAGTAATCTTGTCCGTAATCTGCAGAATATGAACCTCACCATCCACAATCATAACCTCCACCGACACCTCGGGGCCATCAAGATATTCCTCCACGATGACTTTCCCATGACGGCTGCACGAATGGGCGTATTCATAGTTATCCAACAATTCTTGAAAATCATGTACCTTAGCAACACCATGGCTCCCTGCGTTGTCGGTGGGCTTAATGATGCAAGGGAATGACACATCAGCTTCGTGCGCTTTCAATTCCTCCAACGTATCCACCACAAAATACCAAGGCGAAGGAACATCGTGAGCTTTGAACGCCTTAATCATATCATACTTGTCAGTGGCCTTCACCGCCGTCTCGTAATCGATGCTATGAAGATGTAACTTACCAGAGGCCTTGGAAACTCCACGCATGGGCATATCAGTGGCCAAGGTCATAATTCCATTGGGTTTATAGTCCTCAGCTGCTGCCAGTACGGCATCCTCATCCATCGTAGAAGCATTATAATACTTGTCAGCATAAGGTATTCCTATGGCTTTGGGGTTGAAATCCACCACGGCTACATGAAGCCCCATTTCTTTGGCTTTGAGGATAGCAGGGAGTTGGAGCACGGAAGCCCCTACTATCATTAGTTTCTTCATTGTTCCTTTTTATAACTCTGTTCTGTGTTGATGTTTTTATGCCCAAGAACTGAGACAACAGTTTGCCACATTATCTTAATATCCATCAAAAAAGAGACATGGTCAGCATAATAAGCATCCCAATAGAACTTCTCTTCCTGCGTAATGCTGTTACGATAATACGCCTGGGCATAACCTGTGACACCGGGTTTCACTGTGAAACTCTTAATAATAAACTCATTGGTTTCATTGTCCAGCCGACCTTTGGAATACAGTTTCGGCCTCGGCCCTACAAAGCTCATGTCACCCAGTAAGATATTCAGGAACTGAGGAAACTCATCGAGCGAAGTCTTGCGCATGATACGCCCGATGGGGGTCACGCGCGGGTCGTCATCACTGTTATACGTAGAGCCATCGGGATTCTTCAAGTCTGGTGAGTTGACGTACATCGAGCGTAGTTTGAACATCTTGAACGGCTTATAGTCTTTTCCTGCCCGTGTGGCATTATAGAATACCGGTCCTTTATCTGTAAGCCAGATAATGGGAGCGAGAATGATGATTTCGAGCAACACAAAAGGCAGAAGAATTAAGCTGCCAATAATGTCGAATAGACGTTTGATGTAGTGTTGGTACATTTTTATCTTGATGATTTGTTAATACTACTTTTATCTGATTGTCATCAAATCCTCTATCCTCAAATCTTCCTTCTGAAACCACTCTATATTATCCTTCAACTTCTCCTCCGTCCAATCCCACCACTGCAAGTCTTGCAACTTATCAATGATAGTTTGAGAAAAGCGATATTTGATGACTTTGGCAGGAACACCACCCACAACCGCATAAGGCGGCACGTCTTTGGTCACCACAGCACCAGCAGCCACAACCGCTCCATTTCCAATGGTGACTCCACCCAAAACCAGTGAGTGAGAACCTATCAGCACATCATTTCCCACAATGGCCTTCTTCACAGGTGCTGCATTAGTATCTTTTGCCGTCCATTGAAACTTTGTTGCATTATGGGCTTCCGTGAAAATGGGCGAGATGGAAATCTGGTTGGTGTTATGCCCGCCCATACCAATGCGGCAATGATCTGAGATAGAGCAGAACTTTCCAATTTCAGCGTTCTCAACATCCGTATTGGCACTGATATAAGTGTAAGCGCCAACTTTACTACCCTTAATTTTAACACCTCTATAAATAGTCGCCTTAGCATCGACCTCATTGTTTGATGAAACAAACGCCAGACACGAAACGTGAGGATTGAAGATGTTTTTGATAAAACCAGTGATGAAATGAAGTTTGCTCATAAAAAAAGATGTTTCTTTAAAACTTCCATTTGGAATTCCGGAGTCCAATTATGATCAATTTCTTCCATGCAAGCCTTGCGCACAGCATTACGGTCCTTGGCTTTTTCTTCAAACCAATGGTTTATAGTATCAGCCAATGAATTAACGTCACCATACTTAAAGAATGCTCCTGTTTTACCATCTTTGATGGCCTCAAATTCGGGCATTTGACGTGGAAAATCATTGTGAGTGAGAACTGGGGTACCAAAGACCATTGTGTGCATGGCCGTAAGGCCAACGTTACCTGGAGACACACAAAGATCGGCATTATAAATCATTTCGCCCAATACTTTTTCATCATAACATGGACCATAAAACCACACGTTCTTCTCAAGACCTAATTGTTTTGCCAACGCCTCGAGATCCCCTTTCTTTTCACCGCCACCAATCAAAGTCAAATTATAATATTTCTCCTTTACCTTCAGAAGCGCCATTGCTCGGAGAATCATGTCGAGTTTTTTCACAGGTGTGAGCCGTCCAACAAAGAAGAGATTGCAATAGTTGTTATTGAAATGTTCCTGATAAATAGGTTTGGATTTTAGTTGTTCCCTTATGCCAATCTGTTCGTCGTAAGACAAAGAATTGTGAATGACGAACAACTTATCTGGATTCAATCCCTCTTTTATCATCAAGTGCCGGGCATAATTGCCATAAAGGAAAGTACCACCGTTAGGCAATTTGAATAACAGCTTCTTTAGTGTTCTTTCCAGACGGGATTCTTTACCATAAAAGCCATGACTCCAGAAATATATCTTTTTCTTGGGATAAAACAATTTGGCCATAATCCCCAACACCCAAGTACTATAATCTTTGGTTTGGGCAAAAACCAAAAATGTATTATGGTCTTTTCTGCGAAGCAGTTTCAGCACCCCTTTTTGCCAATTGCCACCAAGCAAACGTTTATTGTCAAGTTCCGAAACCGATCCTCTCAAAAGGGCATAATCCATCTTCTTTATATCGGCATTTGTCTTGCCAAAGTACCAATCACAATCAAAGAATTGGTCCATTCCCACAAAAACCGATTGACGGTAATGGGCTGCGAAATTATAGATGATACAGAGTTTCATAATTGACAGTGTTATATATCACATTGGCGTTATAACACGTTTTCTTGATTCAGAACCGATTTTATTCCTTTCTATCATTACATTCGTGCCATTTTTTTCCATAAAAACGAATTGCTTCATCAGTATAACTATAAAGCAAACCACCCCAAGGGAAAAACGTAAGTTCGGAGATGTATGGTTGATCGCGATATTCATAAAGATCAACTCGAACAAAACCAAAATCCTTACTTAATATACGAGCTATTTTAGCCATATCATCTAAATGACAGGGCCGTGTTGGAATCTCTTTTGGCAAATACTCTTTCTTTGTATATGGTAAGGGCTTCCAATCCAAATCAAGTGTAATATATTTGGTACTTGTAGCGCGATCCGTAGCCACAAACACATCCATAACATCACCCCCAACACACGTAAACTTATAGTCTACAGGAAAACTTCCATCGGATGTTTCTATTAGCTCTTCAGCATAAACCTTCGGAACAATATGATGATAATGAGGCTCAACATTATTTTTACCATTCTCGATAGCATGATGCAACGTGTTTATGGCTTTGGCTTGATCAAGTTTAGTTTTATCATAACAAATAACATGATTACCACAGCCATTGTTGCTTTTCAACACGAATTTGTTTGGAAGCTCATCAAAAGGTATCTCTTCAGGTGTATTCCACACACCATAATGGGTCAATAGAATATTTTCAAGCCCTTTAGCTTTAACATAATCCCGAATAGCTAACTTATCAACATATTGAGCATATAGTTTACAAATAGATGAATTGAACATTTGACTTATCAGAATTTCCGACATGTCTTTAGGGTGGTTCAAATTTGGGAAATGCCCACGTTGATGGTAGTATCTCAAACGATAGTTGAACTCTGACCCCAAGAGCACGTGCGACCATTTGTTTAAAAACTCAGATGATTTTTTTGTTTCCATCGTATCACTTTGTTTTGATCAATAATAACAACTCATTAATACTCCGATTATGCTCCTTAAAAAAAGGCCCAGAACAAAACTGCTCGCCAAGTACTCCAGGTGAGTCTGTATTGATTTCAATGACTTTAATCTGATTGTTTTCATCCACAATTACATCCCACCCGATAACACCAATATTAGGAAAATACTTGATATGCCACTGTTTGATTCTCGCAATCATTTCTTCGAAACAAGGCAATTTGGTTCCCCAAAACACTTTTCCATTGTCTGTTTTCGACACCGAATTCAATCTATTATCATAACCTTTGCCACAAACGACACCCATGTCGTCCACTCCTATCAAGTAACTGCTATGCCAATTGTCGACATCGCTCCCCGCTTTACCTACTTTCAGTATCGTTGAATAAGTAAAAACGCCATTAATAAAAATCGACGTTACGCGACAACTATTAATCGAAGATGGATTCAATTCTTGGATTGCAGGATGTTGCCTTAGTACCTCTTGGATAACAAAATCCTTATTATAGGATTGTAGCAACTTTTGTAAATATTCTTGATTGTTGTTTTCAGAATCCAATCTGATTATTTTCACTCCTTTGCCGCATCCTGAATCAACCGAAGGCTTTATCACAAATAGCTTGATGTTTTCCTTAATGATGGATTCCGCTGCCTTTTCGACATTCATTATTTCTCCATCATGCCAATAAACACCACGAACATTTTTCAAATAGTTGTGTGGAAATGGTATTTCCGGAAAATAAACATCAACCATAGCCTTATTTTGCAAAGAAACTACTTGCTTATAAGGGTTGGTTTGTTTTAGAATGAAATGAAGTTGCCAATCAGTAATGAAATAAGGATCAAAACCGTGTTCTTTTTTGTACATTCGTACCCATATCAAATCCTTATTGTTTAATTGCAGCCACGGCCATACTTCGTGGATTTGCTGCAATTCCTGTTTGCTAAGTGGTGGTAAACTCATCGTTTTCACCATCCATTTATCGCGCTTTTGAATGCTCATTCGAAACCATTGTTCATGAGCTTTTTCAATCAATTGTTTGAATTGTGTTTTCATTATAGAACGGTTATAATCCTTTAATCATATTGTAGGTTTTAACAATCCTTTTGGGGAACAGTTTGAAAAGTATCCCCTCAATACGGTATTTCCCGTTACTTGAATGAGACATAGAATCTAACAAATAACGGCTCTCTTCCAACCGTTTGTTCAGCATAGATTTGTTATCTTCATCCATATAGTAGCTATTGCTTAGCGATTGGTTGACAGCGGCGGCAATTAAATTGTCAAAAGCCCTGCCCACATTCTCCATATCATGCGTCTGTTTGAAATTATAAAGACTCCGGGCAACAACAACCAAATCAAAAGCTTTTTTCGGATTCGGCTTTTGGGTAATAGATCCTGGGGTTTGTCGGTTATAATAAACATGATCGTTTGTGAACTCAATACGATTGATGAAGTAATAAGCCCTTGGGGTGAATTCATGGTCTTCATGATAAATGCCTTCATAAAAACGAAGGTTATTTTGGTCAAGAAACTCTTTTTTGTAAATGGTCTTCACTGCGGCACAATTTATCGGGTGCATCGACATCAATTCTTTTCCAGACATCACAATATTTGAATACGACACCTCTGCACCCAAAGAGGTCTTTCCCTCTATATATCTAATACCAGCGTAAACTAATCCCTCTAAATCGTCTTGTTCCATTTTCACGATCAAGGACTTTACACAATTTTCTTCAATCCAATCATCAGAATCAACAAACCAAATATATTTACCTTGAGCAATACCAAGGCCTGCATTTCTTGCCGCACTTAATCCTTTGTTTTCTTGAGATATGATTCTTATGTTTTTGTTGTCGTTTGCTATTCTTTCAACAATGGACATACTTTTGTCTTTTGTACCATCGTTAATCACAATGATTTCGTACTCATCCAATGGCAAATCCTGTTTCAAGCAGGATAGCATGCATTGTTCGATATAAGGTTCAGTATTGTATACAGGAATAATGATGGATAATTTCATAGTTTTTTTATCAATAATTACACAAATTCCCAGAAAAAATGAAATTCAGCAGTGTTTAACTTTCCTCTATAAATAATCGCGATAAATGTCAGCAATTCAAACAATATCAAAAGATAGCCCCAAATCTCATATTTTTTATTATAGCCTTGAAACATATAGTACAAGACATAGGCTGTAACAACGCCTCCGAAAACAGTAAAATACCCAAATGGCCTAGTCAAAATAACATTACCTGAAAAAGCAACACCACCAAACAATCCTATTAGATACAGATTTGAAATGATTTGAAAAAATTTGGAATCATAGAATTTTTTTGCAGGTTGCATAAACGACAAAGTAATCAATGTGATTCCTGTTGACACAAGACTTCCTATGCCCGTGGATTCATTCGTGTCATATTCAAGTTTTGTTAATGCCTGTTCGGTAGTATAACCTTCATCGTAATTAAAAGCTTCGGACACAACAGAAAAATATTGCTCAATATAATTATTAATAAAAGAGGTACGTGCCACAACAACAGCCATAATATAAACCAGCCATGGAAGCCATTTTATTTTAAAAAAATCCGCCTTATCAATAAAATAAAAAGGGAGTAATATTATAGCGCTTCTATGAAACATATATGCCAATAAACAACATAACAGATAGGGAAGCGGTTTGCGTTCCTCGATAAACTGAATGGAAAAAATAAAAAAGCAACAAGCTGTTGCTTGTCTGATGCCATTACACCATCCTAACCACCTTCCACCAAGAAACAAAATAAGAATTAAAAAAGGATAAAGATTTCTATCCTTAAACGCAGACAAAAACAATGTTATTTGCAGAAAAGCAATAAAACCAAAAAACCAAGCAAAATGTAAATTTAGGCTTTGAAAAAAAGACTCTATAAAAGCAAACAATGGCTCAACGTCTCTATTTCGGCCATACAAATATTCTGCTATATAATTCAAGTGGTCAGTTCCAACGCCGTATCTACATCCAAACACAAATGCAAATAGCAAACACGGCAAAAACATATATAGGAATGGGATGTTTTTTTCAGGATTCAATTGGTTTTTTTCCAAAACATTTCCTGACCCTATCATCATTCCCATTAACGACAGATAAACAAACGCACTCTTAATCATTTTAATTACTACGGTCTTCTTGAAAATTTATGCACAATCTTCATCACCATATTCTTCTCAGTCTTGTCCAAAACCAAACAATATGCTGAAATGAAGGTTGAGATGCATGCAGTAACACATACAACCACAATACGAATTATGGAAGAAGGCAGCAATAAACTAACAGCCAAAGGAAGTGTCAGCATCACCAAAGTATGCAGTGAGCAAGGCACAAGAACTGCTTTTAGATAGTCTTTTATACTGACAATTTTGAATTCTTTAGAAAGAATGATAACACAAGCCAATAGATTGCCTAACGCCGAAAACAGCATTGTCCAATATACGCAGACAGGATCCAATCCAAACATCATCAAAACTATAGATATTGGCAACACTGAACTCACCACCAACGATGTAACTATCATATAATGCTTCATTTTTCCTGTAGCCGCAATCACAACTGTAATAGGATGAGCAAAACTGTTAACAACTCCTATAATCACCATCAATTGAGAAAAATAAATAGCTTCCATTGGGAATGTGTCGCCAAGCCATATATGGAGCAAGGCATCAGCCTCCAAAACAACAGGCACACATAACAACAGTTTCAATATAAAGATTATTTTAGACATGCTCAAGAGCAAACGTTTTGTTCTTGAGATGTCGCCAGCCGAATAGGATTGAATCATTTGTGGCTTAAACGCCAAACTGATATTGCCGCTAAAACTTTCAAGGGCCTGAGCCACTTGGTTCGAAATGCCATAGGCCGTATTCATAATAGGTCCATGATAGTAGTTAAGTGCTATGTTACTTCCTTGCCCTTTTATGGTATATGCAATAGGATCGAGCATTAGCCAACCTGAAAAAGAAAGCATAGGTTTAAACAAATCCTTTTTGAATCCTTTTTGTAGCTTTAATTCCTTGAATTTGATTTTACAGAAAATAAAATACAACAAATAATTGACAATGGATATGCACATCATAAGCACTCCATACAACAATAACTTGTCAGAAGAGGACCTTTGCAACAAAAATGCTATACTTAATTTAAGACAAGCATCCAATATGCTCACTATAGCCAAAAAATCCATCTTCTCGTATGCGATAACTGCCGCAGAATAGGGAGTCTGTAAGATGAGTAAAAACATAGAAACAATAGAACACTGGAAAACAATTTTCGCCACTTCCATCCTATCGTCAGGAATAACCATTTTATGCCCTATATACCAAACACCAATTATCTCTACCATTAAAACCACAATCACCGCTGCAGTTAATTGTATAAAGAATGAAGTGTTATATACTTTTCTAGCAGCATCCTTTCCGTTTTTACCAATCTCATAATTATAGAACCGACTTGTTCCGCTCGACAATGTCGTATTTAGAACACCAAACATGGCGACAAAACCACACACCACATTATATACGCCATAATCTATTTCGCCAAGTGCATTCAGAACAACACGAACAGTATATAACGTCACAACCATAACGAATGCCATTCTGATGTATAGAAAGACAGTATTCTTTGCTATTCGTTTGTTTGAAGAAGTGTTATCTGGCATAACAGATTAGTTGTTATTTATCGAGGTGGGTGTTTTTTTCAGGGTTAGAAGGATTCTACTAACAACTGTCTTGAGCAATATTTGAGGATGAACAGAAAACTTTGTGAGTTGGTTTGTGCGGTTCCGGGGCAGCGCGTAAAAGACTATGAGGTCGCGGTTTTTCAGGTTAATTAGGGATTGTCGTCTAATTCTTTTCTTATAATCTCAGCGGTAACTTTTGTTGACCGGCATCATCTGTTTAGAAGCAGACAATATTAATAACCGTCCATTTTTTGTTGATAACCGTCAGATTTCCGTTCTTTTTCGCATAGTCGATCTGGAATTCTCGCCGGAGGACTCCTTTTTAGACTCTTCAATGCACCTTGTCAGGCCGCTTCCGCCAGCTGCCCCCTCCCGCAACTTCTCCGCCAGAAGGACTGCATTGGCGGTGTGGATTCCGAAGAAGATGTACAGGATTTCCTTCTCTTTCTTCCTGGCCTTGACGTGTCACAATAAATAATGCTCCTTCTGCGTCCCAAACGACCCTTCCATCGTGGTGGCCCTCACTTTCACAAGCTCTTGCCTCACAAAGTCCTTCTCTTTGGCGGTCTGTGATGGACGGCCGCGTTTCACGAAGGAGGTCAGGATGTCGTTCTCCTTGCAGAAGTCCCGTTTGGCCGTCCCTGCGTAGCCCGTGTCGCCACCTATCGTCTTCACCTCCACCTCGAACAGGCGCCTGTGCATCTTGACGCAATGCTGCAGACGCGTCCCCTCGTTGAAGGCGTTGAACGACAGTTTCTCAATGAACGATATCCCATCCACCTAGATGTTGTTGTACTTCGCGCCGAACTCCACCTTCTTCACCTCCTTGCCCCTGACGATGGGCATCACGTAAGGATTGGACACGCTCAGTATCCTGTCGGGAATGCTTTCCCGCGGGTTGCCGCTCTCGAAGTGATTGCTCTACTAGCGGTACACCTTCGTGACAATGTCCATCGTCCTCCTCTCCTTGTCGGTCAGCCCCCGGCATCCGCATGCTCACGCTCCATCTTCCGGAGTGAAGTACAGCTTCGGCCCTCTTTTTGGGACTCTCCGCTTGCTCACCAGACCGAAATTCTCCGCCATCTCGCGCAGCGGGAAGAGCTTCTTCATCCGTCCCGGTTCCGAACGCTCGAATGAACGGCGGTAGAAATCAAAAAAATCGTATTCCGAGAATAAAAAACTATGACTCAGTTCCGAAAGATCTTGTACTTTTGCCAACTCTTTTATTATTGGATTCCCTCGATTTTTGCTTTCTCGGGGCAATTGGGGGAATTTCTTTTACGATGCTAAAATATATAAAAATTATAACGTGCTGGCTATCAGTTCGCTATACTTATTTTGGTAATTTACGATAGTCCCTAATTATTCTGCAGCCATTAGGTAGGTACCACAGCTGTGCGGCCTCTCGTAGAGGTCTCCCTCATTAAGTACATAGGTTACGCTTAAAGAATTGTTAGTTCCGTGCTGCAAATTATTTACATTAACTATCTTGATATTGCTTTATAAAAGATTCATCAACCGGCACTGCTGTTCCGAGGAGTGTGGTTGCCCAAGGAGCTCCTGGTTTCTTTCTTGAACAGATAACCCCTTTCTCTTCGTTCATTACTGCAATACTCTGTAGTTTATCAGACTTGTTTTGATCAAGTTTGCTCCTTCCTTTGCCGCTCTTATCCTTCTTTTTAGGTCCAGTAGAGGTAAGGTACATCTCAGAAGACAAGCCTCTATAAACAACTAGCATGTCTTTCTTTGGGAGTTTGATACCTGCATTGTTGACAAACACCGTTGAAACCGACACTGATGGTTTTACCATGTTCTTTGTCCAAACTTCCTCGCAGTATCCTGTATTGGATGAGTGGTGTGGAAGCTTGAAATAAGAGGCTTGTTTCGTTCCAAAAGTCGCACTTTTCTGTATTACATTACACCACCCTTTTTCCCATCGTGCCGCACAATCGCCAACACAAGCTCTTATATCCCTTCCTTTATTTCTATTGGCTTCAAGGTCAGCTCCCACTAATATGCATGTATCTGCTGTGCATAGAATTAAAGCCGTACTACACATGTTAGGTGTAATTACTGTTTCGTTTATCTTTTTTAAATCACTATCAGGTGCATCGTATTTGACTAATATCTTATGCATCTCATCTAACATTTTATCTGATGGGCTCAACGCTATCAGTTGTGTGCCATTACCTTGGTCATAAACAATCCGATCTAACGAACCATAATTCGTTCTTGACTTACCAGCAGCATTCAAGCAATTAAGAAACTCTCTCCATACACTTGATTTGCCTTGCGCGAGGTCACCTTCTATCAAGTACTTTAGGAGATTATTCATTTGACCCACAACAGGGTAATAGAACTGAGCATTGGGACAAGCCTTTATAACTTCGTGCAAACCATTGATATGGTCGGAATGCCAGTGAGTACAAACAATTATTGCGACATCTGCTAATGATACTTTCAGAGTATTCAAATATAAGAGCGGTAGATTTTGCCCGTCCTTTGACTTACAAGAATCAATTACGCCCCATTTACCATTTCCAAAATGAATAACAATAGATTCTCCCTCAAAACCTCCGACACCTATGGTTGTCACTTCTAGTTCATCATTGCCAGGTGTGGTTAATTTTGATATTTGATCTACCAATAATTCCATCACTTAAACAAATAACTTAGAGCATGCAACTCTTTTGACACAAGGTCGTCTATTTCGTTTCGGGTCAAATTAACTTGCTCAATAATCCTAATGGAATCAATATTTTCTTCCCTTTGAGTCAATTCTTTGTTTTTATTTTTAAACTCAATTCGTACATGTTTGAAGGTAAGCTCAAACATATCACCAACTGATAAATCCTTAGATATTCCTCTTGATGAAAAAACAGATTTGCTAATCTGCATTATTCGTGGTGAATATATGCGTTGGGTGTTAACGATTCTCGCTCTTATTATTTCTTCTTCTATTGAAACAATACGGCCTTCCCAATTCTCATAGTCACGCACCAACTCACTAAGTTCTACCGGCGCTGGTTCTACAGGAATATCTGTATCATTTCCTACCTTCTTCTTATAATAAGCAGTACCTTTTTCTTCCTTCTTTTTCTCTTCATGATGATCCTCAGCAATATCTCCATCACTCAGAGAGGAACATGCCTGGGTGTTTTTATCATCAAACTCAGGTTCTTCTTCTCTCCAATATATCGATGTGTCTTCCTTTAGCCAGTCCATTATATTCCTCTGAAAAAGATTTCTGCCTTTTCTCTAAATTCATTATGTAGCACTTCTGCTCTACTTACAATTTCCAAAACTTGCTCCTTTGTCTCAACAACAAAATGATTATTTGCTTGCATGGAGCAGACTGGCACCCAATCTTTTTCAGTACCATCTTGTTGGTTATCAGCATGTTTATTTCGCGCTTCAGTTGCTTCCTCCGCTTGAATAATTATGGAAGTCTTAGGTGTACCAGCCGTTGCCTGCTGATTACTCTCAAAAGTCACAGAGCGTAATCTTGGATCATCAAAAAACTGATTCATGACTTTTAGCCGCCCAAGATATTCTCCGAAACGGTACGAATCTTTTGTGTTAGCAAAAGTGAACAAAAGACCCGCATTAATGCCAACAGCCTTAAGCTCGGTATCATCATAATTATTCAGGATGTTCATGGTCATATTCACCAAATGATTAGACTGGGATATGTCATTACTAATCAACTGAATTCTACTTGGCTGGCTCAGGAAATCAATCAGTCCAAACTTAAATTTGGTTATAGGTTTAGAAACAAGAAGATCACGTTCCTGTCCGTTCCATTCTTCGGCCGTAATGATATTCAACTCATAGAGCCACTTTGGTGTTAGCTTCGTAGGGTCAAAATTTCCCACAACCACTATACCAATGTTCTGCTGACGCTGGATGATATCCATAATATGTTTGAGTTTATTTTTTTCAGCTATATAATGCGATTAACCAACAATCTATCCCACTTCTATTAATCCACCCACTCATACCCCATCAAGCCGAGGAATATTGCCATCAAGGTGTTCCTGCGTGCCCTTTTATCCTTCCCTTGTTCATGAAGGAAGTACTCTTGCGGATAGGGAAGATTCAAACTCATTATTCTCAATTGGTCAAGTGTGTCGTCGATTTCTTGAATCTTCCTAAAAGATTTCAACGAGAATTTCTTCTCGCCTAACTGATCCACAAAGGTCTTGACAGCCCTACTTTTCAGCAACACTTGTAATTTAAGAAGAGTATTCTTAGAATTTGGGTTATTATCTGAGTTAATATGTTTTTCTACCGCATCAATCAGTAATTCTTCGTACCTTAGTATGTCTTCTAATGTTGGTGTATTCTGTATCATCATCGGTATCTTAATATGATATTCACAATCAATTTCATTCCTTCTAAAAAATCATCTTTCGTCGCTGTCCTCACCATGGCCTTGAGCCGCAATCCCTCGCTAAAATCGCTGAGTATAGTTTGTTAGTTCAAGGTTCAAAGGTTAGAAGGTTAGAAGATTAAAAGGTTAAAAGGTTAAGGGGTTAAGGGTTAAGGGTTAAGGGTTCAAGTTTCAGGTTTCAAGTGTAAGTCTATGTCTATGTCTAAGTTCTAAGTCTTAAGTCTTAAGTCTAAACTCTCAGTTATGGCCGAGTCCCTGAAACCTTATAGGATTCCACGAACTTCAAAGTCTTTATCGCCCTTGGGGTGTGAAATGAGAGTTGATTATAGATTTTGTATGCTTTGAGTTGGTTGATGGCGGATTCGGCATCCAAGACACCGTCTTCGTATAGATTCACCGTCGCATAAACGTTATCGTTGGCAACAGGTCCCAAGACCAGGTCGAAATCATGCAAGTCGGGCTTGCTCTTTCTGTTGTTCACCACAAAGTCAAGCCATGCAAGGTCAACGCCATTGTTTCATCTCTTTTTCCTCTTATTGAGATAACCATCTATTTCGTCCAAGACATACCCCGTTCCCTGAGTGTGAAGCAAATCGTAGTTTCTCATCAAGAAAAGATCTGCATCGTATCTCTTTAAGAGAGATAATGCTTCCAAACCGCTCATCCCTTTGCTTAACGCGTACTTTTCAAGCGTATAAACCAGAAACTCGAATGCTTCGGGCGAAACCTCTTGCGACGCTCTTTCGACAGCCCGCTCAAATTCCTCATAAAGATCCGCCGTGCTCATATACCACCACTTGGCCCCCTCATCATACAGCTCCTTGTACATGGGATTGGAATAGATACATACGAGTGCCTCTTCCAAGGACAATCTCTTTTTCCGGGCCATGTATTCAGCCAAATGCGAAATCTTTATCGGGACAATGTTTTCTTCGTAAACGCCCATGGGATGGGTTAAGGGTTAAGGGTTAGGGGTTAGGGGTTAAGGGTTAGGGGTTATGGTCCACGGTGAGGAGGTATTCATTCCATCAGTTATTTTGTTCGCTTGACAATGCTTTCGGCTGCATCGGCGAATTTGGTCAAATCGGCCTCGTGGAGCGGATAATACATCGCCATGACCTCATTGATACCCAATCCTTTCCGCTGCAAGTATGAGAAACTACGGCAGGAATGCCACTGATAGTACGCCAACGCCCAACCCGCCCAATATTCAGGTCCCACAGTATAGGTTCCGTCGTTAAGCGGCGAGATGACACCATCCGCGGCCTCCACCACCAGATCGGCCAGCTCTGCACCAGAGAGCCCTACCAAATAACGGGGGTTACCGCTGGCGAACTGACGCGAAACTTCCGAGGAAAGGAACTTGTCGTAAAACTCTTCAATAGGATAACCGTACTTCCGAACGCCGCAATCCATCATCACGGCAAGATTGCGCATCGCCCCACCAAGGTATGTCTTCCTATACGCTCTGGCCATTTTTCCAGTTGTTTCTGATGATGTCAATCACATAAATCTCATTCTCTGCCATGGGCTTGGAAGCAATCTGGCGGTACTTGCCGCGTGCTTCCTCGTCGCGGAGTTTGTACTTCGCAAAATACTCCTCTCTCGGGGCTTCTATCGCCTCAATAAATGTAAGCGCTTCAAACGCTTTCCTTGACTTCAGCACCACTTGCTCGCCCAGTTTGCCCAAGCGCATGGCCTCCGACAGGTCGGAGAGCGAAAGGGTGCCATTCACAAAATCGCCAGCATAGGAGAAATAGGAGTCATTGGCGCGGTAGCCAATGATGAGGTCATACTTCTTATAGTCAACATTAAAGTTCTCCAACAGATAGGTCTTGGCTCGTTGCGGCAGACCCTCAGCCACATTGAACTTGCGATTTTCAAGCAGGATGGCCAGCCAATTCAAAATATTGTATTCCGGCCCATTGAGATTTAGCACGGAGAGGCCAGTCTTGTCCAGCTGATAATGATTGGCATAGCCGTCACGTCCCGACGAGCAGGCCCATTCCTTGGCCAACTCAACATGCTCGGTGCAATAGAAGCCCCTGCCATAGTCGTTGAAGAGCTTGCCCTCTCCGAAAAGAGGTTGCTCCACAACATTGACGGAGCCGTGATAGATGTCAATCATATCAAGCATTAACTAAAGGTTAGAAGGTTAGAAGGTTAGAAGGTTAGGAGGTTAAGGGTTAAAGTCTAAGTCTATGTCTATGTCTATGTCTAAGTTCTAAGTTCAAAGGTTAGAAGGTTAAAGGGTCAGAAGGTTAGAAGGTTAGAGGCTTGGGAGGTTAGAGGGTTAAAGTCTAAGTTCTAAGTCTAAGTCTAAGTTAGTCCCGTTTGAAGATATCACGGGTATAGACCTTTTCCCGCACATCGTCTAAACAGCTGTCGTAGCGGTTGGCGATGATGGCCTGGGAGTCGTTCTTGAATTTGTCTAAGTCGTTGACCACGAGGCTGCCGAAGAAGGTTGAGCCGTCTTCCAAAGTCGGCTCGTAGATGATGATCTGCGCGCCTTTGGCCTTGATGCGCTTCATCACGCCTTGTATGGCGCTTTGGCGGAAATTGTCGGAATTGGACTTCATGGTGAGCCTGTACACGCCAATCACAGGAGCCTTTTGCTCAGTGCCATAGATATTGTTTTCCGTATAGGCATAATAGCCCGCCATTTTCAACACTTGGTCGGCAATGAAATCCTTGCGGGTGCGGTTGCTCTCCACAATGGCCGACATCATATTCTGCGGCACATTCTCGTAGTTGGCCAACAACTGCTTGGTGTCCTTCGGCAGACAATAGCCGCCATAGCCGAAACTCGGGTTGTTGTAGTGCGTGCCGATACGGGGATCGAGACCGATGCCGTTGATGATGGCTTGAGTGTCAAGACCTTTTGTCTCGGCATAGGTATCCAGCTCATTAAAGTAGCTCACACGCAAGGCAAGATAAGTATTGGCGAAGAGCTTCACTGCCTCGGCTTCTTTCATGCCGATGAAGAGGACCGGCACATCCTCCTTGATGGCCGCCTCCTGCAAGAGCTTGGCGAAGGTGTGGGCACGTTCCGTGAGCCATTCGATATCAGTGAGGGCTTTGATGGCTTCGTTTTCCTCTTCATATTCCTTGCCTGCCATCATCTTGGGGATGCCAACAATGATGCGGCTGGGATAAAGGTTGTCGTAGAGAGCTTTGCTCTCCCGCAGGAACTCGGGCGAGAACAAGAGGTTGAACTTTTTGACCCCTTTCTTCCTGTATTTGACGTAAAGGCTTCGGGTGTAGCCGACGGGGATGGTACTCTTGATGACCATGACGGCGTCAGGGTTGACCTTGAGCACGGCGTCGATGACGGCTTCCACGGCACTGGTGTCGAAGAAGTTCTTCTGCGTGTCGTAGTTGGTGGGCGCGGCAATGACGACGAACTCGGCGTCTTTGTAGCCGGCCTCTTGGTCGAGGGTGGCCTTGAGGTTGAGGGGCTTGGTGGCTAAATATTCTTCAATGTAGTCGTCTTGGATGGGTGACTTCTTGTTGTTCACCATCTCGACGCGTTCGGGGACGACGTCCACGGCGGTGACTTCGTTATGTTGGGCGAGCAATGTGGCGATGCTCATGCCGACATAGCCGGTTCCTGCTACTGATATCTTCATAGTATGTTGTTTAATCAATTTTTACCTTATTATTATTAACTACCCGCAAAGTCCTTCAAATAAGCAAACCCCGGCGTCAATTGTCCTTCTTTCAAGATCATGGACCGCTCAATCACCTCTGAATGCTCTCCCTTCAACAACGGTTCAAACACATGCGGTGTCAACATTTTACCGAAACTCTCGCTGGAATCCATGGCCAGGGCGTTTGGACAATTGTCCACCGCCATCACCGTAATATTCTTTTCTGAAGAGAAAGCGGGTTCCTCTTTCTCCGTCATCGGGTTATAGTCATAATACGGAGCTTCATGTGTGGATGGGCGGACCGTCGATTTGACGCTTCCTTTTATGTCGCAGGTCACGTCCCCTATCATACGGATGCGCATATCTCTGTCACGCAAAGCGTCTTCGCTTAAATAAACCGGAGCGTCAGAGTTCCAGAAGTGAGCGCACACCAACACATCGGTCTTCTTGGCCCAACGCATGAAGTCGCTCTCATACCTTTCGGCATTTCGTTTGAAATCATCCCACGAGAAAGCGGAGCCATCTTTGCGTTTCACCAACTGCTCCGCATCGGCCACGCAATAGGACAACGTGTCAACAGACGTGTCGGAGAGATATTCCGCTTCCGTCATTTTGAGGGCTCCGATGTTTTCCAGCACATATTGCGCCCCCTGAGACACACGGCCAGCGCCTGTGACCAGTAATTTCACCCTGGGCAGCGGAATACTTTTCAAAGAATCCAGTAATTGCCTTAACGTGAAACGACGTTCTGGCTTCGGCAGTTCATACTGTTTGTACTTCAAGCCATAGCCCCGTAAGGTATAGTAAACGCCAACCACGCCGCCCCACCATCCAAAAGAACATACTCGGGTGTTGTTCTCATCCACCAAGTATTCATAATCACAAAAGGTGATATGATTTCGGATAAGGGCTTGAATCAGAGGGCGATTGTATTCCTGTTTCTTCGCAATATGCCCAAAAAAGAAATAGTTTTTCTCCGGAACCAGACTGTCAACCTTAGCTTCCTTCACCCCAAACAGAACATCACAGTCCCGGATATCATTCACCACTTCCACGCCTTCAGCACGATATTCGTCATCCGTAAAGGCGCGGATCTCACTTGACTGCACCACAATCTCGTGTGCGGGATACCGCTTGTTCAGCTCTGCCACTTGCTTGGGCGATAGAGCCACGCGATTATCCTCCGAAATCTTCGTTTCTTTAATGAGGGCTATTTTCATAAACCGTGGTGATCCTCACCTCCCCTTGTACATCTCCTCGTAATACTTCTGGTAGTCGCCGCTCGTGACGTTGTCCATCCAGTCTTGGTTTTCGAGGTACCAGCGGACGGTTTTTTCGATGCCTTCTTCGAACTGCAACGAGGGCTCCCAGCCCAGCTCTTTCTGGAGCTTGGAGGAGTCGATGGCATAGCGCATGTCATGACCGGCGCGGTCAGTAACGTATGTGATAAGGTTGAGGTCTTCACCTTCTGCCCTACCCAACAGACGATCCACCGTGTTGATGAGGACTTTGATCAGGTCGATGTTCTTCCACTCGTTGAAGCCACCGATGTTGTAGGTTTCGGCGATTTTGCCTTCGTGGAAAATCAGATCGATTGCACGGGCATGGTCTTCCACATAGAGCCAGTCGCGCACATTCTCGCCTTTTCCATATACTGGCAGCGGCTTTTTGTGGCGGATATTGTTGATAAACAACGGAATCAGCTTCTCGGGGAACTGATAGGGGCCGTAGTTGTTGGAGCAATTGGTCACGACCGTCGGCATTCCGTATGTGTCGTGGTATGCCCGTACAAAATGGTCGCTGGCCGCTTTCGCCGCGCTATAGGGACTGTGCGGCAGGTATTTCAGGTCTTCGGTGAAAAACTTGTCACCGTAAGCCAGATGATGTTTGCCGCTGCTGGCCTTGGTGCTGAATGGCGGCTCAATACCTTGGGGATGCGTCAGCTCAAGGGCACCATAGACCTCATCCGTTGAGATATGGTAAAAACGCTTGCCCTCCCATTTCTCGGGAAGACTTTCCCAATAGAGTTTCGCCGCCTGCAATAACGACAAAGTCCCCATCACATTCGTCTGCGCGAAGGTGAAGGGGTCTTTGATGCTGCGATCAACATGGCTTTCCGCCGCGAGGTGGATGATGCCATCGACATGCTCGTCCTGCATCAGCTTATAGACACCCTCGAAGTCGCAGATGTCCATCTTGACAAATTTATAGTTCGGTTTTCCTTCAACATCTTTCAAGTTGGCGAGGTTTCCCGCGTAAGTCAGCTTGTCGAGGTTGATGATTTTATATTCGGGATATTTGTTCACGAAAAGGCGAACAACATGGCTGCCGATAAATCCGGCACCGCCTGTTATGATGATGGCGCGTTTCATTTAATTATAAATTATAAATTATGAATTATGAATTAAACCTTCCGGAAGGTGTCGGAGGTGATGTCTTCTTTGAGTTCGTCGATGACACGGAGGAGATATTGGCCGTATTGGTTTTTGAGCATGGGCTGGGCGATTTCACGCAACCGTTCCTCAGAAATCCAGCCATTGCGGTAGGCTATTCCCTCGAGACAGGCGATTTTCAAGCCTTGCCGTTTTTCAATGACTTCCACAAAGGTGGAAGCTTCCGAAAGACTGTCGTGCGTGCCCGTATCCAGCCAGGCGAAGCCGCGCCCGAAAACACGGACCTTCAACTCGCCGTCTTTCAGGAATTCCTGGTTCACGGTGGTGATTTCCAACTCGCCACGTGCTGACGGTTTGATATTCTTGGCCACATTCACCACCTTGTTGGGATAGAAGTACAATCCCACCACCGCGTAGTTGCTTTTGGGCTCCTTGGGTTTCTCCTCGATGCTGATGCAGTTGCCTTCCTTGTCGAATTCGGCCACGCCGTAACGTTCCGGATCGCTGACCCAGTAGCCGAAAACGGTGGCCTTGTGATTCTCCTCGGCATCCTCCACCGCCTTTTTCAGCAGTTTGGTGAAGCCGCTGCCGTAGAAGATGTTGTCGCCGAGGACAAGACAGGCGCAGTCGTCGCCGATGAACTTTTCGCCGATGATGAAAGCCTGCGCCAGACCGTCAGGAGAGGGCTGCTCGGCATATTCGAAATGCACCCCGTAATCGGAGCCGTCTCCCAGAAGGCGCTGGAACCCCGGCAGGTCGTAGGGGGTGGAAATGATGAGAATGTCCCTGATCCCGGCCAACATCAGCGCCGAAATCGGATAATAAACCATAGGTTTATCATAAATGGGAAGTAATTGTTTACTGACCCCTTTGGTAATGGGGTATAATCTGGTGCCGGATCCGCCGGCGAGAACGATGCCTTTCATGTCAATTATGAATTAAGAATTATGAATTAAAAATGTAGAGTATAGAATGACAACTATGCCAAGGCCAATAGCTAAGCGCCGATTTCCAGAACCTTCTGCAACCAGGATTTTTTGACTTTATAATCCCAGATTTGCAGTTGGCGGAAACGGTGAATATCACTCCCGAAATAGTTATAAGCACCCTCTTTTAACAGATAATGCGCTTTTTTCACCGCATCACCGCCATAGGCACCAGAGAGAGAGGCAACATTAAGTTGGAATCGCAGCCCTTTCTTCTTTAATGGTGCGTAGTCGCTTATTTTCATATACAAATAACGTTCCGGGTGCGCCAGAATGGGATAATAACCCTTTCGTATGATAGAGTCCAGAATGTCATGCAAATCCATCGGAGGAGTGTAATAGGAGGTCTCCACCAACAAGGCGTTGCCTTCGTGGCCGTGGGTCAGAAGGTCGTCTTTCTCCAGACGCTCCAAGAAAAGGCCGTCCATCATATATTCAGCAGCCAGATTCAATTGTACCGGACCATGATATGCCGCTTTGAGTTCGGCAAAGCGGGCTTTCAAATCTTCGGTCGTGTTCGGTATGTCCTCCATAATATGAGGTGTACACCAAACCTCTTTGATCTGGAGCTTTTCATACGCCTCTAAAATACTCAAAGAGGTCTCCATATCAGAGACCCCGTCGTCCACACCTGGAAGGATATGGGAATGGCAGTCAGTGGCGCCAACCCACACATCGGCAAGTTTTCTTTTCCCGAACCACATGATTATGCTTTCTCGTTAGCTTTATTGGAAGCGCCGTTGTCATCCTCATCGTGGTAGTAGCTTCCATAATGGTAACCGTAACGGTAACCATAACGATAGCCGTAACGGTAGCCATAACGGTAGCCATAACGACCTTCATGGGAGTAGGTACCATTCAGCACCAAGCACATATTGTTGTACTTATGCGACTCGTAGAGTTTGTCCAACTCCGGCAACATGCTGAGCTCCAAATTGCCAGCGCGCACAATGAAGACGGTGTAATCCGCCATGCCGCTGATAATCTGGGTATCCGCCACGATGTCGATAGGCGGACAGTCAATGAAAATGTAATCGAAATCATCACGCAAATCCTTGACCATTTCAGCAAAGCGGTCTGTGGCAAGCAACTCCGTAGGGTTGGGCGGAACCGTACCTACCGGCAGCACCTTCAAATTAGGATGTTTGCTGTTAATCGGCACCAGAGTGCTTCGCACGTCATCAATCTTTTCAGCCAAGAAGTTGCTCATACCGACACGAGGGCCATTCACGTACTGGGACATAGAACAGTGACGCATGTCACCATCAATGACCAAGACACGTTTGTTCTTGATAGCCAATGACATGGCAAAGTTCATAGTGATGAAAGACTTACCGCTTCCCGGATTGAAAGAGGTGAACATCAGCACATGGCAACCATCCCCTTTGCACATAAACTCCACATTCGTACGCATGACACGGAAAGCCTCGTTGATGGTGCTTCTGGACCCAGCCTTGACCACAATCTCGGCCAACTTGGCGTTGGTTTCCTTTTCTTCCTGTTTCTTTCCAAGGAGACCCCTGATAATCAAATTCTTACGATTATCACTTTTTGCCGCCGCCTCCCCGGTAAGAGGGATTTCCGCGATAAACGGCACCTTCACATTCTTCAAGTCGTCACGGCCACGTAATGAGGTGTTCATCTGCTCACGCAAGAAGATGACGACAATCGGTATGAGAAGCCCGATTATAAAAGCGACAAGGAATATCATCGCCTTTTTCGGTTTTATGGGACCCGTACTCCCGTTAGGGTGTTCAATAACCCGGTTATTATAAGCGGTAAATGCCTGTGAGAGTTCGTTCTCTTCCCTCTTTTGCAACAGATAGAGATACAACGACTCCTTGACCTTCTGCTGACGTTCCACAGAGAGCAGGTATTTAGCCTGGGTGGGGCCTGCCGCAAGGTGGGCGTTCACGTTTTTCTCGGTTGACAGAGCACTCTGCATCAATTTGTTTAACGACGCAATCTGATTGTCTAACGAAGTGATCACGGCCGACCTCATTGAAGCGAGTTTCTCATCCAAATCCAACACCAGCGGGTTTTGACTGCTGCTGTTTGCCACCAGGCTGTTACGTCGCATCATCATCTCGTTATACCTGGATATTTGGCTTTCAATGCCCATATTGTCCAAGCCCGAGTTGACCGGCAGCAACTGGTCATGCGTGGCGTCAGAAGCAAGGAAGTTGCGGATATAACGTGTAATGGACAATCGGTTGTTGATATCGACTATATTTTTGGTCACTTCGCTGTTCTGGCCCAAATACATGTTAGAGACCGCACCCACGTCAGGAAGGAGATTCGCGCTCTTGTAGGAAGAGATATCATCATCCACGTCACCCAGGTCTCCTTCAATCACATCCAAACGGTCATTGATGAACTGGGAGGTGCTCAGCGTGATCTGGTTTTTATCTTTCAGCCAATTGCCGTTATAGACCGCAATCAGCATGTTGATGATGTCGTCAGCCCGTTTTTTTATCACATCCTCCACACTTATTGAGAGGACATCCGCCGTTTTATTCACCTGTGCCACTGCGATTTTCCCTGACAAGGTGCGGCAAGCGGAATTCATCGTGGAACGGGAGACGTTGATTTTCGGCCAGGATTGAACTTTGAAATAGTCGGTTTTGTTCACCGCAATTCTGCCCACGGGTGTGGCAATTGTATCGCCAAGTTTTACGGTTATCTTAGGCGAAGAAACACTTTCACCTTTAAAACTGAAATCAGAAAGGACGGCCTGGTTTTTCTCCAACTTCATCACCAACGAGGCGTAATCCTCGTCCGTCAGGTCCAAAAAGGAGACCTTCACAGGAAGTGTCTTGTCATAAAGCACTGTCGGGCGGAACAATCCGTCGGTCGTGTAATTCACATCCAGGTTGAGGCGTCTCACAGTCTCCATCTTGTTGTCCATAGACTGAATCGTGATCAACTCATTCTGCACATTCACATTCGTGCTCAACATCCCGACATCCGTAAAGTCGGACACATTGATAGCGGAGCTACCATTTTTGTCCGCTTTGACCAGAATTTTGGCCGTCCGCTGATACACTGGAGCCGTCTTCATTATATAGAAGGTGGCACCTGCCAGCATGACCAAAATTGAAATCAAGAACCAGTACCAGCGGTTAAAGCACATGTAAATCCAGTCCTTAAGCACCACTTCTTGAGTTTTATCTTCTGTTATTTGATTTTGAGTTTCCATACTTATATTTGGGGGTTAAATGTTAACAATGAAAAAGGATTATTGCGACTACTGTCTTGCTCTTTGCTGAATGAGCAATATAGTGGAAATGAGAGTGGTTATAGCCGAGGCCGTGGAAATCCAGAAGGATGGCGAAGCAAACACGTTGCCGTTGGCTGTGGATTCACGGGCGCGCTTCTTGGTGGGTTCCACATAGATCATATCATTTTGACACAGATAGTAAACCGGAGAGTTCACCACCGAATCAACCGAAGTCATATTCACGGTATAGGTTAACACATTTCCCAATGAGTCGGCCCTGAGCACCATCACGTTCTGCCGTTTACCGTTAATAGTCAAATCACCGGCTTTGCTTATGGCTTCAAGCAAAGTCATTTTATCCGAATTGATGTTATATTGTCCAGGGGCACGCACCTCTCCAAAAATGGAATACTGAAGGTTGGCAAACTCCACGGTGACCACGGGATCTTTCACCAAATTTCTGGAAATCAACTCATTTTTAACGTAGTTGGTCAGTTCATTACGTGTCATACCAGCAATGTGCAAAGAGCCCAGCACGGGAAAATCGATGTTTCCCTCTTGGTCTATGGTATAGCAGGAAACACCATGCCCGCTACCAGACATATTGGTAGAAATGTTTCCTCCCACAGAACGAGTGATGTAGGGGAGGTTGAACATGGCTGTGAGATCAGGGTCCTGGCTGTTCACCACGATGGAAACCTTATCTTCCGTTCTCAATCGGATTTCAGGCGATGGGAGCGCTATTTTTGCCGAATCGGCGTTTTGGGCATCCTGGAAATAGCTGATTTTCTTGTTTGTCGCACAGGAGGCGAACAACAAGCAGACCAGAGCCAACAGGTAAAATTTGTGATTTTTCATAAAACGTATAATTTAATTTATCTTTTCCAAAAACACAGACGGAATATAGGAGGTGGCCACCAGAGCGAGACCTTCGACCGCGACCAACAGACGACGATTCCCTTTGACGCGTTTAATGTATCCCACGCAGTCCTTGTAGGAGCCGTCCAGCACTCTCACCCTCTGCCCTTCCTTGTAATTGACGCTCTCCACATCAAGGTATTCCAGACGGTCGTCCTCCACAGAGGTGACCAGCATGAACACCCGCATCTCCTCTTCATCAATAGGAGAAGCCTTTCTGTTCCCGTCAGTCTTATGACTATACAACATGATACGCCCGTAAAAGGCTTTCTGCAGGTCCCATACCTTCTCTTCGGAGCATCTCACAAATATCAGCGAGGAGATGGCGGGTTTCAACTGCTCTTTCTGTTTGTCTTCCCTCAACTTATAGACCTTAACTTTCGGGAAATAGGTTTCCACCCCTTGCTCGCGGATATCTTTGTCTATTTCAAAGACCTTGTTGTAGAAAACCTTGAAAGCGTACCAATATTGAGCGCTTTCCCCATGTTGCGTCATGCCTAAACTATTTTATTATAATTCTTATTTAAAAAAAGGTTTTAAATGGTACAAAACCAACTATTCCCCCTCCTTGAAAGAGAGGTCAACTGGGAAATGCTTCTTCTTAACATACTAAAATCCAAGACCTTATGAATCCAAAAGGATATATATGGATTTTTCCCTTTTTACAATAAAACCTAACGGCAAAGATAAACATTTTTCTTTATAATCATTTGTGAAATGCATTTTTTCACATCCCGTTTTTTCAACAAGAGGTCAACGACACACAACGAAACATTAACCCCTTAATTTATAAGGGATTCGGAAAAAAACTATTTTTTATGGGAATGATTATCTGAGCCACTCTCTATCTGTAGCGGCCAGCGTTTTCGGAATCGCCCATCTGTGTGTATGCATCGGACAGTCCTTTGCGAATAGACTGTATTTGGTCGGCTTCGAAAGCGAACGACAACGCCTGTTTGTAGTACTCCACCGCCTTTTCAGGATTTCCATCATGCAGGAAAGCATCCGCCAGAGCCGTCAACAGGGTCGATGACTGCGGGAAGAGCGTGGTCAGGTCTTCCTCCAGCGCCGTCAGTTTGCGCCATTGTCCGGATTTGGAGACGGCTTCCACAAACAGGCTCCATAGCTCATAATCCGTATCATCCTCTCGCAAAGCGTTTTCGAAACTTGAGACCGCCTGGTCATATTGCTGGGCTTTGAGAGCCGCCATCCCCTGATTTCTGTAGCTGTTGTTTCCAATCGGCGTCTGAGGAGTTTCATCCGGTTGTCCTTCAGGCGAATCCATCTTTGTCAGAAGGCTCAAGCGAGACTGGATTTCAGCGGCCTTGTCGGGAGCACCGTTTTTCGCATAGCACGTGGCTAAAAAGCCGAGAAATTCGGGATTGTCGGGAATCTCACGGCAGATGGCCTCCCACATCGGGGTGGCTGACTTGTAATTTTCGGTCATCATGTACATCCGCGCCAAGTCAACTTGGTACCAGACGTTTTTCTTGTCCAGCTTAACTGCTTGTTTCAATGCATTTTCGGCTTCAGAAAACTGTTGCCTCCCCACATACACGCGGGAGAGCATGAAATACGACGGGGCATGTTTGGGCGCATCAGAGAGAATCCCAGAGAAAGTCTGTAACGCATCCTCATATTGGGCCGTGTAATAGTAACGCAATCCCTGGTTGAAACGCTTTGTGATGGCACGTTCCGACACAGCCTCCTTGGTGTTGGAGGCCGTATTCCGTTGCTTCTTCACCGGCTGTGCCACCCCAGTGAAACAGAATGCAATCACTGCCAATAGAACAATCAACTTTCTCATAATCAACAATATTACTGTTTTCCACTGTGTCCGAAACCGCCGGCGCCCCGTTCGGTGTCCGACAACTCCTCCAAGGTGTTGACCTCTTGCATCTTCACTTGACGGAACTGCGCAATCACCATCTGCGCGATGCGCTCACCCGGCTGGATTTCAAAGGGCTCCTGCGAAAGATTGATCAGGATAACCCCTATCTCGCCCCGGTAGTCGGCGTCGATGGTGCCCGGACTGTTCAGCACGGTGATGCCGTGTTTGAGCGCCAACCCGCTCCGTGGACGCACTTGCGCCTCACAATCTGCGGGAAGCTCCATAAAAAGTCCCGTCGGAATAAGTTTTCGCTCAAAAGGTTGCAGCACAACGGGTTCTGAAAGGTTTGCACGCAAATCCATGCCTGCGGCGGAGGAAGATGCGTAGGAGGGTAAGGGATTGGAGGATTGGTTGTGGATTTTTATAGTCATAGGTGGGTTTAGGGTTAAAGGTTAAGGTCAAAAGGTTAGAGGATTCAAATCTCAAGTCTCAAGTCTAAGTTCTAAGTCTAAGTCTAAGTTCTAAGTCATTGTACTATTTTTCCTTCTTTTAGGGCGCGATCATAGAGCTCCTGCAAATATTGGTTGACAAACTGGGCGCGGCGTTGGTTCATCAGCAGCATGCCGGCGGCGGCGCGTTCTTCTTTGGTCTCATTCACAGAACGTTGAGACCGGTAATCCAGCATCACGAGAAGCACCGAGTTCTCCCCCACTTCTTTTTCAATGTGCAAGGCACCGACACGGTCGCCCAGTTTCTGCACGTCAATCTGAAAAGCCACTTCATTCTGCAAGTCGTCCAGGTAAAGCCATTCATCATCATCCAAAAGATACTCGATGGAGTCGCCCAGCATATTCACCAGGACATCTTTTTGTTCCACCC
>Ga0310691_10001160_pt1 | contig 42382 bp, 49 predicted proteins | sample 176DNAGHGlowgp2_FD_203887 | JGI IMG/M metagenome (GOLD analysis project Ga0310691, IMG submission 203887) | Sheep rumen microbial communities from Palmerston North, Manawatu-Wanganui, New Zealand - 1766 DNA GHGlow gp2 (v2) (version 2) | ecosystem: Host-associated > Mammals > Digestive system >... | reverse complement strand
AGTTTAAATGTGTCCTGTCCGCATTGTATGCCATTATACGCCAGTTTAGAGCCTGGTTATATACGAAACGGCAGCAACCGAAACACTTAAGGAAATACTCGGCTTGTTCTTTTGTTGGATATAGTCTGTATTTGATAGCTTTATTCATATATACATTATACCAAACATACGTTCATAGAACAAGTGTTTTGCGCTTTTTTAAAAGAATTTTCGCGATTCATCCCACAACCGACTGCGTAGGAAGGGGTTTTCTCGCGGAGAAATTATAAAAAATCCCGCATATGCGGGATTTGTATTTTCGGCTATTTTAAGCCCTTAAACTGGTATATCTTGTATTCTTCATCATACTTCATCTTGCAGTCGATGAATGCACCGATCTTTATCCCCTTAGGCTCAAGGTCACAATTATTGACCTTTATAGGGTGATCATAAAAATCCTGTCTCGGCTCGTTGTAAAACAGGATATGAACCGTTGATCTTTCTCCAAGGTCATTGATCCTTGCCACGTAGCCTTTGGTCTCGTACATCTTCTTTCCAAGATCGCTCTTTACATACTCCTGAGCTATAAGCTGCTGCTTTTGCATCTCACTCATATCAGCGAGCATATCCTCAAGTCTGGCTGAATCCTTCCTGGAAACGAAATATACGATCACAGAAAGAATAACTATCGGCACAAGACCGATAATTATCGTTGTGATATCCATATGCATACTCCTCCATTCTCCTTTATATTATTCCCTATTCCCTATTTTGCTAACTGACTGAAATACAGCTCATGCGCTTTCTGATACTCCGCATTGTACTTTTCATCATCACCCTGATGAAGAGATGATATATATGAATGCGCAAGCTGTGCTCTTTCAGGATGAACACGTACTATCGTAGCTATTCCGACATTCGAGCAGGTATCCGATATACGACCGGCATTTGTAAGTATCTCCAGAAACATGATTCCCGCTCTCACACTGCACTTGCCTTCTCTTAATCTCTTTAAGTGATTGTCATGCAGTGTATTTGTCAGATCATCCATAACTCCTTCAAGAGGCTCTATGTGAGAAGCTGCGTCCGTGTCACGTTTTTCAAACGCACGCTTTGTGTAATCCATTATGGAATTGAGCAGCAGTCTTATAAGTGAAAGCTCCTTTAAAGCTGTTGCTGAAAGCTCCACATCCTCATTGTGAAGCTCTTTTGCAGTCTCTGCGATATGCACCGCATAGTCTCCCAGATGCTCGAATTCAGATACAAGCTTGTGATACTGGGTAAGGATATGAATGAAGTGATCCTCAGTGATATGAGGTGACATCTGAACAAGATAGTTGTCGACCTTGTCGGTGAGCATATCTATGTTCTCTTCCTCTTCCATTATCTCATTAAATACATCCTCATTGAACTCAACGATGAGGTCGAATGCCTTGTCGATGCTCTCATATGCAGTTGACTGCATGATGTTAAGAACATCGTATACGCTGTTTAAAGCGATGGCAGGCATTGAGAAGAATACCGGGTTGAGCGCTGTGATCTTGTCTTCATATTTGTTTGTCTGCTTAGGCTCATCCTTGACGATCTTTTGTGCCAGTTTCTTATAAAGCCCAACAACGGGAAGAAGTACTATAGCACATCCGAGGTTAAATACCGTATTGGTATTTGCTATGCCGCCGGAGCTTAGAGATCTCATCCAGAGATTGTCAAGAAGTCCCATATGATGAACTATTGTAACTACAGTGATTACAAGAATCGTTTCACTTAGGTTAAACAGGATGTTTACAACTCCGACACGTCTTGCATCGGCTTTTGCTCCGATAGAACATACGATAGCCGTTGTAACACAGTCACCGAGATATATACCGACAAGAACTATGTAAATGGTCCGAAACTGTATTCCCCAGGCCATTGAGAATGCCTGTAAGATACCAATGGTAGCCGAAGAGCTCTGAAGTATGAAGGCAACACCAGCACCGGCTATATAACCTATGATCGGATTATCTCCCATGCTCATGAATATCTTCTCGATGAATCCGCCGTTGGCAAATTCATTAACAGAGCTTGTCATATTTAAAAGGCCGGAAAATAGGATACCGAATCCTATGGCTATTCCGCCTATCCTGTCTGATTTTGAAAACTTGAAGAACATTAACAGGGCAACACCTATGATAAGTGCAAGCGGTGCTAATGTTGATGGCTGGAAAAATCTCAAGATAGAACCAGATTCGGCTTCGACATCCAAAAGTCTTATGATCTGACCTGTTACCGTCGTACCTACATTGGCTCCTATGATTATACCGAGTGACTGGTCAAGCGATATGATGCCTGCCGCCACAAGACCTGACGTGATAACGATCGTCGCCGTTGATGACTGAATGATGGCTGTTACCGCTATACCCAGCAAAAATGCCTTGACATAGCTGTCTGTCACCTTGCTCATGACGACCTTAAGCGTACCTGACGATCCTTCCTTTAAGTTATTGCCCATAAGGCGCATTCCGTAAAGGAACATGGCAAGACCGCCAAGCAGCGATATTACACTAAAAACGTACTGCATAACTACTCCTATAAGTCACAATTCGAAACTGTCCCCTTGGCCCACGGCGATCCTACATCGCATCTTCCGTGGTGATACTGCTCCCTTACAGTACCTTCTTTTTCTTCCTCGGCAAACTTGACGGAAAGTCTCCCCACTCCGTTTTCCATCTTGCCGTCTATCATATTCACTATCTCATCGATCTGTTTTGAATCCATATCATACCTTTTCGTATCTTTTAAAAATCTTGTCGGCACCGCAGACATGTTTTGTTCCGTCATCATCAACGATAACGTAATCGCCCTCTTCTATGAACGTGCGTCCTCTCTTGTGCGAGATATAGGGGCATACCACGGTCCCGTTGTCTCTCGTTACCTTTATCAGTCTGTCGGTAACGATCCATATCTTTGTTACCACATCCGAAAACGGCTCCCATCCGTCCTCAAGATTGCTGCCAACCTTGTATTCATATACTTCTGCTTCAATCGGGGTTCTCTTGCATCTCATATGTGCACCTCCAATATAAACAAACAATATTCCGAATATCTATTCCTTGATTATATTATAACATATTTATATCAAAATCATCTGAGAATCTCATCGATAGTTGAGACCGTGCTGAATGTTCCCTTATTGGCCGCTATTATCTCCTTCATCTTCTGAAGCTCAAAGTAGTTTACATAACATATAAGGGTCTTGTTCTCTCCGGCAATGGCACCGTATGAATCCATTATAGTGCAGGTCTTTTTCAGATCCTTCTTTATCGCCGAAACAAGCGCATCCGGATTCTTTGTTATGATAGTCACCTGCTTTATCGCTTCGAAGTGATCGGTAAAGTGATCTATTATAGTCGTTGCTATGACATAAACAAGAAGGCTTAAGAGCGCCGCATTTCTGTTTATTAAAACAAACACCGCCATATAGACGCATGCGTTGAATCCTATCAGGATATATGTCATGGAAAAGTTCTTTCCCGTTATGTCTGTTATCTTTCTTACAACGATGTTGGCAAATATCTCTGATCCGTCGATGCATCCGCCGTGTCTAAGTATCAGCGACAGCCCGGCGCCTAAGACCGCTCCTCCGAATACCACGGCCAAAAAATGCTCGGTATTAAGTTCAAATGGTATCTTTTCAAAGAAATCAAGCCCGGCAGTGTATACGAGTGATCCGACAAGAGCCTTTATTCCGAATCTCTTTCCAAGTATGAGTATGCCCGCGATGATAAAGGGAAGAAAGACCAAGAATACGCAGGCTGACAGGCTTGCTCCGGTCATCTTGCTGATTATTATCGCAACGCCTGCTGTTCCGTAGTCTATCGCATCATTCGGAAGCAGTATGCATGCAACGGAAAAGCTTGCCATGAGCGCACCGAGAGTGATCATGACAAATGCCAGTATATCCTCAAGCTTTATCTTTTTCAGGTACTTCTTTATCTGTGACATCTTTTTTCTTCTCCAGGGTGCTTAGCAGATAGTCTTTATATACAAAGTCGATGATCGCAGCAAAAGGTATGGCAAGTAAAATACCGACAACACCAAACATCTTGCCGCCTACTATTATCGCGATAAGTATCAGAAGTCCGGAAACTCCAAGTGAGTTTCCAAAGAGCTTTGGCTTGATCACATATCCGTCCAGTGTCTGAAGCACCAAAGTAAATATGATAAATATCAGTGCATGCAAGGGATTTACCAAAAGCAGTATGAACGCACCGATCAGACCTCCTATGATGGGGCCGAATGTAGGGATTAGATTTGTAACGGCTATCACTACCGATATCATGCCGACATACTGCATTCCCATGACAGACATGAAGATCGCATTTATAACACCTATCAGTATGCCTTCTATAAGGCTGTATACTATGTAGTGCGAGAGTATATCGTCACATCTTACGATGAATGTTCTTATTGCTGTATATCGCTTCTTTGAAAAAACGGCCTTTAAAAACCTTGCGACTCCCTGTCTTACAGATGTCTTTGCCATTAAAAGGTAGATAGAGAGTACAAGTCCGAGCACCCAGTTGACCAGAGTCTTTCCCACATCGGCGCTTGTCTCGACGATGTTATCTATGTTGTCGCTTATATATACGACTATGGTCTTCCACATGTTCTCAGATGAGCTCATGAGCTTCTTTACATCTACATACTTTGAAAGCTGCCATCTGTCTATAAGATCCTGGAAGGCTGCAACATATCCGTCAAAGTTTCCCGAAAATGTTTTGATAGAATCCACAAGCTGCGGTATCACTGTCCCGAGTAAAAATGTCAAAAAAAGGATAACTGTAACAAATGCGATCACTGCCGATACAGACCATCTTATGTTTTCCCTCTTTACTTTTTTAAATATCCTTGCTTCAAACCATTTGGCGAGCGGATTTACAAGATAAGCCAGAACGCACCCTAAAATAAGAGGTGCAAAGTAACCCAAAATGTGGACTATGACATTCCATACGCTCACGATATTTGTTAACAGCACATATAAAACGACTGCGCTGCAGGCGATAACCACGCCGTTATACCATTTTTTGTTCTTTAGATCTTCGAATTTCATTTCATCCCCCTATTTAAGAACCACATAGTTCTTGTTTCCGTCATCTGTGATTATCTTTACCTGTGACAGACTCTCAATATATTTGGACAGCTTTGAATAGCCCAGTTCCTTGTATTTGAAATTCGGGAAGGCGATATGTATCTCTCTTCCCAGATCTCCAAGATCTGCGCCGTTTTTAGCCTTGTCTATTATGTACTTTTCTATCTTTTCAACAGAGTCCTGCTTTTCTTCTGCATGCTTTCTTACTATATATGCGGAAGAGCCCTTTTTCTTTACTTCAAACTTAGTCTCATCCTCGACAAATTTCCTAAAGAGCGTGTAGCCGTAGTTTCTTTCGTCAAAATCGGCAAACTCTCTTTGAAGCTGGCTCTTTGTCGATCCGAGGTAGGCTACCTCTCCTCTGCTCTCTGCCTGCTGAACGATGTAGTTTATAGCCATCTTGATATCGCTGAGCGGTGTTACGGCGCTGTCGTTCTTGTCACCTTCATCAAACGCATCCGTATCATCATCCGTTATCTTATCCAGAAACTTGTATTCATTGCAGGCTGATATGAATGTCTTGGAGGCATCGCTCTTTCCCATTCCTATAACCCTCTTGCCGCCTTCTCGCAGTCTGTTGGCAAGACGTGTAAAATCACTGTCGGATGTGACAATGCAGAATCCGTCGACATTGTTCTGATATAAGATATCCATCGCATCTATGACAAGCATTATGTCTGCGGCATTCTTTCCCGTCTTGTAGATCGCCTGGTGTATCGGGACTATCGCATAGTCAAGTCCTCTCTTTGCCCAGTCACTCATCTTTGGATTTGAAAAGTCTCCGTACATCCTCTGAAACGAAATATCTCCGTACTGCTTCAGTTCCTTGAGCACGACATCCAGATATTTTACACTGGTATTTTCCGCGTCTATCAAAAGCGCTATCTTCTCACTCATAACCTTATTTCCTTCTCATTCTTATATGAATGCTCTAACCTTTATTTTATCATAGAAAAGGGTTTTTAAGACACACAATTTGTGATATTTTTGATTCATAGGAGATGGTGCAGATGAAATATGACATGATATGCGTCGGAATGGCGCTCATAGATTCAATAATAAAGGGGTTTGATGCAAATCCCGTATCGGCATCGGGCTTTAGAGCAGGCTCGTGTACATTAAACATCGGAGGAGAAGCAGTTAACGAAGCCATAACGGCTGCCCGTCTTAACATGAAGTGCGCTATAATGTGCTCTCTTGCAAATGACCCTGCCGGCAATATGATAAAGGACTGTCTTGATAAAAACGGCGTCGATACCTCACTGATCCTATACAGGAAAGAACCTCCGACTCCCGTTACAACGATGTTTGTTAATGATGACGGGACAAGAAAGTCCGTTACAACGACTGCGCATGCATACAACTTTAATCCAGACAGGCATGTGTCAGATCTTACCGATACAAAGGCTATTTTGATTGGTTCTCTGTTTCGCGCTCCCTTTGATGATCCGGATATCATAAATGGTGTAGTGAGAAAAGCTTCAGAGGCCGGTGTCATGATCTTTGCCGATACGAAGCTTCCCAATTTTAGAAAGCTTTCCCTGGATGATATAAAGGATTCTCTTTCATATATAGACTACATCACCCCGAACGAGGATGAAGCCACATACTTTAGCGGCAGGACTCTGCCCGAAGATATGGCTGATGTATTTTTAAGCTACGGAGTTAGGAATGTGATCATAAAGCTTGGAAGCAGAGGCTGCTATTTCAAGAATGCGGATATGTCATTTCATCTTGATGCTCTTGATATAGATGCGGTCGATGCGACCGGTGCCGGAGATTCGTTTGTTGCAGGTCTTGCATCACAGATAATAAACGGCCTCGATATAACCGAGGCCGTAAGATTCGCAAATGCATGCGGTGCGATATGTACAACGGCTGTAGGTGCCACAACCGCCATAAAAAACTGTGATCAGATAAGAGATTTTCTTAAAAGATAGTTCTCTTCATATTCATTAACAGGTACGGGCTTGCTGTAGTAGTATCCCTGTATCACCTGACAGCCAAGCTGTCTTAGCTTGTCAACCTGACACTTCTTCTCGGCCCCTTCCGCAAGACAGACAAAATCAAGTTCCCTGGCAAGAGCGATGATATGCCTTATAACTACGATATCATGCTCTTTTTCATCGTCGCTTCCTACCTTGTCAACAAAGCTCTTGTCTATCTTAAGCGTATCTATCGGCATCTGTGTCAGCAGTGAAAACGATGAATAGCCTGTTCCGAAATCATCCATGGATATGCCAAATCCCCTGTTTCTCAGATCATTCAAGGCCTTTATCATCTGCTCGGTATTGTCATAGGAAGCACTTTCGGTAAGCTCAAAATCAATCAGAGAATGATCAACGTTATATGAATCGACGATTCCTGTCAGATGATCGATAAGATTCACATCATACAGCCTGTCACGCGACAGATTTACCGATATCGGATAAAGAGCCTTCCCCTGATCCTTCCATCTTGCAAAAGCCTCGCATACTTTTCTCAAAACTATATCGTCGATCTTGCTTATCGTTCCGTCCTTTTCAAAGAACGGTATGAATCTTGACGGAGGGAGAAGCTCCTTTTTCTTGTAATTCCATCTGATGAGTGCTTCTGCGCCCTTGATCGTTTCGCTGTTTATATCAAACTTAGGCTGCAGCATTATGATAAACTCATCATTTTCCACAGCAGTATCAACATATGCCTTTATATAGTTGCTCCACATGATATCATCATGCATTTTATCGGTATACATGATTATATCCGTCTCGGGATAATCGTTTCCCAGTGCCTGTGCGAGCTTTCCGGCATCGGCTACTCTGTTTCCAAGTAGCATCGCTCTCTGCATCGGTACCACGCCGCATCTGTAATAGATCCTGTAGTTTGGATCTTCCTTAAGATGCGAGAGGCTCTCAAAAAAGTCGGCAAGCCTCTGTCTTGTTTCTTCCTTTGGCATGTCCTTTATCATCATCGCAAAGTTATCGTTGTGACATCTTGCGGAAGCATAAACAAAATCCGCCTCATTCATCGCTCTTACAACATTTGAAAGGACATTGTTTGCCGCAATGTGACCGTATACTTCGTTGATGACTCTGAATGCCTTGATATCAAAATGCACGAATGCATAATCTCTTATCCCGTCATCTGCAGGCATCTCAAGGAAAGGCTCCAGATGATACCAGCTGTAATGATCCGTGATCGGATCAAAGAAAGCCATCCTGAACAGCTGCTCTTTATCAAGGTAATCTATCTCATCAAACATGACATGCTTTGCCCTGTCCTGGGCAAGCTCGCATTCATACAGTATCCTTATCTTCTTTCCGTCAGAAAATATACCTATAACATCGGGCATACTCTTGATCTTGAGCTTGCTGAATACTCTGTCGGCATCATCAGCCTTTGATATCTCTGTGATCATATCCCTTATCAGATCAATATTAGGCTTGATATCGCTGTCAAACTCGATGGAATAAAAATAGTTCTCATCAATGACAAGTGATTGAAGATCGCCTGGATAATCTATCCTGTCATCATCTGCTCTGTACTCTATGCCTATGACAGGCTCATCAAGTGATGATATATAGAATACTCCCGGATAGTCATATGTTCCGAAGGCATTGGTATATCTGTCGATCTCATTGCGTACGATGCCCCTGTAGAACGCATCGATATCACTCTTTGAAGCCTTTATGTAATACAGTATTCTTTTGGGTTTGTATAACTGATTGAGTTTGTTTACATTCATTTTTTATACACTTCCGTCAATAATTATAATATCACATCGCGCTCATTTCCTAAACTCAGTAAAATAATATCTCAGTCTCCTCTGAGAACAAGCCTTGAAGTCATGATATTTCCATCTTCGGTCGAGATGATAAGATATGCGTTATCCATGTACTGAGCTATCTGTTTGTTAAACTCATCCACTTCTTCTTTGCCTTCCCCGCTTATTTGAACATATATGACCTCATTGCCTCTTGTGTCTATCGAAAACACCTTCAGAGAATAGTCATACAGACCCTGACGATCTTTAGGAGGATGATACTCCATCAGATACACCGATCCGTCGATCGCCGTGACATAATAGGATTTTTCTCCCATGCTCACAAGTCCCAGGCTCATATCCTGCCACAGTATCGCTTCCCCGTCGCTTTCTGAAACGTTCATGTTTATCGGCAGCTGATGGTCTTTAAGGGTTTGCGAATAGTCGGCTGTTATTATCTCGTTATCACCGTCTTTATCAATGTCGCATTCACAGGTTACTCTTGTATCATATTCGGTCAGTACAAAAGCGCCGTCATTTGCTGCTGTCTCGGATATGACTTTATCATCGCTTGCAGCAAAACCTGCCAAAGAACATCCCGAAAAAAGCAGTAAGCATGCAATCAAAACACAGCCTGTGACATTTTTCTTCATCTTTATTCTCCCCTAAAAACAGTTTATCATTGAATCCTTTTGTCAACATATTCCTCTGAAAGCCACCTGGGGATATATGCTTCAAGCAATATGCCTTCTTCGAGATATTCTTCAGAAACGATCTGACCGATCCTTCTTATCTTGGCCGCAAGCGCACTTTCAGAATATGGTATGAGCAGTTTGACAAGCTTTTGCATATCCTTGAGAGTATCACAGATGCCTTTGATCAGACTTTCTATTCCCTCACCGCTTTTTGCACTGATCCTTACTGTCCTTGATGCCGACAGATCCCTTAGTATAACATCCTCATTGACTTCATCCATCTTGTTGAATACTGCTATCACAGGCTTTTGTTTGATCTTCAATCCTGCGAGCGTATCATAGACTACCTTGTTATGCATCTCCCACTGCGGATCTGATGCATCAATAACATTAAGGATAATGTCAGCATACTGTGCTTCCTCAAGAGTACTGTGAAATGCTTCTATAAGCTGATGAGGAAGCTTATGTATAAATCCTACAGTATCTGTAAGCAGAACCTGCATGCCATCTGAAAGCGCCAGAGATCTTGTCGTAGGATCGAGCGTAGCAAAAAGCTTATCCTCCGAAAGGACATTTGATCCGGTAAGAGCATTTAAAAGCGTGGACTTGCCCGCATTTGTATAACCGACAAGGGCTATGACGGGTATCTGTTCCTGTTTTCTTTTTTTGCGATTTGTCTCCCTGACAGATTCCATATCTTTTATCTGTCTTGAAAGCTGTCCCATCCTGTTTCTTACGGCTCGTCTGTCAGTCTCGAGCTTTGTTTCACCCGGGCCTCTCGTACCGATACCTCCACCCTGTCTTGAAAGAGCCGTTCCCATTCCCGACAGATGTGAAGCACGATATTTTAACTGTGCCATCTCAACCTGTATCTTGCCTTCTTTTGTCTTTGCATGCGCAGCGAATATATCAAGTATGACGACAGTACGATCGATCACTTTGACTCCCAGTTCATCCGTAAGGGTATGCATCTGAACAGGAGAAAGCTCATCATCGCAGACCACGGCATCTGCTTCACGTATGTATATTTCCTGCTTCAGTTCCTCGACCTTGCCGCTTCCAAGGTATGATCTGGCATCAGGGTGTTCCAGTCTCTGCGTAAGCCGTCCGCATTCCATTCCGCCTGCCGTTTCAAGAAGCAGAGCCAGTTCATCTAAACTTGAATTGACCAGAGCCTCATCCGATGTGATCACTCCGATCAGAATATATCTTTCTTCTCTTTCCATATATTGATTGTAACATAGGAAAAACGCCTGATAAATGCACTTTTTTAAGCTTAATTATTTTTTCCAGAAAACGCTTGACATATCATAGTTCATCGTGTAATATACATTATGTTGCTGACGCAACAACATAAAATGCGCGAGTGGCTCAGTTGGTGGAGCGCGACCTTGCCAAGGTCGAGGCCGCGGGTTCGAGTCCCGTCTCGCGCTCGATAAAAACCCCCTAAACTAAATGTTTACGGGGCTTTTTTGTCAGTTTATCTGAATTTTGGTTCAAATGCTTATAATATGCACCATTTTTCAAAGATAATATCTCATCCTAAATTACATTTAAATTTTGCGACGAGCTTCTATGTAGCTTTAAGATGATTTATCCATCTCTGTCGGATCACACTCCCATCCGCTATCACTCATAAAGCGTACATCACGTGGTCTATTATTCTCTTCATTAATCCGACATAGTAACCCCATAGTCATACTCGTAACCTCCATTTGGAAACTAATTATCGAAGCAGTGATCATTACCCTTATCCATATTGTATCGCGCAAGTTCTGAATACTTACTTATAATCCTTATCGTTTTTCTACTTTTTCAACTATCTTCTCCCAAAAAGTTTCTTCATACTTTTCTTTCATTTTTCTATTAAGATATCTAACCGCCGCAGCTGAATATTTACACTTAGGATTATCTCTCCGTATTTCATCAATTTTCTCGCGCGCATATTCTGACGCCTCGTATATATATTTTTCTTCTACTCCTGCCGCCTCAGCCATCCAAAGTAACAATTCCGGACATAAAAATCCATTACTGTATATTTCATCTAAACTATTCGTCTTTTTCTCGGCTACAGTTTGCAAAAACCACGATTCAAACAAATGCCATTTTTGATTGGGTTCATGAAGGTTCTTATTTATGCAATGACCAGTCTTTTTTGCAAAATCAAGATATCCATCATCTAATTGCTGATATTGTTCAATAAATCTATCACTAATGGGATAATGTTCATCCTTATTATAAAAAAACATGATCATCTCAAATGCTTTCATTGTGATTTTCCCTTCTTATTAAGTCAATATAGAACATTATATCTTCTATATATCGCCGAACCGGTTCTCTTAAATGGATTCAATATCAGCCTTTTTGTCAGTGGTGATATTGTCTTAAGCTTATAAAGATTCTCACATTCATCAATCAAAGCCGGATTTTGCGACAGTATTGCGCAATACAGCAAAACCTTTGTTTCATCGGTCATTTCTTCAATATCTAAATCTTTGATTTCATAAAGCCTGATTCTTCCATCATAAGAACCGACACTATCTTTAGAGTGTTCGATCATCTTTGAGATGTATCTATGAAGAGCATTGTAATCAGATTCTGTCCATCCATCCTGATTTTGATAGTATATTCTTGTCTTGTTTTCGTTCATATGCCGTTACCTCTATGGCTTATTCAGAAAATGCTTCTTATTTACACAATAATCATACTATATTTTTATAATAAAGGGTAAAAATCAAATAACATAAGCATTTTTACTCAATAACGATCAGCTCGTCATACAGAGCGTAGAATATATCCTCGATTATTTCATCCTCATGAAAATGCCCGAAGAACCATTTTTCATAGTCAGCCTCATCTGCTATCTGCTGCAGATATCTTCTAAGTGCTATCTCATCAGTTGAGTCTTCTCCGTATCCAAGTGCAGCAGCCACCTCTCTCGGAGCCGTATGAGATATTATATAATCGACTTTATAATCACATTTATCTAGATTATCCAATCCTTCTTCATATTCTGCACGAGTCGGAATCTCCTCCGGGAACCAGTCGAATCCCTCAATACGTACGTTCCTATCAATGCTGGCTGCTCCGCCGAATGTAAAGAATGTCGTCCCTTTTATGTTATATACCTGTCCACGCATAAGGTGAATGATCCCCGATTCGATAACATGAACTTTGCCTCCCATCCATTCATCCACAGGATAATCATTAAGCCTCTGATGATGCTCATGATTGCCATCAATAAATAAGACAGTAACGGGCAGTTCTCTTAGTATGCGTCTTGTTTCCTTCTCATCATCAGGATTGAATCCGCAAACTCCTACATCACCACATATGATCAGATAATCGTCATCAGTATACTCATTTTCATGTTCATCGAAAAACACTATCAATTTCTGAATATCAAGTGTCCCGTGTGTGTCGCCGGTAATGATAAATGCCATTGTTCTCCTCCTTTACTATTCGTTGATGTTTTTTACTGATTGCCAGGAACATAGAATTCCTCGCCTGTCTCGAGACAGATTGCTGCCAGATTTCCACCCATAGAACATCCACAGTCTATGTTAACGAGGTTTCCATTTCTATATATCGTGCAATCCTTTTTCCCTAGGAACCAGGTTGGGGTATGACCGATCACAAAAATATCATCCTGATCCCAGTTACCTTCAAAGGTAGGTCTTGAATTTAAAAAAGCCTCTAAATCGGTGATCTCTTTTTCCTTTAGATCTTTAAGGCTTTTTATACTGTCATCTATCGTATGGACCATCACATACGTCTTGTCGTTTATCGTAACGGAATCATATAAGGAAAAATTCTTCACGTAATCAAGAAGATCCTGTCTTTCGTATTCTTTCAGTTGTTTGAAAACGTCGGCTGTGATTTTTCCGCCATTATCGCTGAAAAACCAGACATTGGTATCCCAGATATAATCCAAGGTCAGAGTCTTTTCGATTGCTTCTACAGAATCAACTTCTTTTAGTCCGGGAAGTAATACCTTCATCATCATGTATTCGTGGTTTCCTAAAATAGTTTTGACATTAGGACGTTTCATCATCCAGTAAAGGAGTTTTACAGGTTCAGGCCCTCTGTCCACAACATCGCCTATAACATATAAAGTATCATCTTCTCCAAAACCTATCATATCCATAAGCTTTATGAATTCTTTATAACAGCCATGGATATCCGATACACAGTAATGCATGTTTTCCTCCTTCATATGTGCAATTATATTATTCTACATATGCTTTCTATTTCCTTTTTCTTTTTCTTTAGTCAATATAATATTAAATATTCCCTTTAAATAATATAAAAGATTTGAGGATATAAAACACATTCGCGAAGATGGAAGTGAATATTGGAGTGCCAGAGAGCTTGCTCCGGCTTTGGAATACACAAAATGGGAGACTTTTCATAAAGTTATTAAGCGTGCAATGATTGCATGCGAAAACGCCGGACACAGTATTTTAGACCAATTTCCTGAGGTCAGGAATTTGGTAGAAGGTGGTGTAGCACCACGAAAAAGACTTGATTATGAGCTTACACGATATGCTTGTTATCTTATAGTTCAAAACGGAGACCCGCGTAAAGAAGTCATTGCCTTGGGGCAAACATATTTTGCGATCCAAACCTATCGTCAGGAGCTTGCTGATCATTACAACCAATTGGATGAAGACCGCAGACGACTGGTTGTCAGGGGGGATATTAAACAGTGGAATCAGCTTCTTGCCGAAACTGCACATGATGCCGGGGTTATAACAAACGAAGAATTTGCCATATTCCAAAATGCGGGATATATGGGATTATATGGTGGCCTTGATGTTGATGACATCCATAGCAAAAAGAAACTATCGGCAGAGCAAAAGATTTTGGATTTTATGGGGAGTACAGAGCTTATTGCAAATCTGTTTAGGATATCCCAAACGGAAGAGAAACTTCGTAAAGACAACATGCAGGGAGCTGATAAAGCAACTCATACGCACTATACCGTGGGACGCGAAGTAAGAAAAGCAATAGAAATGATTGGTGGCACCATGCCTGAAGATCTGCCAACTCCTTAAAAAAGCATTCAGCAGATCGAAAAGGAACAGATGGAGAGGTTAAACAAGAAGGCAAAAGCCGGCAAATTGATGTTGGATGAATAATCGATCATATCTCTGGATGTAAGAAAGGCATGCCAAGTATTTCTCTTATTGCCTTCAGATCATCAGAAAAATTATAATCCATTCGTCTTATCACCTCTTAAACTTATTTATATCATATTACTTAAACAAGTTTAACATCTTTTTGAAGTAATATTACTTAGACAAGTTTCATCTTTTTATTCTTTTTATGATCATAAGCATTTGTGTCGGTTTACATAATTTAGGGAGCAGAGATTTCTCTGCCCCCTTACTGATCTTTCTTTAAGATTCAATGTGTCGAATCGAGAGGATCATCTTTATCAAAACTTAAAGTGCACTGTCTTAAAAGATGTGCTCAGTTGATCTTAACCTTTCCTCCGGTCTCGCCAAGAAAAACAATATATCCGTTTTGGGGTATCGGAATATCTCCCATTCTCCAATCGAAAACTATCATCAATCCGATGATATATTACAATTAATTTGGTATAATAATTTTGAGGATTATGCTTATGAATAACAAAGTCTATTCTATCAGTGAAATAAAGGATATTATCCACCCTATAGCTCATAAATATGGGGTGGATGCTATGTATTTATTTGGATCATATGCCAAAGGAATTGCAGATTCTGAATCCGACATAGATTTTCGCATAGATAAAGGTGATGTTCGTGGTATTCAATTCGCTGGTTTATACTCTGATCTGGAAGAGATTTTAGGTAAACCTGTCGATCTTGTAACAACAGCCAGTCTTGATGAAAGCTTTAGACAGAGCATCGCTAAAGAGGAGATTTTAATTTATGCCAAATAGAGATAATTCGAATGCTTATAAAATGCATCTTTTCTCAAGTAGGCTATGAATAGTGAAGATTTAGTTGTCTGATAAACTGTTTAAGCTGGAATATCTATCTCAATGTTCAACTTCCCACCAAATGCTTGTGCAAGTCTTTCCAGTGTTGATATGGATGGGTTAGAAACGCCACGTTCAATCTTTGATATGTCTGACTGATCGATTCCGCTCATTTCAGAAAGCTGTTTCTGTGATATACCGAGTTTGGCCCTGGCTGAAATGATCGAATTGCCCAAGGTGATGTTTGCCTCGCTGACTTTATCAACTAACTTTCCATCGCAGTAGATCGTCTCTGTCTCAATATCAAGGTCATCATTCCATATTATTCCGTAACCCCCCATCAGTTTCCCGCTCTTGAACAGTTTTCTGTCATTAAGTGCTCTCAGTTGCGTGTATTTACTATACAGAACCGAAATATCATATTCCATTACAGATCCGTCCTGAAATGTAACTCTCAGAACCGTCCCTTTACCAAATGATAATTTGCATGCTTTATGAAACATACCAATTTCCTCCAATCAGATCAATGGTGGAAGCTTTACGTATTTCTCCGTCTCCCACATATTCAATAATTTCTCACGATATTTGACAACAAATTCTTTAACCAGCGCTTTTGCTTTAGCAGGAAACTCTCCCTCCATTATCTCACCTGTTTAGATCAAAAACGGAGCATCAAAATCCTGTGTTATTGCATGTATATGCGGAGGATTATGTTCTTTATTCCGCAAATACATAACTATGATTATTCCATAAAAATGACTAATTGTGGGCATTCATCGTCATCCTTTTTACGCTTTTATTATAGGGTATATATCCCCTATTGTCAATAATCAGCGGATTATATTAATCGTATAATAATAGCGCCAAATATCCAGCAGAATATCAAGATATCAGGCGCTACTTACGTTACAACAATTCTTAATGTAGTGGGTGCTTATAAAAGTATGTATAGGCCGCCCTCCGCAATAAATATAGATAATTAAATTACTTTCATATTTTGCGATGAGCATCTATACAGCATCAAATACATAAAATCCGCTAGTTCGATGGCCAAATGTATACAGATAATCCGCAAATATAATCCTATCTCTACATTTATATACACATGAAGACAAGTAATTTGTAAAAAGCTTTATATACGCCATTAATAATAGTGCAATCTATTATGCTTAAAAATTTCTAATTTTTATCTAATTCTGGTTTAGTCCTTTTTTTGAAAATACTGACAGCAATTAACGAAACTATAATCATTACTATAGTTGTAATAGTGCTTGCTATATAACTGTTATAAATATCATATCTGATTGATTCCGGTACAGCATTTGCTATCATATGAAAAAGTGCACACAGCCAGATACTTCCCGTTACCTTTCTAATCGTTGCAAGAGCAAAACTAAGCCCCATAACTGTAATAGTAAAACCAAGAAAATTCTTCCCATACTGATGTACACCTGGAATAAAGAATAAAGGCAGATGCCAGATTGCCCAGATAATACCGGTTACAAAAGCAGCTATATGAAACCCAAGTTTTTTATCAAGTTCGGGAAATGTTATATATCTCCAACCCGCTTCCTCCAGACCTCCACCGATAAGCATTATCGGAAGGGCGAGAAGGATCATATATATTGGTGCTGCCATTTCATATCCTCCGATCAAACTCATAAGGAGTGAATGTATAACTGCAAGTGCTATTACAAGAAGATATGATAATATATTTTGTTTAAAATCAAAGACATGCCTCAGCCAGTCCTTAAATCCTGTCACTTCGTTATTATTCTTAAGTGTTATATAAGATGCTATTGTCGTAGAAAAGGCTCCAAGCACATAAGGAATATTGATCCACGCGTGTTTATCCTTTGCAATTCCATTTAATCCAAGAATTATACATAATCCCCAGCATATAATTGCGATGATAAATGTAATTATAAGATGATCAGCAAATAGTTTTCTATTAAATGTTTCGTTATTTGTTTTCTCCATTTTCCTCAATCTCCTTAGTAAACAGGCCATATATCGCCTGTATCATAATGGAAACTGCTTTTTTGCGCCCATTTTCGCCGTATACGGCAGTATCGGCTACTATTATCTGAAGAGCATTCATCAGATATGTTATTGCTCCGAAGAATTCTTCTGTAGGAGTAATATTCAATCCCTGACATAATCTCAAAAAATTGTTCTTCGACTTTTCCTCTTCCCGTTTGCGGTATTCAAGAGGCATTTTTCGAAGAAGAAACTCTTGGTCATTTGGTGATGTATATTGAAACAGAAAGTCCTTACTCATAATGATATCGGTCATAGTCTCAAAAGCAGTTTCTAAATCAACTGTTATCATTTGCGCTGTCTCAAACATCTTCTCAGAGAATATGCGTTCATTTTTCTTGATCACCTCATACAGAAATATCTCCTTGCTCGGATAATATTTGTAAAATGATCCTTTTGCCATCTGTACCTCTTCGAGAATATCATCCAGGGTTATAGAATCAATATCCTTCCTGGCGATGAGTTTTACAGTACGCTCGTACATAAAATCCTTCTGTGCTTCTATCTCTTCACTTGTAAGCTTTCTTGGCATATGCATTCCTCCTTCAGCGACAAATTAAACCGGTTTAGTTCATTATGGTATGTGCTATTGTGACTGTAAAGTTCAAAATGCAAAAAGGTGCTGCTTTTTTCGCAACACCTTTTCACCCTCAGTTATCCTTGTTATAATCCCGTTTTTCTTCCCTCATTGTCATACATCTTATATATAGTGATATTTTTCCTTTCATTTGTTATACTGATTTTGAGGATCATGGCTATGAATAACCAGATCTGTTCTATCAACCAAATAAAGGATATTATCCCCCATCAAAGGAGGAATACAAATGAAAAAAATATTCACATCTATTCTGGTATTGTCGCTCGCATTTTCATTATGCGGATGCGGAGAAAGAGAATCCCCTCCACAGCTTGATACGAGTGCTGACGATATGACCGAAGCAATAACTGAAATATCTGCCGACGAAACCAGCGAAAAATCTGAATCTGCAGAATCAGCCACAGAGACAGATACTACTGAATCAGCTGCTGAAACAGATACTGCAGAATCAGCCACAGAACGCGTCGTACTGGACCTAGAGGACCTCTCTGAAACAGATGAAAACGTCTTCACCTGCACCTATGATGGTATAAAGCGTGACTTTGTCATCAGTCTTCCACCGGAGAGTAATGGCGCGCCTCTCATCGTGATGCTTCACGGAGCTGGTGATTCAGCCGAAAACTTCCGCCGCACCAGCGGTTTTGATAATGATGCGCTTCCGAAGGGCTACGCTGTCTGCTATGCTAGCGGAACTTCCAACACGAAGGCCGGAAGGAACTATAGGAGCTGGAACTACGGAAGGCTCGAGCCCGATTACGACGATGTCGGATTCATTAAAGCTCTCGTAAACCATCTTGTTGATGAGTACTCGCTCGACAAGGATCATGTGTTCTGCGCCGGTTTCTCAAACGGCGGATTCATGAACTTCAGACTCGCGCTTGAAGCTCAGGATACATTCCTTGCCTGCGCAAGTGTCGGCGGTGATCTTAACAAGACGCTCTGGAACAAGCGCCCCGAAAAGAACGATGTTGGAATGCTTGTAGTCTATGGAGAGATAGACGAATCCATTCCGAAGAATTTCGATGATAGTGCAAAGACAGCTCTTGATCCTGCTATTGAGGACGTCATTGATTACATGGCTTCTTCAAACGGACTTAATAAGCAGTCCGAGAGCGAGACAGAAGACGGTATGATCATCAGCAAGTACGGAGCAGACTCGGATAAAGACGTTGTGTGGGGCGTCCTTGTGAAAGATGCGAAGCACGCATGGTATACTGAGGAGCTTGACGGCATCAATACGAATAAGCTCGTTTTAGAATTCTTCGAGAACTGGAGATGATAGTTTAAATTCACATGATTTAAACAGTTGTTTGGACGGATTCGTTTTTGTTCACACATCAAATAGAGAAATAATCTCAAGTGCACCCAAATGCTAGACAATGAACTAGTATCTGAGGTGCACTTGTCATAATAAATATATGTTAGAATGTAATCATGAACATACATGATGCATACAGACTTTTGAATATTGAAAAAGAAGACAGTTTTAACGATGTGAGACGTAAGTATCATGCTCTTATGCACAAGCATCATCCGGATATCGGCCCAGACAGCGATTCTGAAATGGCAATGAGGTTGAACGCAGCATTTGAGCTGGTAAAAAGAGAAGGCTTGCTCGACAGGAGCTGTTCATATGTTGATTTTGGCTTCAGAGAAAACAGCAAGGCTTTCTGCAAAAGAAAAATGTACATGGATGATTCGTTATTCGGTGATGATATCATCGTTGATACCGGAGTGTATGGAAGTTTCTACTGGGAACCGGATCTTGAGTCATTTGATATCTTTGTAAAAAGCATCAGTGAAGCTGCATCTGAAATACAAAAGAGACAGAAAAATGTCTCTGTCTCTAAAAAAGCAAAACTCTTTCATCTGCTGATACAGCAGTTCATTGACCCGTATGAATGTATCGCATTACTGTATCCAAGCGGAAAGTTTAATGATATTAATGAATTTGTATGTCAGCTGAACTGTCACATCAAACCGGAGTACGGCATTGATGATGAGCTCTTTGGGAAAAAACTGTCTATAGTTCCTGTTAACAGCCGTCTGCTTGTTTATGCTGAAAAGTCTATGATAGGTCAGATAGATTTTGACGAAAACTATCTGTACTACGTGATTACACCCTTATTCATCCAAAAAGCAGTCAAGTACACAATAAAGGTAAATGAAAAAAAGCACATAAGCAGGTCAGCATATTATTATCCGGCCAAACTATCTCTTACGATAGACAGTTCAAAAAAACAAGACATGACCGGCAGGATAAATCTTGAAATTGCGTCATTGCTGGAAAGCTAGTTGCAGAGTTTTGCAACAACCTCGTTGATAACTTTACCGTCTGCCTTTCCCTTTAGTTCAGCCATTACAGTTTTCATTATCTGTCCCTTATTCTTTGTAGCGATCACATCTGCGAATTTATCCTTAAGGATAGTTTCAACTTCTTCACTGCTTAATAGTTTTGGGGCATATTCTGAAATAACATCATAGCGCAGCTGATACTCTTTTTTTAATTCTGCTCTGTCGTCAGGGCATGTATCTATCTGCTCTTTTACGGACTTAAGTTCCTTCTGGATCACACGGTTAACAAGCTCTTCACTGATGTCATCACGATGTCCCTCGTCTATTGCTATCTTCTTTATCGCCTGGATGACAGAGGATATGGCATCCTTTCTATCCTTATCGTGTGCCTTCATAGCGGCTATCATGTCTTTTTGCAACTGATCCATCTGCATAGTATCGTATTCCTCCTGATCTAAAATTTTATATATTCATATCATTCTAGCATACTTGCCAAAGATCATACAGTATTCCCTTGGCATGCCTTTTGAACAATGTTTGCTAAAATCCTATCGCTCTTATCGCATCTGCAAGATTTCTTCCGTATACCTCGCATCCAAGACAGTTTGGATGAAGATTATCCAGGAAATACTCCGGAAAATGAGGGACCATTTTCATTCCGTCAATGATCTTTACATTTTTATACTTTCCAGCAATATCCATAAGTTTTTCGTTAAAGGTAATGAGTTCCTGCAATCCGTTGACCAGATCCCCTCTCCAGATAGGCGTTATGCAGAGTATCGGTATATCTGTACCGTATATATCTGTCAGCGTCTCATAATACTTTTGAATTTTGCTCATATCCTTATCGCCGCACTGATTAGTTCCGAGCGCTACTATGATCTTGTCAGGATCATATCCCTCCATTTTCATGAGTGAATTCTTGTCATATATATATCCGCCGATACCCTGGTTGATTATATCATAATTCAGGATCCTGTTTGCAACACTGACATATGTGTTTGATGATCTTAAAGGTCCGTATCCCTGAGTGATCGAATCTCCAAGCCAAAGTACTTTTTCTCCCTTGAGGGCAGGTATCACCTTTGCATCTATCGTAAAGTTTCTGATAAGGACAGTGGCATCAGCAGGCAGATAGATCACTACTTTCTTGGCGCCTTTTGGAAGATCCCATTCGATCGTCCCGCAATCCATTATATCTTTAACATACTTGATCTGACTCACAAGTCCGTCGACTGTAAGCTCGAATGAATCGGGAGAGCCCTTCCATATGATCTTGTAATCAAATGACAGCTTGTTCGCAAATGTGGTGAACTCAAGAGTTTTTGCAGTTGAAGCAGTGCATCTTTCATACCACATCTCCAGTGCATCTTTAAAGTATTCGATCTGCTTTTTAGAATACTGAAAAGCCTGAAGATATCCGTCTTTTGTCTCCCCGAATTCGTAGGCGCCAAAATAGATCTTTTTTAATTCATCATTTGTCAAAACCATAAGTTTAATACCCGTAAAGTTATTCTTGTTTGATATGTATGTTCAGACAACCGTATAGCCGTTATCTACCAGCACATCCAGAGCTTTTTCAAAGTTTTTTTCTTTAACCAGGATATAGTCTGTGTTGAATGTTGATACGGCAAATATCCCTATACCATTGTCTGCAAGGATAGAGGAGAGTTTTGAAAGGATGCCGATAAGAGAAAAATCCAGAACTCCCTGTATGCGAAATCCTCGCCATCCGTCTTCACGCTCGATCGTATTCCTTGGTGTATCGATTGTCCTGCATACAAGAGATATCTCTTCATCTGTTTTTGCGATAAAATAAAAATCCTGATCCAAATCTATATCTGAAACAGATCCTACTTTGCACACAGTCAGTCTGTGTTCAAGCTTCTTTAATTCCATTTTCATATCACCTTTAAAGAAATAATTGTATTGCTTATTCTTAGTTTTTGCTTTATTAATTATAGCAGAAAAAAACAAAGCGTCACATCAAATACTGCATGATCTTTCCCTTCCTTACCGGTTTACTTTTTTGTTCAATCTGATATCATTAACTAGTAATTTTACTTACAGACAACAAGGATATGTATCTTATGAAAAGAATCATATATTTTGCATTTTTAAGCATCCTTTGCATTTTCTTTTCTTCATGCAAAAAGGATAATGAGACAGCTGTCACAGCTGATCCCGCTTCTATAGACACAGATGTGATCGACTGGAGAAACGATCCGAATATAGGCAAAGTACAGCCGGGATATTATAAGAGGGTCGGTATTGTAAAAGACGGCGAGACTTATGAGGAAATGCTAAAGATGCGTGAGACTGAAAGCAAAGGATATCTCATAATAAACGATGACGGGAGTGCCGTTTTTGATCTTGACGGGAATATAACAGAGTATATATATGATGAATACAAGTTCTATCCCTTAGAAGATACCAAAAAAGAAAACGGTATCTCCTATACTTTTATAGGCGGAAGGATCATCACCGATGACAAAGAAACGATAACACAGTATCTTAGGCTTTCCGATGAAGAACTTGAAGCTTATCTAAATTCACAAGGCAAATGAAAAAACTAGAATTAAGCCTTGAGCTCCTCCACGTAATGGACAGAATCGAGCGTGAAAAGATCTTTTATAAGATTTGTATGGGATTTATGCTTATGTATGTTGCAGCTTACTAAAAGACCTATATCATCTGCATGGATCGATGCGTTCTGCTTTTCGAGCACAGAGACATCATATCCGTGAGAGTTCATGTATTCAAGTAAATGCTCAATGCCCGCTTCGCGGTCAAGCTCAAGATACATCATGAACTTGCTGGCGATCTCTTCCTGGAACATAGAAGCTTTATTTAAAACGACAACGATGAACATTATTGTCAGAAAGCAGATGAAGCTGCCTGCGATGAAACCTGAGCCGACAAGCAGTCCAAGGACCGCGGTACTCCATAAAGTCGCCGCAGTCGTAAGTCCTCTGACATAGTTCTTTCCGGTAACGACTATTGTTCCTACTCCGAGAAAGCCTATACCTGATATTACTGTAGAAGGAATACGCGCTGTATCAGCAGAACCGGTAGTATAGAACAGATAAAGGTTGACTATCGCGCATCCTGCGGCTCCGACACACACGAGTGCAAATGTTCTGATGCCCGCAGACTGTCCGCTCGCACCCCTTTCAAGACCGATGACTCCGCCAAGGAGCGTCGCGATCAGCATTCTGAGTATCAGTGAAACTATATTCAGCTCTTCGATAGAACAAGTCATAATCATTCCCTCATTGAAAACAATATATCTATGATCTTATTTTACCATTTATTAAGCTTATTTGTCTTTTTTTCTTTCATTTATTTGTAATTTTTTGCGTTGTTATCACCAACCCATTGACTCAAGCCAGTGCACGACCTTCTGCTCGCGATTCTTATCTTCGTTTGGATCGCTCTTTCCAAGACTGAGTTCTCCTCTTATCTGACCATCAAGGATATACAGTATCCTTTCACACTTGCTGGCTATCCAGCTGTCATGTGTGACCATCATCACTGTCGCTCCTTTTTTATTTATCCCAAGGAATGCATCCATGACCTCTTTGGCGGCTGTCCTGTTAAGCGCACCGGTAGGTTCATCGGCAAATATGATCTGGGGATCCATTATCAGGCTGCGGCATATGCATGCTCTCTGAAGCTGTCCTCCTGATACTTCCTTTATGCTTCTTTGCGCCAGATCTCCAATATGAAATTCATCGAGCAGCTTCTGTGCCCTCATATAATGCTCTCTTTTATTTTTCCTGTCGGCGCATACTGCCGGGAAGGCTATGTTATCAATGATATTCAGATTGGAAAGCATATTCATCTGCTGGAAGACAAAGCCCATCCTGTTTAGTCTGATATCGGCCTTGTCATCTTCATCAAGACTCACTATCTGCGTATCATATAACCATACCTCTCCGCTATCTGCCTGATCCATCCCCGATACATTGTATAAAAGCGTGGATTTTCCGGATCCCGAAGGTCCCATCACGGCTATCATCTGGCCGGCTTGCATTTCAAAGCTTATTCCTTTAAGGATGCCATCCTTTCTAAGATCGATAACTCTTAACAGTGCACTCATAACTTCCTCCTTAAACAAGATCATTCTATTCCGCTATTTAAACATTCCGAAGCGCTTATACTCTTTATAGTCCCAAGACTTATAAATGCAGCCGCAAAAGCCGACACAGCTATAAACACCGGTACATATATGAATGTCGAGAGCGGATCTATAACAAACCTAAATCCCTGTGCGCCCATCATTGACAGCAACGCTCCCGCCAGTCTCTGTCCTAAAAATACGCCAAGGATCACACCGAATACTATGCCGGACAAGACATAGGCAGACAGTTTTTTAAAGTATTCCTTACATATATCAAAAGTCTTTAATCCCAGTGCTTTTTTAAGCGAGCTTTCGTTTCTCTCCTTTAAGATGATAAGACGCATCAAAAGCAGTATAACGACTATGATGATCACTCCCGATAAGATCACGGTCAGAAATGATGCATTTGCGATGTTTCTTATAGTCGTACCGTACATCCCGTCAAGATACTCGCTTATCTTAACGATCTTTATCCCATCACTCATATTCTGATATTCATTTACCCAGTCGCTTACTGATCCTTCATCCTTTAAAGATATATATATGATGCTCCACATGATCGGTGCGGTATCATCTTTAAGACAGGCCTTTGCGCTCTTTCCTCCGTTTGTGATATCCGAATATATCCCGCAGACCGTGCATTTGCATTCGCTTTCTTTCCCGTCTTTTTCCATAAATACGATCACCTGATCTCCTATATCAAGATCCATTTCCTCTGCATTTAGTATTGAAAGCGCGATCTCGTTTTCATTTTTGGGAGCTTCTCCTTTTTTGTAGCTTACCGGAAAGGCGCTGTGATCTCCGTTTTCTATCATCAGATCGTATGTATTTTCATTTTCAAGCTTTACCTTGTAGGATCCTGTCTGCATCAGACAGTATCTGTCAACTCTCTCATCGTTTTTGATCGCATCGATAAATCTGAAAGTCTCCTTTTTGATATCGTTTTGTCTGACATCCGCACGTATATGGCTGTTGCCGATGCCCATGTATGTAACAAAGTCAGGAGCTGACATTGTATCCTTCATTCCAAGAGGGACAAGGATCATAAAAACGGCAGATGCGACTATAACAGAAGCCGTAAGCCACATGTTTTTCCTTTTTGAAATGTCCGCATTTCCCAAAAGGGCTTCTATCGCTGACTGCTTTTTGGTCTTTGAAATGCTTCGTCGTACAGAGAGCAGGATGATAGCCTGACCTATGACTGAACCGACAAGCATAAGGATATATATATAAAGAGCATTCTCTGGCTCTCCGTACAGATCCCTGATATTTATAGAGAGCTTTTTTGCTGTAAGAAGAGCAGATATCATGCCTGCAATACATCCAATAAGTGAAAGCATCAGATATTTTGAGATATATAAATGTCCTATATCCTTTCCTGATATCCCTACTGCCTTCATCATGCCGATCTGTCTCATATCCTTTTTAAGTTCAGTAAGAAGGATATATCTTATGCACAGAATTGATATGAATAGAATGACTATGCTCACAAGCAGGATGACAAGTATCATGATTCCGTCGGAAAGAGCATTCATAAGCTTTATCAAAGGATAAGTGATCGCAGGTCCGTTATCGTAAAGAGAACAGTCCTTGTATGATGTGTAAAATGCATTTACATCGCTTCCTTGCTTTAGCCTAAACTCTATGAGATATTCTTCGCTCCCAAGATATTTAAGCCTTTCATAATCGGCTTCACTCACAAGGAATCTCTTTGAGGAAGCCATCATGGAATTCATCTGCGAATCACGTAAAAAGCCAGCTACGATAAGCTTTTCATTCCCGATATTAAATATGTCGCCGATCTTTATATCATATTCGTTTTTGTATGCGACAGGCACGTATATCTCGCCTTCTTTTGGATAGATCACATCGTTTTTGGCATCCAAAAGATAGTCAAAGCTCTTGCTCTGAGTACACAGACCGTTATCCTGCATATTTGCTTCAAAGGATATGTCCCCTATCGATATCTGACTGTTTTGAAGATTTAAAAATGTAAGGATCTGCATCTTTTCAACATCTTTTCTAGACCTTGCAAAAGCATATATCCTTTCTTCTTCTATCCTGCCTGTATGCATCTGCAGAAAATGAGGAGTTTGCGCATCCCTCATAAGCATGTCGATAGAAAAATACAGTCTTGCAAAAAGAAAGATGGAAAGACCTAAAAGCATTGCCGTGACAGCCATGAATATGCAGGTTGCGATATTTATCAGCCTGTTTTTTCTAAGATCATTAAATATCAGTCTCTTTAACATTGTTTTCACCCTTTTCTAGTTCCTTGACAGATTTAAATCTCAAAAGCATAAGAGCCGATAGCGAAAGCATCACGCCTGAGATCATTATTACTATCGCAGCTCCTCGTCCGACACCGACATTTCTTGCTATCGCGATCCGGTCGGCTAAGATCCCCGCAAAAGCATATGCAAACACATATCCAAGCTGAGAAAGAAAGCTTATAAGTCCCCAGGCTCTTCCCTGTTTTGACGGATCTATGTTTATCCTGGTAAGGTAATCAAGGCAGTTATTTGCAAACGGCAGCATGAAAAAGAACATGAATCCGAAGATGCATATCACATATATGTCTTCCCTGGATCCAAAGCCTATCATGCATATGCCGCAAAGCATCAGTGAAAAGCTCAGTATCCTTGAAAAATTCTTTTTAAGTCCTTTCACACCGATAATCATGCTCGATACGAGCATCCCGCTTGCACAGACAGTTTCTGTAATGCCCAGCACCTTGCTTGTCTGAAAATCAAGTATCATCGGCTCGACTAGTATCTGTATCGCTCCCATAAAGCATGTCATCACTGCGGAAACCGCTATAAGAACGATCAGGCCTCTTTTTTGGGTTATAGCCATGAAGCCTTCCTTAAAGCTTTCGATAAATGATTCATCCTTTTTCTTCCTTGCAGACTTTTGGCTTTTTCTTACAGATGCGATGCAAAAGATCGTAAGAGCAAAGGTGCAGATATCGATGATGATTAAAAGCTTTACATCGCTTACTGTAAGCAATAGACCTGCGATAAGCGGCGAGATGAGATATCTTGCACTTCCTGCAATGCTCATCATCCCTCCCGCCTTTGAATACTCATCCTTTGTCAGCATATCGGTGACAAGTGCTCTGTATGTCGGCTCGAGAAGTGATGAAAAGACTGCACTTATGAAAACGCCTGTGCATATCTGAAAGACTCCGTCTTTCCCGGCAAACATGCATGCGAGTATATATACAAGTCCTATGGCGCTCATTCCGTCCCCGATGATCATTAGCCTGCATCTGTCATATCTGTCTGCGATCACTCCCGCAAGCGGCCCCAAAAGAAGCACGGGTAAAAATCCAATAAGAGCAACAAGCGCCATGTCGGCAGCGCTCCCTGTCTTTTGAAATACATAGACACTCAGTCCGAAGCTTGTAAGTCCGCTTCCGATCGATGATACAAATTCACCGCTCCATAAAAGAAGAAATCTTCTGTAATTTGATCTGTTTTCCATTGCATTTACCTCGATTTATGACCGACAGTTTGTCGGTATATGATTAAAATATATGGGGTCAGATGATGACCCCGTCTTATCCTTATCTGCTTTGTGAAGTTATTATATTCATGATGGCATCTTTTAGAGTGTTTTCCTTAGCTCCTAAAAGCTTTTCGGCATGATATGCAAATGCCTGTCCCTTTTTTAATATGTCCTCGTTTGAAAGATTTGTAAGCTCGTCAAATGCAACACTTGAATATATCATGATCATTTCCGCCGCTTCCTTGGGATACTCTGAATCAAAAAGACCTGTCTCGTTTCCTTCCCTGATAAGCCCTTCGATTATCGGTACGACTCCTTCTAAAAGTCTTTCCTGCATCTTCTGATGAAGAAGCGCGTTCTGCGGTCTGTGGATCTGATCAAAGACCTCCGATGCCGCTCCTCCCTTTATGTTTAAAGCCATGATCGCTGCAGTAAGTCTCTCACAGATAGGAATACTTCTTTCCTTGACGATAAGGGATGCCTTTGAGATCCCTTCTCTTGTCATCCTCTCAACGATGGCATCAAGTATCTCTTCCTTGGATGCAAAATGATGATACAGCGTACCTCTTGCTATCCCTATCCTGTTGATAATGTCGTTTGTGCTGGCATTATCAAACCCTTTCTCCTCAAAAAGCTGTTCTGCTACATCGAGTATTTCGTTCTTTCTTTCCTGTGCGCTCTTAACAACTCTCATACTTTTTTCTTTCATATATCCGATCGGCTTTACCGACAGGTTGTCGGTTAAGTTATTTATATCATACCGGCTTTTTATCTGTCAACATATTTTTTGTGATAACTGCCCTGTATCCCTGTTCGCAGCTTTTGTCAGACTTTTTTGATCATTGGGGTATATGACATATGTGTCATGTGATAAATGCGCTTATTTACGCGCTTTTCTCTTATATGAAAAGATCATTGATTTCCTGATATGAGTGTGATATGTGCTTTTGACCAAATGAGTCATTTGGTGATATTTCGGTATTTTATGTGTATTATGTAAACCTTGTTGATATGCAGAGCTTAATAATTGCTTATGAAGCTTATCTCTCCGTTATCGTCAAAATGGACGCTCTGACCTTTTTCGTTATAATACTTTGTCCCGTCAAGGACGTCCTTGTAATCATCGGAATATACGCGATGAATGTCAAAGATACTGCTTCCCTCATCACTGGTAAATATCTTAAACCTGTTGCCTTTGGAATCAGTGATCACCTGTCTTACGAGATATCCTTCATAGTCCGGCAGACCGGCGCCTCCTGTCGTTTCACCGTATTCCTCCCAGATCTCTACAGTGAAGCTTTCATCAGGATAGGTCTCTTTTAAGTATTCTTCATACTCGGCCTTCATCTTTTTTATCTCTTCATCGCTCATCTTTTTACTGTTTTTGATGGTGCATGCGCTGAGTATGAGCACCATACATATAAATACCGCAGTGATCATTGATATCTTTTTCATTGTCAGTTCATTCCTTTGTATTCTTATCAACATATGCAAGTTCTGACATGTTTACCAGTTCTTGTCCGTTAAACTTCATTTCTATGATATAAGGCATGAAATTTACTATCCTTAAAAAATCATCAAGCCCGAAATCATTTCTGTAATGTTTTATTATCATGCTCAAGGCTGTTCCGTGAGTACCTATTACGACAGTCCTGTTCTTATAGTCTTTAAGTATCTGAGTAAGTGCCTCAATGTTTCTTTCCTTCACGGAAAGAAGGCTCTCTCCGCCCTCTTCGGCAAAAGAAAGATCAGCCCATCTCTTTTTAAGAAGTTCTGGCAGATGGCTTCCCGCCTTTCGCTCTCTTAGTCTTTCATCAGTATGTATGGAAAGATCAAAATATTCGGCTGCGGGCCTTATCGTCTCGATGCTTCTTTTATACGGGCTTGATAAAAAGGCATCTATCTTTCTGTCCTTAAGCGTATGAAGCACTATATCCCTGTCTTTTTTTCCTTCAGTGCTCAGATCTCTGATCCTGTCATCATTCCCGTAGACAGACTGTGCATGGCGCACAAATATGATGTTTGTCACTTCATTCATATCTTTATCTTACAATATTTCATTACTGGTTTTATGTAAACCACGTCTATATATAATCTACTCTTTCAACAACAGCTCCGAACGGGCACAGTGAAAGCTTTGCTATCTTGAAAAACTGCATCCCGAATGGTATCCCGACTACAGTGATGCAAAAAAGGATACCTATGATCAGATTCACGAGCGCCAGTTCTATCCCTCCCAGGAAGAACCAGCAGATATTTAAAAGAAAGTATACAGCCCCTCCTTCATATCTTATCTCCTTTCCGAACGGATTGAGCGAAATGGATGCAAGCTTGAAGCACTGCAGTCCTACAGGCAGTCCTATGATCGAAATGCACCACATGACTCCTACTATCAGCCAGCAGACAGCGCTTATGGCTCCTCCAAGCAGTATCCATATGATATTTCCCAAAAGTCTCATGATCGTTTACCTTCTTTTTATCTTATCAGGGCAAACATGTTTTCAGTACTGTTTTTTATGTCTTCCCGGTAATACTTTGCTACATACTCAAGCATTGAGGTGACATCTCCGCTTTTTTCTCCGACACTGATCGAGCTTACAAGATCAAACGGAAATATCTGTTCACTCTTTAGCGCTTCCGACAATGGATTGCCCATGCTCGCATAGTCAGAAGCTTTTAGTATCTTTTCTTTAAGTGCTCTGTTATAAACTGCCTTTGAGCTATACTGCAGCGCCTTGTAAACAGATACTCCGCAGTCATAGAATATGGCCATGTTGTCTGCAAAGTCAGCAAGCTCGCTCTTTAAGATGAGCTTTCCGATCTTTGGAAGTCTTATGAGCACATTTGAGATCATCAGATTCTTTCTTGCAAGATCCTTCCCTCCATAGCATAGGATCAGTATAAGAAAGATGATCCCAGCGACTATCGCAAGAAAAGAGACTGCCAAAACAAGATGATCAGAAACGGCACAGACTGCAAAGACCGCGCATATAAGAATGCAAAAAACAAAGATCGGATAGATCGATGCCTGCATTATCCTTCGCCTTGTTGAAACTTTTGTATCAAACAAAACAGCCATTTTTAAAAAGGCCTTTTCTACATGTCCGGTCTGTTCCGTTACATATACGGCATCAACAAGCTCGGGAGTATATATGGCTTCATCAGTCCTCATAGCGACATTCAGGTTCATGCCTGTCTCTACTCTTTTTAGCGTGCGCTCTATGGCATGAGCCAGAGCACCTGTCTCATTCTCCATCGTGACAAGCAGTGCTCTCTGTATGTCAAAGCCTGCATTTAATGCATTTGTCATCTTGTGGCAAAAGACTGCCAGTCTCTGTAATTCATTCATAAATTTTCCTGTCTTTTGTCAGCTTCCACTTGAGGAAGAAGATGAGCTTGAAATAGAAGCACTTTGTCTGTCCCAAATCATATGCTGAAGTGTTATGACTATAGCCACTATAGTTTTTTCATGCTCGGGCTGATAGATATCGATGCAGTACTTGTCATGTATGGAAACCATCTTCTGTGAGACAAGCGCCACGATCTTTTCACTTCTGTCATATATGACAAAGTTAAGAGCCAAAATGTTTCCTGTTATCCTCCATCCCGGTCCATCAATATCTATCACGTCTTCAATGAGATGGAACAGTTCATTTGACAGCTCAAAATATGAGCCGTCCTCCATGTTCACGAAATGTCTCTGATGAAAAGAAAAGAGTTTTCTTTCCATATGCGCAACATGTCTTTCCTGTGCATCCCATATATCAGTCTTGTCAAGGATGGAAGGAAACTTTGATCCTGCCCTGTAAAGGATATTTCCGTCATCATCAAAGACATCGATATGCTTATGAACTGTAAAGAGCTCTCTTTTGGTATACAGGCTCTTTGCAGGCTCTCCGAAGGTCTCTGTGTTTATCACATTCGGCTTTTGACCCGCTTCATGAAATCTGTGGATCTTTGAAAATGTTCCCATTAATCCCTCCGTCTGTAAACGATTAGATCAGCATCCTCTTTTTTTGTCTATCATATGTTTGAGCGGCTAGTTTTGAGCATAATTTATAAGATCAATATGTCTTTGCTTAAGTTCGCTGTTAATGATGAGTACCTTCATCTTCTTCTCCTTTTTAGCGGATATTTGTAATAAGCTGTTTTTGAAAGTATATCATATCTTTACACACTCGTGGAAACGCTGACCGTTATAAATATGTTCGCAATAAAAAATATAATGCAAAAACCAAAAGATATTTCCCAATCCTGTTTATTATTTTATCAGGAAATATTATAATATTTACAAGGGGAAGAAAGGACTTTCTGTTGAATAAGACTGTGGAACATTTCTACAATGAGATAAAGAACGATGATTTTATTTCAAGTCATGAATTCACTATGCATCGCTTTGATGACAGTGGATTTTTTGCCTATGCTTCCACTCTGTCATTAAATACAGGCAGACTCATCACGGTCGCATTCATTGTCCATGACAAAACACCTGAGCTTTCGGAACTGACAATACAGCTTCACAACATGACTACTGCCGAACAGATCAAAGTCGTAGGCAACAAGATCGCGATGAACATGAAGGCAAACTTCAATGTCTTTTTGGACAGTGCGAACAAATGCATCACCATGGTCTCATACTTTGATATAAATGATGTGACAGGCATACTCAACATGATGAGGACATTGCTGTATGAGTTTAAGAACGTCACTGTCCTTACTTACGATTCGCTCTGATCTACTGGCTGCTTCCACGGCTTTGGCGATAAAAGCGTTGTCTTTTCAATACCCGGAAGCACATCATATATTGAACATCCCATCTTTTCTTCAAAATACGCCTTTATGTTAAAAGCCACATCCCATCCCCTGATGTAGTTTTCCATTATCCCGTATCTTCTAGTTACATCTACAAATCTCTTTTCAAGGATCACAAAGCCATAATCGACCGCTAAAGCATCGCAAAGCTGTATAAGTCTGTCATAATCATCTGCCACGCAGTTTCTTATGTATGCGCTGATGCTCTTTAAAGGCTCATCCTTTTCTTCCTTTTCAAATTCCTTATCCATTAAAAGATATGAATGAGTCATGCATATCCTTGCCGCCTCATCCCATCCTTTTGGGGTGCAGTAAACGTATCCTTCATATACGTGGGTTGGTATGTCAACGATGCCCACTCTTCGGCCGATGTCATGCAAAAGCCCGACTATATAGGCCTTGTCAGGATCCATCGTATCGATCTTATCGGCGATGTTTCTTGCAGCGATCCCGACATTTTTTGAATGATCCACCCAGGGGCCGGGATTTAATTCATATGCGATATCAAGTTCCTTTAAAGCTTCATACTCACTCGGCAGCATAATCTTCTCCTGATACTCTCACATACTAAGAAGTATGATGACAGCAATTACAGCGATGGGACCTATTCCCTGAATGAGTCCCCATACGGTAAACACTCTGGCACTGATCCTGAGTATACGGGATTCTTCATTCCCTTTCTTTTTTTTCACATGTCTTATGATATTAAGGATTATACCTATCAGCAGAAACAGCCATCCGATAAGGATGAAGCCAACAAAGAGTGAAGCAAAGACCATTGACATGAAAGCCATTTTAATTTCCTCCCCGAATACTCATATGATCATTATATATCATAATTGACTTTGCTGTCTTCCCCGCTGCTTGTTTGAACTTCTTGTACTGAAGCAGTGCATAGCAATCCGGATCTTCCTCTTCAAGTTCCTCAAACATAAAATCTACAGCATTTTTAAACGAATCATCCTCTTCTCTTATCTCCATGGCATTGATCATATCTAGGAGGGAAGCAAAGTTCTTCTCCTCCTTAAGACCGACCTTCATGATATATCCGATCAGAGCATTGTATAAAAGCTTCTCGGCATCCACCCAGAACTGCTCTCCCTGCTGTTTGCCTGTAGTCGTTCCTGCAACAAACGCATCGACTACCTTCATGATATCCGTCTCTGTCTTAATATATGCAAAAGGATTATAGTGCATCGATCGCTTGAAGTTTATCGTATTTAATACCGCTATCTTATATCCTGCTTTTTTTAGGAGTGTTCCGGTTTCTGTAATTACGCTTCCCTTAGGATCAGTCACTATATATGAACCGAAAGTCTGCATAAGATTGGGCTTTACATGCCCTCTTGTCTTTCCAGATCCGCTTCCGCCGACAATGAGAACGTTTTTGTTTCTGTTGGCGCTTGGATCCTTCATCCTCGTATTCATCGAAAGACTCTCGGTTTGTGAAAGGATTATGTTGTTGTACGGATTGCTGTCTATGAAAGGCTCTATATCCTTATGAGTTCCAAAGCTCGCCGATCCGTATTCCTCTCCCTTTCTGAAATTCTTTTTATCCTGCATTTTTATATACAGCAAAAGTCTTAGGCTAAGTGCTGTCATAATGCCAAAGATGATGTTTCCTGCTTTTAGGCTTATTAAAGAATATGCAAATATCTCATTTAGTGAATTGCATGTTTCCATGATCTTTTTTATAGCATTGTCAGCCTGACTGTTCTCATATATATATGAAAGCTTGTTTCCGATACATGCAGACATGAGATAGATCATTACCTGTTTCTTATCCTTCAGGATATATCCCACAGCCTTTTTTATTCTCTTCTTAATAAATGCAATGCTATCCGTTTTTGTCTTTGCAGGCCCGTCCCTGTTTTTATTTGCCATTCTCCCTCCTTTCAAAATAAAAACAGCCGGTTTTGTGCCGGCTGTTATCACTGCATACTGTTTTGATGATACGATCTTAGCATGTGTTTTTTTATCATTCCATTCTTTTTAAATGTTTTTTTCATACATTTTTTCATTTCTTGTCCGTTATCTGATATGTTCCTTCTTTCTTACCTTTTTAGGATGACTGTTCATCATATCCTTTGCAGTAAGAAGCTTCTGCTTAAGACCCCCGTATGATCTTGCCTTTGATTCATTGTCTGATACATATTCATCTACCGCCCTGTTTATCAGTTTTCTGTCATTTGCCTTCAAAAATATGAGATATGTAGGCGGATCGGTATCCTTGTTCTTTTCCATTGCATACGATACTCCGTATCTTCTGGCAAATCTTCTGAAATTCTTTAACTCCTCATCAGACATATCGACAAGCTCTATCATGGATCCGTCTTTTCTCAGATCCTTTACCTTGACTATCCTTGATGTATGCGTCTTTTTATCATCTGTATGATTTTTGCCGATAAGTCTTTTCTGTATCCCTATATAGTCCCTGAGCGCACTTTTAAATACACTTGCGGCCTTTTCGGCTGACCTTGTCGCGATACATACAGTCTTAATGTTTACTTCCTGTTCCATAGTTCTCTCCTATCTTAATATAAACAAAACAACATCTTCCTCCAGTGAATCGAGCGGAAGATAATCAAATACACAATACATTACCGCTTTGCAAATCTTCATATAATAAAGACAGTATCTGCAGTCATGCTCTTTTCTGAATCTCATTATCTGTTCATCCACATCCCAACCTCCTTTTTGATCAAATTAGAAAAGAGACCTCACAGGGCACTTAGCCGTTAAGGTCTCTTTCTTCTCATGCTACAACATTACCATCAAAATTCGGTTCAAAAAATATTTTTAATATCTTATTTTCATATTTTTTACATGCATTTTTATGATAAGGATGAAAGAATTGCAAAGGCTCCTGTTGTAGATAATGCACAAAAAGCATTGCTGAAAAGGCACTGTTTTTTTACACCACCTGCATTTCGTGCTCGAATTTTAGCATTTCGTGCAAAAAATCAATTAAAGATCAAAATTGTGATAGAATATTCTCAAACATAAATATCAATAGTTTCTTATCATTAATGGGAGGCAAAAGGAAAAATGAGAAAGAGATTAATGAACATATCAAAAAGATGCATGGTAGCCATCATGAGTGCATCGTTTATCATGTCATCAGTGACTGTATCAATGGCATTCCCTGTAGGGGTGTATGCAGAGGATTATACATTTGAAACATCTAATCAAATACATAAAGATCCTGAAAATCATGATTATACTTTTATTGAATATGGTGAATCATTGAAAGAAGTAATACAAGATTATCCTGTCAGTTCTAATAATGGTTTCATTGAAGTAAATAATGGAGAAGTCGGATCGAATAATGAGGAGATCAATATCAATAACGGTACTGCTGGTAATGATTATGACGGAACAATTGTAAATAATTATGCAATTGTACATCAATCAGGAGGAACCATCACAAACCAGTATGCCGGAACTGTAGATGGCAATGGAGCGATCACAAATTTCTTTAACGGAACTATTGCAGATGGAAGCAATATTGAAGTAACAAATAACTATTCTGATCAGAATATAGCAGCAACAAATAATTACAGTGCTGTCAATTTTCTTGCTCCCGAAGGAGGTACAGTAGAATACAGCTCATCTTTCACAACAGCTAAACCGGATGGAGCTACGGATGTTCACTACGTGAATGTTACTAATAATAATGGATCAGGTACTATCACTATAAAGCCACAAGAAAGAGGATATGAGGTAACAAGAGAAGCCGGAGATGTTGAAAATGCTACAATGACCGGTGAAGGAGATTCCTATACATTTAATTACTCACTTAAAAAATCCGGAAATAACTATATTCTTAACATCTCAAACTATTCAGGAAAAAGCTGTGAGCTGGATGCAGAGATGTTTGCACTTGTTATACAGACTATTAAACTTCCCTTAAGACCTACAGGGGCGGTTGTGCAAAATGAAGATGGCTCTGTGTCAGTAGGATACACAGATGCAGATACAGCTGCAACAGCACCTGCGACAATTAATAATTCTGACAATGTAAATGCATTTTATATAGTGAATGGGATAGTAGATTATAAAGCTAAGCTTGGCTGGGAGAATCAGGGCGAAGCGTGCATGAATATTTTTCGTTCATCAACACCGATAGGATATACAATGTATAACAACACTCTGAGTATGAGTTATGATGGCAAAAAAACCAACGATCGCAAGACAGGAGAGCTTTCAATATATATTCCTGCAAATATCCAGAAACCTGGTAGAGTGTTTGCGATCATGTGTATCGATAAGAATGGTGAAGTAATTGTATATAAAAATAAGAGTGAATCATATGGCTTATTTACTACTGATATAGACTTCGATGGCTATGCGATATGTCTGATATATAGTGATGATTTTGCACTGTAAAAGTGATCTAAAAAGAGGCGTCTTTATGATGCCTCTTTTTTGGTGGAAGGATATATACATAGTTGTAAAAGTAAGCCATATATACTGACATCACAGTTGCATCAGATCAGGGCATGCGCGATATACGATACATGGATCTTTATCAGGCGGCAGATACTGCTAATATAATATGATATTAGCAGAGATTTTGAAGGGGTTAAGCAGGTGTCGGACACTGGTGCCTATATTGTTGATAATGCACAAAAATCATTCATGATTTTTTACATATTCTGCATTTCGTGCTCGAATTTTAGCATTTCGTGCAAAAAATCAATAAAAGATCATAATTGTGATAGAATATTCTCAAACATAAAGATCACACGTTTCTTTTCATTTATCCATGAATATTTTTGTGATACCGATATATGTATCGCAGATCTTTTTAAGGGAGGAGTACTTTTCACTTTCCATTTTCTTATCGCCATAAAGCATCTCACGTCTGTGACATTTGTGTCATGTTAATATTTGCTGTAAATATGTGTGTTTACAAGCTTTGCTTCAGCGTAGATCTGATGTAGTAATGAAATGTTTTATCCAAGAAACCACCTTTATAAGCAGTTTTGACTGTATAAGTCAAATCGCTGAAAGTGTCCTTTAGCTTGCAACATAGTTAAGATATGCTATCACCTCTCCCGCTTTATCATTCATTTCAGCTCTGCTTACCTTGATCCTTTCATTAACATATGAGACGCTCTTGTCTATTTCCTCAGCTATCTGTTCTATAGTCAGTCCGCTGTTTCTTAAATTGATGATCTGTCTTACATCATCAGGAAAGAGGATAAGGACCTTGTTATAAAGGCATACGGCTGTCTTTAGAGCGATCAACAGCCTGATCTCCTTGGGATTGTCTTTGCTTATCTTCTTTATATCCTCATATCCGGTATCATCGTTTATTATCCTGCTGCATTCCATCTGTCTGATCGCCATATTTGCCGTAATGTCTGAGTGATTTCCACTGTTTTGTACTCTCTCATTATCAGTATGACTGGTCACAAGACCTGCTTTATTAAATATGATGACTTCGTTTAATGTATGTATCCTCTTATAATATTCCATTAGATATTCACGAGGATGATTTATAAATTCCATCAGCAGTTCTGCATCGTTCATCTCGATGAGTCTGTCGACATTCAATCTAAAATTTCTAACACTTCTTCTCATTTTTGTTACCTCTTGCAATTAAAACTAAAAAGGCCGGAAACAGAATATCCCTACATATTCTATCTCCGGCTTTGTCTCACTTTCAGGACCAGCTCGTCCAAGATCTTATTCAATTTAATTCTCCTTCTTATACGGATGGCTTTTGCCATCTCGCTCTCGTTCAAATCACCATAGCCTATCTTCGAAAGATGCTTTCCAGAAAGGCTTCCATTCTCATTCGGTCCTCCTGCTTTCCGTGTCTTGATACGATCTCTATTGAACCGTCGTCACAGGAAGCTATCGTGCAGACCAAAAGGTTTTTGTGCGGTGTTCGAATCTCGATCTCGTTTGTACCTGCCTTTGCCAGTTTCATGTCACCTCCTTTCCAAAACCGGTTTTATACATATGTCTGTTTAGCTTAGTGATATTATATCGAATACACGTTCGATTGTAAATAGTTATTTTTAACAAATCAAAGAATTGTTTTCATGTATGAAAAATGTATGAAAAACATACAAAAATCGCATTTTAAATACATTTTTATCGATATATTTCTCTGCTATAGTACTGATAAGCAACGATGTCTTGTTCGAAAAAATTTTTTTAAGGAGTTATCAAATGAAGAGGAAAACCGTATATGAGAAAAAAGGAATAATTAAACGTATCTGCCTGTCCGAAAGCGACCTGGAAAGGATCAAGATGCGCATCAAGACTTCAAAGATGAACAGCTTTTCACTCTACAGCAGGAGTATGATGCTAAACGGATATATCATAGTTACGGATGATTCAAAACAGCTTAAAGAATTGACACTTAAGATAAATGAGCTGTCAGAAAAGATAACTGCTCTGTCTCACACAGATCAGACGCAGGAAACGTTGTCTAAAGAAGAATTTGATAAGATTAGGGAGTTAATGAATAATATATGGCAGTCACAAAGATCACTAATATCAGAAACTCTGTACAGAACTCGATAAACTACATAATAAATCCCGAAAAGACAGATGGTGGATTCTATGTATCATCATATGCCTGCGGTATATATACAGCAGATCTTGAGTTTGCGCATACAGCTATGCTCGGAACCAGAAACGGTACCGTAAAAGCTGAACATCTTATGCAGTCATTTGTTAAGAATGAAGTTGATGCGGCAACGGCCCATAAGATAGGAAGGGAGTTTGCGCTTGAGCTTACAGACTCCTCTCATGAATTTGTTATAGCCACGCATGTAGACAAGGAGCATATACATAATCATATAGTGTTCAACGCCGTATCATTTACGGACCACAGAAAGTTTGAGCGGCCTAATTCTCTGATCCGGAAGATGTGCCGCATAAGCGATGAGATCTGTGCAAGCTATGGTCTGTCAGTCATAGAGAATCCACGCAAAAGAGCCAAACCCTACTTTATATATATGGGGCTTGCTCCATATCATTCTAAAAGACAGCAATTAAAGGATACGATCGATCTTCTTATACCTCTTTGTTCAAACGCTGATGAACTTATGAACAGGCTTGAAGATGAAGGATATGCTGTTAAAAAAGAAAAAACAGGCTACAGTTTTAAAAAGGATGATTCTGCAAGAGCCATACGCATCAAAAGTCTGGGTGAAAGATATTCATATGATCAGATACAAAAGCGGATAAACGAAACTAAAAAAGAAGATACCATAGCAGTTGCTGATGATAATCTCCTGGTATATCTTGACAATATCCTCAAGGATGAAATGTATCTGTCAGGTAACGGCAGTGATCCTGAAATCAGGCGCAAGCAGATAGTGGATGCATATGCTTTCCTTAAGGACAGATCGATCTTTTCTTTGTCTATGCTAAATAAATCGCAGACAGATCTGGCTGTTGCAATAAAGGATAAGCACGCCAGACTTCATGCTATGGAAGATCAGATAGATGAGCTTGAAAATATTTGCGAGAATCTTAAGAAAAGAGATATGTATAACGATATATATGCTTCTTACATAAAACATAAAAAGTCATCTGCATATAAAGAAGCCCATATCACTCAGATAACCATCTTTGAATCTTGCTGCAGAAAGCTCGCCAAGATGAACGTGGATCCGTCCACCAGATACACTGACTGTGTTAAAAAGCTAAACGAACTGATTCATCAAAAAGAGACTTACTACGATTCATATAAGAATGATCTTTCGGTAATAAAGGAGTTTGATATGATTTCAAAAAGAATAGACAGGTTGATAAAAAATACAAATATGGACATCCCTCATACCCAAAAACCACGGATCGATCATGACATAGAGAGCATATGAATTCTGTAAGAAATCTACTTAAGCATACTATTACGTAGTAATGGAAGGATTTCCTGTTCCGTTCTCCAGCTTGCTGATCTCAGTTTGCACAATGCCGGGGCTCTCAGCAAGTTCTTTCTGCATTATATTCTGCAAGATGCGAGCATCTATGATCGCGCAGATCACGCTCATTTCCGGCTGGATTTCCTATATGCTCAATCACTTTCTCCAAAGGTAGATGCTTATAAAAAATGTCACTGCTCATCACATCTATTGATCCATGACCACCTGGATAATGATCTATGATTTCTACTGCGCCATCATGGATCTCTTCTTTATCAGAGCCATGATATCTGATCTTGAACTTAACATGATCACCAACCTTGTAATTTCTGATATCAAGTTTTGGATCCGGTAATTCTTCCGGCTCACCATTACCATCTGCAAATCCCCACTGCTTTGTTTCCGTATCTACCCAGATAAAGCGCTGGTCTCCGATAGGTTCCCCATTACTGTATGTTGAGAAATTATCTACCGTAACCAATTCTCCAAAATAATCCGTTTCCCTAACCGGTGTATGTCCTACCACCTGCAGATATCCCACCGGATACATTTCAATTCCGCCATCCTGTGGTCTTGCCCAGATCGGTGATGCATCACACCACAGTTCATCTCTTCGGAAGCTGTTGATCTTTTCAAGAAGTTCATCTATATCACCGCCAAAATTCGGCAGAAAGTGCGATACAAATATCTCCGTCAAACCTGCGTGGCTGAAAAGAACCTTATCTACTCGATGAATATAAGCGATATTCCCTGCCGGTAAAAGCTTTTCAAGTTTTGATATTCCTTCAAGCACTACCTGTCTTGCATAATCAGAATACCCTGACTCCCGAGCCTCCCAGATGTAACTCACATCATGGTTTCCGTAGCAAAACAGAAAGTTCGGATGTCTATTTATAAATCTCTCAAGTGCATCAAATGTCTCCGAATACAATCCCAGATTCTTTTCCTGATCCCAGTCATCTACGAGATCTCCCAGACAGACGATTTTGTCATATTCACTTCGAGAAAGTAGTTCTTCTGCCTTGTCGAACATCCAAGGCTTCAGATGGACATCCGGAATTACAAAAACCTTACTCATTGCATATCATCCACCCTTCCACATCTTATTCCTAAAAAATTGAAGAAAGCCTTCTTGCAACTTCTTCTGTAGTTACGCCATAGTTGATCAGTGTGTTAACATCAAACGGGTCATTCTCCAACCCTGAAATAAAATCTGTAATATCTTTTAAAACAGCAGCCGGTAATCCTTCGGTTCTTTCCACTTCCATTTCAACGATTATCCTCAAAACATCTTTTTTATGCTTCTTGAATTCCGAAGAGTGAACCTCTTCTCCTTCGTCTCTTTTAGCTTTAAGATCCATGTAAGCCTTGGCCTTAAACAGAATCAGGTATTCAGATCTCAAAACAGATAACCCATTTATCACCGTTCTCCCTTTCAGCAAAACACTGTAATAGTCTTCATTTAGGAGGATTCCTGACAGGCTGGCGATATCGTCATCAATATGTATCGGTGTAAGCACATTCGGCTCACGAAGCGGAAACTCCGTTCTGGCAAACAGCTCGATCATCTTCGGGTATGAAGGATCCTTAGGTTCAG
>Ga0310691_10001158_pt1 | contig 42418 bp, 36 predicted proteins | sample 176DNAGHGlowgp2_FD_203887 | JGI IMG/M metagenome (GOLD analysis project Ga0310691, IMG submission 203887) | Sheep rumen microbial communities from Palmerston North, Manawatu-Wanganui, New Zealand - 1766 DNA GHGlow gp2 (v2) (version 2) | ecosystem: Host-associated > Mammals > Digestive system >... | reverse complement strand
CTAATAACCAATAGGTTGATGGGCCAGAACGGTCACTTGCTCAACCCGAATGCAAAGGTACAACCATTTTTTGATTTTGCAAATTTTTTTTGAAAATTTTTTAATAATTTTTTTGACCACTGATTTTCAATTATTTAGAGATAAGAAAATTTTTGTCAATTAAATGGATGACCGTTTTTGTGCGGCTTTTGCTTGCACACCGCACGTTTTTTCCGTACTTTTGCTTTCAAATCGTTGTACTTATGACACCTGAAACTACCGCCCTGATCGACAGCATCGATGTCACCCTCAACGCAGGCGGAATGAACACCATCAACATCGTACTCGCTTTCGTGATGTACGGTGTGGCCCTGGGCATCAAGCCCAAAATGTTCGTAAACGTATTCAAGAACCCCAAATCGCTGATCCTCGGCATGGTGAGCCAGCTGGTCATCCTGCCGCTGTTCACCTTCCTGCTCGCGCTCGCCTTCGGCAAGTCCATCAGCTGGACCATGGCGCTGGGCATGATCCTGGTCGCCTCCTGCCCCGGCGGCAACATCTCGAACTTCATGAGCTCCCTCTCGAAGGCGAACATCGAGTTGTCCGTGAGCCTGACGGCCATCAGCACCGCGCTCGCCATCCTGATGACGCCCTTCAACTTCTGGCTGTACGGCAACCTGTACCTGCACGTGGCGGAGGTGGCCGGCGACGTTCCGCACCTGGCCATCCCCCTGTGGGACGTGTTCAAGACCATCTTCATCCTGCTGGGCATTCCCCTCACGCTGGGCATCCTGACCGCCCGGTACCTGCCGCGCGTGGCCGAGAAACTGAAAAAACCGCTGCAGTGGTTCAGCATCATCTTCTTCATCGCGATGGTGGTGCTGTCGTTCACCGGCAACCTGGACGCCTTCATGAAGTGCATCAAATACATCTTCCTGGTCGTCCTGGTGCATAACTTGCTGGCCCTGAGCATCGGCTTCGGAATGGGTACGTTCTTCAAGGTCCCCAGGAAGGACCGTCGGACGCTCACCATCGAGACGGGCATACAGAACAGCGGCCTGGGCCTCGTGCTGCTGCTGGGCACCAGCCTGTTCGCGGGCTTCCCGCCCCACGGCGGCACCCTGGTGATCACGGCCTGGTGGGGCGTGTGGCACATCATCAGCGGCCTGGCCGTCAGCACGGTCTTCAACCGTTACGAGTTCCGTAAAGCCCTGAAGAATGACTAAAGTCTGGGATACCCACAAGCATTACGACGCGGTTCACGCCTACGGGAACCTGACCACGCGTTCCTGTCAGCGTTCCGTGAGCATAGAAGGGCTGGAAAACATCCCCAAGGACGGCGCCGTGATCCTGGCGCCGAACCACCGCACGGCCCTGATGGACCCGATGATGGTCCTGCTGATCAGCAAGGGGAAAATCGCGTTCGGCGCCCGTTCGGACATCTTCAAGAACCCCAAGGTGGCCCGCATCCTGCGCTGGCTGCGCATCCTGCCGATCGCCCGCGAGCGCAACGGCCTGTCGGAGGTGGCGAAGAACTTCGAGACCTTCGACGAGATCGTGGAGTGCCTGGAGCACGATGTCCCCTTCTGCCTGTTCAGCGAGGGGATGCACCGCGCGGAACGGGGCATGCTGCCCGTGAAGAAGGGCATCTTCCGCATCGCGAAGATGGCCGCGGACAAACTGGGGAAGAAGGTGTACGTGGTGCCGATGGGCCTGGATTACGAGGATTTCTTCCAGGGACAGCGGCGCACGGCCATCCGCGTGGGTGAGGCGATCGAGATCGGCGAAACGTTCCGCACGCTCGAAGCCGAAGGCCGGAGCGAGGCCGATATCTACCGCCACCTGTGCGAGACGCTGCGGGAACGCATCCTGGCCCTGATCGACCAAATCCCGGAACGGGGGCACGGGAACAAGCTGCTGCGCCTGCTGGGCGCCGTGGTGTCGCTGCCGCTCTTCGCGGTCTGCGCGGTGGGGTCCATCTTCATCTGGCTGCCGCTGCTCATCATCACGAGCCGGCTCAAGGACAAGGCCTGGACCCAGACGGTGCGCTATGTGATGCACCTGATCTTCCCGCTGTTCTGGCCCTTCCACATCTGCCTGGAGCGGCTGCTGAACTTCTACCGCGACCTGGCGGCAGACTTCCGCCGCGGATAGGCCCTCCGGAAGACATAATCAAAAAACGGCGTCCTGTCGCAGGTCGCCGTTTTTCGCCTTAGGTTTAGTACAGTTTATTGTTCAATTACATCTTCGTTTCAAACTATATCCAAAACCGTGCCACGAATGTTGCCGGCCACCTGGGAAACCAGCCGGACTAGCGCTTCGCGGCTCGCCCACGCCACGTGGGGCGTGAAGCTGAAGCGCTCGGGATGCCGGACGTGCAGCAGCGGGTTGTCCGCGGGCAGCGGCTCGCGCACGTACACGTCCAGCGCCGCCCCGGCGATGACCCCGGCGTCCACCGCTTCGGCGAGCGCAGCCTCGTCCACGATGCCCCCGCGGCCGAGGTTCAGCAAGAAGGCCGTGGGCTTCATCTTCCGTAACTGAGCGGCGCCGATCAGGTCCCGGGTACGGGCGTTGAGCGGCGCGTGCACGCTCACGGCGTCCGCGCAGGCGAGCAGTTCGTCCAGCGGCAGGCTCGGGTAGTCCCGGTTGTGGGAGGTGCCGGAGGTGGAGTAGTACACCACGCGCATCCCGAAGGCCGACGCCACGGCGGCAACGCGCGTGCCGATGGTGCCCATCCCGATGATTCCCAGCGTCTTGCCGTCCAGCTCGACGTAGGGGTTCGACACGTCGCAGAAGATGCGGCCGGCCGAGTAGCGCCCGCTCTTGACGCAGTCGTCGAAGTACGGCAGGCGCCCGGCGAGCGAAAGCAGGTGCGCGAAGGTGGACTGCACCACGGACTCGGTGGAGTAGCCGGCGCAGTTCTTCACCGGGATGCCCCGGGCGGCCGCGGCGTCCAGGTCGATGTTGTTCACGCCCGTCGCGGCCTCACAGATGAGCCGCAGGCGCGGGGCGCGGGCGAGCAGGGCTTCGTCCACGCGTACCTTATTGACGATCAGCACGTCGCAGTCCCCTACCCGCTCCCGGGCCTCTTCCGGGGTGGAGAAGGGATAGGTGACCAGTTCGCCCTGGGCGGAGATTTCGTCCAGCGGGGTCTCCCCCAGCGTGGCGGCATCCAGAAAGACGATTTTCATCAGTTAATCGATATTCGGGGTGTTCCAGACTTTGGTCTGCGTGCAGCGGGCCATCACGCCCAGGCCGCCGCAGCTGAGGCGGAAGCCGCCTTCCTCCAGGCGCCACTTGCCGTCGGCGCCCACGAAGGCCAGTTCGCTGGCGGGCAGGGTGAAGCTGACGGTCTTCGTCTCGCCGGGCTTGAGGCTGACCTTCTCGAAGCCGCGCAGGCGCCGCACGTCCGGGATGAGGGAGGCCACGAGGTCCGAGCTGAACAGCAGCACGGCTTCCTTGCCGTCGCGCAGGCCGCTGTTGGTCACGTCCACGGACAGCTTCAGGACATCGTCAGGGCCGAACTCGGCGGGGCTCTCCAGCCGCAGGTTGGCGTAGCTGAAGCTGGTGTAGCTGAGGCCGAAGCCGAAGGGCCACTGGACGTCCATCACGGCGTCGTAGTTGTAGGAGCCTTCCATGACCTCGCGGTGCTCGGAAACCTTGTAGTCGTAGGTGTGCAGGGCGTTGATGTGCTTGGAGTACGTGAACGGCAGCTTTCCGGAGAAGTTCTCGTCGCCGGACAGCAGGGCCGCGAGGGCGTCGCCGCCGTAGTTGGACGGGAGCATCACGTCCACGACCGCGGCCGCGAGCGGCTCGATGTCGCCGATGATACGCGGACGGCCTTCGTTCAGCACCAGGATGACGGGCTTGCCCGTGGCGGCGAGCTGCCGCACGAGTTCCTTCTGGTTCGCGGAGAGGTTCAGGTCGTCCATGTTGCCCGGGGTCTCGCAGTAGCTGTTCTCGCCCACGCAGGCTACGATCACGTCCACCCCGCGGGCAGCGGCGACGGCCTTCCGGATGCCGGAGGCGTCTTCATACTGCCAGGCCATCGGGATCTCGACGTACTTCACGCCCGGCTCGTACACCACCTTGCCAAAACGCTGCTGCAGGGCCTCCAGGATGGTGTTGTACTGCGGCACGAAGTTGTCGGCCGAGCCCTGCCAGGTGTAGGACCAACCGCCGTTCAGGGCGCGCAGGCTGTTGGCGTTGGGGCCGGTGACGAGGATGCGCTCCGTACCCTTCAGCGGCAGGATGCCGCCTTCGTTCTTGAGCAGCACCTCGGACTCCAGGGCCGCCGCATAGGACTGCTGGGCAAATTGCGGCGAGGCGAAATCCGGATATTCGGCGTCCCAGACGGGGTTCTCGAACAGGCCCAGGCGGACCTTCAGGCGCAGCACGCGGCGCACGGCGTCGTCGATGCGGGACATCGGGATCTCGCCGCTCTTCGCCAGGTCCACAATCACGTTGCAGCACTCCGGGTCATAGGGGTCCATGATCATGTCGATGCCGGCGTTGATGCCGATCTTCACGGCCTCGCGCTTGTCCGCGGCCACGTGGTCGCGGGTGTAGAGGTTGTCGATGTCGGCCCAGTCGGTGACCAGCATGCCGTCCCAGCCCAGCTGCTGCTTGGCCCACACGGTCAGCAGTTCGTAGTTCGCGTGCGTGGGGATGCCGTTGATGGAGGCGGAGTTGACCATCGCCGTGAGGGCGCCCGCCTGGAAGCATTCCTTGAAGGGGCGGAAGAACTTCTCGCGCAGGTCGTTTTCGGCGATGTAGGCCGGGGTTCGGTCCTTGCCCGAGTGGGGCACGCCGTAGCCCATATAATGCTTGATGCTCACGGCCGCGTGCTGCAGGTCGATGTGGTTGGGGTCGTCGCCCTGGATGGCCAGGGTCTCGGTGCGCGCCATCTCGGCCTGGAGGTACGGGTCCTCGCCCCAGCTCTCCCACTGGCGGGGCCAGCGGGGATCGCGGCCGAGGTCCATCACCGGCGAGAACACCCAGGGCACCTGCGCGGCGCGGGTCTCATAGGCCATCGCGCGGCCCATCATGGCGGCGTATTCGCGGTTGAAGGTGGCGCCCAGGTTGATTTCCTGCGGGTAGAAGGAGCCGTCGGTGAGGTAGCTGGCGCCGTGGATCATGTCCAGGCCGTAGATGCAGGGGATGCCGATCTTCTCCATCGAGGCCTGCTGGATCTGCCGGACCATCGCGGCCGTCTCCTCGCGGCTATGGGCGCGGTCGCCCATCACGTTGAGGATGGAGCCCACCTTGTACTGGCCGATCACCCGGTCCAGCTTGGCGGGGTCGATGGCGTCGCCCTCCGTGAGGGCGCTGATGTTGATCTGGACCAGCTGGCCGGCCTTCTCCTCCAGGGTCATGCCCTTGAGGACCTGTTCGACTTTCGCCTCCACGGCCTTGTCGGCGGGGATGGCGGGGCTCACCTTGCCTCCGGGGGTGCCGCAGGCGGCAAGGGCCGCGAGGGCCAGGGCAAGCGCAGAGCCTTTCGTAAGTAGTTGGTTATTCATATTTTATAAAGTTATTTCAAGCTTTTCTCCTGTGTAAGAGAGGACGGTGCCGGCGGCATCCGGGTCGTAGGCGTGCGGGTGCTCCCGGTCCACGACCACGACCGTGAAGCGACGCTGCTGCAGCATGCCCGGGAAGGAGCCTTCCCGCGCGCCGACGGTGAGCTTGCGCGCGGCGTCGTCCCAGCGGATGGGGATGCGCGCGAAGGCGCCCTGCTCGTAGGCGTAGGTCAGGCCGTCGTCTTCGTAGAGGGTGAACTCGGCGTCGGCGCCGGCATAGACGTACAGGCGGATGTCTTCCGCCGGCTTCTCGTCGGACCACTCCATCGCAGGGCCGAACGGGATGATGGAGCCCGCGCGGACGTACAGCGGGATGCGCTCGTACGGGGCGGGCATCGTGAAGCGCTTGCCGCCCACCATGGGCTCGCCGGTGTAGAAGTCGTACCAGAGGCCCATCGGGAAATAGACGCTGCGGCTGCGGGCGCCGTATTCGCTCACCGGGCAGGGCATCAGCGCCGGGCCGAACATCCACTGGTCGGAGAGGTCGCGCACCTCGGGGTCGTCGGGCCAATCCATCGGCAGGGCGCGCAGGAGGGTGTAGTCGTCGAAATGCACGGCGGCCGCGAGCGAGTACAGGTACGGCATCAGGCGGTAGCGCAGGCGCATGTACCACAGGATGCTCTCATAGGCGGGAGAGCCCTCCGGGGCGATGTTCCAGAGTTCGCGCTGCGGCCACTGGCCGTGGGTGCGGAACAGGGGCACGAAGGTGCCGAACTGGTGCCAGCGCGTCTGGAGTTCCTGCCATTCGGGGGCGTTGGCGGGGTTCTGGAACTTGCCCAGCACGGAGAATCCGCCGATGTCCATCCCCCAGAACGGGATACCGCTCATGCTGTAGTTCAGGCCGGCGGCCATCTGCGTGCGCATGTCGGTCCAGGTGGTGCCGATGTCGCCGCTCCAGGTAGCCGTGGAATAGCGCTGCAGGCCGGCGAAGCCGTTGCGCGTGAGCAGGAAGACCCGCTTGTCGGGGTCCACGCTCCGCTGGCCGTTGTAGATGGCGTCGGCGTTCACGAGGGCGTAGGCGTTGAGGTATTCGGTGGAGGGGCCGAGGGCCGTGGGGGTGAGCAGCCACTTCAGGTAGTCCATCGGGAGGCAGTCGCGCAGGTTCGGTTCGCTGGCGTCCATCCACCAGGCGTCGATCTTGCGGCCGTAGCGGCTGTAGAGGGTTTCGTCCATCTGCCGCCAGAACATCTTGCGGCCGCCCTCGGAATAGGCGTCGTAGAAGCTCTGCGGGTGGTTCAGCCAGTCTTTCACGCCGTCCTCTTCGGGGTGCAGGTAGATGTAGCCGGCTTCCTTCAGCTCCTTGTAGTGCTCGGTATTGGTGTAGAACTTGGGCCAGACGCTGATCATGAAACGGCCGTGCAGGGCGTGCACGTCGTCCAGCATCTTTTCCGGGTCCGGATAGCGGGCGGGGTCGAACTCGTGGCTCCCCCACTGGTCGTCCAGCCAATACTGCCAGTCCTGGACGATGTTGTCCACGGGGATGTGCCGGCGGCGGAACTCGCGGAGCGTGCCCACCAGTTCGTCCTGCGTGCTGTAGCGTTCGCGGCTCTGCCAGAAGCCCAGGACCCATTTGGGCATGACCTGCGCCTTGCCGGTGAGCTGCCGGTAGCCGCGGATCACGGCGTCGTGGCTGCCGCCGCCGATGAACCAGAAGTCCAGCTGGGGCTCGAACTCCGAGGCGAACGCGAGGCGATCCTCCTCGCCGGGCGCCTGGAGCGGCGCCACGCGCAGGCCCAGGTACGACACGCCGCCGTCCGGGTCCCATTCGATGCGGACGGGGGTCTTGCGGCCGGCTTCGAGCCGGGCGGTGAACTTGTAGCTGTTGGGGTTCCAGGCCGGGCGCCAGCGGCGCTCCATCACTTCCTTGCCGTCGATGACGGTACGCTGGAAGCCGGCGTAGTATTGGATGAAGTGGTAATCCGCCGTCTGCGGGGCTTCGAGGTAGCCTTCATACACGACCGTGGCGCCCTGCAGGGGCACGTCCTGCGGCAGGTTGCGGATGGCCCATTCGTTCTCGAAGAACAGGCTGTCTTCCTGGCGGACGAGGGCTTTGCCGCGCGCGGGGGTGTAGGTGCCCGTGAGGCCCGGGGTCACGCCGTCCTTGCCGTAGAGCTTGAACGCTTCGCCCAGTTGGAGATAGGGGTCGGGGTTGCCCCAGCGGCTCAGCGAGTAGGCGTCGAAGAGCAGGCCGTAGCCGCGGTTGGACACCACCACCGGCACGCTGACCTTGGTGTTGTACTGGAAGAGTTCCTCGCTGCGGCCCTTGTGGTTCAGCTCGCCGCTCTGCTGCTGGCCCAGGCCGTAGAAGGCCTCGCGGGCGTCCGGCGAGTCGAAGCTGACGCGGGTGGACCAGGCGTCCTTGCCCTCCACCGTGATTGGGTCGAAACGCATCCGGGAGCCGTCCAGGAGCACATTTCCGTCCTTGTCCAGGAAGCGCAGCGCGCCGTTTTCCGGGTTGACGGCGGCCGTGAGGGCGGCGGTGCGCACGAGCACCTCGCCGTTCTCCTCGGTCACGCTGAAGTCGCTGAACTGCTGCTGCGGCACGATGACCAGGCTCGCGCGGTCGTGCATCCGTCCGTCGGGGCTGGCGGACACGCGGATGAGTTCAGGGCCGGCCGGCTGCAGGCGCAGCACGGACGCCCCGCCGGGGGCGGGATCCTGGATCCTGACGGTGACGGAGCCGCTCCGCAATGTATAAGGCTTGGGGTTGCAGCCGGCAAGCAGGAACAGCGCCGCCGGGAGCAAAAGGGAGATCAGAACGGTTTTTCTAAAATTCATAGGAATTGAGATTATCTCGCTAAAGATACACATTTTCCGCGGGCTTTTTCGTATTTTTGTGCAATATGTCCGAAGAACTGAACCTCGTACGCGACCTGGCGGTCATCCTCGTGTCCGCCGGCGTGTTCACCATCATATCCAAGGCGCTCAAGCAGCCGCTCGTGCTCGGCTACATCATCGCGGGCTTCCTCGTGGGGCCGCATATTTCCTGGTTCCCCGGCATCAGTTCGGAGGAAACGGTGCACCAGTGGTCGGAGATCGGCATCATCTTCCTGATGTTCGGCCTGGGCCTGGAGTTCAGCTTCAAGAAACTTCTGAAAGTGGGCAGCAGCGCCCTCGTCACGGCCGGGAGCAAGTTCCTGGGCGTGTTCGTGCTGGGCTTCGTGGCCGGGCAGGCGCTGGGCTGGACCGCGATGGAGAGCATCTTCCTGGGCGGCCTGCTGTCGATGTCTTCCACGATGGTGGTGCTGAAGTCGTACGACGACATGAAGCTGAAGGACAAGCCCTGGGCGGGGATGGTGTTCGGCACGCTGGTGGTGGAGGACCTCATCGCCATCCTCCTGATGGTGCTGCTGTCCACGATGGCGGTGTCCAACCGATTCGCGGGCGGCGAGATGCTCTTCAACCTCGCCAAGCTCGCGTTCTTCCTCATCCTGTGGTTCCTGGTGGGCATCTTCGTGATCCCCACCGTACTCAAGCGGGCGCGGCGTTTCCTCAGCGACGAGATCCTGCTGGTGGTGAGCATCGGCCTGTGTTTCGGGATGGTGGCGCTGGCCCAGGCCGTGGGCTTCTCGTCCGCGCTCGGCGCCTTCGTGATGGGCTCCATCCTGGCCGAGACGGTGGAGAGCGAGCACATCGAGCACCTGGTCGCGCCCATCAAGGACCTGTTCGGCGCCGTGTTCTTCGTGTCCGTGGGCATGATGGTCGCCCCCGCCGTGATCGCGGAGCACTGGGCCGTGATCCTGATCATCGCGCTCATCGTGGTCCTGAGCCACATCCTGTTCGCCGGCGCGGGCATCCTGATGACGGGCGGCGGCATCCGCAACGCCGTGAATACCGGCTTCAGCCTGGCCCAGCTGGGCGAGTTCGGCTTCATCATCGCGGGCGTGGGCGTAAGCCTGGGCGTGATGCGCGACTTCATCTATCCGGTGATCATCGCCGTGTCCGTGCTGACCACCTTCACCACCCCGTACATGATCAAGCTGGCCGGGCCGGCCTACACCTGGCTGATGCGCGTGCTGCCGGACCGCTGGATCGTGCGCCTGGACGCCCCCGAGCAGAACGCCCGCCGCTCCGCTGCCGAGCAGAGCGAGTGGAAGAAGCTGCTGCAGGCGTATTTCCTGCGCATCGTGCTGTACGGCGTGGTCCTGCTGGCCATCATGATCGGCTCCAAGCAGTTCCTGGAGCCGCTGGCGAGCCGCCTGTTCCCGGGCTGGAGCCCCTTCCTGCACAACCTCGTGGTCGTGGTGGTGACCCTGCTGGTGATGGCGCCCTTCCTGTACGGGCTGGCCATCAGTTCCGGCTCCATCAACGCCTCGGCGGGCAAGCTGCTGAAGGAGAAGAACAGCAACAAATGGCCCATCGCGGGGCTCGTGCTTACCCGCAGCTTCCTGGCCATCTCCATCATACTCAGCGTGATAGCGAGCCACTTCCACCTGGCGGGCTGGGCCGTCGTGCTGATCCTGCTGGGCGGCGTGGCCTTCATCATCGTGGCCCGGCGCACGATGCACCGCTACTCCGCCCTGGAGGAGCGGTTCCTGAGCAACCTCAACGAGAAGGAGGAGGCCGAGCGGCGCCGCCGGCCCGTGACCACTTCCGTGCGCAACAAGATGGCGGGCTACGACGTGCACCTGGAGCTGCTGGAGGTCTCGCCCGAGTCGGAGTTCGCCGGGAAGGCCCTGCGCGACATCCCCTTCCGCGCCGAGACGGGCGCCAACATCATCAAGATCCAGCGCGGTTCGCGCAGCATCAACATCCCGTCCGGCGAGGTGCAGGTGTTCCCGCACGACAGCCTGCTGGCCGTGGGCACGACGGAGCAGATCGGGCGGCTGCGCACGATGCTGGAGACCTCCGCCTCCGGTCCCGGCCCCGCCGAGGCCGCCCCGGAGTTCGAGGTGATGAACGTCACCCTGCGGGAGGATTCCTACCTCACCGGGCAGACGCTGCGCGGCACGAACATGCGCGACTACCGCTGCATGGTGATCAGCGTGCTGCACGGCGGCGAATTCATCACGAACCCCCGGCCGGACTACCGCTTCGAGGCGGGCGACGTGGTGTGGATCGCGGGCGAGACGAGCTCGTGCGACTGGCTGCTGGGCGCCCGGGAATAATCCCGGAAAAATCGGCCGCGAGCTCTTGCAGGTTCCGTGAAAAGGGCTTATTTTTGTAACCCGTATTCAAAAAGATTCTTACGATGAAATACGGGTTCGACCACGAGAAGTATCTCAAAATCCAATCGGAACACATCAAGGAACGCATCGCCTCTTTCGGCGACAAACTCTATATGGAGTTCGGGGGCAAGTTGTTCGACGACTACCACGCGAGCCGCGTGCTGCCGGGCTTCCAGCCGGACAGCAAGCTGCAGATGCTCATGCAGTTGAAGGACGACCTGGAGATCATCATCGTGATCAGCGCCGTGGACATCGAGAAGAACAAGGTGCGGGGCGACCTGGGCATCACCTATGACGTGGACGTGCTGCGCCTGCGGGACGAGTTCCTGGACCGGGGGCTGAGCGTCAACAGCGTGGTGGTGACGCACTATAACGGCCAGGCCAGCGCCGACGCCTACCGCAAGCGCCTGGAGCGGATGGGCATCAAGGTCTATTACCACCATACCATCGAGGGCTATCCGAACAACGTGGCGCTGATCGACTCCGACGAGGGCTTCGGCAAGAACGACTACGTGGAGACCACCCGCCCGCTGGTGGTGGTGACGGCCCCCGGCCCCGGCAGCGGCAAGATGGCGGTGTGCCTGAGCCAGCTGTACCAGGAGAACAAGCGGGGCGTGAAGGCCGGCTACGCGAAGTTCGAGACCTTCCCCGTGTGGAGCCTGCCGCTGAACCACCCCGTGAACATCGCCTACGAGGCCGCCACGGCGGACCTCGAGGACGTGAACATGATCGACCCCTTCCACCTGGAGGCCTACGGCGAGATGGCCGTGAACTACAACCGCGACGTGGAGATTTTCCCCGTGATGAACGCCCTGTTCGACGACATCTACGGCGACACGCCCTACAAGTCCCCCACCGACATGGGCGTGAACATGATCGGCTCCTGCATCAGCGACGACGAGGTGTGCCGCGAGGCCGCCCTGCAGGAGATCATCCGCCGCTACTATACCGCGCTGTGCCGCTTCGCGGACGGCAAGGCCACGGAGAATGAGGTGAACAAGATCGCGCTGCTGATGAAGAAGGCGCACATCACCACCGCCGACCGCAAGACCACCGTGGCCGCCCGGGAGCGCCTGGAGAAGGCGAAGGGCCCCACCGCCGCCATCGAGCTGTCCGACGGCACCATCCTGACTGCGGAGACCTCGCCCCTGCTGGGCCCCAGCGCCGCGCTGCTGCTGAACGCCCTGAAGTACCTGGCGGGCATCCCGCACAACGTCAAGCTGATCCCGCAGATGATGATCTCGCCCATCCAGAAGACCAAGGTGAGCTACTTGCACGGCAAGAACCCGCGCCTGCACACGGACGAGGTGCTGGTGGCGGTGTCCATCATCTCCCTGCTGGACGAGAAGGCCAAGCTGGCCCTGGAGCAGCTGCCCAACCTCGCCGGCGCACAGGTGCATTCCACCGTGATGCTGAGCGAAGTGGACCGGAAGACTTTCAGCAAGCTGGGGATCGGCCTTACCTGCGATCCGGTGCGGAAGGTAGATCTCTGAATTCCTCGGCAAAGAACGCCGCCATACGGTCACGGATCTCGAAGAAGCGCTCCGTGTAGGTTCCGTCATCGGCGATGTGCAGGCGGTGGCGCGCCTCCGGGCAGGCGTGGTGCTCTGCGCGAAGGCCGAGCCTGAGCGCCTCTTCGTGGACGGCCTGCGTGCCGTACATCTCCTCCGAGAACCACTGCGTGGGCGGCTGGAAGCGGTGCTGCCCGGTGCGGAAGGGATAGCCCCGGCCGTAGGGCATCACGGGGTCGTCCGGCGACTGGAAGGACAGGATGGCCGCGCGGCCCGCTTCCAGGACCTTCAGGTCGTGTACGGAACCCCAGAAATTGCCCACCGCCCGGATGCGGGGATGCTCCCCCTCCCGGAACGCCAGGCGCAGCGCCAGCATGGCGCCCGCGCTGGTGCCGGCGGCGAACAGGTGGTCCGGGTCGATGCGCAGGTCGTCCCGGTCCAGCAGGTAGCGCAGGGCCGCATCGACGTCTTCCAGGGCGCGCTGCTCGGCCGCTTCCACGTCCTGCCGCGTGGGCCGGAAGCCCAGGCGGTAATTGACGGACACGGCCACGTAGCCCAGCTTGGCGAAGAACTCGCACCAGCCGGCCTGGCCCATCTCCTCCTTGTTGCCCACGAAGAAGGAACCGCCGTGCATCATCAGCAGCAGCGGCCGGCGGGCCGAGGGGTCGTCGTCCGCGGGCAGGTAGATGTCCATATCGAGGTCCAGCGGGCGCGTGGCGCGCAGCAGGGGCGCCTGGTGCCGGAAGGTCCCGCGCTCCCCCACCGGGGCGTGCGACCAGTAGCCCTGCACGCGGGCGTACACCACGTCCCGTTCCACCTCGACGGCATATCGGGGCGTCGTGAAAGGCAGGACGGACAGCAGGGATATCAGGGCACACATAAGCGTCATCGCGCAAATTTACAAAGAATCCAGGATTTCCTGCGTGGCGGTCCACAGGCGGGACTGCAGGGCGGGGTCGCGGTAGCGGGACGGGATGGGATTATTGCGGCGGCCGGCGTAGAGGAGGCCGCTCTGCGTGGCTTCCAGGGCCGCCAGGGCCGGTTCCACGCCCTTTTCGGGCTTGCGGCAGAAAGGCCGGAAGAGCAGGTCCGCGAGCGGGTCGAACCACTTCCCCATCGCGATCATATTGGAATTCACGATGCCCGGGTCCGCCACGTTCACGCGCAGTTCCGGGTGGCGCCGGGCGAGCTCCTGCGAGAAGTGCAGCAGGGCGAGTTTCGAGCGGGCGTAGGTGCCCAGGCGCGAGAACTCCCGCTCCGCGGGCTGCAGCGCCTCCGGGCTCACGGACACGAAACGGCAGGTCAGCGAGACCATGTTCACCACCCGCGCGCCGTCCGTCAGGGCGGGCAGCAGCAGGTTCGTGAGCAGAAAGGGGCCGAAGTAATTCACGGCGAAGCTGTGCTCCAGCCCGTCGGCCGTGCGGGCGTAGCCGCGGCTGATGACGCCGGCGTTGTTGAACAGGCCTGCGACCTCGCCCGGCCCGAACCCGGCTGCGAATTCCCGCACGGAAGCGAGCGAGGACAGCTCCAACTGCCTGATTTCCAGGCGGGCGTCCGGGACGCGGGACAGGATGTCCGCGCGCACCGCATCGGCCTTGGCGGCGTTCCGGCAGGCCATCACGACGGGACGCCCCTGCCGTGTGAGGACTTCCGCCGCAGCGGCGCCCATGCTGCCCGAGGCTCCGGTAACGATGATCTTGTCAGTGAGCATATTCCAGCCGTATGTTGTCCACCCAGAGGGTGTTGCCGATCTCGCCCTCGAAGGCGCCGTGGCTGCCCGCCCCGATGAACAGGACCGCGTGCGTGGGCGCCGCGGCGGTATCGGCCCAGCCTTCTTCCAGGATGCGCGTACGCCGGCCTTTGCTGTTGAGCGCGTAGAGCGCCTGTTTGCCGCCCAGCAGGTCCATATAGCTGCGGTACTGCGGCGACTGGCGCGCGTCGCCGTAGATGAGCGGGATCCGGCAGTCCTTCACCCAGCCCGCGGTGGTCCGGGAGATGCGCCAGAAGCCCGTCGCGACGCGCTGGGCGTGGATGTTCCCGGCTTCGTCTTCCCAGCGGCGCTGCAGCAGGAGCATCACCTGGCAGGGGTCCTCCCCCGGGAAGGTGGTCTGGCGGAAGGTGGTGCCGCGGGTGAGCGTGCCGCTGGCCGGGAGTTCCGCCCGGTAGTCCAGCAGCAGCGCGGCGGGGCGCTCCGTGAACGGGATGCCCCAGTCCATGAAGGAATAGGGGTTGCTGACGCCGGTCACCGGCTCGAGCATCCGGCCCCAGTAGAGCGCGCCCGTGGCGAGCACCTGGATGTCCACCAGGCCCGCCACCCGGCAGGAGGCGAAGACGGTGGAAAGCTTGGCACAGCGGCCCGTGGGGCCGTTTTCCGGCTCGACGGAAAGGCTGGTCTTGGTGATGCCGGCCACCTTCGCGTAAGCGTTGGAGGAGGCCCAGGGGGTGCGGCTGTAGTCATAGACGCGGTTGCCTTCCAGGACTTCGTCCGGCCCCACGACGTACAGGGTCCTGACCTCTCCGCCCATGACGGCGGATTCTTTGATATGCCGGACCGTCCAGTGCTCGAAATCCCCGAACGGGACCGTCTCCACGCGCTGGGCGCACAGCGGAGCCGCTCCCAGCAGGAGCAGCAGCAGGGTCATTTCCACTTTTTCCATAGCTTCTCGACGAGGGATCCGGGCAGGGCGCCGACCAGGGCCGGCAGCCAGAGGTTCATGCAGGAGGGACTGACGATCCGGCGGCGGCGGAACATCGCCCGCAGGGCCCGCCGGACCAGCCAGCGGGGCGTGTGGATGAGGCGGATCTTGACGCCGAGGTCCATCAGCTTGGGGTCCAGCCGGTACAGGGGCGTGGCGATGGCGGCCGGGCAGACCGTGGTCACCCCCACCCCGTAGGGCCGGAGTTCATAGGACAGGGAGCGGCCGAAGCTGCGCAGGTAGGCCTTCGTGGCGGAATAGACCGTGATGCCCGGCGCGGGGATGCGGGCGGCCATCGACGACACGTTCAGGATGTAGCCGCTGCCGCGGCGCTTCATCGCGTCGCCCATCAGGATGCACAACCGGGTGACAGTGACGATGTGCAGGTCGATCATGGCCTGCACGCGGGGCAGGTCTTCCGGCAGGAGTTCCTTGAAGAAGAACATGCCGGCGTCGTTGACCAGCACGTCCGGGAGGAGCTGCTCCTCCCGGCACCAGGCGAAGAGTTCGTCCGCCGCTTCGGTCGCGGCGAGGTCCTTTTCGAGGGTGCGCACGGAGACGGGATAGGCGGCGCGCAGCCCGGCCGCGGCGGTTTCCAGTTCGTCGCCGCGGTTACTTACCAGCAGCAGGTCGTATCCGCGTCCGGCGAGCTGCCGGGCGAATTCCAGGCCCATGCCCGAACTGCCTCCCGTCACGAGCGCTACCATCGCGCCTCCGCCTTGTCGATCTCGCGCCGCAGGGCGGGCGGGATGCCTTCCGTGCAGTGGTTGCAGCGCATCTCCAGGGTGTACATCCGGGCGATGCAGTAGTTGGAGTGCCGGCAGCCGCTGCGTTCCACCTCGCCGCGCTGCAGTTTGTTGATGAATTCCGTGTCGTGGATGAGCGGACGCGCCATCTGCAGGGCGCAGAAGCCCGCGTCCAGCACCTCCTCCATCTTCTGCCGGGAGGTCATGCCGCCCACGTAGATGAGCGGCATCTTCACCGCCGCGCGGAACTGCTTCGCGTCCTCGAGGAAGTAGCCCTCGCTGTACGGGACGGTGGGGATGAGGATGCGGCCGATCAGATGCAGCATCGCCTTGAGCCACCAGAACTTGCGCATGTCCATGTAGTAGGCCAGGGTGCGCAGCGGCATGGCCCCGCGCATGACCTGCATGGGCGCCCGGCTCACGAATCCGGCGGACAGCACGAGGGCGTGCACGCCCAGGCGCTCCAGCTCGCGGGCCACCTCGAGGCACTCCGCGCGCTGCATGCCGCCGCGGAAGCCGTCGTGCATGTTCATCTTCACCACCACGGCCAGGTCGTCCCCCGCCACCTCCATCACCCGGCGGATCACCAGCTGCATGAAACGCATGCGGTTCTCCAGGCTGCCGCCGAAGCGGTCGCGGCGGTGGTTGGTGTAGGGCGAGAGGAACTGGCTGATCAGGTAGCCGTGCCCGGCGTGGATCTCCACGCAGTCGAAGCCGGCCCGGCGGGCCAGCTGCACGGCGTTGGCGAAATCTTCCACCAGCGCGGGGATCTCGTCTTCGCGGAGCTTCCGGACGAAGGTGGGCGAATAGAGGTTGAAGCCGCCCGAGGCGCCCACGGGGGTGCAGCCGCAGGTGGCGCGGTGCGTCATGTTGCCGCAGTGCCCCAGCTGGATGGAGGCCTTGGCGCCGGCCGCGTGCACGGCGTCGGTGAGTTCCTTCAGGGCCGGGACGATCTCTTCCCGCATCCACAGCTGGCCGTCGAACGACAGGCCGCTGCGGTTCACGGAGGCGTAGGCGACCGTGGTCATCCCCACGCCGCCGCGGGCCACCGCCGTGTGGTAGTCGAAGAGGTCCTGCGAGGGCTTGTTGCCGTAGGCCATGTTCTCGAAGGCGGCGGAACGGATGACACGGTTGCGCAGCCGGACGGGCCCGATTTCGACGGGGGTAAATATCTTGGAATCAATCATTTCAGAAGATATAGGGCAGGATGCGTTTCACTTTTTCGGTATCCAGTTCATCCGGGAATTCGCGCTGGTACATGTCGTAGATGCGGGCCGCGCGGGGGGCCAGGTTGGCGAAGGTCCACAGGGCGAAGACCGCCCCGGACAGCGACCAAGTGAGGACGGCGAAGCCCACCCACTCGAGGAACTCGCCGAAGTAGTTGGCGCTGGTCACGAAGCGGAACATCCCGCCTTTCGGCAGGTAGTGCCGCGTGTCGCCCGGCTGCCGCAGGTTGCGGATGATGCCGTCCGACTGGATGTTGATGAACATCCCGTAGAAGAACAGGAAGGTTCCCAGCACGAAGGGCAGGCTGCTGAGCCACGAGGACGGGTAGGCCCCGGCGGGCGAGAAATAGAAGATCCACCCGCCCTGCATCAGGGCGTTCAGGGTGTTGAAGAGCACGCCCATCAGGATGATGCTCAGGGGCATACGGCTGCGCCCGCGGATCTTCAGGGGGAAGATGAAGGAGCGGTGGAAGTAGTGGAGCTCGAAGAAGAGCAGGAACACCAGGCGCACCGGGTCCGCGCGCCGCCCGGAGAACCACCACAGCAGGAGCATCGCGAAAAAGACGGGCGCTTCCATCAGCACCCAGCCCAGGCGGTTGTCCACCGAGGGGCCCCACTTGGGGTTGTAGAACTTGCCGTAGCCGGCGTCGACGAAAAAGAGGGATACGAACACGATGACGGCCAGGGCCGCCATCACGATCAGGAAGATATGGAACGCTTGCAGGGTCATCGGCGGCGGTTTATTCCGCCAGGACGGCGTCGGCAAGGGCCTCCAGGGCCGGGAGGTCGGCATCCTGCAGGCGGCTGCGGATGGTGACCTTCTCCCCGACCAGCTGCACGTCCTTCATCGCGGCGAACATCTCCGTCATCACGCGGCCGGCGGACGGGGCCCAGCTGCCGTTCTCGATGACGGCGGCGCGGCGGTGCTGCCAGCCCTTGATCTGCAGGTGCCAGAGGAAGTCGTGCATCGGCGGGAAGAGGCCGGCGTCGTAGGAGGCGGCGGCCACGACCAGCGTCCGGTAGCGGAAGGCGTCTTCGACGGCCTCCGCGAGGTCGTCGCGGGTGAGGTCGGAAACGGCCACCTTCGGGCAGCCCTTGGCGCGGAGGATGTCCGCGAACTTCTGTGCCGCTTCGGCGGTGCCGCCGTGGATGGAGGCATAGGCCACGAACACGCCGGGGGTTTCCACGCCGTAGGCGCTCCAGGTGGTGTAGAGGCTGAGCGCCTCGGCGAGGGTGTCGCGCAGCAGCGGGCCGTGCAGCGGGCATACCGTCCGCACGCCCAACGGGGACACCTTCGCGAGCACGCGGCTTACCTGGGGGCCGTATTTGCCGCAGATGTTGAAGTAGTAGCGGCGCGCCTCGCAGGCCCAGTCGGTGTCCGGCGTGCACCACAAGCCGCCGGTCTGCTCCAGGGCGCCGAACTTGCCGAACGCGTCGGCGCTGAAGAGGATCTTCTCGCTCTCCTCGAAGCTCATCATCACCTCCGGCCAGTGGACCATCGGGGCGGCGATGAAGCGCAGGGTGTGGGCGCCGAGCGGCAGGGTGTCGCCCTCCGCAATGACGCGGGTGCGGCCTTCCAGGGCGACGCCCGGGAAGAACTGCGGCAGCATCTTGAGGGCAGCGGCGCTGGCCAGCAGGGTCAGGGACGGGTATTTCTCCAGGAGCGCGGCGGCACAGGCGGAGTGGTCCGGCTCCATGTGGTGGACGATCAGGTAGTCCGGGGTGCGGCCCTGCAGGGCCTCCTCCAGGTTCCGCAGCCACGCGTCGGCCGTACGGGCGTCGGAGGTGTCCAGGACGGCGGTCTTTTCGTCCAGGATTACGTAAGAATTATAGGACATTCCCTCGGGAACGAGGTACTGGCTTTCGAACAGGTCGAGGTCGTTGTCGTCGACGCCGATGTAGCGGACGGCGGGGCTGATGGTCTGCGTCATGTTATGGGTCAATATAGTTATGCAAAATTACTATTTTTTCCCGCATCCGGAAATAAATCCGTATTTTTGGACGATGATCCTGTTGCTCGGCGCCACCGGCCTGCTCGGCCATAACGTCCTCCGGCTCCTGCTGGAGCGCGGCGAGGCCGTGCGCGCGCTTGTGCGGCCGGGCTCTTCCCTGCTGCCGCTCGGTCTGCCGGACGACGCCCCGGGAAGCGGGCTGCCGGAGCCGGAAGTGGTGCGGGGCAGCCTGCTGGACTACGACACCCTGCTGGCGGCGGCTGCGGGCTGCGGGGCCGTCGTCAACTGCGCCGGCACCACGGACATGCGCCTGCCGCGGGTAGAGGATTTCCTGCCCGTGAACCGCGACCTGCCGGCGCTGCTCTGCCGGGTGCTGGACGCCTCCGGCATCCGCACGCTGGTGCACGTGAGCACCGCCAACACCGTAGCGCCGGGCACACGGGAGCGGCCTTCGGACGAGTCGGCGCCGTTCGCCGCGCCCTTCGACCGCTCGCCCTACGCCCTGAGCAAGAAGGCCGGCGAGGACCTGCTGCTGGCCTATGCGGCGGAGCATCCGGAGCGGCGGGTGGTGATCGTCAATCCCGGCTTCATGCTGGGCGCCTTCGACGCCAAGCCGTCTTCGGGCACGCTGCTGCTCGCGGGCTGGCGAAAGCCCCTGATGGCCGCCCCGCGCGGCGGAAAGAGTTTCCTGCCCGTGCGCGATGCGGCCACGGCCATCGGCAACGCCCTGCAGCGGGGCGGGAGCGGACGTTATCTGCTTACGGGAGAGTCGCTTACGCTGCCGGAGTTCTATGCGCTGCAGGCCCGGACCTGCGGCTACCGCCAAAAGCTCGTCACCCTGCCGGACGCGCTGGTGCGTCCGGCAGGGCGACTGGGTGACTGGCTGCAGCGGCTGGGCGTGCGGACGATGCTCTGCACCCACAACACCGATCAGCTGCTCGTCGAAGAGTGGTATGACTGTTCCCGCGCCGAGCGTGAACTCGGCCTCCCCCACACCCCGCTCGCTACAGCCATCCGCGACTACTTCGCCTGGCGGTCCCGGGCGGCTGCAGGGTCAGGCTGTGGTCGATGCAGGCGGGGTATTCCTCGGGATAGTGGGTGACCATCAGGAGGGTCTTGCCGGGGGCGCCGCAGAAGCGGTCCAGCAGGGCCTTGACGCGGTGGCGGCGCTCTTCGTCGAGCCCGTGCAGCGGTTCGTCCAGCACGTACAGCGGCGGGTCTTTCACGAAGGCGCGGGCCACCAGGCAGAGGCGCTGGTCGCCGCTGGAAAGGCGCAGGAAGGGCTTTTCCGCCAGCGGCCCGATGCCGAACTCCTCCATCCAGCGCCGGGCGCAGGCATACTCCCCGTCGGAAGGATGCCGGTACAGGCCCTCCGTATCGAAGAGCCCGCTGGCGACGATGTCCAGGGCGGGCGCATCCACCTGGAAGGCGCGGTGCAGTTCGGGGCTGACATAGCCGATGTTCCGCTTGATGTCCCAGATGGTCTCGCCGCTGCCGCGCCTGCGGCCAAACAGTTCGATGTCGCAGGCATAGGCCCGGGGGTTGTCGGCGCAGATCAGGCTCAGCAGCGTGCTCTTGCCGCTGCCGTTGGCGCCCGTCAGCGCCCAGTGCTCCCCTTGCCGTACCGTCCAGTCCAGCCGGTCCAGGATGACCCGCTCGCCGTAGCGTATCGTCACGTCGCGCAAGCGGATGACCGCCGGGGGCAGCACCGCGTCCAGGTAGGCCTCCCGGGGCGTTTTCTCCCCCGTCTCCCCGTCCGAAACGGGAATCACGTGCGTGATGAAGGGCGGGATTTCCGCCGCGCGGGAAAGGACCAGGACCAGGGTCGTACACGCCGCCAGGCGGCCGAGCAGTTCCGTCAGCGCGCTGCGTGTGCGCGGGTCCAGGCCGATATAGGGGTTGTCGATGACCAGGATTTCCGGGCCGGCCAGCAGGGCGCGCGTAAGCTGGAACTTGCGCAGTTCGCCCGAGGAGAGCGTTACCAGCGGCTTGTCCAGCACGGGCTCCAGCGCGAACAGGGCGGTCAGCTCGCGCAGGCGCTTCGCCGCCGCCTCCGGTTCGCGGCAGGCCGCGGCTTCCTTGCGGAGCTGCTCCCCCGCGGAGGGCGGATCGTCCTCCAGGGTGAAGAGGTTCCAGCGCTGCTGCATAAAGAAATTGCGGTCGCCATAGGCGCCGTACGAGTCGCGGAAGGTGATGTATTTCGCGCCGCTGCGGCCGGCGAACGCGGCGGCCAGGCGGCTCTTGCCGGAGGCATTGGGGCCCACCAGGGCCACCTGCTCCCCTTTCCGGATGTCCAGTGTTTCCATCAGCCGACTGTCTTGTTATAGACGTCTCCGATCAGCAGCCCGGCGAGCGTCATCCCGAAGATGGCGGTGATGTGCGCCAGCGAACCGTTGATCTGCGCCTTGTTGAACAGGTCCGTCTCCGCCTCGCCCGTGCCGCCGCGGTTGGGCAGCACCTCCTCGTCGTAAACGCAGCGGAACTTGTGGCCCGGCCAGGTGTGGTTCTGCTTGAATTTCTTGCGCAGGGCGGCGCCCAGCGGGCATCCGCGCACGTTCCAGAACTCCGCCACGCGCACCTGCGCGGGATCGATCTTGAGCGCGGCGCCCATCGAGCAGAAGAACACCGCCGGGGTGTGCGTCGCGCGCAGGATAAGCTCGGCCTTGTCCTTGAGCGAGTCGATGGCGTCCAGGATGTAGTCGTAGCTGTCCAGGGCGAACTCCTCCGCCGTTTCCGCCGTGAAGACCTTCGGGAGGGCCGTGATCTCCGCGTCCGGGGCGATCTCCAGCAGGCGCTCGCGCAGCGCGTCCACCTTCACCTGTCCCACCGTACGCGGCAGGGCCATCAGCTGACGGTTCACGTTCGAGGCGCTGATGCGGTCGGCGTCCACCAACGTGAGGTGTTTCACCCCCGAGCGGACAAGCCCCTCGGCGCACCAGCTCCCGACGCCCCCCACGCCGAACAGGATGACGCGGACCCCGGCGAGGCGCGCCATCACGTCGGCTCCGAGCAGCAGCTCGGTCCGGGCGGAATAATGATTCGCGGAAACAACTGCCATAGCACTCACAAAGATAGAAAAGAATCTTGTTTTAGTGCCAAGGAATTCTTATACTTGCATCAAACAAGTATCTGCCTTATGATTATCAAAGATCTTTATGTAGCTCCGGTGACAGTGGAACTGGAGCTGTCCTACGAGGGCATTATCTGCTTAAGCGGAGGCGAAAACGAAGAGCCGGCGGAAACGGAGGTTCCGGGTATGAGCCACGGATGGGATCTTGAATTTTAACCATTAAAATGTCTGCTAGATGAAACGCATCATAACGATTATCGCAATGACGGCCTGCGCGGCCGTACTGATGAGCAGCTGCCAGAAGACGCCGGCCGAAAAGAAAGCAGGCGTCCCGATGACGATCCAGGCGTCCGTCGTCGCTCCGACGGGCACAAAGACGCTTTATGAATACGACACGGAAAGCAAGACGCTGGAAGGGTACTGGAATTCAGATGAAGCCATTACGGTGGTCTCTTTCGACCAGGGCGGCATCACGGCTGTCGATACGTTCACTTCTAACGGTGAGTACGGCCGCAAGACGGCGGAATTCTCCGGGACCTGGACCGGGAACGCAGGGGACAAGGTCATCTGCCTGTATCCGTCCGTGGACACGTACGCGGGCAATTCGATCTTCGACGCTGTGCGGGTGGGATCTCCGACCATTTATATGAGAAACCTTTCGACTGCTTCGGGCGCCCTGCAGCACGATGATGAGAGTTCTATCTCCGACGTTGACCTGATGCTGGGTGAGGTGAAAATCTCCGGCGATGTCGCCCAAGTGAACCTAAGGCATATGTTCGCCGTGTTCCGCATCGAGGTGACCCTCAGGAACTTCCCGTACGAGGCGCCTCCCGGTTCGCCTTTCGACCAGGCGCGGATCAATTCCATCCGCATCAAGTGCGTGGATCCCGACTCGGAAGAAGAGGAAGAGTGGGGCGTGAACGGTGATCCTGTCTTCGTCCGGTTCTCCGGCCTGGATGTGACCACCGAAAGCTACACGGGGACGCCCTTCACGATCGAGAGAGGACCGCAGGACTATTACCTGCTCGACAGCGGCAATAACAGCGATCTCTGCCTAATGGATGAGGATGTGGTCGAAAAGACCTTCTTCGTGCCCGTCCGCTTCGACAAGGACCTCGAGGCGGGATATGAACTGTGCTTCCAGTTCGGCGGCAACTATTACGACGACGAGGAAGAGCGCAGGAATTCGGTCACCGTGTTCCCGGGCTGCGACATGCGGAAGACGATCACGAGCAAGCTCCCGCTCGAGAACGGAAAGATCTACAATTTCAGGGTGACGATTTAGGCACAGGAATCGGGAAATATTCGTATATTTGGGAAGCCTAACGTTTGAAACGATGAAGACTTCCCATTTTTTTGTGGCCTTCGCGGCCGCCCTGCTGGCAGCACTCCCCGCCTGCCGCAAACAAGGTCCCGACTCCCCCAACCCCAACAATCCGCCCGAAGCGCTCCTGCCCGGCGCCGCCTTCAGCATCAGCGTGCTCGACTGCGAACGCGATGTGCAGGCGGCTTTGCGCCTCGTCGAAGGCGACGCAGCCCATCAGCGGCCGGTTGGACGAATAGGACGTCTTCAGGGCCAGCAGCGAGGCGTAGAGACCGTCGTCGAAAGAGTCCCGCGCCAGCGGGGCGCTGCCGTCGAAGGTCAGGTAGCCGATGCGCGTTGTCGTGGCGACGGAGGTCCCGTCGAAAGGCAGGACGATTTCTTCCGACGTGGAACTTGTCTGGAACAGCCGCGGCTCCGAGATGCGCACGTCCACCGAGAAGGAATCGTTCAGGTAGTCTTCGGAGAAGAACACGATGTGCCCCGTCTTGGAACTCCACCCCGAATGGGAGGACTGGAAACGGTTCGGATAGAAGGCATAGACGTCCAGCACGCCGCCGGAAAGCTTTTGCGAGGCGTAGTCCGCCACGGTCAGTTTCAGGTTGCCGGCGGCGTCCACCTTCGCCGTCGGGAAGGCGGCGGAAGCGGAGCCCGAGGCCTTCCACTGGCGGTTCGCGGTATGGGCGGCTCCCGACGACGAGGCCCCGCAGGGGTCCTGGTCGGCGGCGTAGCAGATGCGCGAGCCGGCGAAACCGCTCACGCTCACGCGCCGTTTCTGGCCGAGGTAGAAGCCGTCCGTCAGGCTCAGCCCGTCCGCCACGCTCACGGAGATGTCCGGATAAAGCTTGAGCTTGAACCGGACTTCCGAGGCTCCGCCCGCATCGGGCAGCAGCCGGGCCGTAAGGGTCGTTTCCGCCCCGGCCGCGAGGGCCGAGGCGAAGCGGGCGGCATTCGTGACGGTGAAGCGCAGGCAGGCGCTCGCCTTGTCGTAGGTAGCCTTGATGCCGCGGTCCGAAAGCCAGCGGGCGGCCGCCGTTCCGGAACGCATGAAATCCCCCGTCCAGGCGCAGTCCGACAGGTTCCCGGGCGTATAATTGCTGCCAGCCAAGTCTTTGCCCAGCAACGCGTTGGACGCTCCCAGCCTGTTCTGCGGATTCATATAGAGGTACACCGCTCCGGGGCGGTTGGCGCGTATGGCCAGGGTCTTGCCGTCGGGCAGCCGGTCCGTCCAGGCCGGGTCCGCCGTAAGGCAGAAGAGCCGCCCGTCGGACCAGCCGTCCACACTCACCTTCCAATCCGGGTCGGACACGCTGCCGAGCAGGTTCCCGAGGTTGAAGGACAGGCTGATGTTGTACTCCCGCCCGCGGATCAGGTCGAAGTTCTTCGTGGCGTCGGTGCCCACGTAGAAGCGGTAGGTGGCGTTGCCGCCGTAGCCCCCCGCCGCCGGATTCACGCGCCCCGTGAACTCCACGAAGGTCACGTAGGGGCGCACGGCGGCCGGCAGGGCGTCCTCCTTCTTGGCGCGGCTGTCATTGTTGGACGGCAGCAGCGTGCCCTGGCGGTTCTCCGGGACATAGAAGCTGAACGTCGTCACAGAGGCGTTGGTGCCGGACATGTCCGGATCGTAGTCGCTCTGCGCGAGCACGTCGGCGGCGGCTTCCGCCTTGACGGGATCCGTCGAGAACGGAAGCATCCGGGCGTTCGCCTGGCGCAGGTACAGCTTCGTGTTGACGAACCAGTCGCGGTTCGCCGCCGCGCCCGCGTCGAAGGCGCCGTGGTCGATGCGCACCGTCACTTTCGAGAACAGGCGCAGGCAGGCCGTGGCGCCGGGAATCCCGCCGCCGGAGCCGATCTGCGCCGCCACGTCCACGTCCTTGACGATATGCTGGTAGGGTATGCCCAGGCCGGCCACTTCCGCGAAGGTCTCGCGCCGGTAGGTGGCGTTCAGGTTCCCGCCGTCCAGGCGGTACGGGAGCGACTCCAGGGCGGCCTCATCCACCGGGAAGTCCGCCCCCAGGGCCTCCATCAGGTTCACGGCCCCGCCCCCGGACCGGCGTATTCCGTTCAGGTTGCCGAGGATGTAGAAGTCGCAACGGGTCAGCGGGACGCGGATCCTGAGCGGCTTGGACGCCTGGGCGTTCAGTTCCGCCTGGGTGAAGAAGCGGTAGGAATCCAGCTGGCGGGTGGAGCTCCGGAACACGAGCACCAGGGCGCCGGATCCCTTTTTCTCCACGTCCTTCAGCACGGAGGCCTTGGTGTCGCTCCCGCTGTCGGCCTCCGAGATGGACAGGGTCAGTTCCGCCCGTTCCGCGCGCGGCCCGTCGTTATCCGCAAAACGCGTGGGGACGGGGTCCGGCGTGCAGGCGGGCGCGAGCAGCGCCGCCGCGAGCAGGGTGGCGCATCCTTTCCTCATTAATTTCAATCCATTCATTTTCAAAGAGTTTCTAGATTTCCACATGCCAGTTCCCGCCTTCGCTGTCCCAGTCGCTCACCGTCACGCGCACCGTGGTGTTGACGAAGCCGACCTGCACCTCGATGTCCTTGAGGTCTTCCAGCGTCCAGTCATAGCCCTTCTCCTCGAAGGCGCGGCCCAGGTCCACGATGTAGTCGGTACGGCCGGCGGTGGAACTCCCCTGCTCCGGCAGGAAGATTTCGAGCTGCATGTTGTTGCTGCGCTGGCGCGGCAGCACGCCGTACCACTCGCCCATCGCGTTGGGCCCCACCGGGGCGGAATAGAAGCCCGTGACGGGCTCCAGGGTATAGAGGTTCATCCCGGCGCACTCCGCCTTGATGCGGAAGCGCCAGGGGTAGTCCGGCGGAGCCGTAGAACTGCCGTCGAAGGTGAATTTCACCAGGCAGTACTGCTTGTGCGGCTCGGCGTCGATCCGGTAGGCGTCGGCATTGACCGAGAAGGTCTCGGCGTAAGCCCAGATGAGGTCCGCCTGGAGCCCCGGACCGACCGTCAGCGTTTCCTCCGAGAGCGTGCCGTTCTCCAGGCCGGAGATGACGGAAGCCCGCGCGTATTCCCGGGGGCAGGGCTGCGTGAAGCCGCGGTCCAGCAGGGACAGGAAATTGACGTCCTCCCGCCGGATGGGCTGTTCCGAGGCGAAGGACAGCGTCCCCTCGTTGAGACCCCGCTGCACGAAACGGTCGGTCAGGACCGTCACGTAGACCGGGCACTCCGCGCGGTCCTCCTTGACGCTGCAGGCTGCAGCGCCGGGCAGGACCGCGGCCAGAAGGAGTGCGGAGCGGAGCTTGATGTGTCCGTTTGCTGTCATGGGAGGGAGGGTCAGATTTCACTCTGGTAGTTGTCGCCCCCGTCCCAGTCGGACACCTGTACGACGGGCGTCACGTCGTCGAAGCGGACCGGCTTGTTGGGGTCCTGCGACCCGGGCCGGTGGATGGTCAGGCTCACCCGGTACTGCCGGTTGGAAGACAGGCCGCCGGTGATGACCACGGGATAGTAGTACTTGATCCAGTCGCTGCCGTTGTACAGGGACGCTTCCAGCACCAGCAGCGTCGCGCGCGGGCTCCAGGAGGCGTCCTCGCTGAACTCGCAGCCGTTGGGATAGGCGTAGAAGCTGTGCGGCGTGGTATCGGAAGAGCCGTAGTCCACAATCTTGGGCGACTCCGGGTGGTCGTAGACCAGGTCGCCGCGGGGCGAGCCGGTCTCCGCGCCCATCCGGGCGTACCAGTCTTCCTGCGGCAAGGCGGCGGCATCGGACGTTCCCTCGAAGTTGATGCGCCCGGGGACGTTGATCAGATAGCAGTCCTCCACGCGGAAGGTCCCGCTCTTCTGGTATGCCGGCGAGAGGAACTCGTTCTTCACCGACTCCAGGATGACCGACGCAGCCAGGCGCCGGACCGGGAGTTCCACCTCCTCGGTGCCTTCGCGCAGGGAACGCGTCACGGAACCGACCATCAGGAGTTTGTCCGGCCGGGAGTCCTTCAGTTCGTGGGTCAGGGCCAGCAGGGCGGCCTTCGTGAGCACGGCGTCCGGCCCGACGGTGCGGTCGGCGGAATCGTTCACGACGGCCCAGATCTCCCGCTCGCCGGTGGAACACTTCAGGGTGAGTCCGGAGTAGGCGCCGGAGCCCACCTCGAGTTCGCCGTCGAATCCGGACGAGGCCGCGATCTCGAGGCTGCCGGCATCGCCGCCGCTCCCCGCCCGGAAGACGAAGATCTGGACGTTGCGGATCATCCGTTCGTTGATGGGGGTCTGGGCGGCCACCTTCGTCCCGGGCGCGTCGCCCAGGTTCACTTTCAGCAGGACCTCCCCGGCGGCAGGGGCCTTCGCGGCCCTGCCTTCAGGCAGTTTGTTACAGGCTCCGGACAGGAGCAGGGCCGCGGCGCCCAGGGCCGCGAGCAAGCTGTTCTTATGCATGGCCGTCCGGTTTCAGATGGTTTCGGAGATGCCGGTGCCGGTGGTCCAGTCGGAGGTGCTGACGGTGGCCGTGAGGTCCGCCTTCTCGATCTTCGCGAAGGGGTCGTCCTCCGTGTTGCCCAGGCCGGACAGGGTCAGGTCCACCTGGTAGGCGGTATTCGCTTCGATGCCGTTCTTCAGCGGCACGGGATAATAGTAGTTCACGCCCTTGATCTCGACGACCACCATCAGCACGGTGGCAGTGGGGGTGAAGGTCGTGTTGAAGCCGTTGTTCGGGGTCTTCAGGGCGTTCGGGAAACCGTAGAAGGGCTTGGCGGGGCTGTATTTCTTGGTGGAGCCGTTGGCGAGGCTCTCCGCGGCCAGGCTGACGTAGGTCAGCGCCTCGACCTGCGCCTTGTAGGACCCCTTGCCGATCACGTGGCCTTTCTTGTGGTCGGAAGTGGCCTCCTGGTTGAGCCAGGTGGCAGGCGCGGCGCCGCCGGAGAGGTCCTGGTTCCCTACGACGTTGCAGAGGAAGGCGCGCTGCAGCTTGACCGCCCCATAAGGCGCGGGCAGGGCGTTCTTCACGCTGGCGAGCGTGACGCGGGACACCCCGCGCCGGAGGGTCACCGTCACGCTCCCGCCCGTTCCGGAGGCCACCGTGGCCGTCCCCTTGCCGTACATCACGAAGGCGGAGACGTTGTCGGACAGGGCGTACGTCACCGCTTCCAGGTCGCTCAGCGTCGCCACCTTGTCGGCGGCGGTCAGCACACTGCCCGCGAGGTTCGCCGCGGCGAAGACGGTCTTCTTTCCGGTCTTCATCCGGAGGGTCGCCTTCTTGGCGCTGATCTCCGCCGAGGTGCAGGCGTGGGACACGTCCAGCATCCCGTTGGCGTCGAAGACGTAGAGGTTGAGCGAAGTCAGTTTCTTTTCCGCCTCGGTCGCCGCCGTGGCGCGGGTCTGCAGGTCGGGCAGGCCCTCGAGGTTGACGGTAAGCCGGGACTCCGGAACAAGGTCGTTCTCCCCTTCCGGCAACTTGGCGCAGGCGGCGCACAGCGCCAGGCCCGCAGCACAGAAAAGCATCATGTAGTTCTTCATATAGTTTTGTTTAATAAGTTGGTTGCAAGAAATTTATTGTATCAGGTCGCCCCAGTCGTCATCCGCGGGTTCCGCATGAAGGTTGTAACGCCGGATGAGGGCGGAAATCTCGGGATCCAGGTTGCCCCGGCTGACGTAGCTGCGGTCGCGTCCGCAGGCGTCCAGGTAGTATTGGACCGCCTTCCGTTCGTCGCCCTGGCGGGCGTAGAGCAGGGCGAGCATATAGTCCACCGGGCCGGTGCGCGGCATCCCCTCCAGGATCTTCAGGGCGGAAAGGTTGCGGTCCAGCGCCACGTACGCCACGGCGGTGTTGTAGTCCTGGTACGGGACCAGGTACGTGAGCGCCAGTTCGTAATCGTGGTCGCGGATGGCCTCCACGCCCCGCATGTAGGCCGTGTCCAGTTCCGTGGTGTGGACGGTGTCCTTGACCATGCCCTTGCGGTGGAGGGCGAAGGTGAAGCGCACCGTGCGCAGGCGCGGATAATAGCGGTCCGTCAGGTGGGCGTACCACGGTTCCGCACGCATCCGCTTCTCCCTTTCATCGGCGTCGGACAGTTCCGCCAGGCGGAAGTACTGTGCCTTCTGCTCTTCGGTCATCAGGCTGTCCAGCCGCACGAAATCGTCCAGCGCGGTCCAGTTCTCCCCGCCGCTGCGCGACAGGAAACGGATGTCGCGCGAGGCCCGGCCGGAGCTGCGGACCGCCCCTTCGGACAGGTCGTCCCCGACCGTGATGAAGGCCCCGTCTTCGCGCCGGACGGAGTCGCGCACGAAGGAGATGTACTTCCGGAAATAATCCGAGGCGGACTGGGAACGCCTGTAAGTCAGTACGTTGTTCGACTGGACGCTGCCCTCCGGCGAGGCCGAGGCGGCGATGGTCACGCTGTCCAGCTCGTAGGTCTCGTTGAGCAACAGGTTGCGCAGGTTCTCCTTCACGTAGGCGATCTCGCGGGCGTTGTTCCCGAGCCGTTCGTCGATGTCGTAGCGGCCGGTGCGGAAGTCGATGTTGGCGGCGGTATTCGCCTCCACGTTGCGCGAGATGACCACGGTCTTGTAGCGTTCGGTGCCGTCCACGAAAGCCGCGACGGAGGAGATGTAGAAGGTCAGGGGTTCACTGCGCGGCACGGTGTAGATGCGCTTGTCCTGCTCGAAGATCTCCCCGGACAGGACGATGTCCACCTTGCGCAGCTTGGGCCGGGTGTTGATCGTCTGCACGTAGTTGTAGATGAAGTCGCCGTTGCCCCCGCGGATCACGGTATCCAGGCGGATGCCGTCCACGAGGATGGGCGACTTGACGTAGCGGTTGAACATCTTCTGCCGGTTCGCCTTGCGGCGCTCGTTGCGCCGGCGCAGGAACTTGTTGGTGTAGTGTTCGACCGCCTCCTGCTCGGTGACGCCGAAGTAGCTCTCGAACACCTCGTCGGAGACGTAGGTGGTGTCGGTCTTGAGGGCGTACACCTGCGGGATGTTGCGCTCGATGAAGATCTCCAGGTTGCGCAGGTCCACGAAGGCCAGCGTGTCGGTGACGATGCGGCGCAGGAATTTCTCATACTGCTGATAGCCACGCAGTTGCGCTCGCCGATAGTCCGCGCCGGTGATGACGACGTCTTCCAGGCGCACGCTGTCCTGCAGGATGAACATGTCGGGGTGGAAGCGGAGCTGCCACTTCGAGTCCTGCATCTCCCGGGGCACGATGACCTGGAACTCCAGGTCGATGCGTCCGTGGCGTTCCGCGACGTTGCGGAAGCGGGCGGTGACGACGGCGGCGTCGAGCTGCTCGGCGGCCACCATCTCCCCCGTCTCGTCGTCCCGGATGGCGCGCATCAGGATCATCTCGCGGCCTTCCAGGTCCGTTACGCGGAGCGTGTCGCGCACCGGCGCGGAAATGTTCGGCACTTCGGGCACGTAGTCCGACTGCCTGGGCAGCCGGAGCTGCGCGGCCAGCTGGCGCTCGCGCATCTGCCTGGCTTTGTGCTGCGTCCCGCAGGAGACGGCGGCAAGCAGCAGGACCGCGAGCAGGAGGGTTCGGGATTCGTGCCTCATTGCCCGCCGCAATTGCATTCCAGGTTGAAGTACCACATCGCGTCTTCCTCCACGAAGAAGAAGCGGTAGTGCCCGCGGACGGAAGCGTCCGCGCACGCGCCGTCGTACCAGGGATTGGGAACGGCGACCAGGTAGCGGCTCGTGATGCCGTCGCCACCCAGGCTCAGGCTGACGCTCTGCTCACCGCAGACGGACACCTGCATCGTGCGGGCCGAGCCGAGATCCACGGCCCCGGCGTCCAGGCCGCGGTAGGCCGTCACGGAGATCCCCGCCTTCGTACAACCCGTCAAAAGTCCGGCCAGCAGCAGGCACAACAAGGCCGGAAGGATAGGTCCAAGTTTCATACAAAGTCGTTTCATAAGATGAACATCAATGAGATACGTATTTCATCGGGCAGGAAGAACGCCTTCGACCCTTCGTCGATGCGCTCACCGCAATACGGGCAGGCATAGGTGACGTAGCGGGCGAATCCGCCCCAGAATCCGATGCCGAAATCCACGTCGAGCCAGGGGTTCAGGTGCACGCTGTAGCCCGCGGAGGCGCCGAGGCCGAACGCATCCCCTTCCTCGGTTTCGCGCGCGATGATTCCGCCCCGGTTGTATTCCCGGTACTGGAGTTTCGTGCCGGCCCACCAGCCGGAATAGGTATACCAGGGCCACCAGCGGGCCCCGATGTAATAGGCCTGCTGGCGGGACTCGAACTGGTCGTCCGTGCGGTGGCGCCAGGTCCAGTTGTTGTACTTCGCCCCCGCCTGGAGGGTCCAGGAACGGTGGACGGAATACTGGACGTCGGCGTTGAGCGTGCCGAGGAACAGGTAGTCCGCAAGGTTCTGGGACAAGCCGAAGCGGGCCCGTTTCTCCAGGTCCTCCCAGCCCGGGGGGCCTTGCGGCAGGGGTTGGGCGCCCAGGGCTGCGGATGCGGCGCAGAGCAGCACCGCGAAAAGCAGTATCTTCTTCATAGTAAACGGTTTGGTCTAAAAAAGGAGGCCGGGGCGGGCCACAGGAGTGAGGCCATTTGGCCGGCCCGCTCCCGGTCTCCCGTCAGTCGGCAGCTACATTTCGTACTGCATCGGTTCCGGGTCGTCGATGATGGAGATACGGCTGGCGAGGATGTCCGTCGCAATGCGGTCCACGCCATCCGTGCCGGTGTACTTCTGGTAGCGCAGGCGGCCCGTGACCTGGAGCCGGGTCCCTTTCACGATCTGGTCCAGGCCGTGGATGTTGCGGCCCTCCCAGGCCACGACGTTGTGCCAGCTGGTGTCGATGACGGCCGTGCCGTCGCGGTCCTTGTAGGCATAGTTGGTCGCCAGGGAGATCCTGGCCATCCTGCTGTCTTCGAAGGTCTGCAGCCGGACGCTGCCTACGACCCCGCGCAATTCGATTCGGTTGAGTTGTTCCATAAAGTCTTTCATTTAAGTGGCGGGAAGGCCGGCCGCGCGGTCCGGCTCCCGATGCAAAGGAACGACGCTTTTCACAATAAAACCCGGGAGGAACGCCCCCGGGCTGCATCTTTTGAAGATTCTTTGCGCTTTTACCGCTTTCTTTGCGCCCGCCGGAAGAAAAGCGGCGGACGCGTTCGCGCTTTTTTATCGGCAAAGAAAAAACCTTGCGCCAAAAAAGAAATCTTCCGGGCAAAGATCCTTGAAAATCCGCACCGCTTTTTTCCGGCTCCTTGCACGTCTGAACGAAACGGGCAATCTTTGGGAAAAAGCCTGAGATGAGCTACAAGATCCAGCAAGAAGAAGGGGAAGGCGCCTGCCTGGAATGCGGCACCGTCTTCTACGGCCGGAAGGACAAGCAGTTCTGCAACGCGGCCTGCAAGAACAAGTGGCACAACCGCCTGCTCCGGGAGCGCCGGCAGCTCCGGATGGAGACCGTCGCCGCCCTCGCCCGCAACTACGAGATCCTGGAGGGACTCCTGAAAGCGAACCGCCAGTCGGCTGGACTGGCGGAACTCGCGGAACTCGGATTCGATCCGGAATGTATCACGGGCCACCGGAAGGGCCGCTGCAGGCACGACGAATACCGCTGCTTCGATATCAGCTATTACCGCTCGCCCGCGAAGATCTTCAACGTGCGAAGGAAAGCTTCCGGCGAACGTTGATCTGCCCCATTTCGAGGCCCCACTTGCCGTCGGTGATGATGGGCACGTCCTTGCCGCGGGCGTTCTTCACATAGAGGAAATCGTCCACGAAGGTGTGTGTGTGCCCGCCGATCACGAGGTCCACCCAGCGCGTCTGCGGGACGATCAGCTGGTCCACGTCGTAGCCGGCGTGCGACAGGAGGATGACCAGGTCGCACTTCTCGGTATCGTGCAGGTAGTCCGCCCAGCGGTTCGTCACCTCCACGTTGTCCAGCTGCTGCATGCGGGACGCGACGGTCTTCGTCACGGCCGTGGAGATGTCGGACTCGAGGCCGATGACGCCGATCTTCAAGCCCGCGCGCTGCAGGATGGCGTAGGGCTTGACATACTCGCCGAGTTCGAACGGGCTGAGGTCCAGGTTGGCGCAGACCACCTTGGTGTCCTTCAGCATCTTGACGCGCTCCGTCAGGGCCTCGATGTCGTTGTCGAACTCGTGGTTGCCCAGGGTGACGCAGTCGTAGGCGAAGTCGTTGATGGTGTTCATTTCCAGGACGCCGCCCAGTTCGGTGAAGTAGGGCGAACCCTGGCTGAAGTCGCCGGCGTGCAGGAGCAGGACATGGTCCTTGCCGTAAACGGTGCGGATGGAGTCCACGAACGCGGCGCGCTCGATCACGCCGCCCCGGCCGTTGTCTTCGCCGCCGCGGATGGGCTCGAAGTGGCTGTGGGTGTCGTTGGTATGCAGGATCACCAGCTTGGGCCGGTTGCAGGCGCTGAGGGCCAGAAGGGCCGCCGCCAGAACGATAAAGGTCTTTTTCATGCTTATTCCTCCTCCCATTCGTCAAACACCAGGCGCCCGTCGGTAAAGTACTCGATCGGTTTGCCGGCCGCCTGCAGGCTGTACACATACGGAAGCACGGCGTCGATGACCCGCGTGCCGGTGTTCACCAGTTCCTTGGCGTTCTTGGCGACGGACAGGCCGTCGCCGCCGTCCAGCAGGAAGTCCACCGTGGCCACGCCGTAGGTCTTCTTGGGATCGATGGGCTTGCCGCCCACGAGCAGGGTGTCGATGCGGTGCTGTTTCACGACCATCTTCGCGCCGCCGATCACGAACGGGCGCGAGGCGGCGATGGACTCGAAGAGCGCCTGCAGGTCGGAGCCCTTGAGGGCCACGTAGCAGAGGTCGTTCTTGAACGGGAACATGGACACGAAATCGTCCAGCCAGACCTCGCCCTGCGGGATGCTCGTGCGGATGCCGCCGAAATTCAGGATACCCACGTCCACCTTGCGTTTGGCCAGCCGGGCTACGTCTTCCATCGTGCGGTCCACCCACCAGTTGGAGAGTTCGCTCTCCGGGGCGGCGGCCTCCATGTCACGGGTGGCGAATCCGACGACCGTCTTGATTTCCTTCATCTGCGGCTGTACCGCGATCAGGTCGGCGGCGACGCCGTAGGTCGCGCTCCCTTTCTGCCAGGCCGTGCCGTTCGGGGCGGTATAGGTATCGCCGTCCACCGTGCCGAGCGCGGCGGCGGGATTCTCGGCACCGGGCACGGTCACGCCGGTGCGGTGGCCGTCCATCCGGTACTTCTCCCACGAGTACTGATACTCGCAGGAACTGGCCAGCAGTACCAGGGCCGCCAGCGCAATTACTTTTGCTTGAACCATTTCCATAAATCTTTCCAGGTGGATTTCTTGCCGAACATCAGGATGCCGACCTTGTAGATCTTGGCCGAGGCCCAGGCGCAGGCCAGGAAGGTCAGCACCAGCAGGACCAGGGACAGGATGATTTCCCACGCCGGGACGCCGAAAGGCAGGCGGGAGATCATCACGATCGGCGAGGTGAAGGGGATGATGGAGCCCCAGAACGCGATCTGGCTGTCCGGCGCGCGGAAGGCGTAGAGCGCGATGATATAGGCGAGCATCAGCGGGATGGTCAGCGGCAGCTGCAGCTGCTGCGTGTCGCCCTCGTTCTCCACGGCGGAGCCGATGGCGGCGAACAGCGAGGCGTAGAGCAGGTAGCCGAAGACGAAATAGACGAGGAACAGGCCGATCAGCTGGCCGAAAGGCAGGTTGCGCAGGGTGCCGAGCACCGTGCCGAGTTCGCTCTGGTCGGCGAGCTGCGCCGTCGCGGCAGCCGCCAGTTCGTCGGCATCCATGCCCATCGTGCCCACCAGTTCGGTCGGATTGGACGCCGCCAGCTTGTCGAAGCCGAACGCGGCGCCGGCGATGCTGATGATGGCCGCCGACAGCACGATCCACAGCAGGAATTGCGTCAGGGCCACGAGGGCGATGCCGATGATCTTGCCGAACATCAGTTCGGTGGCCTTGACGGAGCTGACGAGCACCTCCACCACGCGGCTGGACTTCTCCTCGATCACGGAGCTCATCACCATGCCTCCGAAGAGGGTGATGAACAGGAACAGGAAGATGCCCAGGACCATGGACAGGATGCTGTAAACGCCCGCTTCGGAGATCTTCTCCGAGCCGTCTTCAGCCAGGGTGTAGGAACGCAGGTGCACGTTCGCCTTCACGTCCTTGAGGATCTGGTCCAGGCCCTCGATGTCATAGGAAGAGATGCGGTAGTCCTCCACGGCCCGGTTGATGCGGCCGTTGATGTTGTCGGTCAGCTCCATGCCGAAAGGCTTCGCGGAGTAGATGTCGGCGGGGACCGACTTCTCGACGGTGTCCAGCGCGCCTACGGACAGCACGCCGTCCACGCCGAAGTCGGCCAGGTGCGCCTTGACCGAGTCCAGCTGCATCTGGCTCATGTCCAGGTAGTGGATGGTCTCGGTGTCGGTCAGGTACGGCAGCACGATGCCGGACTGGTCCACGACCGCGATGGTCTTGACCTTCTCCTTGGTGTTCATCATCACCACCATCAGGCCGACGGTCAGGCCGGCCACCAGGATGGGGACGAGGAGCGTCGTCCAGATGAAACTCTTTTTCTTGACCTTGTTCAGGTACTCGCGGCTGATGACGATGCCTATGGTTTTCAGGTTCATACGCTATTCCTCCCCTTCCGTTACAAGTTTGATGAAAATGTCGTTCATGCGCGGCATCAGCTCCTTGTAGGAGTTGATCTGCACGCCGTCCTTCTCCAGGTAGGTGCGGAGCGTGGAGGTGCCGTCCGTCTCGCGCGGGAGCACTTCCGTGTGGCGGCCGTCGGCGTCGGTCCAGACCAGCTCGACGTTGTTGTTGCCGTAGTCGCGGCGGATCTGCTCCACGCCGCCCGTGATCACCAGGCGGGCCTTGTTGATGAGGGCGATGTTGTCGCAGAGTTCCTCCACCGACTCCATGTTGTGCGTGGAGAGGATGATGGTGGCGCCTTCATCCCTGAGGCGCAGGATCTCCTGGCGGATGAGTTCGGCGTTGACCGGGTCGAAGCCGGAGAACGGCTCGTCCAGGATCATCAGCGAAGGCTTGTGCACCACCGTGGTGATGAACTGGAGCTTCTGCGCCATGCCCTTGGAGAGTTCCTCCACCTTCTTGTCCCACCAGCTCTGGATGCCGAAGCGGACGAACCACTCCTTGAGGGCGTCCTGCGCCTCACGCGCGGACATGCCCTTCAGGCGGGCGAGGTACATCGCCTGGTCGCCGACCTTCATCTTGCGGTACAGGCCGCGTTCCTCCGGCATATAGCCGATCTTCTCCACATCCGCCTGCGTGATGGGGCGGCCGTTGAAGAAGACCTCCCCGTCCGTGGGGATGGTAATGCGGTTGATGATGCGGATCAGGGTCGTCTTGCCGGCGCCGTTCGGGCCCAGCAGGCCGAAGATCCGCCCTTCCGGAATCTCGAGGCTGACGTGGTCGAGGGCCACCTTCTCCCCGAAATTCTTGCAGACGTTCTTACATTCGATGATTGCCATAGTCTTGTTAATAAGGCGTAATACACTAAAATCGCGTAAAGGTACAAAAAAATCGCCTCCGGCGGAGGCGATTTTCAGAACCGGACGGCAAAAAATGCTATTTTGCCGCGAGAACGGCCACGGAGCACGGCGGAAGGGTGACTTCCAGGCCGTCCTTGGTGAGTTTGTAGTCCTTGAAAGCCACGGGCTTCACGACGTCGGCCTTGCCGAAGTCGTTGTAGTCGTGCACGTCCTTGGAGGTGAGGACGCGGGCGGAGAGGATGTTCTTCACGCCGGCGTCGTCGAAGGTCACGAGCACCTTCTTCGCCTTCTTCAGGTCGGTGTTCACGAGGGAGATGTGCATCTGCCCGTCCTTGCGGGACACGGTGGCGTCCACCTCGGGCACGGCGCACTCGCGCTCGGTCTTCACGTGGCCGGTAAGCACCTCGGAATCAATGAATTCCGCATCCTGGTGCACGTTGTACATCTCGAAGACGTGGTAGGTCGGGGTCAGGACCATCTGGGTGTCGTTGGTCAGGATCATCGACTGCAGCACGTTCACCACCTGGGCGATGTTCGCCATCTTCAGGCGGCGGGTGTACTTGTGGAAGATGTCGAAGTTGAGCGCGGCCACGATGGCGTCACGCATCGTGTTCTGCTGGTACAGGTGGCCCGGGTTGGTGCCCGGCTCCACGTCGAACCAGGTGCCCCACTCGTCGAGCAGCAGCCCCACGCGGCCGGACGGATCCAGCTCGTCCATGATCTCGATGTGCTTCTTCAGCACGGGCTCGATCTCGATGGTCTTGGACAGGCACCAGTAGTAGTCCTTGTCGGAGAACTCGGTGGCGGAACCCTTGCTGCCAGTCCAGCCCACGCAGGTGTAGTAGTGCAGGGAGATGCCGGCCATGCCCTTGCCCACGAGGTTCTTCATCAGCACGCGGGTCCAGTTGTAGTCGTAGTCGGAGGCGCCGCTTGCGATCTTGTACAGGTGGTTGCCCGACTGGTCGCGCAGGTAGGTGCCGTAGCGGCGGAAGAGGTCGCTGTAGTATTCCGGCGTCATGTTGCCGCCGCAGCCCCAGGCCTCGTTGCCGATGCCGAAGTATTTGACCTTCCAGGGCTTCTCACGGCCGTTGGCGCGGCGCAGGTCGGCCATCGGGGTCTTGGCGTCGGAGGTCATGTACTCCACCCATTTGGCCATCTCCTCGACGCTGCCGCTGCCCACGTTGCCGCTGATGTACGGCTCGATGCCCAGCATCTCGCAGAGGTTGAGGAACTCGTGGGTGCCGAAGCTGTTGTCCTCGAGGGTACCGCCCCAGTTGTTGTTCGTGAGGTAGCCGCGCTTCTCCTGCGGGCCGATGCCGTCCATCCAGTGGTAGTCGTCGGCGAAGCAGCCGCCCGGCCAGCGCATCACGGGGACCTTCAGCGCCTTGAGGGCGTCGAAGACGTCCTTGCGGTAGCCTTCCACGTTGGGGACGGAGGAGTCCTTGCCCACCCAGAGGCCGCCGTAGATGCAGCGTCCGAGGTGTTCGGAGAACTGGCCGTAGATCTCGGCCGGAATGGTGACGCCGGTGCCGGCGTCGTGGACACGGACGAACGCGTCCTGGGCGGACAGCGAAGCCGTGGCGAGCAGGCAGGCGCCTGCCACGAGCGTGAGGAATCTCTTCATAAGGATCAAGCTTGTATTTTGACAAATATAAGAAAAGTTTTGCGTAAATTTGCTGGGTATGGCGAAGAGTTCCGTCAACGTGGGCACCCAGTGCGCCCAGATCGTCGAAGACGTCCGGAAAGGCGTCTTCAGTCCCGTCTATCTGCTGATGGGCGACGAGCCGTACTATCCCGAACTCGTGTGCGACGCCATCCTTGCGCACTGCATCCCCGAAGAGGAGAAGGACTTCAACGAAACCGTCTGCTACGGGTCGGAAGTAACTGCCGCCCAGGTAGTTACGGCCGCGCGGCGCTTCCCGATGATGGCGGAGCGCCAGCTGGTGGTGGTGAAGGAGGCGCAGATGATGAAAGGCATCGAGGATCTGGCCCTCTACTGCGCCGAGCCCCTCGACAGCACCGTGCTCGTGATCCTGATGCACAAGGCCTCCGCCGACAAGCGCAAGGCCTTCTACAAGAGCGTCCAGAAGATCGGCACGGTGGTGGATTCCCCCGCCCTGCGGGATTACGAGATCCCCGGCTGGATCCAGTCCTACTATGCCTCCCGCGGGCTGCAGATCGAGCCCCAGGCGGCCGAACTGCTGGGCGAGTCGGCCGGCACCGAACTGTCCACCCTCGTGGTGGAGACGGACAAGCTGACGAAGAACCTGCCCGAAGGCGCCACCCGCGTGACCGTCGCGGACATCGAGCGGAACGTGGGCGTGTCCCGCCAGTTCAGCATCTTCGAGCTCACGCGGGAACTCTCCTACAAGCACGGGGCGAAGGCGCTGGGCATCGCCGCCCACCTGGGCGATAGCGCCAAGTTCGCGATGCCGATGGCCGTGAGCGCCCTGTTCACCCACTTCAGCCGCATCCTGCGCTACGGCGCGCTGCTGGAGCGGAGCCGCCAGCCCTCGCCCGAAGACAAGGCACGCGCGCTGGCCGGCGTGAATCCCTATTTCTACCGGGAATACGACGCCGCCGTGCGCAACTACCCCGTCCGCAAGGCGATGGCGGCCGTGTCGCTGCTCTGCGAGTACGACTATCTGGGCAAGGGCGGGGATGGAGCAGCAGCTTCGCCGGGGGAACTCCTGACGGAGCTCACGGCGAAGCTGCTCAACCTGTAAGTATTTATCTCCCCTATTTCAGGGTCTCTTTGATGACCTTGCGGCCGGCATAGTTGAGATGCCCCTGTTTGGCCACGTAGTCCTGGATCATCTGGGCGGTCTGGTAGTTCAGGGCGCGGCCCTGGTCCTTGCGCGGGCTGGTGCTGATGGAAGCCACATAGGTGTTGGTCACGACCTTGTAGCTGTTCTTGAGGTTCAGCTTCTTGCCGTCAGGGCCGTAGAGCACCAGGTTCTTGATCTTGGACGGGTTCTTCTTGTCCTTGATGAGCTCGCAGGTGATGCCGCTCACCACCGGGAAACGGTCTTCGTCGGCAGCGCAGCAGGACAAGAGCATCTGGCGGAGTTCCTCGCCGGTGATGGTCAGCTCCACGGCATCGTTGCCGAACGGGTCGAGTTTGAGGATGTCGGACACCGTGAAGGGGCCGGCCGGCAGGTAGTCGTAACGCACGCCGCCGTAGTTGCAGAAGCCCACGTCGGCGCCGCCCATCTCGCGGAAGGAATCGGCCATCAGGATGCCCAGCTCCTCATAGGAGGTGAAAGGCGCGTCGATGGTGCCCACCACGCGCTCGAATTCGGGATTGGTGCAGAAGAAGTCCGTCATAAGTTCCACGACGCGGTTCTTCTTCGGATAGTCCTGGACCTCGATGTTCTCCGCCTTCTTGGCGGTCACCTTGCCGCCGTCCACGGTCAGCGTAGTGTGCGTGACGCGCTGCAGGCGGTTGACGTTCTGGGTGATCATCACGCCGTTGTGGATCTCGCCGCCGGCAAGCTGGGTGTGCGAATGACCGCTGACGATAAGGTCGATCCAGGGAACCCGGGCGGACAGGTCCACGTCGCCCTCGTATCCGATGTGGGACAGGAGGATGACCACGTCGCACTTGTCGCGCAGCCAGCTGTACTGCTGGAGCGTCTCCTCCGGCGGGAGGAAGGTGAAACCCTTGCAGTTGTCCGGATGGGAATCCGGATGCCCGGAGATGCCGATCTGCACAATGCCCACGATGCCCACGGTCATCCCGTTCACGTCGAATATCTCGTACGGACGCAGGTGCATCCCCCACGACGGATCCGGAATCACGTTGCAGCAGATGTAGTCAAAGGTGGACAGGTTGATGAGGCGTGTGAGGCCGGCGGGGCCCGAGTCGAACTCGTGGTTGCCCAGCGTGGTGGCCTTGAAGCCCACCTGGTTCATCAGCGCCACCATCGGGTAGGCCGGGATTTCGTAGATGTCGTTCAGCGGGTCGCCGGTACGGTTGTCACCCGCCGAGAGGATGAGCAGCGAAGGGTACTGCGCCCGCAGACTGTCGGCGATGGCCGCCAGCTGGGGAAAGTTCTGGATCTTCGCGTGCATGTCGTTGGCCGACAGGATGTGCAGTTCCTTCGGCTGGGCGGAGGCCGCCAGCGCGAGTGCGGCCGCGGCAAGGGTCAGCAGGATTCTTTTCATAGGGCTTTGTATTTGATGGTCTGGCCTTCGGTCAACGGGGCGTCGAGGTCGATGGGGTGCCCCCAGACATCGAAAACGTCCACTTTCTCGACCAGGGAGAGGTCGAACTTGCGGATGCGGAAATACTTCAGCAGCGCGTGCCGGGCGGTCGCCCCCTCGAAAATCTCGAGGTTCCGGCGGTTGACTTTCACTTTCATCTTTGTCAGGTTTTAGTTTCTATCCACGCAAATATAGTAAAAAAGACCAAAAAAAGGCACCCCTGCCGTTACGCGGGGATTCACTGTTTTTGTCCGCCGAAAACTCGGGTTATTTCTTCCACAATCACCGGTTTTTATTTTCCACAATTTCCGGAAAAATTTTTCCACAATCTCCGGTTTTTTGTATCTTTGCATCCAAAGACATAGGATATGGATACATACAAGCCCAGAATAGCCGACTCTGTCCTTGCGAGAAAACTCGCCGGTAAAGGTGCCGTGCTCATTGAAGGTCCCAAGTGGTGCGGCAAGACTACCACCGCCGAACAGCAGGCGGGGAGCGTCATCTATATGGATGCCCCCAAGAAGGTGAAAGAGAACCTCCTCAAAGCGGATCTGGCTCCTCAGGAGCTGCTGGAAGGTGAGCATCCGCGTCTGCTTGACGAGTGGCAGATAGCCCCGCAACTTTGGGATACCATCCGATTTGACGTAGACCATCGTCCCGGTAACGGCCATTATATCCTGACGGGTTCATCCGTTCCGGTTGAAGAAGAGGAAGAAGACGAAGAAAAGCAGGAAGAGAATAAGAAGATGCGCCACTCCGGTACTGGCCGTTACGGTTGGGTGAAGATGCGCCCGATGGCACTATATGAATCCGGAGAATCCAACGGCGCCATCAGCCTGAAGGAACTCTTCAATGCTCCGGAGAAGATCTATGCCAAAAGCAGTCTCTCCCGTGAAGACCTTGCATTCGTACTCTGCCGTGGAGGCTGGCCGGCCGCGATTGACTTGGAAAAAGACATCGCCCTGGACCAGGCTTTCGATTATGTGGATTCCGTGGCCAAGAAAGATATGAACCGCGTGGTGGACAAGGTTCGCCGCAATCCGGAGCGTGTGCGCCAATTGATGCGTTCCTATGCCAGGAACGTGGCTTCACAGGCCCCTTACGAGACCATTGCCGCCGACATGCAGGCCAACGAGCCCAAGGGTATGGATGCAGAAACCGTCTCTGCCTATATAGAAGCTCTCCGGAAACTCTTTGTGATTGAGGAATCCAAGGCCTGGAATCCGAATCTCCGGTCCAAGACTGCCATCCGTACCACCAACACCAGGTACTACTCTGATCCGTCCATCGGGACTGCCGCCCTGGGCATTGGCCCCGGAGACCTGCTGTCGGACTTCAATACCTTCGGCCTTCACTTTGAGGGACTGGCAGTGCGAGACCTCAGGACCTATGCGTCCGGACTTCTGGGAGAAGTCTATCACTACCGTGATTCTGAAGGATTGGAATGTGATGCCATCGTTCATCTGCGTGACGGCAGTTACGGCCTCATCGAGATCA